>Ga0209391_10001351_pt1 | contig 12655 bp, 10 predicted proteins | sample PPLLak3March2015_FD_187246 | JGI IMG/M metagenome (GOLD analysis project Ga0209391, IMG submission 187246) | Freshwater sediment microbial communities from Prairie Pothole Lake near Jamestown, North Dakota, USA - PPLs Lake P7 Core (1) Depth... | ecosystem: Environmental > Aquatic > Freshwater >... | reverse complement strand
GCAACTAAACATTATATTTATCATCGTAAAAAAACATTTCCTGATCAGCAGATAATAGAGACTTAAGAGGTAAATGTGGAGTTAATAGATTATTTAATCGTTATTGCTTATTTCATTTTTTCAGTTTCAATCGCCTTAATTTATTCCAAAAGAGCAGGCAAAAGTACAAACGATTTTTTCCTATCAGGTAGAAATCTTCCCTGGTATTTAGCCGGCATATCAATGGTTGCTACTACCTTTGCTGCGGATACTCCACTTGCAGTTACTGAACTTGTCGCTAAGAATGGTATTTCCGGAAACTGGATTTGGTGGAATTTTGCTTTTGGTGGAATGCTTACTGTTTTTTTCTTTGCAAGATTATGGCGTCGTGCTGGAATAATGACTGAAGCCGAGTTTGCTGAAATCAGATACTCCGGAAAACCAGCAAGATTTTTAAGAGGCTTCCGTGCATTGTATCTTGGTTTATTTATGAATGTGATTATAATCGGTTGGGTTAATAAAGCAATGTCATCAATCCTGCAAGGGATGTTTGGAATAGATGAATCAACAGTTATGTTTTATGTATTTGGTTGTATGATTTTGGTGGCAGTGTATTCAGCAATCTCAGGTTTGTGGGGTGTTGTAATCACAGATGCATTTCAATTTTTTATTGCAATGTTTGGTTGCATTGTTCTTGCAATCATAGTTGTTAACTCTCCTGAAGTTGGCGGCATTGCAGGACTAAAACACAATCTTCCTGATTATGCTTTTGAATTCTTCCCAACAATTTCAGATATTCCTTCTGCAGCGGGTATGCTTTCAATGTCTGTATTTTCATTCCTTGCATATATTGGAATTATCTGGTGGGCATCATGGTATCCCGGAGCAGAACCCGGCGGCGGCGGATATGTTGCACAGCGAATGATGTCTGCTAAAGATGAAAAACATTCTTTATTTGCTACTTTGTTTTTTCAAATTGCACATTACGCAATAAGACCGTGGCCCTGGATTTTAGTTGGATTGGCATCACTCGTACTTTATCCAGAACTTACTGATTCGCAAAAAGGTTTGGGGTTTATTTATGCTATGCGTGATTTTCTGCCTGCTGGATTAAAAGGATTATTAGTTGCAGCTTTTTTTGCAGCTTATATGAGCACAATTGCAACTCAATTAAATTGGGGAACTTCGTATATCATAAATGATTTTTACAAAAGATTTGTAAATGAGGGGAAGGAAGAATCCCATTACGTTTTATCTTCAAGAATTGCCACAATTATTTTAATGTTAGTTTCGTTAGTTGTTACGTTGTTCATAAATAAAATATCCGGCGCCTGGGCTTTTATTATTGAATGCGGCGCGGGTGTTGGTTTAGTTTTAATTTTACGGTGGTTCTGGTGGAGAATTAATGCATGGTCGGAAATCTCAGCAATGATTACTCCTTTTATAATTTTTCCAATCCTAAAAAACGTTGGGATACTTTTTCCTTATAGTTTATTCATAATCGTACCAGGCACAACTTTAGTTTGGGTAGTTGTTACATTTTTAACTAAACCAACAAGTGAAGAAGTACTTTTTTCATTTTATAGGAAAATTCATCCCGGCGGCTTAATGTGGAAAAAGATTTCATCCAAACTACCTGATGTTGAAAGTGATTCCGGATTTTTTAGTTTGTTTATTAACTGGTTAATTGGAGTTATTTTAGTCTATTCAATTTTATTTGGTACGGGAAAACTAATATTGGGTGAAATAACAGCATTTATGGTTTACTTTATTATTGCAGCAATTTCCGTTTCAATTATTTATATCAATCTTTCAAAAATCGGTTGGAAAACTGTTGTGAAATAAAATGTTTGATTTAGAAAAGTTAAAAAAGATAGAACTTGTAGTTTTTGATGTTGATGGAACCTTAGTAAATGATGAAGGTGAAATTGGGGATAAAACAAGACAACTAATAATGAGTCTCAAAAAATGCGGTGTGCTTTTTTCATTTGCATCCGGGCGTTTGCATTCGGCATTGGTGCCTTTAGCGGAAGATTTAAAAATATACTCACCGTTAATTTCTTTGGATGGCTCAGCAATAAAAAGCGTTACTGGTAAATATTTTGTTTATAGATCTTTTCTTAAACAGAGCCAGGTTAAGAAAGCAATTGAATTTTCTGAAAAATATCTTTTAAACATTGCTCTTTGTCATACAGAAGCGATTTATTATACTGAACAAAATTCCGTAATACCAAAATTAATGAATAAGTTTGGTGCTGTATATGAAGAAGTTAATTCGTATGATAATTTTATTACTGAAACATTAGAAATCGTTTTTGTTAGCGACAATAGACGAGCAGTTGAGTATGTTAGGGATAAATTAAGTTTTCCATTAACATTTGGGACTTCAGTTTCATTTTTCCGATCACAAACTCACGAAGGAATTTATTATCTTGAAGTACGAAGATCAGGATCATCTAAAGGAAAAGCGATGCAGCGTTTACTTAAATATTTAAAAATAAAAGAAAGTAGAACTGCTGTTTTAGGCGATTGGTATAATGATCTTAGTTTGTTTAAGTCAAAAGGACTAAAGATTGCCCTTAGAAATGCAATACCTGAATTAAAAAAAGAGGCAGATTATGTTCTTGAAAAAACAAATAATGAAGAAGGTGTTTCTGATTTTTTGGAAGCCTTATTAAAAGCTAAAATATCTTAACCATGAACGAAGAACAAAATACTGTAAAGCAAACAGGAATTAAAAGAAAAATTATAATCGGGCTAATTACCGTTATCCTGATTGTTATGATGTTTCCTAAGGGTGAGTCTATTGAATCAGAAGTTACTGAAGGCGCTATTTGGACTAACGATGATTTGATTGCCCCATTTAGTTTTCCGATAATGAAGGAAAAGCAGACTTATCAAAAAGAAGTTATAGATGCTGAAAGATCTGTGTATCCCGTATTTAACAGCATCACTTTAAAGAGCAGTGATTCGTTACAAGCTTTTGCACAATATATAATCAACGTAATAGATGAAAATCTTAATAAACAAGCGGATCCATACTTAAATCCCACATTCTTAAGTTCAAAAGCATTCACGCAGTTTTTAACTCTACGTAAGCAGCAAAAAGAATCAAATCGCGGAAAGGATAAAACAATAGATAATTTGTTTACCTACTCTGGAAACATTGCTGATGCTATTAACAAACGCGGAATTTTGAATCTTGAAAGTGATGCTAAAATTCGCGATAGCCTAGCAGTTAGGGTTGGAAACATAGATAGAATTGAACCGATAAGTAAATTTTATTTTTATGATCAGGCGAGAAGAGAAACCAGAAATAAGATTAGAGAACTAAATTATTCTGAAGAAATTAAAGAAGCTTTAATAGAGTTTACAATTCATTTCGTTTATCCGAACATTGTATATAATGAGGAGGCAACTAATTTAGAAACTGAGCAAGCTAAAAATAATGTTTCTAAGTATGCAGGTATTGTTAATGAGAATGAAAGGGTTATCGCAAAACATGATCGCATTACTAAGCAGGTTAAATTAAAAATTGAATCTTATAAAGAAGCAAAAGGGGAATCGATAGGGTCTGAAGGAATTATTTTACAATTTATTGGAAAATTTTTACACATATCATTTTTTATAACTATTCTTGCTATCTATTTATATCTGTTCAGAAAAAAAATATTTTATGATAATACTAAGATTGTATTAATCTCTATCCTTGTAGTATTCGTATCGTTCGTAACTTATCTTATAAATCACATTGCAATAAAAGCACCAATACACTTTTTAATTTTTGTTCCTGCCGCCTCCATGATATTTACAATTGTTTTTGATTCAAGGGTTGGATTTTATTTAACAGTTATTCTTTCTCTGATTGTTGGTGCGTTAAGAGGGAATGATTACAGTTTTATGGCAATGAATTTTATTGCAGGCGGATTATCAGTTTATACTGTGCGTGATATAAAAAACCGTACACAAATCTTCCGTTCATTCCTTTTTATTTTAATCGGTTACACAGCTTCTATATTAGCATTTGGATTGGAAAGATTTGCTCCTGCAGAAACTATGTTAATTGAATTTGCATTTGCCGCTTCCAATGCTTTAATAAGTCCAGTGCTTACTTATGGTTTATTAATTTTCTTTGAAAGACTTTTTAACATAACCACTGATTTAACTTTATTAGAACTTTCCAATTTTGATAGACCATTGCTGCGTGAACTTGCAAGAAAAGCGCCTGGTACGTTTAATCATTCGATGACTATGGGGACAATCGCAGAAGCAGCGGCAGAAAAAATCGGCGCAAATTCATTACTTGCCAGAGTTGGTGCATATTATCATGATATTGGCAAGACAGTTGAACCGCAAGGCTTTGTAGAAAACCAGATGCACACTCAAAATTTGCATGAGAGTCTTTCGCCGGAAGAAAGCGCACTTATGATTCTTAAACATGTTAATGAAGGAATTGAATTAGCCAAACAACATAAATTACCCCAGGAGTTAATTGATTTTATTCCCATGCACCACGGTACAACAGTAAGTACATTTTTTTATGAAAAGGCTAAAACACTATATGGTGAAGACAAAGTAAAAGTGGATGATTATAAATATCCTGGACCCAAACCAAATTCCAGAGAAACTGCAATTGTTATGCTTGCGGATGGATGTGAATCCGCTGTTAGATCTATAACCGAGCCGGATGCGAGTAAAGTTGAAAATATGATCAATAATATTTTTAATTCAAGATTAAAAGAGGGTCAACTTGATGATGCTCCGATTACATTTAAAGATATATCAAAAATGAAAGAAGCTTTTCTTTCTATTCTTATTAGTCAACATCACAGAAGAATTAAGTATCCTAAACAGGAAGATGCAGAACAAGGAATAAGTTCGGAAAAAGAAAACTAATGGAGATGTTTCTAAAAGAATATCTTGCACACATCAAACTTGAAAAAAATCTCTCAAAAAACACTGTCTCTTCATACAAAAATGATATTACTGCCTTCATATCTTATCTAAAAAGTAGGGGTATAGAGGACCCATCAATTATTTTATCAAATGATATTGGCGGATTCTTTAAAACCATAAAAGAGCTTGGTCTTTCTGGCTCATCATCCGCAAGGTACTTCTCATCATTAAAAGGATTTTTCTTATATCTTTTGAAGAACAATTACATTATAAAAAATCCAATTGAAAAAATAACTGCACCCAAAATTGCAAAAAGATTACCCGGAGTTTTGGATGTGAATGAAATTGATAAAATATTATCAACACCGGATGTAAAAGAAAAGTTAGGTTTACGCGATAAAGCCATCCTGGAATTGTTTTATGCATGCGGAACAAGAGTATCGGAATTAATAGATTTAAAAGTAAACGATCTTTTTTTTGATGACGAAATTATTAGAGTATTCGGAAAAGGATCAAAGGAAAGACTTGTTCCCATCGGCTCGAGTGCGATTAAATGGGTGGGTGAGTATCTTAAAAAAAGCAGACCATTATTAATGAAAAAATCTAAAAGTGAAAATAATTTATTTCTTAATTCCCGCGGCTCAAAATTTTCTAGAATGGGTGTCTGGAAGATTATTGATCGATATGTAAAAGAAGCCGGAATAGAAAAAGAAGTACATCCACATACTTTCAGACATTCATTTGCAACCCATTTGCTTGAAGGCGGAGCGGACCTGAGAGCCGTGCAGGAAATGCTAGGACATGCTGATATTTCTACAACTCAGATTTATACACATGTTGATCGTGATTACATTAAGCAGATTCATAAACAATATCATCCAAGAGGCTAGTTATGATGATAAAATTATTTATGAAATATTTAATGAGTTTAGTTTTTGCTTCAATAATATTTTTTTCTTGCAGTGATGTTAACGAAAACGATCTTGAAGAAGAAAATCTTAATAATGAAATTGAAAATGCTCAGCTTTCAGAATTTACAGGATTTTATTTTGTCGGGAATTATGCTGGCAGACCCTCTATTTATAGATATGATTATGAGACTGATAAATCCAAAATTTTCTGGCATTCCAATGATGAACGTGTAATTGATCTTTTAATTTCTCCGAATTACAAATCATGTTATTTTATAACAAAGAGAAAACAGCGATTAAAATCATCTCAACCAGCAATTGAAAAAGGCAGATTGTACCGCATAGATTTCGAAGTAAAAAAAGTCGAATCAATTACACAATTAGAAGACGGTATTCAGATAATTCCTTTTTGGATGGATAACGATAGATTTACTTTAGTTATTAATTCCATTGATAAAACCATCGCCTCATACGTAAATAAAAACATTCAGATTTACAATCGCTTTGGTAAGCTGCTTTCTGACAATACAGAAGTTTATGATCTGACAAAGGATGGTTATCCAATTACAAAACTGCCAACTGTAAATTTTAAATCACCCAACGAGTTATTTACAGTAGTTGAAAAGAATGATTCAATATTAGTTCGTCAGCAGAAATCAAAAAAAGAAATTAAAACCGGATTTTTATTTCAAATAATACAGCAATTAGGCTGGGCTGAAAATAATAAGCATCTTATCATGCTTATTAAATCAAAGGATCAAGAAAAAAAATCTGCGAATAATGTGAGCAAAAATCTTTTGGTTATCTATGATTTACAAAAGAAAAAAGTGGTTAAAAAGTTTGATATTGTTGGATACACACGTTTTGTGCTGATTGGTGATTTTCTGATATTTGATAAAGGGTTTGGTAAAGATTCATCTATCGAAATAGTTAAACTTGAATCCTTATCAAATTATAAAACAATAAAAATTAACGGCGGCTGTGGCCTTCGTAATATTTAACAACGCAAAGAAATAATTTGAATTCATACTACAGAATACTTACCTATACAAAGCCTTATTGGAGGCACATACTTTTAACTTTTGTGTTTACAATCTTATTTGCAATATTAAATGGTGTGTCAGTATATCTTACAATCCCTTTGCTCGATACTTTGTTTCAGGAATCAGCTACAAAGCAAACCACAGTAGAGACAAGTAGTATTGAAAAATCCTCAAGCATTCTACCGGTTTGGATAAATAACATAAAAGAAGAATTAGTTAAATCATTTAATGATTTTGTTTTTAGTGGGGATAAGCCCGAAGTGCTGATAAAGATTTGCTTTTTAATACTTGCTGCTTTTTTGTTTAAAAATATTTTTGGCTATATGCAAGGATATTTTATGGCTTTTGTTGAACATGCATCCATGAAAGATTTACGTGACGATGCTTATAAACACTTGCACAAATTGCCGATAGGATATTTTAAATCCGAAAGAGTAGGGAATATTATTTCAAGATTTACAAATGATGTTAACGTAATACAGTTAAGTATATCAACAACGTTTTCAAATCTTATTAAAGAACCGCTTACAATAATAGTATTTCTTGGTATTGCAATAAGTATAAGCTGGCAGCTTTCGTTGTTTGCTTTTATTATTGTACCGATAGCCAGTTTAATAATTGCATGGATCGGTAATAAATTGAAGAAACAAACCATAGTTATTCAAACCAAACTTGCAGATATAACTAGCATACTTCAGGAAACAATTTCCGGAGTAAAGATTGTTAAAGCCTTTGGGATGGAGCACTTTGAAAATCGAAGGTTCATGGATGAAACAAAAAGCTATTTCAAACTAGTTCTTAAAATAGTTAGAATAAGAAATCTATCTTCACCTATCACAGAAATATTAAGTGTAATAATTGGAGCAGTAATAATTTATTACGGCGGAATTCTTGTGCTTGTTGATAGAACCCTTAATGCAAGTGAGTTCTTGGGATTTTTATTTGCAATCTTTCAAATGATGCCCCCGATTAAGGAACTTGGAAGTGTTAATAATAGAATTCAGGAAGCGAGTGCAGCCGCCGATAGAATTTTTGAAATTATGGATATTGAACCACATATAAAAAATGTTTCAAACGCAATCCAGCTTAAGGATTTTAAGAAAGAACTTGAGTTCAAAAACGTTTCATTCAAATATGAAGATTCTGATGTTAAAGTATTGGATAATCTAAACTTTAGTGTTAAGCGCGGAGAAATTATTGCATTAGTTGGACCAAGCGGCGGCGGTAAATCTACACTTGCAGATTTAATTCCCAGATTTTATGATCCAACAGACGGACAAATTGTAATTGATGGGAATAATATTAAAGATGTTACAATTGAATCATTACGCTCAAAAATGGGAATAGTAACGCAAGAAACTTTTTTGTTCAATATAAACATTGCTGAAAATATTGCTTATGGGTTAACAGACTATCCTATAGAAAAAATTATTGAAGCAGCAAAAACTGCAAACGCTCATAACTTCATCAGCGAAATGCCGCAAGGATATGATACAATAATTGGTGAAAGAGGAATTAAACTTTCCGGCGGACAGAGGCAGCGACTCACAATTGCACGTGCCTTACTTAAGAACCCAGAAATAATGATATTTGATGAAGCCACATCAGCATTAGATAATGAATCTGAAATTCTGGTTCAGGAAGCAATTGAAAGATTAATGCTGAACAGAACAACTTTTGTTATTGCTCATAGACTAAGCACAATAAGAAACGCAACAAGTATTTTAGTGTTGGATAGAGGACGGATAATTCAGCAAGGGACACACGATAAACTAATTGCTGAAGAAAAAGGACTTTATAAAAAGCTTTACGAAATGCAGTTTCGGGAAAATGAAAATTGAAGAGCAGATGATTAAAAGTCGTTTTAACTCTCGAATAATTCTTACATTGCTAATAGTTCTTTCAATAAGTTTTGTTCTATCTCTTTTTATTATGCAGCTGGCGGCTGGGATATTGTTTGTTCTCTGGTTATTTGAAAAACATGAGCAGCGTAAAAAAGCGTTTGATATTATTTTAAAGTTCATATTAGTCTTTGGACTCGTTCGATTAATAACAATATTCTTATCTGAATTTCCGCAAAACAGTTATGAGTCAATCTATAAAGAAGGTTTATTTTACACTTCAGCAGTAGCAATTCCATTTTATCTTAAGACTTTGGATAAGAAATCCATACTAAATCTAATGTTAGTTTTTATAATTGGTGCCGCCGTTATGTCTTTAGTTGGAAGCATACGATATTTTTTGAACCAAGTCGAACGTGCTCAAGCTTTTACATCAAGCTATGCAGTTTTTTCCAGCTACTTACTTGCCGCATTTTCCATAGCATTGTTTTATCCAAAAAAGATAAAGAGTGTCTCCAAGCTTTTATTTTGGTCTTCCATTTATATAATTATTTTGATTGGCATAGTTACATCATTAGGCAGAGCTAACATTGCAATTGCATTATTGATACTGGCAGTGGTAATTATAGTCAAGCAAATTCCTTTAATGCAGATTATTATCTTAGGAATATTTTTTCTGATCGGTACTTTGATTTACATATATAATCCGCCAGCATCTATGGAGCAAAGAGTAGAAAACATCACACAGCTTTCTGATAGAGACATTATTTGGCAGGGTGCCAAAGAAATTAGTTTGGAGCATCCGCTTTTAGGATATGGACCCAGAACATTTCATCAGGTTTTTCCTTTCAAAGAAAAATTTGCTGATAAGGGGATCGGCGGATGGCATAATGATTTTTTGCAGATTTATTTTGAGAGCGGAATAGTTGGATTGATTTCTTTTATTGTTCTGCTTTTGGCAATAATAAAATCAGCTTTCGATCAGCTTAGAAACAAAAAAACAGACGAAGAGTTTAAGTTTCTTTCTGCATCTGTTCTTTCTTCTGTAATAGCACTTGTACTCTCTGGTGTATTTGCGGGATTTATAACCTCTGTCGTGTTATCAATCGTTTTTGTTTTTCTTATATCATTTCTTTCAAGAATAGATTTTGAAATATCTCTTGATCAGAATACTTCTAATTAAAAAAATATCTAACACCAATTCCGCCATTAAATGCAAAATCTGTTTCGGGAATAATATCCAATAAAGGGGCAATCTCTATAAATACATCAATCGGAGTATTTCGGGGAATCCAAACAAGCCCAACATCAAACCTAAATCCTAATCTGGTCGTGGCATTTTCTACAAACCTTAATCGTGCACCAGGACCATAATACAATGCAATATTTTCTGATGTCTTAAATATATCTTTTGTATGAAATAAATAATCAGCATGTAAGTTTAGATAACTATTTTTTTCGAATGAGTATCCTACTCCAAAATCAAAAGCGGTGCTGCCGGAAGTCCAATATTTTGCACTTATTGCTGTTGGTTCTCCAAGTATAACTCCCAATCCAAATCCGTTTGATTGGGTAAATGAAATACTTGAAAAAATGATCATAACAAGAATTATTTTAGCTAAATTGTTATTCATTAAGAATCCTTTTTGTTATTAAAATGATGGGCAAATTTAACAATTGCCGCTTAAGAATAAAATGTAAAGGTTTGGAATAGCAAAAGCCTTTAATTAATTTTTAATCAATAATTCAGTTAAATAAAAAGTTAAAAAAGAAAAACATGAGTAAAAATATAAGTTCTGAAATTTATACTAAAGCTAAAGAATTCTCCACAAAATTTGATTCTTTTAATGAAGTTGCAATTATTCTTGCCGCTGGTCATGGAAAAAGAATTAAATCGCAAACATCAAAGATGCTTCATAAAATTTGGGAGATTCCAACAGTTGAGCGAGTTTATAATGCTTGCAAACTCGGAGTTCAAAATATCAACACAGTTATCGTTGTTGGTATTAAAGCGCTTGATGTGATTGAGGTAATTGGTGAACGTGAATCTAACAAATTTGCATTCCAGGAAAAACAAAATGGTACCGGACACGCTGTTCAGGTTGGGCTAAAAGAAATTGAAAATGATTTTAAAGATGGAATAGTTTATGTGTTACCAGGCGACATGGGCTTGTTAGATGATTCTTCTATGATAAAGTTTAGAGAAGATTTTATTTCGACTAAAGACGATATGATGGTCTTAACTGGAATTTACGAAGGCGACTCATTTTTAAATGCATACGGAAGAATTATAAGGGTTAAAAGTAAAGATAGTAACGGCACTAGCTCAGGCAAAGATGAAGATAATGTAATCCAGATTATGGAGTTCAAAGACATTTTAGCGTTACCTGATGATAAACCATATCAAGTTACTTACAGAAATAAAACTTACTCTTATACAAAAAAAGAATTGATCGAAACAAATGAATTTAACTCGGGTGTATACGCTTTTAATTATAAAAAACTTATAGAATTAATAAACAGTCTTTCAAGTGATAACGCACAAAATGAAATTTATATTACTGATTTAATATCTCTGTTCAATCAAAAGGGATATTCTGTTGGGGCTGTAAGTCCAAAACAGCAATACGTTGTGATGGGTTTTAATGATAAATCAGTTCTTAAAGAGATGGATGAAATTGCCCGCAAGAATGTTTATGAAAAATTAAAAAATATTATTGAGATTGATGATCCTTATGATTTTTTTATTCACGATTCTGTGGTTAATGATTTAATTGAAATGGATAAAAAAGGGATTCCGCTTGATATAAAAGTTGGAAAGGGCACATACATCGGTAGTGGTGTAAAGCTAAATTATAACGTAGAGCTTGGACGTGCTGCTTACATAAATGGAAATGTCGTTTTTGGAAATAACATAAAAATTTGGCGTATTGTGCATCTGTCAACTTTCCCAAATCAAACTTTAACAATTGAAGACAATGTAAAAATACTTTGGGGAGATATCATCAAAGGGAACATTGTAATTGGAGAAAACTCAACAATTGAATCAAGCGTTAATATGACAGGAAGTGATGAGTTTCCTTTGCGTATTGGAAAAAATGTTTTGATAAAAGGATCGAGCTATCTTTTCGGTTCCGTTGTTGAAGATGGTGTTTCAATTGAGCATAGTGTATTGATAAAGAAAAAAGTTAAAGCTGAAAAAAATGCCGCTGGAAAAATTAAACCGGTTAGATTTTATATCCCTGATACGGAGGGAAAAAATTTGTTGAGTGATATTTGAAATGGTTTAAAACTAAAAAAGCTCTTCAACCGAAGAGCTTTTTATTAAAATCTCAGAGACTATTTTCCTGCTGTAACTTTATTTAAATGCTTTGTTAACTTTGATTTTTTTCTGGCTGCATTATTTTTGTGTAATCTGCCTTTTGAGGTTCCTTTATCCAAAATAGCGATAGCTTCTTTATACAACACTTCAAGTTCTTCTTTCTTATCCGAAGCAAATGTTTTCTTAATAACAGTTTTAATTTTGGAATCTGTCATTTTGTTTATTGCTTTTTTTCTTTCAGAGGAACGTATTCTCTTCTTTGCCGATTTATGATGAGCCATTTACAAAAAACCTTCTAATTAGTTAAAAAATGTGAGCCAAATATAGGCATTGCCTCGTTTGATGTCAAACTTAGCTTTAGTAACTTTGCTCTCAATTTATTTAGAATATGAGTAAAAATCGCACTTTTTATGCTTAAGGTTAATGAGATATACTATTCAGTTCAGGGTGAAAGCACTGCTGCTGGTCTTCCTTGTGTATTCGTTCGTTTAACTTATTGCAACCTAAGATGCACTTATTGCGATACGGAATACGCCTTCCATGATGGAAAAGATATGGCGATTTCGGCAATAATAGACGAAGTTAAAAAGTACGATTGTAAGCTTGTAGAAATAACCGGCGGCGAACCATTAGTCCAAATAGAAGAATGTTTAGAGTTAATGA
>Ga0209391_10001350_pt1 | contig 12665 bp, 11 predicted proteins | sample PPLLak3March2015_FD_187246 | JGI IMG/M metagenome (GOLD analysis project Ga0209391, IMG submission 187246) | Freshwater sediment microbial communities from Prairie Pothole Lake near Jamestown, North Dakota, USA - PPLs Lake P7 Core (1) Depth... | ecosystem: Environmental > Aquatic > Freshwater >... | reverse complement strand
TCGAGACCATCCATTACGAGGACGTGGCCGGCAAGGGCGCGAAGCAGATTCCGTTCGACCAGGTGCCGGTCGAGCGCGCCGCCGAGTACTCGGCCGAGGATTCCGACGTCTCGCTGCGCCTGCACCACGCGCTGTGGTCGCAGATCGAGCGCCTGCCGCGGGTCCGCAAGCTCTACGAGGAGATCGAGCAGCCGCTGGTGCCGGTGCTGCTCGACATGGAGCACCTCGGCGTGCTGATCGACACGGCGATGCTGCGCAAGCAGAGCCACGAAATCGCGAAGAGCCTGCTGGCGCTCGAACACGCAGCGCATGCGGCGGCGGGCGCGCCGTTCAACCTCGACTCGCCGAAGCAGCTGCAGGAAATCCTGTTCGGCCGCCTCGGCCTGCCCGTCAAGCGCAAGACCGCGACCGGGCAGCCCTCGACGGCCGAGGACGTCCTCGAGGAGCTGGCAGACGAATATGAGCTGCCGCGGATCATCCTCGACTACCGCGGCCTCGCGAAGCTCAAGTCCACGTACACGGACAAGCTGCCCGGCCAGGTGGATCCCCGCACCGGGCGCGTGCACACCTCCTATCACCAGGCCGTGGCGGCGACCGGCCGGCTGTCCTCGACCGACCCGAACCTGCAGAACATCCCGGTGCGCACGCCTGAGGGCCGGCGCATCCGCCAGGCGTTCATCGCGCCGCCCGGGCACGTGCTGATGGCGGCGGACTACTCGCAGATCGAGCTGCGGATCATGGCGCACCTGTCGGGCGACGAGAGCCTGCTGCGCGCCTTTGCCGAGGACCGCGACATCCACCAGGCCACCGCGGCCGAGGTGTTCGGGCTCGAGCCGTCGGCGGTCACCGCGGACCAGCGGCGCGCGGCCAAGGCCATCAACTTCGGCCTCATCTACGGCATGTCCGCATTCGGCCTGGCGCGCCAGCTCGGCATCGAGCGCGGCGCGGCGCAGAAGTACGTGGACCTCTACTTCGATCGTTACCCCGGCGTGAAGCGCTACATGGACGACACCCGGTCCATGGCCCGCGAACAGGGTTTCGTCGAGACAGTGTTCGGCCGGCGCCTCTACCTGCCGGATATCGGCTCGCGCAACCAGCAGCTGCGGCAGTACGCCGAGCGCAGCGCGATCAATGCGCCGATGCAGGGCACGGCGGCGGACATCATCAAGCGGGCCATGATCGAAGTGCACCGCTGGCTCGCCGGCGGCGAGGTCCACGCGCGACTCGTCATGCAGGTGCACGACGAGCTGGTGCTCGAGGTGCCGGAGGGGGCTGTCGACGCCGTCGAGCGCGGGTTGCGGGAGCGCATGGCGGCGGCCGCGGAACTCAAGGTTCCGCTGCGGGTGGACGTGGGTCGCGGAGCCCACTGGGACGCGGCTCATTGAGCCTCGATTTTCGTTGTGTTTTTGCAACGAAATTCTCTAGGCGCTTCCACTGATGTATCGAAGCAGGCTCTACGTGTAGCATTTCCGCCATAGAGGGAGAGCGCCCGGCACGTTGGCGCTGCGGATTCCCCGCCCCAATGCGCTGCCGGCCCCTGCACTGGAGGAAGGCACCATGAGATTCATCTTTGCAGTATTGGCGACGGCGACCCTGGCGATCACACCGGCGGTGTCGTCGGCGCAGAGCGGCCCGTACGTCGGCGGCGGCCTGGGCTATTTCAGCGTCGATACCGGCGGCTTCGACGGCAGCGACACGTCGTGGAAGCTGTTCGGCGGCTATCGGATGAACCAGTACTTCGCGACGGAGCTGGAGTACATCGACGGGGGTAGCCCCGACGACCGCGGTTTCGAGGTCAGCCTGGACGGCTTCAACCTGTCGGTGCTGGGCAGCTGGCCATTCAACGAGCAGTTCAGCGCGTTCGCGAAGCTCGGCGTGTTCTTCTGGGACGCGGAAGCCCGGGGATTCGGCGACGACAGCGGCGAGGACTTCTCGTGGGGCATCGGTGCCGATTTCAACTTCACCGATTACCTCACGGTCCGCGGCGAGTACCAGATGTTCGAGATCGAGGACACGGACTCGGTGGACCTGGCCGCCGTGAGCCTGATCTATCGGTTCTGAGCAACTGGGATCCGCGTCACACGACTGCGGGGTCCGCCGTCGGGCGGACCCCTTTTGTTACACGGCATTCATCGGCTGTTCGATAAAATCCGGCCCAGCAGTCAACCCACGGAGCATTCTGACCATGAAGATTCAATCTATTGCATGCGCTGCCGCGCTGATGGCGCTGGCCAGCTTCCCGAGCCACGCGGTCGACAACGGCATCTATCTCGGCGCCGGCATCGGCCAGAGCGGCGTCGAGTTCGACGACGATTTCCAGGGCACGAACCTCGATTTCGACGCCAGTGCGACCGCCTACAAGGTGATCGCCGGCTGGCGTTTCATCGACTGGCTGTCGATCGAGGCCAATTACGTGGACCTCGGCTCGGGTGACGACCGCGTCGCCGGCCAGCTGATCGAGACCGATATCGACGGCTTGTCGCTGTCGGCGCTGGGTTTCCTGCCGATCGGCCCGGTGGACCTGTTCGCGCGGGTCGGTGCGATCGACTGGAATGCCGACCTGTCGGCGCCCGGCATCGGCAGCGGCAGCGACGACGGCACCGACCTCACCTACGGCGTGGGCGCCCAGTTCCGCGTCTGGGGCCTGAGCCTGCGCGCCGAATACGAGGTGTTCGACATCTCGGACGCCGACACGGTGGACATGATCTCGGCCAGCGTGACCTGGACGTTCCTGTAACCCGGGGCCCGGAACTTCTGAGGAAGTGCCCCCTCTAACGGATTGAGCGTCTTCGGACGCTCGACGCCCGCCTACCTCCCTGGGTGTGGCGTTACCCGGTCATCCCCCAACGCCGGGTTTAACTTGCCCCGGTCGGATCCGCTGGTCCGACCGGGGTTTCTTTTTGTGGCTTCGCCGCAAGCAGGCGCAGCACCACGCCCCTCGCCTCGCCCACGCCCTCCCCCGACAGGGACGAGAAGAGCTGGGCCGTCGCGCCGCTGCCGACCGCCTTGCGGACCTGCGCCAGCTTCTGGCGCGCCGCGCCGCCGCCGAGCTTGTCGGCCTTGGTGAGGACGATGTGCACCGGGACCGACTGGGCCTGCGCGAGCGCCAGCATGGTCTGGTCGTGCTCCGTCAGTGGGTGGCGGACGTCCATGACGACGATCGCACCGCGCAGCGACTCCCGGATCCGGAAATAGGACTCGACCAGAGCCGCCCAGTGGTGGCGCATCGGGCCCGGCACCGCCGCGAAGCCGTAGCCCGGCAGGTCCACCAGGCGCCGGCCGGCGTCGATCTCGAAGAAATTGATCAGCCGCGTCGCGCCGGGGGTCTTGCTGGTCTTGGCGAGGCCCTTGCGCTGGGCAATGGCGTTGATCGCGCTCGACTTGCCGGCATTGGAACGGCCGGCCACCGCGACCTCGACGCCGGTGTCAGCCGGAAACTGGTGCGCCTGGTGCGCGCTGGTCAGGAACTTCACTTGCGGGAATGCAGACATCGGGCAGGACCTTCGGACGCGCGCTTGGGGCCTTAGTGTACAATTCAGGGCTCGCCCGCCCTCTCGTTTCGGAGTGGTTCAATGACTGCGAAGCTCGTCGCCAGCGTGTTCCTGGTGGCCGCCCTCGGCTGCAACGCCCCTGCGTTCGCGGCCGGCTCGGTCGAAGCCGGCCAGGCCAAATCCATGACCTGCGCCGCGTGCCACGGCGTGGACGGCAACAGCGTCAATCCCGAGTGGCCGAGCCTCGCGGGCCAGCACGCCACCTACCTCACGCACCAGTTGAACGCGTTTCGCGCGGGCGAGCGCAAGAACGACCTGATGTCGCCGATGGCCATGATCCTGTCCGACGAGGACATCGCCGACCTCGCGGCCTATTTCGAGGCCCAGGCCGCCACGGGCGGCGAGGCCGAGCCTTCGAAACTGGCGCTCGGGCAGCGGGTCTACCGCTCCGGCAACGTCGCGCGCGGCGTGATGGCCTGTGCCGGCTGCCATGGCCCGAACGGCCGCGGCAATCCCGGCGCCGTCTACGCGTCGATCCAGGGCCAGCACGCCACCTACGCCGCGGCGCAACTGCGCGCCTACCGGTCCGGCGAGCGCGGCACCGACCGGAACCAGATGATGCGCAACGTCGCGACGCAGCTGTCCGACGAGGAGATCGATGCGGTGGCGTCGTATCTCCAGGGCCTGCGTTGAACCTGCCCGGATTGCGCCGGTCTGAGACTGCCATGAACACTTCAGTTGCGCGGTTCACCCGCTTCCTGGTCGCGGGCATGATCCTGCTGGCCGGCCCGGCCTCGTTCGCCGTCGACCTCGTCGAAGGCGTGAACTACAAGCTGCTCAAGCCGGCCCAGCCCACCAGCGTGGCGCCGGGCAAGGTCGAAGTGGTCGAGGTGTTCTGGTACGCGTGCGGCCACTGCTACCTGCTCGAGCCCAAGCTCGCGGCCTGGGAACGCAAGGGCAAGGCGGCGAACATCGAAGTGATTCGCTTGCCCGCCACCTGGAACGACATGCTGAAGACGCACGCACGCGTCTTCTACACGATCGAGATCCTCGGCAAGCCCGAGCTGCACGACGAAGCCTTCCGCGAGATGAACGTGCGCGGCAACCGGCTGGATACGCCGGACAAGATCGAGGCGTTCTTCGTTTCGCGCGGCGTCGGCAAGGCCGAGTTCCAGAAGGCGTTCTCCGGGTTCGCGGTGGAGACGAAGCTCGCTCGCGCGGTCGACCTGAACCGCCGCTACCGCATCACCAGCACGCCGATCGTGATCGTCAACGGCCGCTATGTGACGGATGTCAGCATGGCGGGCTCGGAGGAGAAGCTGTTCGAGGTCATCAACGCACTCGCGGCGAGAGAGAAGCCCGGCGCCTGAGCGAGGCGCGCCCAGCGTCTCTGTGCTACAAGGCTGCACGGCACTCTGGGCTCCCGCCATGCTTCGCCTCCTGATCCCGACCGGCAGCGGTTACACCTGGGTCGAACACGCGCCGCCGGCACCGTTCCCGGACGAGTTCCTTTGGGCCGACCTCTTCGAGCCGACGCCGGAGGAAGAGAAGGCGGTCGAGTCGCTGCTCACGGTGGACGTGCCGACGCGCGACGAGATGAAGGAGATCGAGACCTCGAACCGCCTTTACGAGGAAGACGGCGCCGTCTACATGACGGCCACGGTCGGCAGCAAGCTCGACTCGGCGGCGCCCGAAAGCAGCGCAATCACGTTCATCCTCGCGAACGACCGGCTGATCACCAACCGCTACGTGGATCCGACGCCGGTGCGGCGGTTCATGACCCACGTCGAGCGCTCGCCGGCCGCCTGCACGTCCTCGGCGACGCTGCTGGCCGGGCTGCTCGAGGCCTTCACGGAACGGATCGCCGACCTGCTCGAGAGCGTCCAGGTCGAACTCGACTCGGTATCGCTGATCATCTTTCCGCGCACGAACGGCTCGGCAGCCAGCAACCGTGACCTGCATGCGATGATCCAGAAGATCGGCGTGAACGGCGACCTGATCTCGAAGGCCCGCGAGAGCCTAGTCAGCTTCCAGCGGCTGCTGATGTACGTGCAGCAGGCGACCAACGTTTCGCTGTCGCAGGACCAGCGCGGCCGCTACAAGTCCACGCTGCGCGACGTGCAGTCGCTGTCCGACCACGCGAGCTTCCTCGGCAACAAGGTGCAGTTCCTGCTCGATGCGGTGCTCGGGCTGATCAACCTCGAGCAGAACAACATCATCAAGATCTTCTCGGTGGCTGCAGTGATGTTCCTTCCGCCGACGCTGGTCGCGAGCATCTACGGCATGAACTTCCACTTCATGCCGGAACTGGACAAGCACTGGGGCTATCCGATGGCGCTGGTCGCGATGGTGGTCTCGGCGGTCATTCCCTACCTCTACTTCCGCCGCAAGGGCTGGCTCTAGCCGCGGTGACAGGATCCGTCCATGGCCAAACCCACGATCACCAACATCGCCGTGTTCTGCGACTTCGAGAACGTCGCGCTCGGCGTCCGCGACGCGAAGTATTCGAAGTTCGACATCGGCAAGGTGCTCGAGAAGCTGCTTCTGAAGGGGAGCATCGTCGTCAAGAAGGCCTACTGCGACTGGGAGCGCTACAAGGAATTCAAGGCGCCGATGCACGAGGCCTCGTTCGAGCTGATCGAGATCCCGCACGTGCGAATGTCCGGCAAGAACTCCGCCGACATCCGCATGGTCGTCGACGCGCTCGACCTCTGCTACACGAAGTCGCACGTCGACACGTTCGTGATCGTCAGCGGCGATTCCGATTTCTCGCCGCTCGTCAGCAAGCTGCGCGAGAACAACAAGCTCGTGATCGGGGTGGGCGTCAAGAGCTCGACGTCCGACCTGCTGATCGCCAATTGCGACGAGTTCATCTACTACGACGACCTGGTGCGCAAGGACGAGCAGCGGCGCGGCCGGCGCAGGGCGCCAGCCAAGCAGCCGTCGCAGGCGGCGGCGAAACCAGCGGGCGCCGCAGTGCCAGCATCGCCGCCGGCCCCCGATGCCGCGGCCGCCGAGTTCGCGCCACCGCAGGTTTCCGCCGAGACGCCGCGATCCGAGGACGAGAAGAAGCAGGAGGCGTTCGATCTCGTGCTCGCCACGATCGAGGCGCTGGCCGAGGACCGCGAGGAAGACGAGAAGATCTGGGGCTCGATGATCAAGCAGGCGCTGAAACGCCAGCGCCCGGGCTTCAACGAGACTTACCACGGGTTCCGCAGCTTCAGCCAGCTGCTCGAGGAAGCGCAGGCCCGCAAATTGATCGAGATCGAGAAGGACGAAAAGTCCGGCGGTTACGTCGTCAAGGCGATCGCGAGCTGATGGTCATGCCCGGAGCCTGCCGGTGACCAGGCCGAGCGACGGCGAAGCGCCCGAGACGCTGCGCAGCCTCGTCCGCGAGTACGCCCGGCCGGATCGCCGCAAGGCGCTCTGGCAGCTCGCCAACACGCTGCCGCCGTTCGTAGCGCTGTGGACGCTCGCGGTGCTGCTGTTCGACTGGAGCGGCGGCTGGTCGCTGCTGCTCGTGCTGCCGATCGCAGGACTCTACATCCGGCTGTTCATCATCCAGCACGACTGCGGGCACGGCTCGTTCTTCGCCAGTGCTCGCCTGAACCGCGCCGTCGGCGCGGTGCTCGGCCTGCTCACGTTCTTTCCGTACGCATACTGGCGCAAGACGCACGCGATCCACCACGCCACCTCCGGCAACCTCGACCGGCGCGGCCTCGGCGACATCCAGACCCTGACGGTGCGCGAATACCAGTCGCTCTCCGCGACCCGCCGCCTCGCGTACCGGCTCTACCGCAGCATGCCGGTGCTGCTCGGCATCGGGCCGCTCTACCAGATCGTCATCAAGCACCGCATCCCGTTCGACCTGCCGCTATCCTGGCGCGCCGAATGGGCCAGCGCGCTCTGGAACAACCTGGCGCTCGCAGTCGCGGGGTTCACGTTGTGCTGGATCTTCGGCTGGCAGGCGGTGCTGGCCGTGCACCTGCCGCTGCTGCTGATCGCCGGCGCGGCCGGCGTGTGGCTCTTCTACGTGCAGCACCAGTTCGAGCGGACCTACTGGGCCCGGCAGGAGCGCTGGCAGGCCGATTCGGCGGCGATGGCCGGCAGCTCGTTCTACGACCTGCCGCGCGTGGCGCACTGGTTCACCGGCAACATTGGTTACCACCACATCCACCATCTTTCGAGCCGGGTGCCGAACTACCGGTTGCGGGAGTGCTTTGAGTCCAGCCCGCGCCTGCAGGCGGTGCCGCGGCTGACGCTGTGGAGGAGCCTGCATTGCGCCCGCCTGAAGCTGTGGGACGAGAGCGCGCAGAGAATGGTCGGCTTTCCAGGATGGCGCGCCCGACAGGATTCGAACCTGTGACCCCTGCCTTCGGAGGGCAGTACTCTATCCAACTGAGCTACGGGCGCGTGGCTGGAGCCCCTGAAAAGGGGCGGGAATCATAGCCCCGGAGCCGCGCCGCGTCCATTTCCCGGGGCGCGCGATGCGGCGATTGGCACGCTATACTTCGCGGCCTCGTTTCGCCCTGATCCTTGGAGCCCTCGTGAGCGCCTCGCACGACCGCAAGTTCTTCGACACTTTCATGCTGGTGCTGGGCATCCTGCTCGGCGTGACGATCGGCCTGATCATCCTCGCCCGCCTCATCGCCGGGCCCAACCTGCTGCAGCACAAGAGCGAAGACCCGGTCTTCCAGCGGGAATTGCTGGCGCGCATCGCGCCCGTCGCGCGGGTCGCCGTCGCCGGCGAGGACAACTCGGCGCTCGCCGCGCCTGCGGCTGCGGCCGAAACCGTCGCTGCGGCCGAGGACCTGCCGGGCGAGACCGTCTACAACCAGGCTTGCGTCGCCTGCCACGGGGCCGGCATCGCCGGGGCCCCCAAGACGGGCGACCTGGCGGCCTGGGCACCTCGCATCGCGCAGGGCGCGGATACGCTGTACACGCACGCCCTGCAGGGCTACCAGGGCAAGGGCGGGTACATGCCGCCGAAGGGCGGTCGCACCGACCTGTCCGACCAGTCAGTCGTCAATGCCGTGGATTACATCGTCGCCGCATCGGAGTGACGAACGGATGAAACGGTTACGACCTGGCCTGGTCGCGTCGCTGCTCGCCGGCCTGATCGCGGCCGGTTGTGCCGCGACGCCGCCGCAACCCGAGTCGATGCGCGATCCGAGCGCGGATTTCTCGTCCTTCGCAACCTTCAGCTGGGCGCCGAACCCGGGCGCGGACGGCGCGGACCAGCCGTTGCGGCTCCTCGACCAGAACATTCGCGCGGCCATTGCCGGCGAAATGCGGCGGCTCGGCTACTCGCAGGACGATGCAAGCCCTGACCTGCGCATCGCCTACGAGACCGCGAGCGCCACGAAGATCGAAGACAGCCCCGTCCGCGTCGGCGTCGGCATGGGCAGCTGGGGCGGCAGCTTCGGCAGTTCCGTGAACGTGAGCAGCGCGAGCCTGCGCAATTACCAGGAAGGCACGCTCGTGATCCACGCGATCGACGTCGCGCGCAATGCCGAGGTCTGGCAGGGGCGCATCTCGGGCCGGCTCGCCAAGGGCAATCTCGAGCCAGCGGCCGTGACCGCTGCGGTGCAGGCCGCGATGCGGGACTTCCCGGCGCGTCAGTCTTCCAACTGACGGAAATCCACGCCGAGCGAGCGCAGCTTGCGATACAGGTGCGTGCGCTCCATGCCCACGCGCTTCGCGAGCTGGCCGACCTTGCCGCCGCAGAGCTGCAGTTGCTGCGTCAGGTAGGCGCGCTCGAAGTGCTCGCGGGCTTCGCGCAGCGGTAGCGAGAGCAGGTCCTGCTTGACGAGCGGCTCGTCCACGGTGGCTTGTGACGAAATTTCGCGCTCGATCTCGTCGAGCCGGATGTCATCGGTACCCCCGCCGATCAACAGGCGATGGACCAGGTTCTTCAACTCGCGCATGTTGCCCGGCCACGGATAGTTGCGCAGGCGGTTCTGGGCAGCGACGCTGAAGCGCCGGAACGGCAGCCTCTGGTCATCGACGAGCCGGTCGACGTAGTACCGCAGCAGCTCGGGCACGTCCTCCGCGTAGTCGCGCAGGGGCGGCAAGCGCAGACTGAGCACGTTCAACTGCGACAACAGGTCCTGGCGGAACGGCTCGATGCCGCGACTCTCGAAGCCGGGTTGCGCCGAGCAGATCATCCGCGCGTCGCATCTCACCGGGGTGGCGCCGCCTTGCCGCGTGCAGCTGCCGGTGTCGAGCGCGGCGAACAGCAGTCGCTGGGCCGTCGGCGCGAGATCACCGAGCTCGTTGATGAAGAGCACGCCGCGCTCGGCCTGCTCGAGCAGTCCCTTGTGGATCACGCCGGCCGCTTCGGTCCCGTAGAACGCGGCGGCTGCGCTTTCGTCCGTGATCGCCCCGGCGGAGACTGCGACGAAGGGCCCCCCGGAGCGCGGGCTGAGCGAGTGAATGTAGCGGGCAAAGGCCTCGCGCCCGGTGCCGGGCTCGCCGGTGATCAGCACCGGAGCCTCGTGCGGCGCCAGTTGCTTGGTCTGTTCCCGCAGCTCGCGCATCCGCTGGCTGCGGCCGACCGGGGCGAGCAGCGGTGGCAACACGCTGCGCGCGCCTTTCTTGCGGCGCCCGCCCTCCTCGAGCGCGGTGCGCACCGTGCGCAGCAGCTTGGCGAGCGACAGCGGCTTTTCGACGTAATCGACGGCGCCGAGTCGCGTGGCCTCGACCGCGGTCTCGACCGTGCCGTGGCCCGACATCATCACGACCGGCGCGGCGAGCGACTGCGCCTGCTGCCACTCCCGCAGCAGGCTGATGCCGTCGGTATCAGGCATCCAGATGTCTAGCAACACGAGGTCCGGTGCCTGCCGGGCGCAGGCGGCGCGAGCCTCGGCCGCGTTCGCGGCCACGTCGACCGTGTAGCCTTCCTCGGACAGGATCTCCTGCACGAGTTCGCGGATGTCGGCCTCGTCGTCCACCACCAGAATCCGCGCGTTGCTCATGCACGCTCCCTCCTGGGCTCCGGCCTGCGCGCATCGCGCTGGACGGCCTGGCCCTGCATTGATTCGTTCAACGGCAGCTCGATGCGCACTCGCGCGCCCCCCTGGGCGCGATTGTCCGCCTCGACGTGCCCCCCGTGTTCCTCGACGATCTTGCGCACGATGGCGAGGCCGAGCCCGGTGCCGCGCGCCTTGGTCGTGACGTACGGATCGAAGACCTGGCCGATCAGCTCGCGCTGGAAACCGGGTCCGTTGTCCTCGACCGAAACTTCGGCGACTTCCTCGGCACCGCGGACACCGAGCCGCGTGCTGACCGAAATCTCGCCGCCCGGCTGGCCCTCGAGCGCCTCGACCGCGTTCGTCAGCAGATTGTGCAGCAACTGCCGCAGCCGCCCGGGATCCGCGGAGACGCTCGACAGCGATGGATCGAGCAACACCTTCAACGCGACGCCCCGGCCCGTGGCCTGCGCGCGATAGAGGTCCGTCACCTCGGTCAGCAGCTGGTTGAGGTTGACCCGCGCCATCTCAAAGCGCGGCGCGCGCGCGTATTCGCTGAACGCGTTGACCATCTCCTTCATCGCCTCGACCTGCTGCACGATCGTCTCGGTGCCGCGGTCGAGCAACTGGGCGTCCTTCTCGTTCATCGACGGCAGCAGCTTGTGCCGCATCCGCTCGGCCGAGAGCCGGATCGGCGTGAGCGGGTTCTTGATTTCGTGCGCGAGCCGGCGCGCGACCTCGCCCCAGGCCGCCTCGCGCTGCGCCTGCAGCATGACCGTGATGTCGTCGAACACCAGCACGTAGCCGCCCGCCGCCTCGTCTTCGCTCGGCAGCGGGGTGCAGGCACACATCAGCACGCGGCGGCCCATGCCGCCCTGGAACGTGAACTGCTCGCGCCACTCGACGTCGCCCGCGGCGATTCGCGCGCGGCAGGCTTCTGAGAACTGGCGCAACAGCCCATCGGCGGACCCGACCTCGGCAAAACGGTTGCCGACGCAGCCCTCGAGGTCCTCGCCGAGGATCATGCTGGCCGCTCGGTTCGCCGTGCGCACTCGCAGGTCTGGCTCGAGCGAGACGACGCCAGTCGAGAGGCGGGCGAGGATGATCGCGAGGTTGGCGCGCTCGGTTTCCGCGGCCTGCTGCGCGCTCTGCTGGTCCTCGCGGGCACGGCGCAGGCGTCGCGTCATGTCGTTGAACGAATGCACCAGGAAGCCCATTTCGTCGTGCGACGTGAGCGGCAGGCGCAGGTCGAGGTCGCCCTGCGCGACGGCACGGGTGCCCTTGACCAGGTCCTGGATCGGTTGCACCAGCCGCTGCGCCGTGAAGATCGCCCCGTACCAGGCCGCGAGCAGCGACAGCAGCAGCACCACGGTCAGCGTCAGGATGAAGCTCGCCTTGAGCGGCTTGCGCAGGAAATCCTTTTCGCCGAACTGCTGGTACGCCGCCTGCACGGTGTCGGCCAGCGCGCCGAGTCGCTCCGCGACCGGATAGATCGCCTGCAGCACCATCCGCCCGCGTCCGGACGCGGCACCGCTGAGTGGTACTGCAGTCCGCACGACGTAGCCGCCCTCCGCCTGCGGCTCGAGGCTCACGAAGGGCCGGCCCTGGCGCACCTGCAGCAGCACTTCGCCCGGCACCTCGTCGGGCACGACCTCCGACGACGGGCCCTTGCTAACCGCGATCACGGCGCCGCTCTCGGTCGAGACGATCAGTTCGAGGGCGCCCGCCTGCCGGCGCAGCCGCTCAAGCGGCCCGGGCGTCGGTCCGCCGACCATGGACAACTCGTCGGCGATCGCCTCGGTGCTGGCGAGTTGCTCGCGCATGCGCGTCTCGAGCGCCGAGCGGGACAGCACCAGCGCGTCGTCGAGGCTCTGGCGGATCTCGACGTTGAACCAGCTGTCGATGCCGCGGTTCAGGAACTGCACCGCGAAGAAGTAGACGAGCAGGATCGGCAGCGTCGCCAGCACGCCGAAGATCCACACCATGCGCGCCTTGAGCCGCGAGCCGATCACGTGGCCGCGCCAGTCGCGCACCAGCTGGCCGAGCTTCGTGGCGAGCAGCCCCACCAGCACGACGAGGCCCGCCACGTTGATCATCAGGATCCACGGATGCAGGCGGCTGAACTGCTCGGAGTTCTGCGCGGTCTGTGCCATGAACAGGATCGCCGCGAGCCAGAGCAGGCCGCCGGATCCGATCACGACCG
>Ga0209391_10001349_pt1 | contig 12667 bp, 12 predicted proteins | sample PPLLak3March2015_FD_187246 | JGI IMG/M metagenome (GOLD analysis project Ga0209391, IMG submission 187246) | Freshwater sediment microbial communities from Prairie Pothole Lake near Jamestown, North Dakota, USA - PPLs Lake P7 Core (1) Depth... | ecosystem: Environmental > Aquatic > Freshwater >... | reverse complement strand
CCGCGCAAAGCTCGAGCCCCAGGAACAGATCACGTACGACGTGCTGCTCGATTTCTAAGGCTCGCAGGCCGCGTTCCGGCCATTCGACTGGCTGTCGTCCGAGGGCCTGTACCCGATCAGCCTCGGCGCTGCTCGAGCGCTCGCTGGTCGTGATCGGCGACACGATCGAGGCCGTCCGGACCGGCGTCTACCCCGCGTATGAGCGGACGGCGTCGGCCGGCTAGCCGACGGCGCAGCCTTCTACCAGGTGATGCTGCGGCGGTTCACCACCAGTGACTACACGCCCGAGCAGGTGCACCAGCTCGGCCTCGCCGAAGTGGCGCGCATCGACGCCGAGATGGACGCGTTGCTGAAGGGCCAGGGGCTCGAGACGGGCAAGAGATCGGCCTCTACGAGAGCGACCCGTTCGGCGATCTCGGGCGCCTGCAGGCAGAGATGTTCCGCGCCGTGCGCCTGGTCGTCGATACCGGCCTGCACGCGAAGGGCTGGACGCGCGAGCAGGCGATCGAATGCATGGTCGGTACGGCCGGCATGGGCGAGGACGAGGTGGTCTCCGAGGTGGAGCGCTACATGGCGCTGCCCGGCCAGGCCACTGCCTATAAGGTCGGCCAGCTCAAGATTCTGGAGCTCCGGGATCGCGCCCGCACGGCGCTGGGGCCGAAGTTCAACCTGAAGGATTCTCACACGGTCGTGCTCGAGAGCGGCGCGGTGCCGCTCACCGTGCTCGAGCAGCTCGTCGACGAGTGGATTGCGACTGGGTCGCATTCGGCATAGTCCCCTCGTCGTGGTTGCACCAGGAGCGCTGGTGTGAACGACATGCAGATCAACGCAGATTTTGACCAACGCGTCGTGCGGCCGCCGCCGCATCCGCAGGATTGGGTGCAATCGCCGATGACGGGTGTGCACCGCTATCTGCTCGATCGGGTGGGCGGAGAAATCGCGCGTGCGACGAGCCTCGTGCGCTGGGCGCCGGATACACAGTTCAGCTCGCACGCGCATCCCTGGGACGAGGAGATCTTCGTGCTCGAGGGAATGTTCCGGGACGAGCACGGCGAGTATCCGGCGGGCTCATGGCTGCGCAACCCGCGGTGGAGTCGGCACACGCCGTTCATGGGTCCGGAGGGGGCGCTCATCTACGTGAAGGTGGGCCACCTCGGTGCAGTGTTGCTCGCACCGCCCGCCGACTATGCTCTTGCACCGAAGGTGTGATCGGTGTCGTGCCGGAATATCGCGAACGGTCAACTTGGTGCAGATTGACGCGCGTCAGCCAGACTTCTTGAGGATTCCAGCGCGACGGCGCAGTGATGAAGATCCGGGCGGCCGTTGCCGTGCGCTCCGCCAGGACGGCCAGTGCTGTCGCGATCACGGGATCTGCCCAGCTCATCGTGGTGCGCTCCGTTCTGCGTGCGTCGCGGATGACCGGCATCTGGAGATCCGTCAGGTTTTTTCGAGTATCGTGCAGTCGCGACGTCACGCCGGCCGAAAATGTGTTCCCATTTGGCGACACCGCGATGAATGCGAGCAACAGAATGACCAGTGACAAGCAGGCCCGGCTCCGGGCAGCCATCGTTGCGGTCCGGAACTGCGCGGATACGATGGAGGCCCAGGCGGCAGGTCTCCTGAAGGCCTTGCCGACGGCGGCGATCAGTGAGGGGTTGCGGGCGAACGCGCTGGAACTCACTGAAGGGCTCAAGGACGCGTCGGGCCGAGTCGCGTTCGAACTTGCGTTGCTTCAGGTGGAACTGGCCGACGAAAGCGCGGAGGCCGCGACGGCGGTGAAGCGCCTGTCGGCCATGGACGCGACGATGATGGCTGCGGTGGCCGCGCTGACGGACGTCGTCGATCAGCTCGAGAGAGCGGCCGAGCGGGACGCGCAATACGAGCGGGCCTTCGTGCTGGTGATCGAGACGACCGGCGTCCTGCTGCAGGCGCTCGAGAATGCGCGAGCCGCAACGGAAGCGCTCGGCTCTGCAAGGCCGTGAGCGCCAGTCTTGCGGCGATCCTGAGTCAGGGCGTCCGATCTGCAGTCAGGCCGATGCGTGGTATCCCCTTGTGAACTGAGGGCTTTATTCGCGTGGCCGTGACGCCAGCGCGGCGAACCCTGAAAACTGCTGCTGGATCACCCCGTCGACCACCGACGCGAACGCGTCGAGCTTGTGCGACGCGTCGCCGCTGATCCGGTAAGTTACGACGGCGGTCGTTCCGCCATCCGTTGGTGTGAGCGTCACGGACATGATCCCGGTCACGGCCATTTCCTGAAACGGCCCGAGCGAGCCGCGAAACCGCAGCAGCTTGCCCGGGATCGCCATGACGACGCGCCCGTGCTCGGCGCTGCCGCCGTCCCACTGCTCGCAGAAACAGCCGCCCGCCTCGGGTCTCAGGCTCATGTTCGCCGCGTTGCCCGACCAGGTGTGGTCAGCGGGCCAATAACGCTCAGGGTGCACCAGCACGGCCCAGGCGTCGGCGGGAGTGGCGCTCAGTTCGAACCGATGCTCGAAAATCGCGCCGTCCGGCGACGCCTGTTTGACTTCCGCGCCGGCAAGGGCCGGCAGCAGTGCAGCCGCGACGAAGACGCGCAGCCAGGATCGCTCATTCATACTGTGTCCAACCCGTGCACACCTAGATTCGCGACGCGACAGGCTGCACGTCCGCATTCGCCCAGGCCGCGGCCAATTGCTGCTCCGCCTCCGCGGCTTCGTCGTCGCGCTTTTGCGCGCGCAGGCTCTCGGCCAGTCCCCGCAGCGACCATCCGTTGGACGGGTTGCGGTGCAACTCTTCGCGATAGACTGCCTCGGCCTCGGCCGGCTGGCTGGCAGCCAGCAGCACCACGCCGAGCGTCTGCCGCACCGGCGCGTGCCAGCCCGGCGGCTCGTCGTACGGAATCTCGTCCTCGATCAGCACGGCCTCGCGAAGTGCCGCGATTGCGGTACGGTGGTCGCCGCGCGAGAGGGCCAGCTCGGCGCTCACCGTGCGTTCGGCGATGTGCACCGCGTGCGACAGCGGATAGCGGTCCCACACCGTCAGCGTCTCCATGACCGCATCGGCGGCCAGCGTGCTGAGTGCAGCGTAGTGTTCCGCGGCGTCCTCGGGCCGCTCCTGGCGCATGGCCGCCATCGCCTGCGCGTAATGCCAGATCGCCGTCACGTAGGGCAGGTCGGGCGCTGGGTTGGCCTCGGCCGCGATCTCGTCCCAGCGGCCGAAGCGGACGCGGTCGAACCACGGTGTCATCCAGTAGTGCTGCAACCCGGCGAAGCCCGGCTGTCGCATCAGCTCCGGCAGGTTGACGCGCGCGGCCGTCTGCAGCGCCGCGTCGCGCGCGACGGCGCTCGCGCCTTCCATGCTCGCGGCGAACCACAGGAAGTGATGGTTGTGCGGCACGTAGCCGAGCGGGTAGACGCCCTGCACGTTGCCGCGGCACATCGCGAGGTACGCGTCGTCGGCCTCGATCGCCTTCTGGTTGGCGATGACCGCGTCGTGCCAGCGGCCGACCCGCGCGTAGATGTGGGCCGGCATGTGCACGAGATGCCCCGAGCCCGGGATCAGCTCGCGCAGCCGATCGGCGGCTGCGACGCCGCGCTGCGGATTCTCGGAGGCCTCGACCGCGTGCACGTACAGGTGCAGCGCGCCGGCGTGATCCGGGTCGCGGGTCATCACGGACTCCAGGATCGAGACGATCTCCGCCGTGTTTCCCTTGGGCTGCAACTGCTCGTCGTAGTAATCCCACGGCTGCAGGTCCATCAGCGCCTCGGCGTGGAAGGCCGCCGCGTCGAGGTCGTCCGGTCGATCGGCGACGAGCTGGCCGGTCGCCTTCGCGTAGGCCTCGTCGAGTGGGCGTCGATCGTCCGGCGGGCTCTCCGCGAACCGCGCCGACAACGCGCGGATGAAGGCCTGTTCGCGCTCACTCGCCCGCGGCGCCAGTTCGATCGCGCGCTGCAGTCGCTGCCATGCTTTCTGGTTATCCGCCGGGTCCATGCCACTGTTGACGTGCGGACCAAGCACCAGTGCCGCGCCCCACCAGCACATCGCGCACTCGGGATCGAGCTCCGTGGCCTTGAGGTAGGTTCGCTCCGCGGCGTCGTGGTTGAACCCGTAAGTGAGCATCAGTCCCTGGTCGAACCAGCGCTGCACCTCGGGGTGCGAACTCGTCACGGGAAACGAGTAGTCGCCAAGTCCTTCGAGCAAGGTCGCACCGATTGGAGCCGCGACGGCGGGGCTGGGCGGCGGGGGCGACTGGTCGGAGGTGCGTCGTCCGTAGAAGAGACCGGCGGCGACGGCGATGGCGACCAGCGCAACGACAAGTGTGCGGTTCATGGAACCCCCTCCTTGATCGTTTCAAAGGAGACTAATTACGCCGATTTCTCCCGGATCGCAATAGTTCTCACTTGCAGGCTCCGCTCTGCGCCGTTCAGCCCATGCCGATCGCGACGAGCCGCTCGTCCTGCTCGGCCACCGACAGCTTCGGGCAGTGCCGCGACACCTTCGCGAGCAACGCGAGCAGATGAGGCGCATGCGTACCGAGGATCAGCTTGCCCGTCGTGAGCAGCGCGACCGAGGTCGCCCGCTCCGGGTCCGCCCAGACGAAGATGTTTGCGAAACCGAGATGCCCGAACGCCTGCGACGTGTCGGGACCGTAGAGGCCCCAGGGGCTGGCACCCAGCATCATTCCCGCCGAATAGCGCAGCGGTACGAGCAGGGACCGGTCGATCTCCGGTTTGCCGACCTCGGCGACCGCACGTCGGACGGTCAGCGGTGCGAAGACCCTCGTGCCACCGGACTCGCCGCCATCGAGCAGGCACTGGAAGAACTTCGAGCAGTCGTCTGCGGTCGCGACGCCGTTGCCCGCGGGGATCACGGCCTGATAGAACCGCGGGTCGTTCGAGAGCCGAACGGCGTGCTCGAGGTTCGTGCCGATCGCGCGCTGCAGGTACCGGTCGGCGGGCCGGCTCGCCTTGAATCCCGTCACGTAGTTGCGCGCCACCTGTCCCAGCGTCCGGCCGCGCGCGCCGAAGTCGAACGACCTCATGCCGAGCGGTCCGCTGATGTGGTCGCGGAAGAACGCACGGAAGCCCTGGCCGCTGATCTTCTCCACCAGTGCGGCCACGACGAATCCTGTCGTCAGCGCATGGTAGGCATGGTGGCGGCCCGGCTTGTCGGGCGCGGTCGCGTAGATCAGCCGCAGGATCTCCTTGCGGTCGAGCAGCAGTTCTGCAACGTCGACGTCGCTGGTCGGGATCGTCGGGATGCCGGCCTTGTGGCACAGCAGCTGGTAGATCGAGATGTCGCGCTTGCCGTTGCGGCCGAACTCCGGCAGGTAATGGCTGACCGGATCGAGCAGGCTCAGCGCCTTGCGCTCGGACAGCAGGTGCAACGGCATCGCCGCCATCGCCTTGCTGGCGGAGAAAACGCAGACCGGCGTCTCCGGGGTCATCGGCACGGGTGTCTCGTCGCGGTCACCGGGCCCGTTGCCGCGCGCGTGCCCGATCGCGCGCTTCAGCACGACGCGTCCGTGACGGCGCACGACCAGCGAGAGGCCCGGGTGCATGCCGGTGGCATAGACGCGCTCCGCCGCGCGCCAGATCGCCGCGACGCCTGCGCGGGTCATGCCGACTGGCTCCGGATCCTGTTCCTCCGCCGCGGCAATCGACGTGACGCGGTCGAGGTCGGCCGGGACCTCGGCGGCGTCGAGCAACAGCCGGCGCAGCGGTGCCGACGCGTGGTGAATGGCTGCAAGCATGTCCGGACCTTTCGGGCGACCAGTCGTTCTGGGATAGTCGCAGATCACCGCAGGAGCCGTCATCCAGATGATCGACCTCTACACCGCCGCGACCCCGAACGGGCACAAGGTCTCGATTGCGCTCGAGGAACTCGGGCTGCCGTACACGGTGCACGCGCTCGATCTCGGCCAGCTCGAGCAGAAGCGCCCCGAGTTCCTGAAGATCAGTCCCAACGGGCGCATTCCCGCGATCGTGGACCAGGCCGAGGACGACTTCGCCGTCTTCGAGTCGGGCGCGATCCTCGTCTACCTCGCCGAGAAGACCGGCCGCCTGATGCCAGCCGATGCGAAGGGCCGCTCGCGCGTGATGCAGTGGCTGATGTTCCAGATGGGCGGGATCGGCCCGATGATGGGCCAGGCGAACGTGTTCTTCCGCTACTTTCCCGAGAAGATCCAGCCGGCGATCGATCGCTACCAAGGCGAGGTGCGACGGCTGTTCGGCGTGCTCGACACGCAGCTCGACGGTCGCGAGTACCTCGCCGGCGATTACTCGATCGCCGACATCGCGAACTGGGCCTGGGTGCGCACGCACAAGTGGTCCGGGGTTGCGCTCGAAGGGTTGCCCAACCTCGAGCGCTGGGTCGCGCAGTTGGCCGCACGGCCCGCATGCCAGCGCGGCATCGAGGTTCCGCCGCGACCCGTGCGCATCGAGGACGGCAAGGGCGCGGAGCGGTTCGTCGAGGAGGCCCGCAAGATGGTCGAGATGGGGCGCAGCCGCGCCTGAGACGTCCGGAGTCCGCGGCAATGGCGCACGATCGGCTGGTGTTTCTGGTGCCCGGGTTCTTCGGCTTCACGTCGGTCGGCGCCGTGAGCTACTTCAAGGACGTCGAGCAGGCACTGGAGCGCACCTTGGCCAGGCGGGGGCTCGAGGCCCGGGTCGTACGCTGCGCGACCCAGCCCACGGCGTCGATCCCGCGGCGCGTAGACAGGTTGCGGCGGCAGGTGATTGCGCGGGGCGGCCTGAAGGCGCGCGAGCTGCACTTCGTCGGTCATTCGACGGGCGGCCTCGACGTGCGGATGCTGCTGACGCCCGGCGTGCAGATCGCTCGGGACGGCAGCGAGGAGCAGATCGCGCGCCGCACACGAACCGCGATCTCGGTCACCACGCCGCACCACGGCACGCCGCTCGCCAATCATTTCCTCACCGTGCAGGGCCACACGCTGCTGCTGCTGGTGAGTGCGCTCGCAACGGCGGGGCACGGGCGCGGAGCGCTGATCGCCGCGACGCGGGCGATCTCGCTCGCCGCGCAGCTCGACGACTGGATGGGCATCGAGAACAGCCCGCTCGACCGTATTGCCGCCAGCCTGCTGCGCGGGCTGCGCTTGCGCGGCAGCAACGCGATGTGGCGCTACCTCGAGGACATCAAGCAGGACCAGGGTGCCGTGCTGCAACTTACGCCGGAGGGCATCGAGCTCTTCGATGCTGCGGTCGCGGATCGCGCTGGGATCGATTACGGTTGCGTCGTCGCGGGCGTGCCTAAGCCACGGGAACGTGTCAGCAGACCCACGGTGCTGGCTCCGGAGCGCATGGTGCTGCGGGCACTGTTTCGCCTGCTGCATGGGCTCGCGGCGCGGCCTCACCCGCGCTATCCATATCCCCGGCCCCCGGCGGCCGTGCAGAGGAGGCTCGATCGCGACCTCGGGTTCGCGACGACGCCGCAGACAAACGACGGCGTCGTGCCCACGCTGAGCCAGCTGCACGGGCGGCTGCTGCACGTGGCGCGGGCCGATCACCTGGACGTAGTCGGCCACTACACGCTGGCGGAACGTGCGGGAGACTGGCTGCCGTCCGGTGCCGGCTTCACGCCCGCATCGTTCGCGGCGACCTGGGATGCCGTCGCGCGGGCAATCGCGGCGCACCACTAGCGAAATCGCGGCGACTACGGAGCACCGGGCCCGGGAGAATCGGCTAGCATTCCCGCCCCAAGGGCCCACGCTCCTGGAGGATTCCGTGATGAGGTCGAAGCCATTGCCCTCGCTGCTCGCGCCGGCCGGCGCGTTGTTCGTGGCGCTGATCGTTGCAGGTTGCGGCCAGAAAGCGCCGCCGCCCCCGGCACAGCCGGCTGGACCGCCGCCGGCGCCGACGCTCGATCAGTTGCAGTCTGCCAGCGTCTCGGGCGTCTTCGACCAGGCGGTCACGCTCTCGGGCGGTATCTACGAAGGCGAGCCCGCAGCGGCGGATGCGAGCTCACGGCCGCGCCTCGTGCTCTGGGCGCCGACGCTGCATTTCGGCGACGTCGACGGGGCCGAGGGCAGCGAGGGGGTCGTCATGCTCAGTTCGACGACGGGCGGCAGCGGCGAGTTCGTGCACGTCGCCGTATTCGGCGTGCGTGACGGCGCGCTGGTCAACCTCGGCACGGCCCCGGTCGGCGACCGGACGAAATTGCAGAGCCTCTGGCTCGAGCGCGGCAAGATCCTGATGGACGTCGTCGAGGCTGGGCCGGACGACGCCGCGTGCTGCCCGACCCAGGTCGCCCGCAAGACCTACGCGATGGAAGGCGGGGCGTTGAAGCAACTGTCGAGCGAAGTGCGCGGCATGCTCGCGCTCAGCATGCTCGCTGCCAACGAGTGGCAGCTCGTCGAGATAGACGGCCAGCCGCTGGCCACCGGCATCGAGGCGCCGTTGATCCATTTCGAGGCCGACAAGGTGCGCGGATTTTCCGGCTGCAACCGGTTCACTGCGCCGGTCAAGGAGACAAAGCCTGGCGAGATCGACATTGGCCCAGCCGCGGGAACCAGGATGGCCTGCCCGCAACCGCAGATGGATCTCGAGCAGCGCTTCCTCGCGCAGCTCGAGGCCGTGAATCGCTACGGCTACCTCGCCGGGCAGCTGGCGCTCAGCTGGCAGGACGCGGACCAGGCCGGGGTACTCGTCTTCCGGAAGTAGCGCGGCCGGCCTTGCGGGCCCGCGTCGCCCGCTCGAGTGCCGCGAAGGCGTCGGTCGTGTAGCGCGCCATGCTCTCGACTTCGGGCAGCGCCGACCCGTTGGCCGTGTAGCCGAAGACCATCTGGTCCGCGTAGGACATGAACGTGATGTTCAGCCCGAGGCCCGCGATCAGCGTCGATACTGGGAAGAACGTCTCGAGGCGCGCGCCGTTCAGGTAGAGCGGCCGCTCGGGTCCGCGCACGTTCGAGATCAGCATGTTCGCCGGCCGCAGGCCGAGCGCCTCCGGGCGCGCGATCGTCAGCGTTTCTGACAGCGCGAAGGCCATCACCGCGTAGGAGTAGGCGGCGTCCTTGCCGAGGCTGCCCAGCCGGGCCTTTTCTGCGCGCGTGCTCGCCTTTACGGTCTCGAGACGGCGCTGGATCGGCGCCGAAACTGGCCCGAGGACGGGCCAGATGGCCGACACGTTCGTCGTCGCCTGCTTCGCTTGCGGGTCGTGCAGCGACACCGGGCAGATGGCGACCAGCGGGTGGTCCGGCTTGCGTCCCATTGCGGCCAGATAGCGATTGATACCCGAGTCGAGCAAGCACAGCGCGACGTCGTTCAACGTCGCGTCCCAGGCACGGGCGACCTTCTTCATCGTGGCCAGCGGCAGCGTCGTGTGCGCGATCGCCCGTGCGTTGTAGATCGGCTCGTTCATCGGCGACTGCGGGGCCGTGAAGGCCCGCTTGCGCGCCGGCGAGTATCCCCAGAGGCCCTCGAGCGCCTCGCCTGCGACTCGGATCGAGCCACGGCCCACCGACAGTGTCCGGCGTGCCAGCCGCTGGGCCTCGCGTTCGAGCGTTTCGCGCAGCCCATGCGGCGCCGGTCGGGGCCGCGCCGGGTGATCGAGGCCGATCGTGCTGCGAATGCGCCGATCGCGCGGCGAGTCGGCGAGCGAGCGACGCAGGATCGCCATCCCCGATTCGCCGTCGACCAGCGCGTGATGCACCTTGTGGTAGATCGCGAAGCGGCCGTCCGCAAGCCCCTCGATCACGTACACCTTCCAGCCCGGGCGGTGGCGCTCGAGCATCGGCGCATGCAGGTCGGCAATCAGCTCGTGCAGCTGTTCGTCGGTGCCCGGCGGCGGCAGCGCGATGTGCAGCACGTGGTGCCGCGGGTCGATGCGCTCGACCTCCTGCCACTCGGGCAGGCCCGCCTTCAGGAACACGGGGATCCGGTTGAACGGCGGCTTCGGCTGCGCGCGGCGGTAAGCCGCGACGATCTCGCGTGCCGCGTTCTTGCCGTCGCGCGGCGGCTTGAAAATCAGCACCGACCCCACGTGGCGCGGGTTCTCCACGCTCTCGGTGAGGAAGAACATCAGGTCGAGCATCGGGATCGGCGTGGACATGGTCTTCTCCCCGTGTCCCCGCCGCCCCGGTTCAGGCGGCGAGGAGGTCCTCGGCGGTCAGCTCGGAGGCGTTGCGGCCGCCGGCGTACTTCGTGAGCCCGACCTTATCGTAATGCGCGCGGATGCGTGGCGAAAAGATGCCGATGTACTCGAGGTTCGGCACCAGGCGCTTGAACATGGTCTGGCGGAACTGCACGAGGAACGGCGAGTCCGACATGACCTTGTCCCAGTCTGCGCGCTTCATGTGCGCGCCGAACCACTCGTCGTAGATCTCGTGCGCAAGGAAGCGGTCGCGCATCAGGCAGGCAACCTCGAACGTCCAGTCCTCGCGCTCGCGCAGCTCGGCATCCGACAGCTCGGCGAAGTGGCGCTTCAGGGCCAGCACGCCGTAGTGCACGTGCCGCGCCTCGTCCTGGATCACGTAGCGCAGCAATTCCTTCAGCAGCGGCTCGCGCGTGGACTGGTACATCATGCTGAAGGCGCCGAGCGCGAGGCCCTCGATCATGATCTGCATGCCGAGGAACTTCATGTCCCAGCGCGAGTCGCGCATCAGCGCGTCCATGATCGTGAACAGGTTGTCGTTGACCTGGTAGAGCTTGCCGAGCTTGCTCTCGAGGTAGCGCAGGAACACCTCGAGGTGGCGCGCCTCGTCCATCACCTGCGTGGCGCCGTAGAACTTGCCGTCCACCCAGCGCACGCTCTCGGTTACCTGCGCCGAGGCAAACAGCGCGCCCTGCTCGCCGTGCATGAACTGGGAGAGCAGCCATGACGAGAAGTCGTGCACGAAGCGCATCTGCTCGTCGTGGTCGAGGCGGATGCCGTGCTGCGCCAGACCCGCCATCGGCACGAGCTCGATCGGGAACACCGGCTTCTCGGGATTGCGCGGATCGACGTTGGTGGCCCAGTCGAGCTGCGTGTCGCCGTCCCACTGGTTCTGCACCGCGCGCCGGTACAGGTCGTACATCTCCGGGTAGTCGCCCTGGTAGCGAAAGTCGAACCAGGCGTCGTGGCTCGCGCGCATGCCGACAGGTTCGCCCTGCTTGCCTTCCTTCATCACGAAGCCGCGCATCACGGACGGCGCCAGGTCGACCAGCACCTGCTTGTTCTCGACGCGACGCGCGATCTTCATCGCGTCGAAGACGTCCTGGACGCGCCGGCGTGCCGGGCTCGGCATGGATTGCATTGCGCGATCGGGAAGCATTTTCTTACCCCTGCTGTGTCAGTGGCCTGCGATGACCACGTTGGTGTCGGCATATGCGCAGCAGGCCAGGATGTACCCGGCCTCGCGCTCGTTGTCGCTCAGGCAATTGGGCTCGCTCATGACGACCGTGCCGTCGAGTTTGTGCAGCTTGCAGGCGCCACAGCCGCCCATCGTGCAGCTCGAGGGCAGGTCGAGCCCTGCGTCGAGCCCGGCCTGCAGGATCGTCTGGCCCGCCCGGGCCATGATGCGTCGGCCGCTGCGGGCGAACGTGATCTCTGCAGCATGGTCCGGAATGCGCGTCGTTGCGGCCGAGGCGTAGGCGAACCGCTCGGTGTGGATCCGGTCCCTCGCCACGTCCGACGCGGCCAGGGCCTCGCAGACGCTGTGCATCATCGGTTCCGGTCCGCAGACGTAGTAGGCATCCGCCATTCGGCCCTCGAGCGCCTGCAGCACGAGTGATCCGTCGAGCGCACCGCGCAGCCCGGTCCAGCCTTCGGGCGCAGTGTCGAGCGCGTGCCGAACCACGAGACGCGGCGCGAACTCGGTGGCCAGCCTCGCGATACGCTGCGCGAAGATGATCTCGTCCTCGCTGCGGTTGCCGCAGAGCAGCACCACGCGGCTGCCGGGCTCGGTCCGCAGCACGGTCTCGGCCATGCTCATCAGCGGCGTGATCCCGACGCCCCCCGCGACGAGCACGATGTCGCGCGCGGAGGAGGGGTCGGTATCGACGGTGAAATTGCCGGTCGGCTCGTCGACGACCAGCGTGTCTCCCGCCCGGACGCGGTCGTGGAGGTGCCGCGAAACGAGCCCGTCGGGCATGCGCTTGACGGTGATCGCCGGCCGGCCGGCCGCGAGCGGCGAGCTCGAGAACGAGTAGCACCGGCGGTGCCGTTCGCCGTTGGACTCGACGATCACGGTCAGGTGCTGGCCCGCACGGTAGGCGAGGGGCGGCGCGCCGTCGCCAGCCGGCTCCAACACGAACGTGCGGGTCGACGGTGTTTCCTCGATGACTTCGGCGACCCGCAGAGTGCGCCGCGCCGGGCGCGGCTTTGCCTGGCCCCAGCGCGCGCTCGCCTGGCGGAGTTCGAAGGTCGGCGCCGGTTCGTTGAACCAGCCCCGGACGAAGGCGGCGACGCTCGGCATGCCGTTATCCAGTCAAAATGAAGTGTGTATAAACACTATACATTAAGTCCGCGCGATTGCAATCATCGTGGCGGCTACCCCCCGTTGCCGCCGGCTTCGGCGAGGAACCGGCGCAGGCGCTTGCGGTGCATCGCGCCCAGCAGGCGCACGATGATCGGGCCGGTCAGCTCGACCATCCGCGAGAGTTCTTCGGGTGGCGAGCCGGCGTAGGCGCGCAACGCCATGCGGGCCTCGCGGGTCACGAGCCGTTCCATCGCCTCATCGTAGATGCGCAGT
>Ga0209391_10001348_pt1 | contig 12672 bp, 10 predicted proteins | sample PPLLak3March2015_FD_187246 | JGI IMG/M metagenome (GOLD analysis project Ga0209391, IMG submission 187246) | Freshwater sediment microbial communities from Prairie Pothole Lake near Jamestown, North Dakota, USA - PPLs Lake P7 Core (1) Depth... | ecosystem: Environmental > Aquatic > Freshwater >... | reverse complement strand
TATCCGCTTCTGCTCAGCGCCCGATCCCGTGCGGCTGGATCATGCCGCCCTTCCAGGCGATGAACAGCAGGATGAACAGCGCCACGGACAGCGCGATGCGCAGCGTGAGCGCGTTGACCATGCGCTTCGACTGGCCCTCGTCCTTGACCAGGTGAAACAGGCCGGTGCCAAGGCTCGCCACGATCGCGGCCAGGGTCAGGACGATGAGGAACTTGATCATGCCGGGCCGGATTGCTCACTGCGAGGCCCAAGTATAAATGACCCTCCGCATCGGCAAACGCCTGTTCGTACCGCGCGCCTGGAGCGTGCTGCTCACCGCCATCGCGCTTGCCGCATTCGTGTCGCTCGGCAACTGGCAGCTCGGGCGGGCGCGGGAGAAGCAGGCGCTCTCGGCGTCGTTCATGGCAGGCAGCGCGTCCACGGTGGATGCCGCGGGGCTCGGCTTCGAGACCCTCGACCGCTACCAGCACGTGCGGCTGCGCGGCCGCTACGATGGCGCGCGCCAGGTCCTGCTCGACAACATGCCGTCGGCGACCGGCCAGCCAGGCTACCGCGTGCTGACGCCGCTGCTGCGTACCGATGGTCGCGGCACCGCGCTGGTGGACCGCGGCTGGGTGCCGCTCGGCGCTTCGCGGGCAGAACTGCCTGACGTCACGGTGGGCGCGGACGAGCGCGAGGTGACCGGCATCCTCGACGGGCTGCCCGTCCCGGGCCTGCGCGTCGGACCAGCTGCCGCCCCCGGCGCCGGTGCCTGGCCGCGCGTGCTGCTGTTCCCGACCGAGGCCGACGTGGAATCCGCGCTCGGCGCCGACGTCGAATCGCGCATCATCCTGCTCGATCCCGGCGCTGCCGACGGCTTCGAGCGCAAGTGGCGGCCCGCGCTCGGCTTCGGGCCGGAGCGCCACCTGGGCTACGCGATCCAGTGGTTCGCGTTCGCGCTGGTGACCGTCGTACTGTTCATCTCACTCAACCTGCGCCAGGACGGCGCCACCGGGGAGCCCGATCCGTCATGACCGACTTCGACCCAGCGGCCCGCCGCCGCGGCCGGCGCCTGCTGCTGCTGCTGGCCGCGCTGTTCTTCGTGCCGCTCGCGCTGGCGTTCTGGATGTACTACGGACCCTCGGGGTGGCGGCCGTCCGGCGACACCAGCCAGGGCGACCTGCTCGAACCCGCGCGGCCGCTGGCCGCGATGGCCCTGCCGACCGCGGACGGCGCGGCGACGGACCCCGGCTTGCTGCGCGGCAAGTGGACGATGCTGTACGTCGGCGACGGCCTGTGCGACGACCGCTGCCGCAAGGCGCTGTACCTCACGCGCCAGTCGCGCATCGCCCTCAACAAGGACATGGACCGGGTGCAGCGTGTGTTCCTGGTCACGCAGCGCTGCTGCGACCGCGGCTTCCTCGCGGCCGAGCATCCCGACCTGGTAGTCGCACGGGTGGACGACCCCGCCGCGGCAGCGCTGCTGGAGCCTTTCCCGGCCTATGATGGCGTGCCGGTGGCTGCCGCGGGCCGCGTCTACCTGGTCGACCCGCTCGGCAACCTGCTGCTGAGCTACGCGCCGTCCGCGCCGGACAAGGCGCTGCTCGCCGACCTGAAGAAGCTGCTGCGCCTGTCCCACATCGGCTGAGTGTCCGCCATGAAGCTCACCCTGTTCCGCCGCCTGTGCCTGCTCGCGACGCTGGTCACGCTGTGCGTGATCGTGCTCGGCGCCTGGGTACGGCTCGAGGATGCCGGTCTCGGCTGCCCCGACTGGCCGGGATGCTACGGTCACCTGACCGTTGGCTCGGCGGTCGAGAACGCCGACGCGGCCAACGCCGCATTTCCGGAACGGCCGCTCGAGGCCGACAAGGCCCTCAAGGAGATGATCCATCGCTACGCCGCTTCGGGCCTCGGGCTGCTGATCATCGCGATTGCGGTCGTCGCCTGGCGGAATCGCCGCGACCCGGCGCAACCGATGCGCCTGCCAGGCTTCCTCGTGGCGCTGGTGGTCTTCCAGGGCCTGCTCGGCATGTGGACGGTCACGCTGCTCGTCAAGCCATTCATCGTGACGGCGCACCTCGTCGGCGGACTCGCGACCCTGGCGCTGCTCTGGTGGCTCGCCCTGCGGGTCGACCGTACGACGCGCCCGTCCGGTGAGCGCAGCCTGCGCCGCCTCGCCGTGCTCGGGTTCGCCGTGCTCGCCATCCAGATCCTGCTCGGCGGCTGGACCAGCACCAACTACTCGGCGCTCGCCTGCCCGGACTTCCCGACCTGCCAGAACTCGTTCTGGCCCGACATGGATTTCAAGGACGCTTTCGTGCTGTGGCGCGGCCTCGGCATCGACTACGAGGGCGGCGTGCTCGATCACCCGGCGCGCGTCGCCATCCACTACACGCACCGCCTGTGGGGCATCGTCACCGCGATCATGCTCGGGTTCGTCGCGTGGCGCGCGGTCCGCACTGGCCAGTCGCGTGCGGTACGGACCGCCGGCACCGTGCTCGCGGTGCTGCTCGTGGCGCAGTGGACGATCGGCCCGGTGATGGTCATGAAGGCGCTGCCGCTCGCGCTCGCCACCGCGCACAACGCCGTGGCCGCGCTGCTGGTCCTGGCGATCGTGGCCCTGCTCAGGTTCCTCTGGGTACCACAGCGACTGCGCTGACCGACCGGGCGGCCCGGTACAATGGCCGCTTGCCCATGAACACCTCCGACACGCACCTCGCCTCCCCCGGGTCCGCGACCTGGCGGGACTACCTCGAGCTCGGCAAGCCGAAGGTCGTGTCGCTGATCGTGTTCACCGCGGTGGTCGGCATGTTCCTCGCCGTGCCCGGCCTGCCACCCCTCGCAGCGCTGCTGTTCGGCACGATCGGCATCGGCCTCGCCGCCTCGAGCGCCGCAGCGGTCAACCACGTGGTCGACCGGCGCTTCGACCAGAAGATGGCGCGCACCATGCTGCGCCCGATTCCGACCGGTCATCTCACGACGCGGCAGGCCCTCGCGTACGCGGGCGTGCTCGGTTGCGCGTCGATGCTGATCCTGTGGTGGCTCGTGAACCCGCTCACGGCCCTGCTGACCTTTGCGTCGATCATCGGCTACGCGGTGCTCTACACCGTGTGGCTCAAGCACATCACGCCCCAGAACATCGTGATCGGAGGAGCCGCCGGTGCCGCGCCACCGGTGCTGGGCTGGACCTCGGTCACGGGGCAGGTCGATCCCCACGCGCTGCTGCTGTTCCTGGTCATCTTCGCCTGGACACCGCCGCACTTCTGGGCGCTCGCCATCGCGCGGCGCGACGACTATGCGCGGGCCGGGATCCCGATGCTGCCCGTGGCGTACGGCGTCGAGTTCACGCGCCTGCACATCCTGCTGTACACGATCCTGCTCATGATCGTGACGCTGCTGCCCTACCTGACCGGCATGACGGGGCTGCTCTACCTCGCCGCCGCCGTCGTGCTGGGCGCGCAGTTCATCCGACTCGCCATCGCCTTGCGTCGGCCCGGCGCGCCCGCGGAGCTGCCCATGAAGGTGTTCCGCTACTCGATCAACTACCTGATGCTGCTGTTCGCCGCGCTGCTCGTGGACCATTACCTGCCGCTGCGGCCCTGAGCCATGGCCGGCCGCGCGCATTTCGCCGCGCCCCTGCTGCTCGCGGTGGTCGTGGCGCTGATCCTGTACGTGTCGCTGTGGCCGTTCAGCTTCGGCGCGGACGGTCCCGGCGTGCTCGAGACCCTGCGCCAGCTCAACTGGGCGCGCGCCGGGCGCTCCGACCTGTTCAACAACGTGCTGCTGTACGTGCCGCTCGGGTTCTGCATCGCGCTCGTGGTGGAACCACGCCTCGGTCGCGCCTGGGCGCTGGCGGCGGGCGTCGTGTGCGGCGCGTTGCTGTCACTCGCGGTCGAAGTCGCCCAGGCGTCGATCGCGCTGCGGGTGCCGAGCCTCACCGACCTCTCGCTCAACGCTGCCGGCTCGCTCGGCGGGGCTTGCCTCGGCAGCGTGTGGCACGCGCTCGGCGCGCGGATGACGCCGCGCGGCAATCCGATCGGCCGCTCGGGTGCGGTGGCGCTGACGGTGCTGGTGCTGTGGCTGATCGCGCGGCTGTGGCCGCTGTGGCCCGATGCCAGCCTGCGGCAGGTCAAGCGTGCGGTGCGGCCGTTGCTCACGCCGGAGCTTCACTGGGGCGAGCTGGCCGCGTTCTTCGTCGGCTGGCTGGTGGTGGCGCAGGCCGTGTTCCACCTCGCGCGCCGGCAGCGCAGCGTCGACGCCTTCCTGCTGGTGATCGCGGTGGTGCTGGTGGGGCGCACCTTCACCGCCGGCAATACGCTGGTGTTCGAGGAACTGGCGGCCATCGCGCTTTTGCTGCCGGTGCTCGTGCTGCTGAGCCGGGTCGAGGACCGGGGCCGCTCCGCACTGATCGCCGCGGTGCTCGGCAGCTGGCTGGTTGCAGTCGCACTGCTGCCGGCCCTCGGCGGCGCGCACCCAGTCATGCCCGAGGCGCAGGCGGCCAGCGAGTTCCTGGCTCGCAGTCCGCCGCCGCCGGCGCAGCTCGCGGGCAAGGGCTTCAGCTACGTGGCGCTGGCGTGGCTGCTGGCCGGCGCGGGACTGTATCCACACGTGGCGGCCGGGGTGACGGTGCTGCTGGTCGTGCTGCTCTTCATGCTGCAGGTCGGCGTGGCCGCGCCCGCCTACGGCTGGCCCGATCCGGCGATCGCGCTGATCGCCGGACTGATGGTCACGCGGTGGATGAAATAGGGTACCTTGCCGCCCCTGCCCATGGACGTCTCCCACCTACTCGATCCGCTGAACGACGCGCAGCGGCAGGCTGTCACTGCGCCGCTTGCGCCGACGCTGGTGCTCGCCGGCGCCGGCAGCGGCAAGACGCGCGTGCTCACGCACCGCGTCGCCTGGCTGGTTCAGGTCGAGGGCGCGTCGCCGCACGGCATCCTCGCGGTCACCTTCACCAACAAGGCCGCGGGCGAGATGCGCGCGCGGATCGAGGCGCAGCTCGAGCTGCCGTCGGCGCCGCTGTGGATCGGCACGTTCCACGGCATCGCGCACCGGCTGCTGCGCCTGCACTGGCGCGAGGCCGGGCTGCCGCAGGGCTTCTCGATCCTCGACGCCGAGGACCAGCAGCGCCTGGTGAAGCGCCTGATCCGCGGCGCCGGACTCGACGAGGCGCGCTGGGTGCCGCGCGAGGTGACCTGGTTCATCAACGCGCAGAAGGACGAGGGCCTGCGCCCCAAGCACCTCAAGGACGACGGCGACCCGACCCGCCGGCAGATGATCAAGCTGTACGAGGCCTACGAGGAAGCGAGCCGACGCAACGGTGTCGTGGACTTCGCCGAACTGCTGCTGCGCAGCTACGAGCTGTGGCGCGACGCGCCGGGCCTCGTCGAGCACTACCGTGCGCGCTTCGGCCACGTGCTGGTGGACGAGTTCCAGGACACCAACACCATCCAGTACAACTGGATGAAGGCGCTGGTCGGGGCGAGCGGCATCCCGTTCGTGGTCGGCGACGACGACCAGTCGATCTATCGCTGGCGCGGCGCGCGCGTCGAGAACCTGCAGCAGTTCCGGCGCGACTTCCCGGGCGTGCAGGTCTTCAAGCTCGAGCAGAACTACCGCTCGACGGGCAACATCCTCGCCGCGGCCAACGCGATCATCGCCAACAACAGCGGCCGCATCGGCAAGAAGCTCTGGACCGAGGACGGCAAGGGCGAGCGCATCCGGCTGTATCGGGCCTACAACGAGCGTGACGAGGCCGAGTTCGTCGTCGGCCGCATCCGCGACTGGGTGGCGCGCGGCGGGAACCGGCGCGACACGGCGATCCTCTACCGCTCGAACGCGCAGTCGCGGGTGTTCGAGGAATACCTGCTCGCCGCACGCATCCCGTACCGCGTGTACGGCGGCCTGCGGTTCTTCGAGCGCCAGGAAATCAAGGACGCGCTCGCCTACCTGCGCCTGATCGCCAACCGCGACGACGACGCGTCGTTCGAGCGGGTGGTGAACCTGCCCACGCGCGGCATCGGCGCCCGCACGCTCGAGGTCCTGCGCGCGCATGCGAAGGCGCACTCGGTCTCGCTGTGGCAGTCGGCGGCGCCTTGCGCGGACGAGCTCGGCGCACGCGGCACCACCGCGCTGCAGGCCTTCCTCGCACTCGTCGACAGGCTCGACGCGGACACGCGCGACCTGCCGCTGCACGAGCAGGTGGACCACGTGATCCAGGCGAGCGGCCTCGCCGGCCACTACCAGAAAGACAAAGCCGACAAGGGCGAGGCACGGCTCGAGAACCTCGAGGAGCTGGTCAGCGCGGCGCGCGGCTACGAGCCCGAGGACGGCGACCTGCCGCCGCTGATGTCGTTCCTGTCGCACGCCGTGCTCGAATCGGGCGAGGGCCAGGCGGAGGAGTGGGAGGACTGCGTGCAGATGATGACGCTGCACTCGGCCAAGGGTCTCGAGTTCCCGGTCGTGTTCCTGTGCGGCCTCGAGGACGGGCTGTTCCCGCACCAGCGTTCGATCATGGACGTGCAGGGCCTCGAGGAAGAGCGCCGGCTCTGCTACGTCGGCACGACGCGCGCCATGCGCCAGCTGTACCTGACCTACGCCGAGCAGCGGCGCATGCACGGCATGGACAATTACGGCGCGCCGTCGCGATTCCTCGCGGAGGTGCCGGCGGAGCTGCTCGAGGAAGTGCGCCCCAGGGTGCAGGTGTCGCGACCGGCCTACGTGCCGGCGCAGCGGTCCCCATCGATGCCGGCGCGCAACCCGAAGTTCATGGACGACGCCCCGGGGAGCCTGCGGCTCGGCCAGCGCGTGCGGCACCAGAAGTTCGGCGACGGAGTGGTGCTGAACCTCGAGGGCCAGGGCTCGAACGGGCGGGTGCAGGTGAATTTCGAGCGCCAGGGCACCAAGTGGCTGATGCTGGGCTACGCCAACCTCGAGGTCGTCTGATCGGTACAATGTCAGCCGCGCGGCAGAATGGCCCCGCCGCAGGCGGGGGCCAGGCGCGCAACGTTCCTGCGGGGCAAAGCTGGTGAAAATCATCATCCTCGGGGCCGGCCAGGTCGGCCGGACGGCCGCCTACCACCTCGCGCGCGAGGAGGCGAACGACGTCACCGTGGTCGACACCAACGACCACCTGCTGCGCGACCTGCAGGACCGCCTCGACATCCGCACGGTGGCCGGCAACGCCGCGCACCCCAACATCCTCGAGCTGGCGGGCGCCGCGACTGCCGACATGGTGGTCGCGCTCACCAACAGCGACGAAGTGAACATGGTCGCCTGCCAGGTGGCGTGGACCCTGTTCCGCACGCGCACCAAGATCGCCCGCATCCGCTCGCTCGCCTACACGGGGCACGAGGGATTGTTCTTCGACACCGACAGCCCGCCGCCGGACGGCGCGGGCTTCCCGGTCGACGTCTACATCAGCCCGGAAGAGATCGTCACCCAGTACATCGAGCGCCTGATCCGCTACTCCGGCGCGCTGCAGGTGCTCGAGTTCGCCGACGGCCGCGTGCGGCTGGTGGGCGTGAAGGCGGTCAAGGGCGGGCCGCTGGTCGGCCAGCAGCTGCGCAGCATCCGCGAGCACCTGCCGAACGTCGACGCCCGCGTGGTCGCCATCTACCGCGAGGGCGGCAGCATCCTCCCCGAGGGCGACACCATCATCCAGCACGGCGACGAGGTGTTCTTCCTCGCCGCGACCGAGGACATGCGCAAGGTGATGGTGGAGCTGCGCCGCGTCGAGGACGCGGTGAAGCGCGTGGTGATCGCGGGCGGCGGCAACATCGGCCTGCGGCTCGCGCAACGCATCGAGGACCGCTACCAGGTCAAGCTCATCGAGCGCGACCAGGCGCGCGCGCGGCGCATCTCCGAGACGCTGCGCAGCACCGTGGTGCTGCACGGCGACGCGGCCGACGAGGAGCTGCTGATCGAGGAAAACATCGACAGCGCCGACGTGTTCTGCGCGGTCACCAACGCCGAGGAGTCGAACATCCTCTCGGCGATGCTCGCCAAGCGGCTCGGGGCACACCGCGTGATGGCGCTGATCAACCGGCCTGCGTACGCGGAGATGATGCAGAGCGGCTCGATCGACGTCGCGATCTCGCCGCAGTCGGTCACCATCGGCTCGCTGCTGGCGCACGTCCGGCGCGGCGACGTGGTGCGCGTGCACTCGCTGCGCCGCGGCGCCGCCGAGGCCATCGAGGCGATCGCGCACGGCGCGCGCGGCAGCAAGGTGGTCGGGCGGCGCGTCGAGGAGATCAAGCTGCCGAAGGGCGCCACCATCGGCGCGATCGTGCGCGGCCAGGACGTGATCATGGGCCACCACGACACCGTGGTGGAGGAAGGCGACCACGTGATCGTGTTCCTCACCGACCGGCGGCACGTCGAGGCCGTCGAGCGACTGTTCCAGGACTGACGCCCGCCGGGAGCAGGAATGCCGCCATGAGCTTCCTCGCCATCCAGCGCATCCTGGGCCTGCTGCTCGTGGTGTTCAGCCTGACCATGCTGCCGCCGGTGGGCGTTTCGCTGTTCTACGGCGACGGCAGCCACGGTGCGTTCCTCGCCGCCTTCGCCGCGCTGGTGGCGATTGGCGTGCTGGTGTGGCTGCCGGCGCGCCGTGACCGGCGCGACCTGCGGCTGCGCGACGGATTCATGGTGGTCACGCTGTTCTGGGCGGTGCTCGGCATCGCCGGCGCGCTGCCGCTGTACCTCTCGCCCCAGCCGGCGGTCTCCGCCACCGACGCGATCTTCGAATCGGTGTCGGGCCTGACCACGACGGGCGCGACCGTGCTCGTCGGGCTCGATGCCCTGCCGCGCTCCATCCTCTATTACCGCCAGCAGCTGCAGTGGCTCGGCGGCATGGGCATCATCATCCTCGCGGTCGCACTGCTGCCGATGCTCGGCGTCGGCGGCATGTCGCTGTACCGGGCGGAAATGCCGGGCCCCGTCAAGGACACCAAGCTCACGCCGCGCATCACGCAGACGGCGCGCATGCTCTGGGTGGTGTACGTGTCCATCACGGCGGCCTGCGCCGCTGGCTACCTGCTCGCCGGCATGGAGCCCTTCGATGCCGTGGGCCACGCCTTCGCCACGGTCGCGATCGGCGGCTTTTCGCACTACGACGCCAGCATCGGGCAGTTCGACAGCCGCGCCGTGGAGATGGTCGCGGTGCTGTTCATGCTGGTCGGCGCGGTCAACTTCGGGCTGCACTTCACGGCCTGGCGCAGCGGACGCTTCGACGCCTACTGGCGCGACCCGGAGTGCGCGGCCTTCCTCAAGCTCATGGTCGGGCTCAGCGCGCTCACGCTGCTGTACCTGCTGCTTGCCGGCGACTACGACGACACCTTGCAGCTCGCGGCGGACGGCGTGTTCCAGGCGGTGTCGATCGCCACCACCACGGGCTTCACGACCTCGCACTTCCATCACTGGCCGGCGGGCCTGCCGGTGCTGCTGCTGTTCGCCTCGTTCGTCGGCGGCTGCGCTGGCTCGACCGCCGGCGGGCTCAAGGTCGTGCGCTGCCTGCTGCTCGTGAAGCAGGGCCGGCGCGAGATCGTGCGCCTGGTGCACCCCACGGCCGAGATCCCGGTGCAGCTCGGCGGGCGCGCCGTGTCGTTGCGGGTGGTGGACGCGGTGTGGGGCTTTTTCGCCGTCTACGTCGGCGTATTCACGGTCCTGATGCTTGCCATGATGGCGACGGGACTCGACCAGGTGACGGCGTTCTCGGCCATCGCAGCCACGCTCAACAACCTCGGCCCTGGCCTCGGCGAGGTGGCCCTGAACTACGCCTCGATCGGCACGGTCGGCAAGTGGATCTGCGTGCTCGCGATGCTGCTGGGCCGGCTCGAGATCTTCACGCTGATCATCCTGTTCACCGTGACGTTCTGGCGCAAGTGACCGCGGCGCGCGCGACCTGCCCGGGACGGGCGCGCCGGGCGGCGAGCCGGTAGACTGCCGCTCCTTCGAGGTTTCGCGGACGGGCCATGGCACGCGGCAGGCGATCATCGGGCAGCAGGCGCGGCCGGCGGCAGCGCGGCTTCATCGTGATCGGCACGGTCCTCGCCGTGCTGGCACTGGTGGCGCTGGTGGTGGTCGCGGTGCTCGGCTACCGCGTCACCCGCCAGTTCGAGGGCCGGCGCTGGACCCTGCCCGCGCGCGTCTACGCGCAGCCGATCGACCTGTACGTCGGCCAGCAGTTGTCGGCACAACGCTTCGTCGACGAGCTCGACCGGCTCGGCTACCTCGCCACCGCCGACGCCGGCCGGCCGGGGACCTACCGCAGGCGCGGCGAGCAGGTGAACGTGCACGTGCGCGATTTCCGCTTCGCCGACGGGTCGCAGCCCGCGCAGTCGCTCAGGCTCGGCTTCGACGGCAATGCGATCGCGAGCCTCGCGGATGCGCGTGGCGCCGAGGTCCCGGTGTTCCGCCTCGACCCGCTGCTGATCGGCAGCATCTTCCCGATCCACGGCGAGGACCGCATCGTCGTGGCGCCGGACGAAGTGCCGCCGCTGCTGCCGGCGGCGCTGAAGGCCGTGGAGGACCGCAAGTTCGACTCGCACCACGGCGTGAACCCGCTGGCGATCCTGCGTGCGCTGTTCGTCAACGTGCGCGCCGGGCAGATCGAGCAGGGCGGCAGCACGCTGACCCAGCAGCTGGTGAAGAGCTACTTCCTCGACAGCCGGCGCACGTTGCGGCGCAAGGCGGAGGAAGCCGTGATGGCGGTCATTCTCGAGGCGCGGTTCGAGAAAGGCGACATCATGAACGCCTACATCAACGAGATTTACCTCGGCCAGGACGGCAACCGGGCGGTGCACGGCTTCGGGCTCGCGAGCCAGTTCTACTTCGGCAAGCCGCTCGCCGAGCTCGACCTGCCGGAAATCGCCTTGCTGGTCGCCGTGGTACGCGGACCGTCCTACTACGATCCGCGCCGCAATCCCGAGCGTGCGCTCGAGCGGCGCAACCTCGTGCTGCGCGTGCTGGCCGAGCAGGAGGTCGTGGCGGCGGAGGATGCCGAGCGCGCGGCGAAGAAGCCGCTCGGCCTCGCGGAAGCGGGCCGCAAGGGCGGCAGCTACTACCCGGCGTTCCTCGACCTGGTGCGGCGCCAGCTGCGCCGCGACTACGAGGAGGCCGACCTCACCGAGGCCGGCCTCACCGTGTTCAGCACGCTCGACCCGCTGCTGCAGCAGAAGGCCGAGGACTCCCTCGCGGCCGAGCTCGACCGTCTCGACAAGTCGCCGCGCAAGCAGGCGCACGGCCTCGAGGGCGTGGTGATCATCACTGCGCCCCAGACGGGCGAGGTGACCGCGCTGGTCGGCGGCCGGCGGGCCGCGTTCGACGGCTTCAACCGTGCGCTCGACGCCAAGCGCCCGATCGGCTCGCTCGCCAAGCCGCTGGTCTACCTCGCCGCGCTCGAATCGGGCGAGGTCTCGCCGGTCTCGATCGTGCAGGACGCACCGATCGACCTGAAGCTGCCGAGCGGCGACCGCTGGAAGCCCGAAAATTTCGACCGCAAGCTGCGCGGCGGCGTCACCGTGATGCGGGCGCTCACGCAGTCGCTCAACCTGCCGACCGTGCGCGTGGGCCTGGACGTCGGCCTCGACAAGGTCGCGGACGCTTTCGTCGAGCTCGGGCTCGAGGCGCGACCGGCGGAATTGCCATCGATGCTGCTCGGCGCCACCAACCTGAGCCCGCTCGAGGTCACGCAGATGTACAACACGCTGGCGAACGGCGGCTTCCGCTCGCCGTTGCGTGCGGTGCGCGCGGTGGTGAACGAGTCCGGCAAGGCGCTCAAGGCGCCCGAGCTCGAAGTGACGGAGGTGAAGTCGCCCGAGGCCGTCTACACGCTGAACCTGATGCTGGTCGAGGTGATGAGGCGCGGCACTGGCCGCGGCGCGGCCAAGGATCTGCCGGACGGACTCGTCGTCGCCGGCAAGACCGGGACGTCGAACGACTACCGCGACAGCTGGTTCGCGGGATTCTCCGGCGGGCACCTCGTCGTCGCGTGGGTCGGCCACGACGACAATCGCCCGACGGCGCTGACCGGCACCACCGGCGGCCTCGCGGTCTGGTCGCGCCTGATGGGCTCGATCGCGACCACACCGTTCGAGCCCGTGATGCCGGAGGCGCTCGAGCTGCGCTGGGTCGACTACTACTCCGGACACGAAACCTCGCCCTACTGCAACGGCTCGGCGGTGGCCATGCCGTTCCCGCCGGGTAGCCTGCTGCAGTCGGAACCACTCTGTCCGCCGGGCGAGGACACGACCCTGTTCGATCCTGGTGCGCTCGGGCCGGCACCACTCGAAGACACCCCGCCCGAAGGCGAGCCCGCCGCTGCCGCGGAGCCCCCGGTGACGACACCACCCTAGCCATCGGCAGGGTTCCCCCGGGCGCGCGGCGAGGTTAGGCTTCACCCCGTGCTGCGCAAACTCCCTCTCTTCGCGCTGCTGGCGCTGACCGGCTGCTCGATTGCCCCCTTCCAGCCGGACAACCGCAGCCCATCTGGCCGCGCGGATGGCGCTGGCGCCACCACGGCCGGAGGCGCGGGTCCGGTGCTCACGGTCCCGACCGAGGAAACCCCGCAGCCGCCGCCGGAGGCCGTGATCGAGGCGCCGCCGTCGGCCACCACGCCGATTCCGCGCGAGCCCAGGCCGCGCACCGCTCCGCCCGCGGAGTTGAAACCCGCCAGCCGCTCGCTCGTCCAGC
>Ga0209391_10001347_pt1 | contig 12678 bp, 6 predicted proteins | sample PPLLak3March2015_FD_187246 | JGI IMG/M metagenome (GOLD analysis project Ga0209391, IMG submission 187246) | Freshwater sediment microbial communities from Prairie Pothole Lake near Jamestown, North Dakota, USA - PPLs Lake P7 Core (1) Depth... | ecosystem: Environmental > Aquatic > Freshwater >... | reverse complement strand
AACTGGATGTCCGCATGCAGCGGGCTGGGTGACGGCGTCTACGGTTGCGGGCGCCGGGCGCCGAAGGTCTGCGCCCAGTGCTTGAGCAGGTCGGTCGCCTCGCGCCGGGTCGCGTCGAGTTCCGCTTTCAGGAACAGGCCGGCGACGCGCATGCTGCTCGTGGCGTCGGTTTCGCGCAGCGCATCGAGGTACAGCAGATAGCTGTCTTCAAGGTCTGCCGGCCTGGGCGTGGTCGCTGCGTTCACGGTCTCCCCTGTGCCGGCCACGGTGGCCGCGCCAAGGATGATCTGCACGGTGGCGCGTGCTCGCCTTGATGCAGAACAAGTCCGCCGACACGCCAGCTTGCCCCGTCGCGCCAGCGCAACTGCACTGAAGCGAAGTGGTGATCGGCAGGGCTTCAGCGGCTTCGACGGAGCGACCCGCGCTGCCGGCGAGGCGGAACCGCCAGTCGGTGCCGGCGTGGCGTCGCTGACGCAGGCTTCCAGAACCTGCACGAACCGGCGAAACGACGGAACCGGTGGTCGGGGTCCGGAGGAACGTCTTCTGGCCATACTCCTCGGAATAATGAATATCCTGGAAGGTGTTGCCCAGGCTCACCCCATGAGCTTCCCGGGGCTCAGTATCGGAGCGCAGCCCGCGCGAACGACAGCCTTGGCCCCCAGGTGGCGGACACCGGTGGCAAGACACCGACCCAGCTGCTGACAAGGCCCGCCGCCCCCATGCTCCACATCCATTTCTCGAACCGCTACGAGGTCCTGACGCGCAGGCTGCTGGAGCACCTTGGCGGCCAAGGCCGCAGCGCCTTCGCGGCGGACCAGGTGATCGTGCCGAGCACTGCCGTCCACCGTTCGCTGACGCTGGCGATGGCCATGGCGCATGGGATCTGCGCCAACGTGGAGTTCGACTACCTCGCGCCCTGGCTCTGGCGGCAGATGAGCAGCCTGCTTCCCGACGTGGCGCCAGAGTCGCCTTTCGTGCCGGCGGTGCTGAGCTGGCGGGTCCATGCCGCACTGGGCGATGCAGACTTCGTGTCGGCCCATCCGCGTCTGGCCTCCTACCTGGGCGGCGCCGACGACGTGATGCGCTTCGAACTGGCCAGCCGCGTCGCCGGCCTGCTGGATCAGTACCTCACCTACCGCCCGGACTGGCTCGAGGCCTGGCGCCAGGGGCGCCGGGCACAGGTGGGTGCCCTTACCGACGGCGAGCATGCCGACGAGAGCTGGCAGGCCGCACTCTGGCAAAGACTCACCACTGCAGCCGACGCGCCCGCCCTGGCATCCGGCGCCGCGTTCATCGAGGTGCTGAAGCGCATCAGCCCGGCCCAGGCCAGAGCGGCCGGACTTCCATCGTCAGCGCATGTCTTCGCGCTGCCGACAATGCCCGCCCTGCAGATCGCCTGGCTGCAGCAGATCAGCCAGCGGGTCGACGTGCATGTCTATGTGCTCAATCCCTGCCAGGAATTCTGGTTCGAGCTGATCGACCGGCGCCGGCTCAGCCATCTGGCGGTGCTGGGTCGGGCGGAACACCAGGAAGAGGGCAACCGCCTGCTGGCCGCGTGGGGCCGTCAAACCCAGGCCCATGTCGACGGGCTGGTCGACAGCGCGGGCCCGGAGACCACCGACGACGCCGACTTCCGGCGCAATGACGGCGGCACGCTGCTGGCTCACCTGCAGAACTCGATCCTGGAACTGACCGAACTCGCACCCGGCTCGGTCAAGCTGACCGGCGACGACCGCAGCCTCGAGATCCACGTCTGCCACTCGCTGACCCGGGAGCTCGAGGCGCTGCAGGACCACCTGCTGGGTCTTTTCGCCAGCGGCGCGGTGCGGCACCCTTCGCAGATCCTGGTGGTGACCCCGGACCTCGACGGCGCCGCGCCGCTGATCGACGCGGTCTTCGGCACGGCGCCACGAGACCGCCACATTTCCTACACCGTGTCGGGCCGGGCCCGCAGCACGGTCAACGCACCCGCCCGCGCGCTGCTGGCGCTGTTGTCGCTGGTCGCCTCGCGCTTCAACGCCACCGCGGTATTCGGCGCGCTGCAGCAGGGCATCGTGGCGCGCTGCTTCGGCCTGAACGGGGACGCGCTGCAGCAGGTCCACGACTGGCTGCGGGCCTCGGGCACACGTTGGGGTCTGGACGGGCCGCATCGCGCCGGCTTCGGCGTTCCGGGCACCACGGACCATACCTGGGCCGACGGGATGGACAGGCTGTTCCTCGGCTACGCCCTGCCGACGCAGGTGATGGAGCCCTTTGCCGACCTGCTGCCCGCGGGTGACGCCGAAGGCTCCGACGCGTTGGCTCTTGGCGCGTTCTGGCAGTTCGTGGATCGCCTGCGGGCCTTGCACGCGGCCGTGGCCATCGCACGCTCCCCGGAGTCTTGGCGCGGCCTGCTGCTCGACGTCGTCGATGGCTTCATGTCTCCGATCGGCGATGAACTCGACGACCAGCGCGAGTTGCTGGCGGCGATTCGGGCACTCAGCGATACGATGCAGCGGGGCGGCTGGGATGAGGCCGGTGCGCAGCCCCTGCCCTTGTCGGTCGTGCGCGCTGCGCTGGAGCGGCAACTCGACGACCCGGCCCGCGGCGGGGTGCCGACAGGCGGCGTCACTTTTTCCGCGATGAGCAGCCTGCGCAGCCTGCCGTTCGAAGTGGTCTGCGTCATCGGGCTCAACGATGGCGTCTTTCCCACCGCGCAGCGACCGCCCGAGTTCGACCTGATGGCGCTGCAGCCTCGGCGCGGCGACCGGCAGCGCAGGGCCGACGAGCGCAACCTCTTCCTCGACCTGCTGCTCGCCGCGCGCCACAGCCTGTACCTCAGCCACACCGGTCGCAGCGTGCGCGACAACGCGCCCTTGCCGCCTTCGGTGCTGATTTCCGAACTTCTGGACCTGCTGATCCCCGCGATCGCCGACGACCCCACTTCGCCGGACAGCCTGATGCAGGCGCGACGGCGACTCGTCGTCGAACACCCGCTGCAACCGTTCTCCATCGCGGCCTTCGACGTCGATGGTGACGTGCGCCTGCGCAGCTTCAATCGCGAACTCGGCGAGGCCCTGCGAGGCAGCCTCCAGGTCGCGCCGGTGCACGTGGCGTCTGAACCCGCCGGCAGCCGCGACAACGAAGGGGGCGACGGCGACGATGACGAGACCGCGTCCGAAGCCCTGCCTGCGTTCTTCGCCAGCCCGCTGCCGCCCCCCGGGCAGGAGTGGCGGGCGGTCTCCGTCGAGCAACTGGTCGAGTTCTTCGGCAACCCCTGCCGCTACCTGCTCAAGCGAAGACTGGGCATCGATCTCGGGCGCAGCGCCGATGAGCTGGAAGACGATGAACCCTTCCTGCCCGACTGGCCGGGGCGTACGGCGCTGGCCGCGCGCCTGCTCGGGCCCCTGCTGGCCGGTGCCGGGCCGCAGGCGGTGCGCGAGCTCGCACAGGCTGGCCACGAACTGCCGTCGGGCTCAGTGGGGCGGCAGCAGCTCGGCTGTGAGCTGGAGTCGCTGACGGCTTTTGCCGGCGCCGTGCGCGCGCACACGGCAGTGCCCTGCCTGCCGCCGCACCAGGTGCGGCTGGCGGTCGACATCGACGGCGAAACGTGGCAGTTCACGGGCAGCTTTTCCGACCTGCGGCCCGACGGGCTGGTGCGCTGGCGCTACGACAATCTGCGTGCCGGCGACATGCTCGCGGCCTGGATTCCGCACCTGGCGCTTTGCACGGCCCCACCGGCGGGCGTCAAGCCGCAGACCCTGTGGCTGTCGCTGGACGCGCCGCTTCGCCTCGACCTGCCGGAGCAGCCGGCCGAGTTGCTGCGGGATCTGGTGCGCCTGTACCGGCGCGGATTGTGCGAGCCGATCGAGTTCTATCCGAAGACCGCATGGTCCTATGTCGAGAACGGCGAGTCCATGGTCACCGCCGCACTGGCCTGGACACCCACCAAGGATCGACCTTTCGCGGAAGGTGCCGATCCGGCCTATCGGCTCGCCTTGCGTGGGCGGGGTGACGCCCTGAGCGGTGAATTCGCCGAACTGGCCGTGCGGGTCTTCGGGCCCGTCTGCAAGTCGACGGCCGGTGCGCAGGATATCGTAGCCTGATGCCATGAGCGGACAAACCCTGAACGTGTTTGGCTGCCCGCTCGACGGCATCCGCCTGATCGAGGCATCGGCCGGCACCGGCAAGACCTGGAACATCTGCGGCCTGTTCCTGCGCCTGCTGCTGGAACGCCGGCTCGACGTGCAGCAGATCCTGGTCGTGACCTTCACCAATGCGGCGACGGCGGAACTGCGTGAGCGCGTCCGCACGCGCATCGCCGAGACGCTGGCGCGCCTGCGGGGTACCGGACCGGCCACGGGAGATCCCTTCGTCGACACGCTGCTGGAATCGTTGCGCGAGAAGCATGGACTGGCGGATGCGGACATGGCGCTGCGCCTGGATCTGGCGCTGCAGACCTTCGACGAGGCGTCGATCTTCACCATCCACGGTTTCTGTCAGCGCGCATTGGCCGACACCCCGTTCACGGCGGGCACGCCGATGGCGCTGGAACTGCTCACCGACGACACCGAACTTCGCATGGAAGTCGTGCACGACTTCTGGCGCAGCCACGTGGCGGGCGACGCGCTGCCCCCGGCGCTGGCCTCGTACCTGCTGTCCAACAAGGACAGCCCGGATCGGTGGGACAAGCTGCTCAAGCGTCAGCTGGCCAAGCCGCTGTCCAGAGTCATCTGGCCGGCATCGCTGGACGAGGCATCGGCCCTCGACACCACGGCACTCGTCAACGCGCACGCCGCCGCCCGAGCGACCTGGCACGCCGAGCGGGAACGCATCGTCGCCTGCGTGATCGAGGCGCTGCCGCGCCTGCCGGCCAATGTGTACAAGGCCACCACCGTCGAGACGGCCACCGCCAGCTGGGACCGCCAGCTGGCCAGCACCGATCCCCTGTTGGCGCCGGCCAAGCTCGAGAAGCTGGACCTGCTCACGCCTGAGCGTCTCAAGCCGAAGAAAGGCCAGCACGCGCCACGAGCGCACGCCTTCTTCGCCCAGGCCGGCGAACTGCTGAGTCTGCTCGAAACAACGAAGCAGTCCCTTGCCACGGCCCGGCAACGCCTGCTGCGGCAACTGCTGACCGACGGACCCGGGCGGCTGCGTGCCCTCAAGCGCGAGCGACGCGTCGTCGCCTTCGACGACATGCTCTTCAACCTCCACGAGAGCCTGGCCAGCGGCCGACAGCCGGGGCTCGCCGCGGCGCTGAAGTCGCGCTTCCCGGCGGCGCTGGTCGACGAGTTCCAGGACACCGACCCGCTGCAGTTCGCGATCTTCAAGGCGATCTACGGCGGGAGCGCCGCTCCGCTATTCCTGGTGGGTGACCCGAAACAGGCCATCTACAGCTTCCGCAACGCCGACCTGCACACCTACCTGAAGGCGCGCAGCGAGGCGGCGGCCGACTACACGCTGGCCGACAACCAGCGCTCGACGCGCGAACTGCTGGCCGGGCTCAATGGCCTCTTCTCGATCAACCCACAGGCCTTCGTGCTGCCGGGATTGAGCTACCAGCCCGTGAGCTACGGCGCCAGGCCGCGCCAGGCCTGGCACGACACCTCGTCGACGCGTGCACCGCTGCAGTTGTGGGAACTGCCGCAGGACGACGAGGGCCAGCCCCTGCCCAAGAAGGCCGCCCGCCGCGCAGCCGTCGACGCCTGTGCCGGCGAGATCGCGCGCCTGCTGGGTAGCGCGCAGCGGCGCGAGATTCTGCTCGGCGAACTGCCGCTGTCGGGTGGTGACATCGCCGTTCTTGTGCGCAGCCACGCCCAGGGCAGCGAAATGCGGCAGGCTCTGGCCGCACTCGGCGTCGGCAGTGTCGAGCTGTCGCAGGCCAGCATCTTCCGGAGCCCGGACGCCGAAGAACTCGCACGCGTGCTGACGGCGATCCTCGAACCGGCCCGCGACCGTCTGCTGCGAGCAGCGCTGGCCACCGCCATGCTCGGTTTCGATGCCGCAGGCATCGAGGCCGTCTCGGCGGACGAAGCCAGACTGCTCGGCCTCGTCACCCGTTTCACCGAATACCGGGAGCTCTGGCTGCACCGCGGCGTGGGCGTGATGCTGCGCAGCCTGATGGTGCGCGAAGGCGTCAACAAACGCCTGCTGGCCCGCACCGACGGCGAGCGGCGGCTGACCAACCTGCTGCACCTGTCGGAATCACTGCACCAGGCGTCGGAGCTCCATGGCTCGCCCGAGTTGCTGCTGCGCTGGCTGCAGACGCAGCGCGCCGAGGGCAGCACCGACGACGCCGATCAGGTGCGACTGGAGTCCGACCGCAACCTGGTGCAGATCGTCACCATCCACAAGTCCAAGGGGCTGGAATATCCGGTCGTGTTCTGCCCGTTCCTCTGGGATGGGCATCCGGGTGGCCCGCCCAGCACCCTGGAAGGACGGGAGTACCACGACGCCGATGGCTTTCCCGTGCTGGACTACAGCGAGGATGGCAAGGATGACGCCGTTGGGGCGGCCATCAAGGCGCAGATCGGCCTCGAACGCGCCGCAGAGAACCTGCGACTGATCTACGTGGCGCTCACCCGGGCAGTGCAGCGCTGTTATCTCGTCGTCGGTACTTACACCCGCAAGCACGGGAGGAGCGCGGTCGTCACGGAGAGCAGCCGCAGCCGGCTGAACTCCCTCGTCGCGGGCGCCGGGTTGTCGGCGGCGGAGTGGCAGCTGAACAAGCTGGCGCCGGCAGCCATCGCATCGGCCTGGCAAGCGTTCAGCGCCGCTCATCCGGGAAGCGTCGAGCTCGAGCCTCTGCCCACCGGCCCCTGGGCGCGCGTGGATCCGGCCCCCCTGGCACCCGAAGCCCTGGCAGCGCTGCCTGCGCCCGGGTCGATCCCGGGTGCCTGGTGGATCGGCAGCTACAGCAGCCTGTCGCAAGGGGTGCGTCACGAGGGGGCTGCCGTCGACCACGATGCGCGCGTATCCATACCCGAACTCGACGAGGAGAGTGCCGACACGGCCCTGCCCGACGACGACATCATGAACTTCCCGCGCGGTCCGGAGGCCGGCGACTGCATGCACGCCACGTTCGAGCGCGTCGACTTCACGGACCCCACCACCTGGCCGGCTGCGATTGCCTCGGCGCTGCGTGAGCAACCGCAGAGCCAACTCGGCCCAGAAGTTGCCGCAAACCTGCCCCGGATGCTGACCCGGATGCTGGGTGATGTGTTGACCACCCGCCTGCCGGCCGGCATGGCGCTGTGCGAGGTGCCACTCGCTCGTCGCCTGGTCGAGCTCGAGTTCAATCTGCCCGCCGCCTGTCTGACGGCCGGCGCGCTGGCGGGCCTGCTCCGAGAGTACGGCTACCCGGTGCCTGCGCTGAGCTTCGGCGTGCTCGAGGGTTTCCTGCGCGGCTACATCGATCTGGTCTTCGAGCAGGACGGCCGCTACTACATCCTCGACTGGAAGTCCAACCACCTGGGCCAGGTTCCCGCCGCGTATGCGGCGCCACCCGTGGCCCGGGAGATGGAGGAGCACGGCTACCACCTGCAATATCTGCTGTACGCGGTGGCGCTGCATCGCTACCTGGCACGCCGCCTGCCCGACTACCGGTACGACGATCACTTCGGCGGCGCGATCTACCTCTTCGTGCGGGGCGTGCGCCCGGGATGGACCGGTGCCGACGGCCAAGCCACGGGGGTGCACTTCGATCGCCCGCCCAGGCCGCTCATCGAGCGACTCTCGGCGCTGTTCGCAGCGCAGGCATCCGTCCGGGAGGCAGCATGACCAGGACCATCGATGCCACACCCCGCGCGCCGACCTCGCCCGCCGATCGCCTGGCCGCGGGGTTCGCCGCCCACGTCGCCGGCTGGTCATGCAAGCTCGGTGCCGACGACGCCACGCAGCGCATCGCCAGCCAGTCCGCCGCGGCCCTCAGCCTGGCGACGAGCGAGGGACATGTTTGCATCGCGCTCGGGGAGCTTGCCGGCGATGCGGCCATGGACAGCGCGACCCTGCGGGCCGCGTTGATCGCATCAGGGGTGGTCGGCACTCCAGAACACTCCGGCGCGATGCCCATGATCCTGGACGACGAGGGCCGCCTCTACTTGCATCGCTACTTCGACTACGAGCGCCGGCTGGCCGCGCGCCTGGTGCGTGCCACATCCATGGAGTTGGCCGCTCCCTTCGACGTCGATGTCGAAGTGCGGCAGTTGCTGGACGAACTCTTCAAGGCCAATGAGGCCGCGCTCGATGGCCGTGTGGACTGGCAGAAGATCGCCGCCGCACTGGCCCTTCGCGGTCGCTTGACCGTCATCAGCGGCGGCCCGGGAACCGGCAAGACGACGACAGTCGTGAACCTGCTTGCCTGCCTCGTCGCCCAGGACCCGGACTGTCGCGTCGCCCTGGCGGCCCCCACCGGCAAAGCGGCCGCCCGGATGACGGAGGCCATCCGGGAGCGGGCCGTTCACCTGCCCGCGGTGCTGGCGGCACGACTGCCCAGCGAGTCTTCCACCGTGCACCGGCTGCTGGGTGTGACGCCGGCTGCCGGCGGCTTCGTCCACCATGCCGGTCACCGGCTGGCGATCGACGTCCTGGTGGTCGACGAGGCGTCGATGCTCGACCTGGCACTGGCCACCCGGCTGCTTGAAGCGGTGCCCGACTCGGCCCGGATCGTTCTGCTGGGCGACAAGGACCAGCTCTCGGCCGTCGAGTCGGGCGCGGTGTTCGCGGAGCTCAGCGCCGATCCCGGCCTGACCGAGGCCTGCCGGGATATGCTGGCTGAGGTGTGCGGCTTGGACCCCGATCGGTTGTGCCCGCCCCCGCCCGCACGCGCGAGCCCGCTGAAGGATGCGGTCGTCTGGTTCACGCGGAACTTCCGCTTCGCAAGCGACTCGGGCATCGGCCGCTTGGCCGCCGACATCAACGGCGCCCGGGCGGGCGATGCGATCGCCTGGTTGAAGGGCGGCGCAGACGATTCGATCCGCTGGCTGGACGAAGGCGGCGCTCAGCCTGGCGACGCGGCGATGCTGCGGCTGTTCCAGGGTCATGCCGCCTACCTGGAAGCCGTGCTTCGGGACCCCGGCGACAAGGCGCAGATCACCGCGGCCTTCGCTACTTTCCGCGCCCTCTGCGCCGTGCGTGAAGGTCCACGCGGCATGCTGGCGCTCAACGAGCGGATGACGAGCCATGCACGGGAGGTCCTGGCGCCGCTGGAGGAGGCATCGACCAGCGACCGCCGCTCGCCCTGGTTCGTCGGGCGGCCGGTCATGGTGGTGCGGAACGACCATGTCCAGAAGCTCTTCAACGGCGACATCGGAATCGCCCTGCCGGACGAGAACGGCACGTTGATGGTGGTCTTTCCCGACACGGTGGAGGGTTTCAGGAGTGTGGCGCCGGTGCGCATGCCCGAGCACCAGACCGCTTTCGCGATCACGGTGCACAAGGCGCAGGGCTCCGAGTTCGACGAGGTCCTCGTGCTGTTGCCGCGGCAACGCAGCCCCGTCCTGACGCGCGAACTGCTCTACACGGCGGTGACACGCGCCCGGCAGCGGGTCACGCTGGTCTGCAGCGCCGACGTTCTCACCGCCGCCATCCGGTCGCCCACGCGCCGCCATTCCGGCCTGCTCGCCCGCCTGCGCGACGCCACTTCATCGGAACCCCCGACCCCATGACACGCGTCCTCCCATACCGGCGACTGGCAACTCTGCCAATACCGGCCCAGTGAGTCGGCGCTCGGGCCGCGGTCGCAGCCGCCATGGCCGTGCATCAGCAGACACTGGTGCACCGCGTCTTTGGCCAGCTTCGCAGCCGCTGCGGGGGTGGGCTATCTCGCGTATTTGCGGAAGTCCGGCTTGCGCTTTTCCTTCAGCGCATTGACGCCCTCGCGCGACTCTTCGGTGTCGTAGTACAGCTTGAGCGCGACCATGCCCATGCCGGCGATGCCGCTCTGGTGGGCGGTGTCCATGTTGAACGAGCGCTTGGCGATGGCCAGCGCCGTCGGGCTGCGCTCGCACAGTTCCTCGCCCCACTTCTGGACTTCGGCGTCGAGCTGGTCATGCGGCACGCAGGCGTTGGCCAGGCCCATCGCCACGGCCTCGGCGCCCGAATAGCGGCGGCACATGTACCAGATCTCGCGCGCCTTCTTCTCGCCGACCACGCGGGCCAGGAAGGCGGTGCCGTAGCCCGGGTCCACCGAGCCCATCTTCGGCCCGACCTGCCCGAAGATGGCCTTGTCGGAGCAGATGGTCAGGTCGCAGATCGTGCACAGCACGTTGCCGCCGCCGATGGCATAACCCTGCACGCGGGCGATCACCGGCTTGGGCACGTCGCGGATGGCGGTGTGCAGCTCTTCCATCGGCAATCCGATGGTGCCGCGGCCGTCGTAATTGCCGTCGTGCGCAGACTGGTCGCCGCCAGTGCAGAAGGCACGGTCACCGGCGCCGGCCAGCACGATGGCACCTACGCTCTTGTCGTAGCCGGCCTTGTTCAGCGCCTTGATCAGCTCGTCGCAGGTCTGGCCGCGGAACGAGTTCATCTTGTCGGGCCGGTTGATGGTGATCCAGGCCACGCCGTTGCGGACCTCGTAGAGGATGTCTTCGAAGTTCATGATCCGTCTCTCCTTGTCGGTTGATTGAAGGCGTGCGCAGGCACGTCGTCGTTTTCCGTCTCACCCATTCATCGTCAGGCCGCCGGACACGCTCAGCACCTGACCGGTCACGCAGCCGGCTTCGGCGCTGGCGAAAGACAGTATCGCGCCGGGCAGGTCGTCGGGCTGGCCCAGCCCGCCCTTGCAGGCAGCGTCGGCCGGGCGCGCTGTTCCTGAAGATCTACGGCTGATGGCGGGCATCACCCGGGTTCGTGCCAATGACAGCGCCGCCGGGCCGTCCCACGATGAACGCCACGACGATATCGGCTCCGGGTCGAGGGAGGACGCGATGAACGATGCCGTGGCGAACCGCGGCGACGCCGCCGACAGGGTCGACATGCGCGACCCCGGCTGGCGCGCCGACCCGCACCCGCTGCTGCGCGAACTGCGCGAGCGCAGCGCCGTGGCGCGCGACGTGCTCGGCATCTGGCTCGTCGGCCGTCACGCCGACGTCAACGCCGGCCTGCGCAGCACGAAGCTCAGCCGCGAGCCGTGGCGCGCGCCGGTATACCGGCAGCTGCGGCCGTTCATCGCCGATTCGCCGATGGAGGCGATGGTCGAGCAGTGGATGCTGTTCAACGACCCGCCGAAGCACACCCGGCTGCGCCGGCTCGCCAACCACGCGTTCCGCCCCCCGGTGATCGACGCCATGGCCGAACGCATCGAGGCGGTGGCCGATGAACTGATCGACGCCCTGCCAGCCGACGGCACGTTCGACCTCATGGCCGCCTTTGCGCAGCCGCTGCCGGTGCGCGTGATCTGCGACGTCCTCGGCCTGCCGGCCGACGACTTCGCGACCACGAAGGCGTGGTCCGACGCGCTGGCGCTGATCGTCGAGCCGGTGCGCCGGCGCGCCGACCTCGAAGCCGCCGGTCGCGCGGCGCAGGAGATGGCCGAATACCTGCGCGCCCACATCGCGCGACACCGCGCCGAAGGCCGGCGCGACGACCTGCTCGGCGCGCTCGTCTCGGCGCAGGACGACGGGTCGCTGAGCGACGACGAACTGCTCGGCAACCTGATCCTGCTGTTCGTCGCCGGCCACGAGACGACGACCAACCTGATCGGCAACGGCGTGCTGACGCTGCTGCGCCACCCGGGCGAACTGGCGCGGCTGCGCGCCGACCCCGACCTGATCGCGACCGCCGTCGACGAGATGCTGCGCTACGAGGGCTCCGTGAACATCATCGGCCGCCACCCGATCGAGCCCTACCGCGTCGGCGACGTCACGATCGAGCCCGGCGAGACGATCTTCTTCCTGCTCGGTGCCGCGAACCGCGATCCCGCCGCGTTCGCCGACCCCGAGCGCTTCGACATCGGCCGCACGCCGAACCACCAGCTCGGCTTCGGCGCCGGCATCCACTTCTGCATCGGCGCGCCGCTGGCGCGGCTCGAGGCGCGCATCGCGCTGAACCGGCTGCTGGCGCGCTTTCCGGCGCTCGAGGGTGTCGACGAGGCGCCGCGCTGGCGGCGGCTGATCAACCTGCGCGGGCTCGAGGTGCTGAACCTGCGCACGGTGGCGGTGCCGGCCGCCTGATAACGCCGATGGCACGCGGATCGCGCTGCCAGAAGCGGCGCACGCAACCGCCCTGGCAGCGCTCGGTCCCAGCTCTCCTGCGCCGCCCTCCAGGGGCGCTGCCTGCCTCGCGTCTGCTCACTCTGGCCCGGTGCGCCCGAGAACTCGCCACAGCCACTACGGCGCCGGACGACCCGGACCCTGCGTCCCGTCGGCACGTGCCGCCAGATAGGCGTAGAGATCCACGATATGCGCGTTCACGCGCGGTTCACCCTCCCAGGCCGGCATCGGGAGCGTCGTCGCCTTGCGCTGAACGATGTCGTCGATGAGGGCCTCGCGCGCAGGCCCTGTGCTGCCGGTCTGCGCGGCCGGGAGGCCCCAGTCGTAGCGCGTCAGCACCACGCTCACGAACCGGCGCGGGCCCATTTCGCGGATCGTTGGCAGCAGGTTGGGACCTGCCGCAGTGCCGGTGGCGGCGGGACCGTGACAGGCTGCGCACCGGTCCTGGAATACGCGCCAGCCGGTGTAGACCGAGACAGGCGGCTCC
>Ga0209391_10001346_pt1 | contig 12678 bp, 3 predicted proteins | sample PPLLak3March2015_FD_187246 | JGI IMG/M metagenome (GOLD analysis project Ga0209391, IMG submission 187246) | Freshwater sediment microbial communities from Prairie Pothole Lake near Jamestown, North Dakota, USA - PPLs Lake P7 Core (1) Depth... | ecosystem: Environmental > Aquatic > Freshwater >... | reverse complement strand
GCGAACGGTCAAAAACACTGCTCGTAGTGGCTACGAACCAAGGGGTCGTGGGTTCGATTCCTGCCAGCCGCACCAACAAAGACGAGGGTTAGCAGGTTAGCGCCTGCTAACCCTTCAGTCTTTCTGGAGAAGTCTGGGAACGATTTGGGAACAGTTGGCGGACGACCCACCTCAGCACGAGCCTGAGGTAGAGGCGCAGTTTTTCCCAGTCCATGCTCGTTCATGTCACGAAGAGGGCGGCCGCTTCGAGCCCCGTCCACTCCGCCAAGAAGCTGCAAACACGGGCCTCACAGGCCCGTGTTTCATTCCGACCCCGTCTTGATGCCCGGCTGTGGTCGGGGTTTCTAAGGTCCCTTTGGCACGCAGCGATGCAACACGGCTACGTCTGATCCCGTGCGAGCTGTCGGACTGGAGCTTGGCGCCGCAAACTGACGGCGCGTGGGCAGGGCTGTCGCCGCCTTTCGGCTGGCAATTCCTGTTTCAGAGCACGAAGTTGGCCGTCGTGCTGGGCGAGCTCAAGAGGTGCGAGGACACAGCACTCGGCAAGCGGATCTGGATCCGGCACATGCCGGACTTGCCCTTGCAGGCTTCGAACTGCTTGTGGAAGCGCGCCGAGCGGGTCTTCGGACCGTTGTTCGAAGCACGCGATGCGGGTGTCGGCGTGGCGGTCCGCCTCATCGTGGCCGCGCTCATCCGTGCGCGATGCGAGCAGACCTACGAGGTCGAGTCCCTCAGCATGATGCTGGTCAGCGAGCACTGGATTCCCGTGGAGGGCGTGCACGAACTGCCGCTCATCCAGGCGCTGGTGGCGCAGCGTCGGCGCTTCGTGAAGCCGCTTCGCTACGAGGCGCGCAGCGCCGCCGGATTCGCGAATGCACTGCTGACCGACGCCGGGCCGGTCGTGGTGCCGCCGCATGTGCTCAGCCCCTTCATGCCCGAAAGGGAAAGAATGGCCAAGGAGCGTGCCATTGCGGCGAATGGCGCGCAGGCCTGGATGTGGTCGACCGAGCAGTCAATGCCGTTGTTGCCCGCGTCGCGGTGAGTGACCGCTCCTCTTGGCCACGAGCACCTGGTTTCGACCCATCAGCAACATCCGACCATGAACCGCTCGAGAGCCAATCGGGTAGGCGGCGCGGCGCTGCATGATTGCAATTCTCTCGCGGACTACGCTGCAGACCTCACTCACCGGATCGCGTTGTTCACCTCGTCCGCCGCGGTGCCGGTCAGAGCGCCTAGCAGCAGCAACCAGTCACCGGTGCCACCGAGGCGGCCGTCAGGGTTCCAGATCTGCAGGTCGGTGGCCGTCGTCGTGTCGGCCTGCGCCGGGTAGACGTTGGGCTGCACGCGCTGCAGGCCGCCGGCAAGGTTGAGGCGATGGATGGTCGCGCGCAGCTGCGCCATGTCGTCGCCGATCAGCGAGACGTCTATGCCGAGCCGGTCGGCGATCAGTTGCCGGCGCGCCTGGCGCAATGTCGCCGGCCGGCCGCGAGCGGTGGCTTCGTCGAACAGCGCGATGGCCAGCGAGCTGTCGAAGCTCAGGCCGCGCCGCCACAGGTGGGTGCTGCCGGTGAGTAGCCACACGTCGTCGACCACCACGGTGGTTGATGCCATGTGCAGCGGCCGGCCCGGTCCGGCGGTGGGCGTGAACAGCACGACGTTGCCCGGCGCGGCGTCGAGCAGCGTCTTCAGCGCCGCGCGCACGCCGGCGCTGCGCACCATGTCCAGCTTGCGCGGCTGGTTCGGCAGGAACTTTTGCGGCACGCACAACACAACAGCGAGCGCGGGGCGTTGCGCGAGGCGTGCGGTCAGGGCGCCAACTAGGTCGATCAGGGCGTCGCCGCTGCCGGCGGTCAGTTGATCGAGCGCGGGCGTCTCGACGTAGACGAAGTCCTCGGCGCGGCCGAGCGCGGCAGCAAGCGAGCGCGCGGCTTGCCCGGCGCCGTCGCGTGTCTTCAGGATCACTTGGTCGAGCGCGGCGGCGAGGGCGTCGTCGTCGAAGGTCGCGCTGTCGATCATGCTGTCGAAGTCGACCGTGGGCACGGCCGACTCGATGTTGTTCTTCAACGTCGCCCAGGTCGAGCCCGGCGTGAAGCTGCTGCCCAGCGCGAGGAAAGCGCGCAGCTGCGCGTCGCCGGTCACACCGTGGGCGAGAGTCTCGAGCACGGCGCTGAAGGTGGTAGTGCCGCCAGGATCGGCTGGCGTGTTCACCGGCCGCTGGGCCAGCGCGACGAAGCCGGCCAGGTCAGAAGCCGCACGCTCGCGCATCAGTGCTGCCAACGGTGCCGAGGCCGGGCCGGCCAGCGTCGCGCCGGTGGCATGCACTTCGGCGGCCGCCGGCACGCCCGGATGGCCGAGTTGCCCCGGCAGCGCTTCGTGCAGCGAGGCCCGGCCAGGTGCCGCACCGATCGCGCCGGTGCCGCCCGCAGGATCGATCGCCGCGGCTTCGCGCCGCTCCATCATCGCCACCGGCCGGCCGAAGGTCGTGATGCTGTCGGCGAGGCCGCTGCGACCACGGTGCAGCACTGTGGCACCGGTGCCGCCGATCGGCCCGGTCGCATCGACCACCTCACCCTCCGGCGTCGACAGGAAGGCCGGTGCCGTGACGATGAGCCGGTCGCCGGTGCCGGCGGCGTTGCGCAGCGTCGACGCCGCCGCATCGGTAGCGACGGTCGTCGCGGTGTCGATCAGCGCATAGGCACCGCTCGTTTCGTCCGACGGCACAGCCAGCAGCGTCTGCCCGCTGCCCCACTGGCCGCCGCTGCGCACCAGCGCAGCGCCCTGCTCGCAGATCCAGGCGGTGCGGCCGTCCCCCACGCCACCTGGCGGCGTGGCGAGCGGCGCGCGTGTGCCCGACGCGATCGCAGGCCGGTCGAAGCGCTGCTCGACGTGCAGCTTCGCATCCGCATCGGTGACCACCATCGCGTCGAAGCTCATGCCTGCGAGTGCTGCGGTGCCGTCGGGCAGCGGTACGACGGCAAAGCCGCGGCCGCTGCTGTCGGCGCGACCAGCTCCGCCGTCGAGCCGGAAGTGCTGGCCGCTCTCGGTGTCCAGGCCTTTGGCCCAGATGCGCACCCAGGCATTGGCTGGCAGGTCGGTGATGCGCACGACGATGCGCTGGTTCGCCGCGGTGCCACCGCTGGTCGTGCCTTCGCCCTGCAGCGCATGCACACTGAAGGCCAGCGTCGCCGGCGGGGTGCTGCTGCCGAGGGTTGGCACGCTGAGCGAACCCCAGAAGGTGTCGAGCACCGGCGCCATCAGCTGTGCAGGTGCGCCGGCCGAGAGTGCAGCGAGCAAGGCGGCATGCGCGGCGTCGGAGGTGGCCAGGAATGGCGTGGCGGCGGTGTTGCGCAGCACGGCGATGCGCCGGCGAGGATCGTTCTGCGCGGCATCGTCGCGCCCGGCGCCGACGAGGTGGCTCTCCAGGTCCACCAGCGCGATGCGCACGAAGTCGCGCGCCAGACCAGCCGGCCAGGCGCTGCCGGTCCAGCCGGCAAAGGGCGTCGCACCGGGCGGCGCAGCGAAGCGGCCGTTGGGCAGCAGCGCGATGCGTGGCAGCGGCAGGTCGTCGGGAGTCGGGGCGGCTGTGAGCGCGATCGTTGGCGCGGTACCGGCGGTGTACAGCGCGCCGCTGCTGCCGACACGTGTCAGGTCGCCGAGGTTCAGGCGCAGGCGCTGCGCCTCCGCCAGCGAAGCCTCGTGCGCCGTGCAAAACAACACGCTGCGACTGGGGGCCACCGCGGCGGTGCGCTGGTCTGCCGCGTCGGAATGCGCCCACAGGTTGTCGAACACCGGTGTGCTGGCGAGGAAGGCCCACCACGCGGCCACCGCACCGGGGTCGAGCGCACGACCGCGTTCGTCGAAGGCCCACAGCGTGCACGACAGCGCCGCGCCGCTGCGGTTCTTGACGATCACCGCGTTCGACTTGTCGGGCCGGTGCAGTTCGCGCACCGGCTCATCGGCATTGGCCAGCGCAGGGCCGCCGGCATCGAGACCGAGGAAGGCGGCGCGCTTCTCATCGTCGTCGAGGTCGGAGGCGAAGTCGGTCTCGCGCAGGCGCTGCAGGTCCGTCACGCTCGCGGCCGAGGCCTGCGGGATCTCCAGCGCGAGGTGGCGTACCACCGGCCGGCCCGGCGCACCAGCGGGCACCGCCACGCCATCGGGCGACGGGATCTGCGCCGACAGCGTGGCAAGCCGCACTTCGGCCTCGGGCAGCAGCGTGAACAGCACAACGAGGTTGCCGTTGCCGAACGCGCTCGCACCGTCGCCGCCGCGCAGGGCTGCGAGCACCCGCGGCCGCGGCGCCGTGGCGAAAGCCCAAGAAGCGAGTCCGCCGGCCGGCGCGCGCCACTCCATGTTCGCCGGCAGGCTGAGCGGCACCGACAGGTTGGCCGCTGGCACCGCCAGCGTCGGTGCCGTCGCGCTGTCGTCGCGGAACCAGGGGCCGAGTGCCGGTGAGGCGAGGCCGAGAGTGTCGGGGTCTGGGGTCAGGGTGGCCATGACAGTCCTCGCTTCAAGCCAGCACGGTCTCAGCGGCCGCGCTCTCGCGGCCGATCGGATCTATCACGACGACGCGGTAGACGCTGCCTGCAGGTGCTTCATCGGCGGCGTTGGCGGGGTCCATGCCGTCGACGCTGTAAGGCCCATCGCCTTCGACGCTAAGCTCGCCGAGGATGCGCAGCGGCGTGCCCGGATCGCGTCGCATCACGCGCAGCGTGTAGGGGCCGAGCGCACCGCCGGCGAGACCGTGCGGATGCGTGAACGACAACTGCACGCTGACAAGGCCGCCACCCGCGCCGGCACTGCCGCCGGCCGCGAGGCCGCTGACCGGTGCCGGCGGCAAGGGTGGCACCAGCATCACGCTGACCGGGTCGGACGGCGAGCCCCAGGCGCCCGGCACCGGCCGGCCGGCGGCCACCGAGCCCGGCGCCGGCGCGCCCTGCGCCTCGGCGACCCAGAAGTAGCGCAGCCAGGGCTTGAGCGTCGCGCTGGCCGAGATCTGCACCGGCCCTTCGTCGACGTAGAGCGCGGTCTGCCGGCCCTTGTCATCGGGTGCGCCCATCGCGCCGAGCCCGACAATGGGCATGCGCTGCAGGTCGCGCGCACCGACCAGCGAGCGGCGCAGCCGCCACTGCACGGCTTCGGTCATGCCCTTGGTCAGCGTGATACGAATCTCGGCGGCGTAAGGCGCATCGTTGTCCGCCATCGCTGCCGGCTTGATCTCGAGCACCGGCCGGGGCGGCGGGTCGGCGTTCGGCACGGCGAAGATCAGCGGCGGCAGCGTGGTCAGCGCGACGCGCGCACCCGAGGCGCTCTCCGCCGCAATGCGGTAGACGTTGAGCACGCGCAGGCTGCCACTGACCGGATGGCGGAAGGTCTTCTGCCCAGCGGCACCGTCGAACACCACTCCTTGCAGCCGCTCGAACAGATGGTCGGGCACCAGCGCAGGCTGGTTGCGGATCAGCGTCGCGCGTGCCGCCGGGTCGACGGTGGCGTCCAGTGCGGCGGCGAGTGCCGCCTCGGGCGAACCGCCCGCGGCCGTGCTCATGTGGCGCACGATGCGGTTCTCGTCGCTGTACCAGATCGCCACGTTGGCCTGGCCGGCGGCCGGTGTCCAGCTGTACTCGACAGTCGACAGTCCGGTCACGTCAGGCCGGCCCGAGTACATCAGTGTGTCGGGCACCGTGATCTGCACCGGCGGCCGCGGGTCGTTCATCGTGATCACCGCTGGTTCGCTCGTCTCGGAGAACCGGTTCGCGGTGTCGCGCCAGCGTGCGATGAGGCGCAGCTTGCGCACTTCGGTAGCCGCGAGCAGCGGGCCGGTGAAGCTGAAGTCGAGCTTGGCCGGTGGGGCCAGCGGCGCGGCGATGAGGCGGGTCTCGGTCGAGACGCCGCTGGTCGTCAGGTCGGTCACCACGAGTTCGAACTCGCGTACCGCGAAGCTGGCCGGCGCGAGGCTGGCCAGCGGCGGCACCTCGACGATCACGCGCACCGAACCTCCGCTGGCTGCCGGGTTGACCGCCTGCAAGTACATCGCGCGAAGCACCGGCCGCGGCGGCCGCGGCCGCGGCCCTGGCGGGTTCACCACCACCGCCCAATCGGACCAGCGGCCGAAGCCGTCCTGCTGCGCGACGCCGTAGCGGATGGTGTCGGCACTCGCCTGGCGGTCGGAGATCTGACCGGTGCCTGACGCTGGCGGCGGCTCAGACTCCTCGTCAGCGGCATTGCGCCCGAGCACAAGCGGCAAGTGAAAGCCATCGCCATTGCGCTTGTGCAGGCTGTCGCGCTGCGCGCCGCCGTCGGGCGTCTGCTTCTCGGCGGCAAGCAGCGCCGCGACGCCGACGTTGGCAAGCTGCAGCTCGACCTCGCGCCGCGCCCCCGGCACCGGCGTCGGCACCCAATCGACATGGCGGTGGCCGGTGATCGAAGGCGGTTGCATCGGTGCCGGGCTGGCGCTGCGGTCGGCGACCGCGAGCGCGCCGAGGCCGACCACGTTGCCCATCTCCTGCAGCGTCTTCAGCAGCTTCTTGTCCACAGGCACGTCCAGCCCCGAGGCGAGCTTGATCCAGGTGCCGACCCAGGCACTGCTGGTCGGGAAGCGGGCCTGCGTGCTGAGCTGGGCCAGCAGCGCGTCGAAGAAGGGGTCAGCGATTGCCGGGTCTTTCGCCGGAGGGAAGTCCTGGAAGAAGCCGGCGACCCAGTAGAAGACCAGCAGCGGCGCCGGCTCCTTGAACTCGGAGTCGAGCGCCTTGTGGCCGAACAGTGCGGCGCAGCCGGGGTCGAAGCGTGACTGCAGCACGCGGTCCAGGCAGCGCTGCGTGAAGCTGCCGAGCGGGCGGCCGCGGTCGTCGCTCACCGGCGTGGAGGTGGTCATCTCCAGCGGTGAGACCGACAGGTCGGTGATCAGCCGGTCGAGATCGGGCTGCAACGGCAGCGCCAGCGAGTTGACGCGCCGTGCTTCCCACAGCGGCGTCTCGCCGGGTGCAAGCGCTGGCGACAACATGCCCAGCGTTTCCTGCAGCGGGCGGCGCTGCGGTGCCTGCGTGAGCACACGGGCTTCGGCACGCACGATCGGGTTGGCGATCGGCAGATAGCGCAGCCCGCCCTTGTGCGGCAGGTTCAGCAGCGTGAACGGTGCCCAGTCGAGCCGGGCGACGTCGCGCTGCTCGAACCACACCACGCCGACCACCGTGCCGCGGCCCTGCAGCAGGATCTGCACGATGCCCGGTGCGCCGAAGGCATAGGGCGGCGCGGTGCGCGTGGCCACAGCGGCCGGGCCCTGCAGCGTGGTCACGAAGGCGGTGGCGGCGATGCCGCTGCTGGCCGCAGCCGCACTGGTGCTGGATGCGACGGGTGCGGCCGCCGCCGACAGGCGCGAGCCGTCGAGCCGCGTCGCCACGCGGGGCAGCGCCGGGCCGATGGTGGTCGGTGCCGGCTGCGCCGGCACCGAGCCGCCCGGGTCGGCGTTCACGCGCGCCCACACGCAGGTCTGCCCCGGCGCCAGCGCGAGGTGTGCCGTCACTGGGTTGTCCGGCGTCAGCGTGAAGGGCGCGGTCAGCACGCGGCCGCGGCTGTCGACGAACACCACGTCGTCGCGCAGCTTGATCGTCCGCGCGTCGCGCAGCACGGCGCGCCAGACGATGTAGGGCGCCACCGGCAGGCCGAGCAGCGGATGCGCGTCGACCCGCAGGTGGATTCCCGGCTGCAGGTGCGTGTCGGCCGGATCGGCCGGCAGCGCGTGCGCGTTGAAGAGCGTCGGTGAGACGATGGGCAGCGGCATCACAGACCCTCCCGTTCGAGCAGCGAAGGCACGGCGCGAAGCCGCCGGGTGCCGCTGACAGTTCCCTGCGGCGTGGTGAAGGCTAGGCTAAGCGTCGGCTCCGGCGACGCCGGCACGCCGAAGGGTGCGGCGGGCCGCAGCCACACGCGCGTCCAGCGGCTGTTCGCGCGGTACAGCGGCATGGCATGGACGCCCACCGCCGCCGAGGCAGGTGTGATGCGCACGCCCGGCGTCGCGACGCCACCGACGATCACCGTCAGCTCGCGCTTCATCGGTTCCAGGCTGTCGACCAGCAGGCCTTCGACGAGCCAGCTCGTCGTTATTGCATCGAAGCGCCACAGCACGTAGCTCTTCGGCTCGCGCTCGGGCAGCGCCAGCGTCTCGGCGTCGATTGCGGCGAGCGCGGCATCGAGCGCCGCATCACCTTCGACGAAGCCGCCGGCGGGCAGCACCGCGCCGTCCGGCACGATCAGGTCGTCGGGCAGGAACAGGCCGGTGGCGCTGGCGCCGTAGCCCAGTGCATCGAGCATCGCGGCCGGCGAGGCGTAGCGCGAGGTGCGGAAGCGTGTGGCCAGCACCACCGCACGGTCGCCGGCCTTGGTGGCGACGACGTTGAGGTCATAGTCGGCCTCGGGCTCCAGCGGTGCGGTCACTGCCACGCTGGCCCCGCCCATCGGGCCAGTGCCGGGGAGGCAGGGCGCCTCCTTCAGCGCCTCATGGATCAACTGGTAGCCGACCGGTTGCATCGCATCGGGCAGCGCCAACCAGACGAGCGTGACCGGCAGTGGCGCCAGCACGCCCTGCAACGCTGCAGGGGTGGACTGCGGCTTCGGATCGGTGCGGCGGATCTCGATGGCGAGTGTTCTGCCGTACTGCTCGAGCAGCTGCTTGACATGTCCGGCGTCGAAGTGCGCCCAGATCGGATCGCCGGTGAACTGCGTCGCGCGACCGTTGGCCGGCTCGACGCCGATCAGGTAGCGACTGACATCGCGGGCATCGAACACATGCTCGTTGGTGCCGTCCTGCTGCACCGGCGTCGCGCCGGCATCCGGCGCGGTGGAGAAGCGCAGCACGTCGGTGGTGCCGGCCACCCAGGAGGTCGGATCCGGGTCGGGCGGGGTTTCGTTCGGGTCGTCGGGCTGCCAGACCTGCCAGCTCCAGCCGATCTCGAGCTGGTACTCGGTGGCCGGTGCGAGCACGATCTCGCGCCGCTCCTCGACTGGCAGCGCCATCACCGTGGCGATGATGTTCAGCAGGCTGGTCTGTACCGCACTGTCGCTCTCGCGGGCGTCGGCAGCGCGCTGGTCGACGCCGCAGACGGAGACGAGGGTCACCGTCTTACCGACCGGCACCTGGATGCGCAGGCCGTTCCACGGGCCCACCATGCCGGTTCGCGGATGGAAGCGCATCAGCACGCAGAGGCTGCCGTCGCGGCCCTGACGCTGCTCGATCACCTCGCCGATCCAGCCGTCACGCGGACGCTCGCCGACGATGCCGGTGACCACTGCCTGTGGCAACACCGCGGCGATGGCGCTCGAGCTGGCGACCATCGCGTGGGCGCGCTCGGCGAACGGGGCGGAGAGTGCCGGCCGCGCAGTCTTGCCGCAGTCGTCGGGCGGCGGTTCGTCTTTCGGCACGTCCTTGTCGAGTTCATGGCATAGCTGATACAGCGCGACCACGTCGCTTGCGCCGAACAGCTCGATCACGCGGATGCCGCGACCGCGGATGTCCAGCTTCGCCGGTTGCTTTGCCTGTGCGGGCGTCTCGCCGCGCCAGACCCGCGCGCCGGTGGCATCGAGCGCATGGCCTTTGAGCGGGCCGGCGCCGAACAGCATCAGGTCGAGTGCGACGCGGCTGCAGGCGACAGGCAGCTCGATGCGCAGGCCGTTGCCGGCGAAGCGCAGCTCGCGGCGCTGGTCGCGGCCGCTGCGGTCGGGCTCGGCCACTTCGTCGACCATGTCGACCAGCGTGAGCTCGGGCTTGCCGGAAGACGCCTCGAAGACGATGCCCGCATGCACCAGCCGCGCCACCTTGCGCGCCGGCCGGTCGAGCTCGTCGAAGTCGACGCAGCGGTGCGCCCCTTCGCCGCCGAGGCAGCAGATGCGGTAGAGCAGTGCCTCGCCGTCACCGCCGTGGATCTCGATGACGCTGATCGCCTCGCCTTCCTTGGCGCGCAATGTCAGCACCAGCGGCTGGCCTTGCGGGCCGCTGTCACCGTCACCCGCCACTGCGCGGCCTGTGGCATCGAAGCCCACCGCCTTCACGCCGGACTGCGTGAACACCATCAGGTGCAGCTCGATCGCCACGCAGGCATGCGGCAGCGTCACGCGCATGCCGCCGGCCGGGAAGAAGATCTCGGCGTCGCCGTCTCTGCCGCGTCGCGGCGGCAGCGTGCGCTGGTCGACCGCATCGGTCAGCCGCAGCGGCTCGCCCTTCTTGAGCGGCTCGAAGACGTAGCCGTGGTGGGCCACGCGATCGGAAGCCTTGTCAGCCGGATTCAGGCCCTCGAAGGCCTCGCAGGTCTTGCCGTCGCCGTGCCCGCCTTCCACGCAGACCTTGAACAGCAGCGCCTCGTTGCTGCCGCCGGTCATCTCGACCACGACGATGCCTTCGGCGCGCAGGCGCAGCACCTGCGGCGCACGCGGCTGCGACGGGTTAATGAAGTCGCTGGCGATCTCGCGCCCCGATGCATCGAGCGCACGCGCCTTGACGCCACCGCCGAACAGCACCAGGTGCAGTTCGACTGCACGCACTGCCGAGGCGAAGCGGATCGCCACGCCGCTGTCGGGCAGGCGCGCTTCGGCACTTCCGTCGCGGCCCGGCACCAGCGGATCGACCGAGGTGTCGAGCTGGTCGACCAGGTCCATCGTGTCCTGGCGCTGCAGAGGCACGATGCGGAAGCCCTGGCGCACGACTTCGGCGACGTTATTGCGTGTCTTCAGGCCGCGGAACTCGTCGCACAGGCGGCCGCCATCGTCGCCGCCATTGCCATTGCCGTTGTCTCCGCCATCGGGCCGGCCGTGGCCAAAGGCGTCGCAGATCATCAGTGTGACGCTGGGCGCGGTGACCGGCTGGTCGAACAGGCCCTCCCAGGGCAGCGGCAGTTCAGCGAGCGTCGCACCTGCGACCGCGCGACGCAGCGCAGGTAGCCGGTAGCCACGGTTCAACGACTGGCCGTCTTCCAGCGCGGAGAAGGGCATATCGACCACTGCCCCGGGCACCAGCGTGCCGCCGGAGAGTCCCAGCAGCGTCATCAGCGCCTGGCCGCGGATGACTGCTGTGCCGGCGCGGATCACCGGCTCGCCGGTGACGAAGAAGCGGCTCGGGTAGGGCCCCGGCGCCGGTGTCTGCTGGCGCAGCCTCACCCTGTTCAGCCCGGCACGCTTCGCATCGCGGCCGAGCACGCAGGCGCGCGCCGGCTGCGGCTTCGGGTCGCAGATCGTGCCGACGGCGCCGCCCGGCGCGCCGGGCTGGCCAGCGCCGCCGTTGCTCATGTTGACCACCCAGGCCCAGGGGTTCCAGTCGAGCAGCTTGAGGTTCGGGCCTTCGTGTTCGCTGGGCAGCGGGTTGGTGCCACCGGAGGCATCCGGCTGGCGGTAGGGCGTGCTGGTCCAGACCGACTGCAGTGGCTTCGTGCCGGCCACTACTGTGCCGTCGCTGCGCTTCTTCAGCAGCACGCTGTCGAGCCGGTAGGCGTACTTGAGCTGACTGGAGCCGGTCCACTTCGGCTGCGTCGGTGTCGGGCCGGGCGTGAACTGCGTGATCGCCGGCATGGCGTTCTCGACGTAGTGCGAGAAGTGGATCACCGGCGCGGTGTCGGGCCAGACGGTGTTGTTGCCATTGACGCCGGCGGAGGCCGCTGCGGCCGCAGCAACCTGGGCCTCATCGGCGGGATCGGCCGGCACCACGACGACCGGGGCCGCCAGCGGCGCGCCCGTGGCGGCCACGCCCATGATCCGGTCGCGCCGGTCGGTCAGGCTGATGCCCTTGACCGGGCTGGGCGGCACCGGCGGCGTCATGTTCGGGCCGAAGTCGAAGCTCACGCCCACGCAGCCGGAGATCGAGAAGAAGAACAGGTCCACCTCGCCGCAGAACTCGCCGTCGATGCGGATCGCGATGTCGTTGCCGATCTGGCGCGCTTCGAGGATCAGCTCGCCACGTGCAGAGATGGAGACCACCACCAGGTCGAGCTCGCCGCGCACGAAGATGCCGCCCTTGAGCAGCAGCGGCGCGGTGCCGAAGCCGATCAGCACCTTGGCCGAGGCTTCCAGCTTGATCGGGCCGGCGCTCCACTTGATCTCGAAGCCGGCGCCGAAGCCGACCGAGAAGCCGTCGAAGGAGAAACGCACGTCGCCGCCGAGGCTGGGCAGGCCGCCTTCCTCGATCATGAGGAAGGTCCAGGCCTGCACGTCGATCGTGCCGGGCAGCAGCTTGAGCGTCACCGGCTCGCCGAAGCGGCCGAAGGCGGTCTGCCCGTCCGAGCCGATGCGCACGTAGACCTTCTTGCCGGTGCCGGGGTAGGGAAAGAAACCGGAGAACGGCACCTTCACCTCTAGCACGCTGGGGATCGTGTACTGCGCCGAGACGGCGAGCTTGACCGCCTCGTCGTCGATGACGATCAGGCCGGTGATGGTGCCGCTGGCGCCGCCCTCGTCGCTGACCTCGGTGTCGGGCACCTCGACGATGTTCACGTCGACGCCAAGGATCACCTCCACGTCGGGGAAGGCGACCACCACCATGCCGGCGCAACTGACGCAGAAGCTGACATCGGGCAGCGTGCCGACGACCACGCCGACGCCGAGCGCGAACTGGTCCTTGTGCGGCTCGTACTTCTGCTCCGGCGGCGTGCGCCACCATTCGAGTTCGCGGCCGACCGGGCCGGGATTGGCCGGCAGCTTGCG
>Ga0209391_10001340_pt1 | contig 12707 bp, 10 predicted proteins | sample PPLLak3March2015_FD_187246 | JGI IMG/M metagenome (GOLD analysis project Ga0209391, IMG submission 187246) | Freshwater sediment microbial communities from Prairie Pothole Lake near Jamestown, North Dakota, USA - PPLs Lake P7 Core (1) Depth... | ecosystem: Environmental > Aquatic > Freshwater >... | reverse complement strand
GGGCGCCCTCGAGATTGCGCTCGGCGTCGAAGGCGCGGCCGCAACGGACACGACGCGTCTCGAAAACGTCGAGTTCAAGGTCGCGCACCTCGAGCGCGCGGTGCAGGAATTGAGCGACGTCGTCTACCGCCAGCAGCAGCAGCTCGACGCAACACTGGCCATGAACCAGCGGTTGCGTGAGCAGCTCGAGGAACTCGAGGGGCGCGCTGGCGAAGCGACGTCCTCCGAGATTCCGCCGCACTACTGACCCCGAGGCCGAGCGGCAGTGATCAAGAAAGCCTGGGCCGCTTACGCCGCGCTGTTTACCGTCGCTGTCGTGGCCGGCGAGATCGCCAACCTTCGCGCCGGCGGCACCGTGGACTTCCGCACCATGGCCAACTGGGTGGTGACGGCCGTGCTGCTCATCGCCACGTGGGGCTACGCGCTGCAGCGCCCGTTCGGCTCGCAACGCTACTGGAACGGCGCGAGCTGGGTGGTGCTCGGCGCAAGCCTCATCACGATCGTGCCGGCGGCACTCGCCGGCAGCACGGCGCTGATCATGGTCGCAGTGCTGCTGCCGCTCGTGTTGCCGGCGCTGTACGCCATGTTCCGCTATGCGTATCGCTCACCGCAGGTGTGGGCAGCCCGCACCCGCGACGACACATCGCTCAAGGACTGATCGACGGCCCTGGATGCAGCTCGGCGCCGGCACGCAGCAGCGTTCCGGCCCCCTCGACCACGACCAGGTTCTGGCCGAACGCCACGCCGTGCAGCGCAGCGTCCCAGCGATAGGTCTTCAGCGTGCGCAAGGGCTCGTCGCCCTCCACCTCGGCCGTCGCCTGGTTGGTCGTGGTGATGCGGCAGCGCGTGCACGCCTTGACGCGCCGCAGCCGCACCGGGCCGGCCACCAGGTCGCCGAGCTCGTCCTCGCCATAGGCCGGCAGCCCGTCGAGCACGAGGTTGGGCCGGAAGCGGTCCATGGGCAGCGGCACGGCGAGCCGCGAGTTCAGGTCGGCAAGCGAGGCGCGCGCGACCGCGAGCAGCGCAAAGCCGTCCGAAAACAGGTTCGGCGCCGCGAGCCCGCCGGTCCACGCAACGTCACTCAGGCGCACGCGTGACTGATCGAAGCGGACCAGGCGCAGCGGCCGCCCGAGCAGCTCGCTCAACCAGCGGGCAGCCTCGTCGCCCTGGTCGAAGGCTGCGCAGCGATCGCGCCACACGGTGACAGCCACCGCCTCGCCGTTGAAGCCGAACGGCACTGTCACGCTGCCTGCGCCCTCGGCATCGAGGGAAAGCGCAGCGTCGTCGAACGAAGGCCGAACGAGCGCCAGGCGTGGCTGCTCGCGCTGCGTGACGAACCGGCCATCCGCGCCGACGACCATCCACTCGCGGTCATGTTCCAGCCCGGCGAGGGTGAGTCGCGCCTCGCGCAGCGTGAGGCCGCGGCACGACTTCACCGGGTAGACGTGGAGCGAGGCGAGCGTGATCACGGAAGCGGATGGCGGATGGCGGATAGCGGATAGCGGATAGTATCGGAAGTGCCGCTGTCGCATCGGGCACAGCGCCACCTCTTCCCTATCCGCTATCCGCTATCCGCTATCCGCTTCGCTACGCCAGTGCCAGCGGCTGCGGCCGGCCGACCTGATAGCCCTGCACGAAGTCGACACCCATGCGCCGCGCCGAGTCGAGCGCACTCATGTCCTCGACGTGCTCGGCGATGACGCGGAAATTGAGCGAGCGGGCGAGCTTGATCATCGCGGTCACCATCGCCTGGTTGACGGTGTCGGAGGCGAGGTTGCGGATGAAGTAGCCGTCGATCTTGAGATAGTCGAGGGACAGGTTCTTCAGGTTGGCGAACGAGCTCAGGCCGCGGCCGAAGTCGTCGAGCGCGAACTGGCAGCCCATGCCGTGCAGCACGCCGATGAAGCGGCGCGCGTGCTCGATGTTGGTGATCACCGAGTTCTCGGTGACCTCGAAGCAGACGCGGTCCGGGGCCACTGCGGTGCGGTCAAGGCAATCCACCACGAACTCGAGGAACCCGGCGTCGCCGAGCGTCTGGCCCGACAGGTTGATGCACAGGCTGCGGCCTGGCGGCAGTCGCACCGCGCCCCGGCCGAGCGCCGCCAGCGCCGTCTGCACGACCCAGCGATCGACGTGCGGCATCAGGCGATAGCGCTCCGCAGCGCGCATGAACTCGGCGGGCGTCACCATCACGCCGTTCTCGTCCCGCAGTCGCAGCAACACCTCGAGGCCGGGGCCGGACACTCCGGCCGGGTCCACCGCGACGATCGGCTGCGCGTGCAGCTCGAAGCGGCCCTCCTTGAGGGCCCCCTGCAGCTGCTGCAGCCAGTGGATCTCGCCGCGGCCGCGCGCGGCGGCCTCGTCGCGCGCGGAATACACCTGCACGTGCCCGCCCTGCTTCTTCGCGACGTAGCAGGCGGAGTCGGCGGCGCCGAGCAGATCCTCGAGCGAGCCGCTCTCGCGCGAGATCTCGACGAGGCCCACGCTCACGCCGATGTTGAAGATCTTGTCCTTCCAGACGAAGCGGTAGTCGGCCACGGCGCGCACCACGTCGTCGGCAATCTGGCGTGCCTTCTCGAGCGGACAACCCACCAGCAGCATCCCGAACTCGTCGCCGCCGAGCCGGCCGACGGTGTCGGAGTCGCGCACCGCGTCCTTGAGCAGCGCCGAGACCTCGCGCAGCATTCCGTCGCCCGCCGCGTGGCCGCACTCGTCGTTGACGGCCTTGAAGCGGTCGAGGTCGAGATAGCACAGCACGCCGCGCTGCCCGGCACCGTGCGCCGACTCGAGGGCCTCCTCGAGCCGCCGCTCGAACTCGCGCCGGTTGACGAGGCCGGTGAGCGCATCGTGGCTCGCCTGGTAGGACATCTGCCGCGTCAGGCCGCGCAGGTCGCTCACGTCGCGCAGCGTGATCACCGTGCCGCTCAGGTCGCCTGCTGCGTCGCGCAGCGGCGCCACCGCCAGCTCGATCGAGCGCTCGCCGTCGCCGTTACCCGACAGCACCATGCCGCGCCGGCCGATGTGCACGCGGCCGCCGGTCGACAGGCATTGACGCACGGGATCACCGAGCGACTTTCGCTCGCCCTCGTCGACGAGATCGATCACCTCGAGCAGTGTCTTGCCGAGCGCGTCGGCGGCGGGCTTGCCGATCAGCGCCTCGCCCGACTTGTTGACGTAGACGATGCGCCCCTCGACATCGGTGGTGAGCACGCCTTCGCCGAGCGCCTCGAGAGCCTCCCAGGCAGTCCCCTGCCCACGGCGCGACTCTTCGCCGGCGGCCGCACCCGTCATCTCGACCGCGGTGACCAGCAGTGCCGGCTGGCCTTCGTAGGAAATGAGGGTGAAGGAGAACTCGAGGCGCGCCGTTCGGCCGGCCGCGGGCCGCAGCTCGGCCTCGAGGCGCTCCGGAGCGGCGAGCCCCGCGCGGTGACGGCGCACGTGTTCGGCCATCAGCTCGGCGTAGTCGGGATGCACCAGTTCGGACAGTGGCCGGCCGACCAGCTGGGCCGGCGCCGTCACTCCGCACAGTTCCGCGAACTTCGCGTTGGCCGCCTGGATGCCGTCGCGCTCGACGGCCACGGCTTCGTGCATCGCCTCGGCGAGCTTGCGCAACACGAACTCGCGCTCGGCGCGGGTCGAGGTTTCCTGGTGCAGCCGGGCGATCAGGCGATCGGCATTCTCGGCCAGTTCCCCGGCGCTGCCCGGGGTGGCGTGCGGCGCGAGCCGTTCACCGAGCTCACCGGTCTGTGCCACGGCGGCGAGCCGCTCCCCGATCTCGCGCACCTCGCGAACCTCGCGCGTGCGACGGGCGAGCAACACCGCCAGCAGCACGGCCAGGATCGCAAACGCTACCAGGGCGGCAATCACCATGTCATTGTCCGGACCGGCCATGTCCCTCGGATCCGCGGCGCAGCGAGGCGCCCCATCCCCTTGATAATTGTTGTTTTACCGCAGTGTCGCCGCAGCATAGCGGAACGGGTCGCCGCGACCCGCGGGATTCACCATAATCATGCGGCAACATCGGCTTGTGGCCGGGGGATGGAGTCCTTAACCTTCCCGCCTCCCCCGATCTTCGCCACCTCACTGCAACGCAGCCTGGACGTTTCCGTCATGCTCGATGTCAACGCCGCCCGCCGCCAGATGATCGAACAGCAGGTCCGCGCCTGGCAGGTGCTCGACCTCAAGGTCCTCGAGGCCATGGAGCGCGTGCCGCGCGAAGAGTTCGCGCCGCCGGCCTACCGCGAGCTGGCATTCGGCGACCTGAACGTGCCGCTCGGGCACGGACAGTCGATGCTGACGCCGAAGCTCGAGGGCCGCATGCTGCAGGCGCTCGAGCTGCAGCCCGATGACGCGGTGCTCGAAGTGGGCACGGGCAGCGGCTATTTCGCAGCGTGCCTCGGCGTGCTCGCCCGCGCGGTACGCTCGATCGAGATCCATCCGGACCTCGCGGCGGCCGCCCGCGCCAACCTCGCGCGCGTCGGTGCGCACAACGTGACCGTGGAGGTCGCCGATGCCTTCGCGCTCGGGGATCCTGGCCGTTACGACGCCGTGGTGCTCACCGGTTCGCTGCCGCTGTACGACGCGCGCTTCGAGCAGTGGCTCGCCGCGGGCGGCCGCCTGTTCGTGGTCGTCGGCCAGGGCCCGGTGATGGAAGCGCTACGCGTTTCCCGCAGCGCCCCGGGCGACCTGCGGCACGAAAGCCTGTTTGAAACGGTCATGGACCCGCTGGTCCATGCCGCGGAGCCGCCGAGGTTCGTATTCTGATGCCGGGCGATCCGGGAGCTGCCGATCGCCCGATCGGGTGATATAGTCTGATACAACACCAGTTGACCCAGTGGCGACCCGGTCGCCGTAGGTGAGTGCATGCGCAAGAAATCCATCCTGATCGCCTGTGGCGTGGCGTTGGCCCTGCTCGGCTCCGTGTCCCGCGCCGCAGACCTGTATGAGGTCTACAAGGCCGCCGTGCAGAGCGACCCGCTGATCCGCGAGGCCGAGGCACGCCGCCTTGCCGCGCTCGAGGCCAAGCCGCAGGCCCGTGGCCTGTTGTTTCCGCAGATCGCGGTCGGCGGTGATACGTACATGGCCAACTCGGACACCCAGGGTTACCAGCGACAGTTCCGCGAGATCATCGACCCGGGCACAGGCGAGTCGTCGGTGGGCACGGTGGCGGTGCCCTTCACCAACACGACCGACACCGATGCCTACTGGAGCTACGACGCAAATCTCACCCAGACGGTCTTCCGCTGGGACCAGTGGCAGCGCCTGAAGCAGGCCGACTCACAGGTGGCGCTCGCCGAGGCGAACTATCGCGCGGCGCAGCAGGACCTGATGGTGCGCGTCGCGCAGCGCTACTTCGACGTGCTGGCCGCCGACGACACGCTGTCGGCCGCCGAGGCCACCCTCGAGGCCGTCAATCGCCAGCTGGAGCAGGCCGAGAAGCGCTTCGAGGTCGGGCTGATCGCGATCACCGACGTGCAGGAAGCCCGCGCGGCGCAGGATATCGCAACCGCTGGCGTGATCGCGGCCAAGCGCGCGCTCGCCAGCGCGCACGAATTCCTGCGGGAACTGACCGGCGAGGCCTACGCGCAGCTGGTGAAGCCTGCCGACGAGATGCCGCTCGACCAGCCACAGCCGCTCGACGAGCAGGCCTGGGTGGACGAGGCGCTCGAGAAGAACCTCGACGTGATCGCGGCCCGGCTCGGCGTCGACGTCGCCAAGAGCAACGTCAAGATCGCGCAGGCCGGCTACATGCCGACGCTGGACTTCTACGCACGCTACGGCGACTCGGCCTCGGACGCGACGTCGTTGACGCGCGTGCCGAGGGAATTCCAGGATCCCAACAATCCACCACGCGAGTTTCCGGCCGACCTCGACCGCAACGACGACCAGGTGGGCCTGCGCCTCAACGTGCCGATCTTCACCGGAGGCGTGACGCGCTCCCAGGTGCGCGAGCAGACCTACCTGCACCGTGCCGAGCGCGAGCGCCTGGACGGTGCGATCCGCGGCGCGGAGCGCGAGACGCGCGACGCCTACCTCGGCGTCATCGCCGAGAAGGCGCGCGTGCAGGCGTTGCGCCAGGCCGTGAGATCGAACCAGACCGCCCTCGAGGCGACCGAGGCTGGCTTCGAGGTGGGCACCCGCACTACGGTCGACGTGCTCGACGCGCGCCGCCGGCTGTTCGAGGCGCAGCGCGACTACTCGCGCAGCCGCTACGACTACCTGATCAACCTGGTGCGCCTGAAGTCGGCGGCCGGCGTGCTTACCCCGGCGGACCTGAACGCGATCAACGACTACCTGACGACCCCGGCCCCGCTGCCGGTGGTTCGACCGCAGGCGCTGCCGAAGTAAGCAGCGGCGCGACCATGGCCACGAGCCGCTGCACGGCGCCGCGGCTCTGCGCCACAGCCTGCCGGCCGCGCTCGCCCGCGGCGCGCGCGAGCGTGGGGTTGTCGAGCCACTGGCAGACCCGGTCGGCCAGGTCCTCGCGGCTGCGCACGATGCGCAATGCGCCGCATTGCTCGAGCAGGTCGGCCACGTCCTGCGCGTTCTGCACGTGCGGCCCGGACAGCATCGGCAGCCCCAGCACTGCCGGCTCGAGCAGGCTGTGCCCACCCACCGGCACCAGGCTGCCGCCGACGAAGGCGACGTCCGCCGCCGCATAGAACGTCTGCAGTTCGCCCAGCGTGTCGACGAGGAACACCGCATGGTGCGGCGCGGGCGCCTCCCCGGAGCTGCGCTGCGCGTGTGCGATGCCCTGGCGGCGCAGCAGCGCGCGCACCGCGTCGAAGCGCTGCGGATGCCGGGGCACCAGCAGCAGCAGCGCGTCGGGATGTCGATCGCGCACCACGGCGTGCGCCGCGAGCACCGAGTCCTCCTCGCCTTCATGCGTGCTGCCCGCGATCCACAACGGCCGCCCCGCCGCCCAGTGCGCGCGGAAATCGCGCCCAGCCGCAATCGAGTCCGCGGCGATCTCCAGGTCGAACTTGACGTTGCCGGTGACGTGCACGCGGTCGGCCGCGGCGCCGATCGCCCGGAACCGCTCGGCGTCGGCCGCGGTCTGCGCACCGATCAGGATGCCGTGCGACAGCGTCTCGCGGAACAGCGATGCCATGCGCCGATAGCGATCCACCGAGCGCGTCGACAGGCGCGCGCTCGCCAGTACCAGCGGGACGCCGCGCTTGCCGAGCGAGTCGTACAGCGTCGGCCAGATCTCGGTCTCGAGGATGATCGCGACGTGCGGCCGGAGGCGATCCAGGAAGCGGCGCACGGAGCCCGGCAGGTCGTACGGCAGGTAGCAGTGACGCACCGAGTCGCCGAACAGCGCGCGCGCCCGCTGCGCGCCGGTCGGCGTGACGGTGGTGATCACGACGGGCACTTCGGGAAACTGCTGGTGCAGCTTGCGGACGACCGCGGCGGCGGCCTGCACCTCGCCCACGGACACCGCGTGCACCCACAGGCACCCTCCCGGCGGGCCGCGCTCCACGTAGCCGAGGCGCTGGCCGAGGCGCCCGCGGTACTCCGGTTTCCACAGCGCCTTCCACGCCTCCATGGCGATCACGAGCGGCGCCAGCAGGTAGGTGAGCAGGACGTAGAGCAGGCGCATCAGGCGTCCTTCAGGCCCAGCAGCAGCGCCTGCCAGGCGGCCTCGTCGAAGCGGTCCGGCGGCAGGCCGGCGGTCACCTTGCGCAGCGAACGCTGCAGTCGTTCCAGCACGGCCTGTTCCCACGCGCCGCGCGGACGGATGCGGCCGCGGTCGAAGTCGAGCGCGTACACGCTGCCGTCGTCGCCGAGCAGCAGGTTGTGGGCATTGAGGTCCGCGTGGTGAACGCCGTGTGCATGCAGGCGGCCGATGCACTCCCCCACTTTGCGCCAGCGCGTGGCGGCGAGCGGTGCCGTGGCCAGCGCGCCGGCGACGGTACGTCGCGTCGGCAGTTCCTCGGTGATCAGGTCGGCACGGTAGAACGGACCGCTGCGCTCGTAGCGCGCCGCCACCGGGGCGGGCACCGGCAGGTCCGCGGCGCGCAGCTCGTGCAGCAGCCGCCACTCGCGGAATGCCCGCGTGCGATCGGCGCCCGTCCAGAGGTAGCGGTCGTCGAGCAGCCGGGCGACCAGCCCGCCGCGACGATAGTGGCGCATCACCCAGCGCCGCGGGCCGTCGCGCACGAACGCCACGGTGCCGCGGCCGCCCGCACTCTCCTCGAGCACTCCGCGTTCGCGCCAGGACTGACGCGCGAAGATCCCTTCGCCCGGCTGGCCGCAGCGCGAGGCATCGTATAGCATCGCGCCGCGCGCGGTCGGCGCGAGGGTTTCCGGGCCTGCGCTCACGTTGCTCGACACTCCTGGCGGGTTCCCGGGACGGATTGTTCACCATCGGACTGCCGCTGCCTACCGCCCCTGATCATGCTGCCCGATTTTTCCGTCACGCCTCCCCGGCGCATCTGCGTACTGCGGCTCTCAGCGCTCGGCGATGTGTGCCACGTGCTGCCGGTGGTGCGCACGCTGCAGGATGCGTGGCCCGCGGCGGATATCACCTGGATCATCGGCAAGCTCGAGCACAAGCTGCTCGGCCACCTGCCCGGCATCGAGTTCGTGGTCTTCGACAAGAAGGCGGGCCGCGCGGCCTACTCCGGCCTGCGCGAGCGCATGGCCGGGCGCCGCTACGACGTGCTGCTGCACATGCAGCTCGCGATCCGCGCCAGCCTCGCGGCGGCGCTGGTGCCGGCGCGGGTCAAGGTCGGCTTCGACCGGGCGCGCGCCCGCGAGCTGCAGTGGCTGTTCACCAACGCCAGGATCGTGCCGCACCAGCGCGAGCACGTGCTCGACAGCCTGTTCGGCTTCGCCGAGCGTCTCGGCCTGCGCGAGCGCTCGATGCGCTGGGACATCCCGCTGCCGGACTCCGCGCTCGACTATGCGCGGCGCGCCATTCCGGACGGGCAGCCGACGCTGGTGGTGAGTCCCTGCTCCAGCCACGCGTTGCGCAACTGGAGCGCCGCGAGCTACGCGGCGGTCGCGGACCACGCCTCCGCCCGTCACGGGCTGCGCGTCCTGCTCTGCGGCGGGCGCAGCGAGCTCGAACTCGAGGTCGGCCAGCGCATCGAGCGATTGATGGGCCAGCCCTGCGTCAACCTCGTCGGCAAGGACACGCTGCTCGAGTTCCTCGCCACGCTGCAACGTGCGACGGCACTGGTCTCGCCCGACTCGGGGCCGGCGCACATGGCGACCACGGTCGGCACGCCGGTCATCGGCCTGTACGCGGCTACCAACCCGGCGCGCAGCGGCCCCTATTACAGCCGCGAGTGGTCCGTGGACCGCTACGAGGCGGCCGCGCGCCGCTTCCGGGACCAGACTGCGGCCGGATTGCCGTGGACCGAGAAGATCGAGGAGCCGGGCGTCATGGACCTGATCACCCCGGCGGACGTGATCGAGCGGCTCGATGCGCTGATGGCTGCCGGCGCACCGCGCACGCCCATCGGCTGACTCGCGGCCGGGGCTGGGCGATAATGCCGGTTAAATGTCCCGTGGGTACCCCGCCGTGACGGCCGACAGCAGCGACAAGCTCATCCAGCCGAACGCCCAGCATCACTACGAGGTGGCGCCGGCCGACCTGCCGCTCGCCTGCCCCATGCCCGGCATGCAGCTGTGGAACAGCCATCCGCGGGTGTACCTGCCGATCGAGCAGACCGGCTGGGCGAAGTGCCCCTATTGCAGCGCCGAGTACACGCTGAAGAAATAGGAAAGGGGGTAATGAACAGGGGGTAGGGGGTAGTGCAAGAGGTGCAGCGATGGTCGCAGACTGCCACAGCACTCTTCACTACCCCCTACCCCCTGTTCATTACCCCCTCTTCTTGTAGTCCGCATAGCTCTTCTCCTCCACCAGCGCCGAGCCGAGCTTCGAGTTGATCTGCTTCTTGATCGCGGCGCGCTCGTCGTTGGTGAAGTAGACGGCCCGGGCCAGCTCGACGAACTCGGCGTCGAACAGGCCGTCGCGCTCCTTGTCGCGGATGAGGTCCTCGATGTCCCACAGCTTGGCGTTGACGCCGCGCAGGCCTGCCCACTCGGGGCCGATGTCGGTGGCCGAGAACGGCGACGAGCGCCAAGTCGCAGTCAGGAGGTCGAGCTCGGTGCGCACGTTGCGCAGCTTCGCCGCGTCGGTCATGCGTTGCGACTTGATCTCGAGGATGGTGATCTTGTCGATCAGCTCGCCCGGGGAGATGGGGACCAGTAGTTCAGCCATGCTGGGAAAATAGGGGACATTCTCCTGTTTCGCAATCGCAAAACAGGAGAATGTCCCCTATTTTCCTTCCATGGTCGCGTTCCAGATCGCGGTGACGGCCGCGCGCACGTCGGCGAACTCCGCCGCCCGCACCACGTTGCTGGCCGCCTCCAGCGAGAGGTGGTGCATGCGCTGGCGATAGGTGCGGTAGGCGCCTGTGAGCACGTCCACGGTCGCCTGCGGCACGAGATCCGCGGAGGCGAGGCTCTCGAGCTGGCGGATGTTGTCGGAGTAGGTCACCAGCTCCGCGTAGCGCTCGGCCCACAGCAGGGTCCAGTACTGCGCCAGGAACTCGATGTCGGTGATGCCGCCAGGATCCTGCTTGAGGTCGAACTCGCCGGGGCCGGAACGCGACAGCTCGGCCCGCATGCGCTCGCGCATGCTGCGCACGTCGTCGCGCAACGTGTCGCGGCGCACCGCGAAGCGCAGCAGATCGCGGCGCAACGCCTCGAAGCGCTCGCGCAGCGCGGGCGACCCCGCCACTACGCGCGCCCGCAGCAGCGCCTGGTGCTCCCACGTCCACGCCTCGCTGCGCTGGTAATCACCGAAGCCGTCGAGGCTCTGCACGAGCAATCCGCCCTTGCCGCTCGGGCGCAGCCGGGTGTCGACCTCGTACAGGCGCCCGGCGGCCGAGTGCACCGTCAGCAAATGCACCAGGCGCTGCACCAGCCGCAGGAAGAACACCCCGTTGTCCACGACCCTGGGCCCGGTCGTGCGCTGCAGCTCGCCCGCCGAGTCGTGCAGGAACACCAGGTCCAGGTCGGAGCCGTAGCCGAGCTCGATGCCGCCGAACTTGCCATAGGCCACCACCACCATGCCCGAATCGGCCAGGCCAGGCTCGTCGGGGCCGTGGCGCGGCACGCCGTGGCGCCCCGCGATCTGCTGCCACGACAGTGCCAGCGCCTCCGCCACGATCAGCTCGGCGAGGTCGGTGAGGCGGTCGCTGACTTTCATGAGCGGCAAGCGCCCGGTGAGGTCCGGCACCGCGACGCGGAACACGGCCGCGCGCTGGAACTGCCGCAGCAGGTCTACCTGGTGCTCGGGATCGTCGTCGCCGGCACCCGCCATGCGCGCCCGCAGGTCCTGCTCGAACTCGGCACGCGTCGGCACCGTCTCGAACAGGCGTTCGTCGAGCAGCTCGTCGAGCAGCAGCGGGAACGCCGCGATCTGGTCGGTGAGGAACTGCGACTGTGCGCAGAGCTCGACCAGGCGGCGGCGCGCCACGGAATTCTCGTTGAGCAGTGCCAGGTACACGGTGCGGCCGCCGATCAACTCGAGCACGTGCAGCACGCGCCCGAGCGCAGTGGCCTCGTCATCGCCGCCGGCGATGGCGTGGAGCAGCGAGGGCAGCAGCACATGCAGGCGGCGGCGGCCGGTCTCGTCCAGGCGACGGTAGTACGCGCTCTCCCGCAGCAGGTTGAGCCGCTCGAGCACGGCGCGCACGTCACCAACCCGGGCGCGGCGCAGCAGCTCCAGGCGCCGCGCATCGTCGAGCTCCGGCTCCAGCAGCGTCTCCAGCTCGCGGTCGGCGGCATCGGCAGTACCGGCTTCGCCCGGACCGATGATCAGCGCGCGGAAGTGCCGGCTGACGCGGCCGCGGTGTCGCTCCAGCTCCGTCGCCAGCGACGCCCAGTCCGGCGATCCCATGGCCAGCGCGAGTCGTGCCTGGCCGGCCTCGTCCTGCGGCAGGTCGTGCGTCTGCTCGTCGCCGCGCTCCTGCAGGCGGTTCTCCACGCGCCGCAGGAATCGATACGACTCGCCGAGTTCCTCCACCGCCGCCGCCGGCAGCAGTTTCTGGCCCGCGAGCCGCGGCAATGCCTCGAGCAGGCGGCGCGTCTGCAGTGCGGGCTTGCTGCCGCCGCGGATCAGCTGGAACGCCTGCACGATGAACTCGATCTCGCGGATGCCGCCCGGTCCGAGCTTGACGTTGTCCTGCAGCTCGCGTCGCTCGACCTCGCGCGCGATCAGTTCCTTCATCTCGCGCAGCGACTCGAACACGCCGAAGTCGAGGTAGCGGCGGAATACGAATGGCCGCAGCACGTTGCGGTAGAGGTCGTCGAACGACGCCGCGCCATGCACCGGCCGCGCCTTCACGTAGGCGTAGCGCTCCCAGTCGAGGCCGTGTTGCTGCAGGTAGTCCTCGAAGGCGTCGAAGCTCACCACCTGCGGGCCCGACTCGCCGAACGGCCGCAGGCGCAGGTCCACGCGGTAGACGAAGCCGTCCTCCGTCACCGTGCCAAGCAGCTGCGCCACGCGTCGGCCGAGCCGCGCGAAGTACTCCTCGTGCTCCAATGGCCGCGAACCGTCGGTCTCGCCGTGCTCGGGGAACAGGAACACGAGGTCGATGTCGGACGAGAAATTGAGTTCGCCACCGCCGAGCTTGCCCATGCCCAGCACCATCAGCTCGAGCGGTGTGCCATCGGCGCCGCGCGGC
>Ga0209391_10001339_pt1 | contig 12710 bp, 15 predicted proteins | sample PPLLak3March2015_FD_187246 | JGI IMG/M metagenome (GOLD analysis project Ga0209391, IMG submission 187246) | Freshwater sediment microbial communities from Prairie Pothole Lake near Jamestown, North Dakota, USA - PPLs Lake P7 Core (1) Depth... | ecosystem: Environmental > Aquatic > Freshwater >... | reverse complement strand
TGCTGTCATTCAACGATTTGGTTACAGCACTTGAGCATCTACTCCCCCGCCGACAACTCACGGCTGAAGAACTGGCGGACATTATCAGCAAGCGTCACTATCTACGGCGAAAGGCCAAGGAATCACAAGCCAGACGGTCTCAAGTGGCGCGTGAATGAATCTGACAAAGTAGAACTAATGATTTCATTATCGGGAAAAGCAGAAAGAATTTCCTGCTCGATTTCTACGCCATTCTGGATAAATATAATGGCCGTGTCGGCGGTTACGGCCGGGCGTATCAAGGCCACTCGATCAATAGAAGGAACAACTTTGGTGCAAAGTAAAACGTAATCTACAGTACCGTTATATTCGGCAGCATTTTTCAGAACTTCTGAAGGCTTAAATACCCATGTACCAAGTTTATGGCTATCGATAATAAAGCCATTTTGTTTGACGTATTCATAATTAGAGCGACAGACGACAGCTACGTCAGCGCCCGCCTTTGCGAGCAGTGAACCATAGAGCCCGCCAATTGCGCCAGCTCCAATAACAAGTACTTTAGGGGGCTTGCTTTTCTTCATCCAGGATTTGCTTTAAGAATGGAATAGTTAACTTGCGTTTGGCCGCCAACGATGCCCGATCCAGTTTTGTCAGAAGAACCCATAAAGAAGACAGGTCTCTGTCGTAATGAGCCAGTAAAAAACGTCCTGCTTGAGGCGATATTTCGAAGCCCATTTGATCGGCTTTGAAAATTAAGGCTGTGATTCTGTCGGTATCAGATAAAGGCTGAATTTTTAACGTCAATCCCCAATTAAAGCGAGTTTTAAGATCGGGTAACTGGATAGCAATTTCATTGGGCGGGGCGGATGCCGATAAAATAAGCGTATGACCTTGATCGCGGTGTAAGTTAAAAAAATTAAAAAAAGCCTGCTCCCATGGCTGGTTACCAGCAATGTGCTCAATGTTATCGAAACAAACGATATCAAACTTGTCCAGTCCTGTTAACAGTCCGGGGTCAGGTAGTTCTAAAGGAGATAAAGCAAAATAGAATGAGCTGAGTTGTTGGCTTTTTGCCTGCTGACAACAGGCTTGCAGCAAATGGCTTTTACCTAGCCCGGATTGGCCCCAGAGAAAAATCAGCCGTTCACCGGTACCCTCGCTACTTTTTTGTAGGTGATTAATGATTTCCAAATTAGAACCGGGGAAAAAATCATCAAAAGTCTGATTCGCTCTGAACTCAAAGTGCAATGGAAGCTGCTTAGGTAAGGTCATCCTTATTTTCCTGCAAAGCGGACATAGAGTGTTGCGCCAAAAAATAACATTAGACTGAAGATGATTTCCAGAGAGGGGTATAAGCGTCCGTTGGTATTTACGTAAGCTTCTATAGAGCCATGTATAAAATAAGCCAGGCTGATATAAGCCATCCAGGCGCAGCTTTTAGGATTGCGGTCCAAAAAACCGCGCAATGGCAGTAACAACGGTGTAACGGTGATTAATAACCTTAACGCAACCGGAAACCGGGAAGAGGGCGCCAAAACAGTATTCCATAGCATTAATAATGCAAACAGCCCGAAATAACCCGTCAATGCGACAATGTAAAAATAAATCGGTTTTATATTCATGAAGTTGCTTTAGGCTTGTTTTAAAAGGAGTGCGGTTTTAGCCAAACGTGTCCCGAGTGCCTGGCACAGTTTTTTTTCATGATCAGTTAATCCTGCCTGCTCCAATGACAAGTGACTTGGTCCGTAAGGTGTGCCGCCTGATGTGGTCTCACGCAAAGCAGTTTCGGTGTAAGGCAGACCTAATAGCAGCATGCCGTGATGTAACAGTGGCAACATCATCGATAGTAAAGTGCATTCCTGACCCCCATGCATGCTGCCGGTTGAAGTAAATACGCCTGCAGGCTTACCGACTAATGCGCCGGAAAACCAGATTTTAGTCGTGCTATCAATAAAGTATTTCAGCGGTGACGCCATGTTACCAAAATGGGTAGGACTGCCTAACGCCAGGCCATCGCATGTTTTCAAGTCATCAAGTGTCGCGTAAATTGCACCGTGCCCGGGAATGCTTTCTGCCGTTTTTTCACAAATACTTGAAACGTCCGGTACAGTTCTCAAAACGGCTTCAACGCCTTTGACGGCATTCACGCCGCGAGCGATATGATTTGCCATTTCTGCAGTTGTGCCGTTGCGGGAGAAATAAAGAACCAGAATTTTTGTCATAGAGTTAAGGGTCGGGGATTATAAAATAGCAAGAACAGCTTCCGGCGGACGACCTATTGCTGCTTTGTCATTGGCAATAACAATTGGGCGTTCAATGAGTATCGGGTGGTTAACCATGCTATTAATGAGCGCCTGCCGATCCAGCGTTTCATCATCTAATCCGTTAGCTTTATAGTCGGTTTCATTCTTGCGCATCAATTCACGAGGCTTCATGCCCAGTTTTTGTAGAATGTCATTCAGTTCCTCGGCACTGGGAGGCGATTTAAGATATTCAATCACTTCCGGATTAATGCCTTGCTCTTGTAGCAATTGCAATGTTTGACGTGATTTGCTGCAACGCGGATTGTGATAAATTTTTACACTCATGATTTACACACCCATAGGGGGCAAGCGCCCGATAAAATAAAAAAGTTATAATAGCATTTTTAACCATAATTACGCGTGAAAACCATGCAGTTTGTAATTAGTGGGCTCTAGTCGTTTATAAATTCAGGTATTCTCAATAAAAGGAAAAAAATAGTGGCAATAACAAATCTTAGGGAACGGGTAATGGATCGAATTAAGCAATACTGGTTATTAGCGCGATTCGACCGGCCTATCGGTATTTTGATTTTATTGTGGCCGGCATTATGGGCGCTCTGGGTGGCCAGTGATGGTAGGCCGGATTTAGGGGTGTTAATCATTATATGCTTGGGCGTGATACTGATGCGTGCGGCCGGTTGTGTGATTAATGATTACGCGGACAGGGATTTCGACCCTCATGTAGAACGCACCAAACAACGCCCTATTGCTGCCGGCAATGTAACGCCTAAGGAAGCCCTGATAGTTTTTGTCGTGTTATGTCTGTGTGCTTTTGGTCTGGTCTTAATGCTTAATATTTATACTATTATGCTGTCCTTCATCGCTGCATTTCTGGCAGCCAGTTATCCATTTATGAAGCGCTACACCCATTACCCGCAAGCTTATTTAGGGATTGCTTTTGGATGGGCTGTGCCCATGTCCTTTTCCGCACAGATTAATAGTATTCCCGCAGTGGCGTGGGTGATGTATTTAGCGGTAGTGTTATGGGCTTTGGTGTATGACACCATGTATGCCATGGTCGATAGAGACGATGATTTAAAAATAGGCGTTAAATCAACAGCCATTCTATTTGGGGCTTACGATCGTCACATCATGGCGATTTTGCAGATTATTATTTTAGGCCTACTGATTGCCGTAGGGCAGATGAAGCAACTGAGTTGGCCTTATTATGGCGGCGTATTAGTGGCAGCCGGATTCTCGGTTTATCAACAAAAATTGATTTTTCATCGGAAGAAATCTCTCTGCTTTAAAGCTTTTCTCAATAACAACTGGTTTGGCGTGGCTGTATTTACGGGATTGGTGATGGATTATTTGCTTCGTTGATCAGTTGTGTATGCCGGAATAAGACCATCCAAGCCAGTCCACAGCTTGTCGAAGGGCGTTGCGCGTGGTGGCGTTTCCAGCATTCTGGCTGTCGCTCGAATCTACAGCAGATGTCCTTGCCGGGAACAGCAGCGAGGGAAGAAAGCTTTTCTGGACAACTCTATGCACGTTAAAAATGTAGCCTCAAAGACAGATAAGATACAATGGTACAAAATCAATAAAAGGTATCTCTAAGATGTTTCGATTAAGCCAATACATGCGGGAACTGATAGATCCGACGCCCTTGAAACCAGCACGTAAACCGGCTGCTCCCGTGGTTATCTGGAATTTGATCCGCCGCTGCAATCTCACTTGCAAGCACTGTTACACAACGTCAGCGGATATCGATTTCCCGGGCGAATTGACTACGCCAGAAATCTATATGGTCATGGATGATTTAAAGGCCTTTAAAGTGCCGGTGTTGATCTTGTCCGGCGGCGAGCCTTTGCTGCATCCTGATATATTTAACATTTCCCGCCGCGCCAAGGACATGGGTTTCTATGTGGCCCTGTCCAGTAACGGAACCAAAATCTCCGCTGAGAATATCGATGAAATTGCCGCTATTGACTATCAATATATCGGCGTCAGTCTGGACGGCATCAAAGATACCCATGACCAGTTCCGGCGTGTCAAAGGCTCTTTTAACGAAGCGCTGCGCGGCATGCACTTGTGCCTGGACAAAGGGATTAAAGTCGGTATCCGTTTTACCTTGACGCAGGATAACGCCCGGGATTTCTCCGCCCTGTTGCAATTAATGGACGATAACGACATCGACAAGTTTTATCTGTCCCATTTGAACTATGGTGGCCGCGGTAACAGGAATCGCAAGGATGATGCCTTTTTTGAAATGACCCGGGATGCCATGGATTTGATGTTCGAAACCTGCTACGAATGGCTTAAAGCAGGCATGGATCGGGAATTCGTGACCGGTAATAATGATGCCGATGCGGTGTATTTTTTGCATTGGGTCAGCAAACATTTTCCGGCTAAAGCCGAACACATTAAAGCCAAGCTGGAACAATGGGGCGGAAATGCTTCCGGCGTGAATGTTGCCAATATCGACAATCTCGGCAACGTCCATCCTGACACATTCTGGTGGCATTATGATCTGGGCAATGTAAAGAAACGGTTTTTTTCAGAAATATGGATGGATACGTCCGATCCGTTAATGGCCGGACTTAAACAAAATCCCAGGCCTCTGGAAGGACGTTGTGCAACTTGCCATTATCAGAACATCTGCAATGGCAATACGCGTGTCAGGGCCGCACAGACCGCCTCAAACTACTGGGCAGAAGATCCAGGCTGTTACCTGTCAGATGATGAGATTGCGGCGCCTCACTAATTTTTCATGAATTTTAGATGTGTAAGCAGGAATAAGACCACCCAAGCCTGTCCAGAATCCTTCGGTTATGTTCAGGATGGCTTTGTCGAAGGGCGAAGCGCGTGGTGGCGTTTCCGGCATTCTGTCCACGATGCCAAAAGTGCTAGCATGAGCGATTATCCTTGGTTATTTAGCAGTAGCGTTCAATTTAACCATGGAAATTAATGGGTATTCGGATGTTGTTGACAGCCAGTCGCCTGATCGAACCATTTCAGCTATAGTAAAAGTTGGAACCGAACACGGCAATTGTCGAATTACAAGGCAGCTGTATTACAATTTGATAACATTATTTGTTGTGTGTTGATCAGTCAATAATTTTGCAGAATGAACGCGCCTATTTTCTGTAAACATAGCCGCTTTGTCGACTCCGCTAACGGTAATGGCCAACAAACCGTTTTCCAGTCGGCCGATCCAACCATTTTCTTTTAAATACCAAAGATGAAATTCGAGATGCTCGCGCGGGCAGTCCGACAAACGTTCAAGCTCGAGATTTCCGATTCCGGGATTTTGCATATTGCGCCTGCGTTTCACATACAAAATTGACAGCAATTTTTCCTGAATGACAGCATCTAACTCTAAACTTTCTTTGTCGTTTGCTTCCTCAACTAATTTCGAGCTGTATTCTAAATGTCTTTTGTAATTTAGATCATATTGAGCTCGTTGTTCAGGATGTCTTAATATTTCGTACGCCTTTACGATATTAGAGAATTTGTGAGGATTCGCAGTCATAGGATGGTCCGGATGATAACGTTGAGCCAAATAGCGAAAAATCCTTTCTATCGTATCAGCATTTGCATTAGGACTAATTTCCAGAGTCTCATAATAATCGGTAAATTCTGTCTCTTCCATAACATACTCTTTAAAGTGAAATAGTAAAGGCTGTAATTATTAAGCCATATCTATATGATGTGGCAGGCCTTGTCATGGATTCTGTGGATATAAAAAACAAGCTCAGCCATAACAATAATGCTTAATTAATACCAAGACTAGTTTTATCCAATTAAATAATCAAGTGGAGATAATAAATAAGCTGACCGTAGTTGTAGGAGTTAGCGAGTGTCGGCTCCCGGCGTGTGCAGTGATAAGGCGGCGCTTTTCCAGTGGGTGAAAGTCCCACCCGGCTAAATCGCTTCGGCAGGAAGCAATCGGAGCAGCTATGGAGGTAACGAAGTGGATGAAGCCTCCAATGTAAGGAGTCGATTTAGGCGATCCAGCGAGTAAGCAGGCCGTAAGTGAGTGAATGCCGAGCAATCCTCAAAAAGGACATTGCGCAGGCCGCCCCGACGACCCTTTCGGGGAAGGCTGATACGGTTGGGGAACCGAGCGAAGAGTATCCCCAATCGCTGCGCCGGGGTAGTGGCAACAGCATGTCTACAAGGGATGCGCACGCAAAACGGGAAGCCCCTTGGCGTGGTCAGCAAACCTCAATGTTGATAATCCCCAGCGGCAGCTTTTGAGCGGTTTTTATGATCGCTTTGGTGGATGGGATTTAAAACTCATCAGACCTATTGAAGGTTTAAACTGTGAAGTCAAGATTGAGAAAATAGTGCGTGTGTTTCCTTTGGCCAGTTCTTAACAATGCACCTTGACAGATTAAATCCTGCAAATCGCGTGTAGCGGTGGCTCTGGGAGCGCCGGTAATGCCAATGTATTTTTCCTCACTCAAACCGCCGATGAAGCCATCAGAACCTTGGTAGAACATCCTTGCCAACATCTTTTACTGCCATGGGTTAAGTTGCACACGTATGCGATTATGGAGTTTGGCTTTTTTGATGAGAAATTCAACCCACGTTTACGTATAGCTTTGGGCGTTTATTACCTAAACCGAGAAATAGCTTAGTGCCGTTGGTGATTTGTACCTTTCCACGAATTACGTCAAAAGTGAACTCCAGCCGGATAACGGCTATCCAATGGATGGCTAATATTCTGCGCAATGCTGAAAAGTGTTCAGCCTTTCCGCAACTGATCCCTGATAGGCAGTTGGCGGATGCGTTGGCCTGTCGCAGCAAAAATCGCATTGCATAATGCCGGTGCAATAGGCGGGACACCCGGTTCGCCCACTCCGCCAAGCGGCGTATCAAAGCCGGTTGTGGGCAGCAAATGAACCCTGATTTCGCGGGGTGCGTCATCCATGCGGGTAAGCTGGTAGGCATGGAAGTTATCCTGCATCACTGCGCCATCCTTAAAGCTGATTTCGCCCAGGGTGGCGAGACTGACGCCCATGATACAGGCACCCTCGATCTGCGAGCAGATGCGCTCCGGATTGACCTGTGGACCGCAATCCACGGCCACATCAATGCGGGGTATGCTCAAGGCACCGTTCTCGTCGACGGCCACTTCCGCCACCACCGCAATGTAAGTGACGAAGCTATAATGAACGGCAATGCCCAGTCCTCGCCCTTTAGGCAGCTTTCGACCCCAGCCCGCCTCGCGCGCGGCGGTTTCGATCACACCGCGCAGACGTCCGGTGTCCAGGGGATATAACTCGGGTGATTCACCCTGATTCCAGGTATCGCCAAGAGTGCGCGGATCAATACGCCGTGGCGGGCCAACCAAGTCAAGCAGGAAATCCTTGGGATCTCGTCCTGCCGCGGCAGCCAATTCTGCTACAAAGGACTGGATAGCGAAGGCATGGGGGATGTTGGATACCGAACGAAACCAGCCAATACGGGTATGCGCTGCTGCTTCCGGATTTTCGATCCGCAGGTTGGCAATGGCAAAGGGCACATTGATGATGCCCATACCCAGTTCTGCCGGCATTTGGTGCTTGCTGTCGGGACCGAAAGTGGACGAGATGGTCGGTGCTACCGTTCTGTGCAGCCAGGCCACCGGTTTACCCTGGGCATCCAGACCGGCTTCCAGCCGCTCGACTGAAACCGTGTGGAAATAAGAATGCTGCAGGTCGTCCTCACGGGTCCAGGTTACCTTGACCGGCTTACCGTTCATCGCCTGCGACAATAGCGCAGCTTCGATGACGTAGTCGGGTTTGGATTTGCGTCCGAACCCGCCACCCAACAGCGTGACATGCACCGTGACCATGTCTTCCGGCAGCTTGAGCCATTTGGCTACGTATTCCCGGGATGCCTGCGGAGCCTGCGTGCAAGCCCAGATTTCGCATTTTCCCTTGCTGATGCGGGCTGTCGCCGCCGGTGGTTCCATGGGGGCCTGGGCGAGATGCGGCGCGTAATATTCAGCTTCCACGCGTTTGGCCGCACTTTTTAACGCAGAATCGACGTCCCCGTTGTTGCGGACCACTTTGCCCGGTTTGCGCGCGGCGGCTTCAAGTTCAGCCTTGTACGCGACGGAATCGTAGTTACCATTTGGCCCTTTTTTCCATTCAATTTTGAGCGCGTTGCGCCCCTGGATAGCCGCCCAGGTATTACGGGCAATCACGGCTACGCCCCCGAGCGGATTGAAATCGGCGGGCGGCGGACTGCTTTTCAGTTCAATAACCTTTAATACGCCCGGTACTTTGAGGGCATCCTTGGCATCGTAACTCAAGACCTTGCCGGCGAATACGGGTGGGCGCGCAACTACAGCGTAAAGCATGTCCTTGAGACGGACGTCAATGCCATACTGTGCCCGGCCAGTGACCATGTCCTGCCCGTCGTAAATCCCGGCCTGGCCCTTGCCGATGTAACGGAAATCCGCCTGATTCTTCAGCCGCAAGGTTTCGCGAGCAGGCACCGGCAATTTTGCGGCGGCTTCGGCCAGTTGACCGTAGCTGAGTGTTCTGCCTGTGGAGGGATGAAGGACATGATCTTGCTCGGCCCGGACTTCCTGGACCGGTACCCTCCATTGCGCCGCTGCCGCCGATTCCAGCATGGTGCGGGCCGCCGCGCCGGCCCGGCGCATGGGCAAAAAGAAGTGGCGCATACTGCGGGAACCATCAGTATCCTGGTTGCCGTAACGTACTTCGTCACCGGGCGCCTGCTCGACACGTACCTTCTGCCAGTCGGTTTCGAGTTCGTCGGCCACCACCATGGGCAGACTGGTGCGAACGCCCTGGCCCATTTCCGAACGGTGGCAAACAATGGTCACTGTGCCGTCGGCCGCTATCGCGATAAACACCAGGGGGTTGTCTACCCAACCGTGCGGCATGGCATCGGCGCCATACTTGTCTTTTTGTGAGGGCGCGGCGGTTTCGTCCGCCCTAATCAGTGCAGGGAAGCCGGCGGCCAGTACGAATCCGGTCAGCGCCAGATCCTTGAGAAAAGCGCGGCGGCTGATGTTAACGATATACAGACTGCCGTCGTCGGCTGTGTCGCACATATCGGCATTCAATTCAGGGCGATCCGGTAACTTTTTCATGATTCGATTTCCTTTGTCCGGGCGGCCTGCTTGATGGCGGCGCGTATGCGGGGATAAGTACCGCACCGGCAAATATTCCCGCTCATGGCCTTGTCGATATCGGCATCGGTGGGCTTGGGGTTGTGTTTGAGTAAAGCCGTGGCGGCCATCACCTGACCGGACTGGCAATAGCCACATTGCGGTACACCCAGCGATAGCCACGCTTCCTGGACCTTCTTCCCCGTGGCGTCCTGGTTGATGGCTTCGATAGTAATAATTTGCTTGCCTACGGCGGCCGAGACAGGTGTTACACAGGCACGGGCGGGTTCGCCGTCGAGGTGTACCGTACAGGCTCCGCATAAAGCCATACCACAGCCGAATTTGGTTCCGGTTAGCCCCAGGACGTCGCGCAAGGCCCAGAGGAGGGGAGTGTCAGCCGGTAAGTCGAGCTGACGGGATTTGCCGTTGATAGTAAGTGTGGTCATCTGATGTTTCTCCCTCCAATAACTGGGGTAAAAGACTACCCTGGGGCAGTGGTCTTGGTCAAAATCTTACTCTGGTTCCATTGGACAGTAAAGGCGCCTGAGCAGAGGTTCGCGACAGGATGTTAACCGGCGTCTTCATTATCAGGTTGTCGGCAGTCCTTTGCTCAATGGCTCGCCGCAGCCGCCTCGCCTCACCAGCACCATTTCGCTGACAATAGACAGCGCTATCTCTTCCGGCAGCTTTGCTCCCAGGTCCAGACCGGCAGGAGCGCGCACTTTGGCAAGGCTGGATTCGGGGAAACCTTCCTGCGCCAAGCGCTTCAATACCAGATTCGCCCGCTTGCGGCTGGAGACCAGCGCGATATACAGGGCTTCCGATTGTAGGGCACGCGTCAGGGAGTCGTAGTCGCCCTTATGATGGGTGGCTATGACCACGAAATCGCCTGACTGCGGCTGCAATTGCTGATAACGGCAATCGTCGCGGATGATACGGTGGGCGGTGGGAAAGCGTTCTGCTTTGGCCTGCGGGTCATTGACGATCACGTCGAATCCTAAGCGGCAGGCGAATTCACAAAGACTTTCCACGATGCGCCCAAGGCCCATTAGCCAGAGCACCGGATTTGGCAAGACCGGTTCGATATACACCCGCATGCTTCCGCCGCATGGCATACCCGCGCCGAAAACTTCATCGTTCAAGTCTATTTCAATCACGCGAGGTTCTCCGGTTTCAAGACATGTTAGTGCCGCCTCGGACACCATGGACTGCGCGCAGCCGCCGCCGACCCAGCCGGCGATGACCTTACCCGACAGATCTATCAGCGCCTTGGCTGCCGGTTTAGCCGAGGATGAACCGAGTATTTCTACTACCGTGGCCAGAACATAGGGATGGCGTGCTTTACGCAGTTCGAGCTGGTGGTCGAGAATATCCCGGATCATGATGGTTTTCAAATTTTGTTTAGGGGGTTCAAATCTTCGGGCCTGTCGATGTCCCGAAGCACGCCCGGATCATCGCAGTCAATGAGGTGGAGGTGTCTAAGATGGGCCTGAATCAACGCTTTCGCGCCCTCATTGCCACTCAATGCAGCCAGTTCCAGACCTAAAACGTGTGCAAAGCCTACCGGGTGTCCGCGCCGGCCTTGCCAGCGGGGGGCGGCGATAGTCGCGCCCATGCGCAGCGCATTAGCCACCTTAATTATTGTCGTGGGCGCTATCCAAGGCATGTCCGCCAGGGCGATTAGCCAACCAGCGGCTTCGGAACGAGTGCGGACGCCGAAAGCAAGACTTGCGCCCATGCCTTGTTCGGCATCGGCGCAGACCCGAACCTCAGCACCTTCATCCTGCAATAGGGCGGCCAAGCGCTCGTCGCCGGGCCGGACTACCGCCAACACACTGTCCGTGCCGGCCAATAGGTTGCTGCAGGCTCGCACCGCCATCAAGTCGCCATTGGGCAAACTATGGGTCAGTTTGTCTGCGCCAAAGCGCCGACTGGCTCCGGCGGCCAGCAAGATGCCGATAATCGAGCCCATCAGGTGCTTTTACCAGTTGGCTTTAAGGCGGTGTGTAAGTCATAAAGGACTCGTGGCAGTTCCTGGCTGGGAACATGAATATTTAGTTCATTAGTTCTTTGTTCCATAACCTACCTTTATATTTGCATTGTATTTATATTGACTATTGAGAGAACCAATTATCCGGGGAATCTCACACAATTTAGCATCATAATACACGATTAATTTGTCATCTAAACATACTTGAAATCGATCAAATTTGATATTTTCATCCGCTTCCTTTGCATATTTTACGCGGCCGCTCACATAACAGGAGTTGTTATTTACACGATGATAACAAGTGGAATGAATCATTAAATCTCATCTGTATGTTAGTAGGTCAAAATCCAGGAATGCTTTAAAAAATGAAAAAATAGGGTAGACTTTACAATTATTGGGTGTCAAGACATAAGCCACCTTGGCTGCATTATCTGAATAAAGCGAATGTACTAATGAGGATATTATGATATACAAAGTCGAAGGCGACATTCTATTGAGCAAGGCTCAAGCGATTGCTCACGGGGTAGGTCTAAATGATCCTATGGATAAAGGTTTGGCATTGGAGTTACACAACAAATATCCCGCCATGCACAAGGATTTTCATCGATGGTGCCATCAACATAATACCAAGCCGGGTGAAGCCTGGATTTGGGGTGGGCCAAATAATGTCCGTATTGTGAATCTGATCACTCAGGAAGGCATGGATAGTCACGACCATCGCCATGGCAAAGCAACCCTGAACAATGTCAGACACGCATTAAGCGCATTAGTGAAAATTATAGCCGCCGAGAAACTTAACTCAATCGCCTTACCACGATTAGCGACCGGTGTAGGTGATTTAGACTGGGATGATGTGTGTCCATTAATTGAAAATAGTCTAGGAAGTCTTGATATCCCAGTTTACGTGTACACTGTTTATCATCCTGGCCAACCGGCTGATGAACCTGGTATTTGAATAACCTACCAATTATTCGTCTCGCAGAGTCGAAAAACCATTACCAAAGCGCAAAGAGACTACTCATGAATAGGCAAAGAGCTATCTTTACTAAACTTCCATTATTAGCCAACACGATAGTTGCTATAGTGCTAACCGGTTGCGCCACCACGACACCAAAGGAAGCTGCGCAGAATGATCCCTGGCAAGGCTGGAATAAAGGCGCGCAGTCGTTTAACGACGGCTTTGACAAAAACTTATTAAAACCGGTTGCTAAAGGCTATTTGAACGTTACTACTAACGCCATAGATGATGGTGTAACTAATTTTTTCAGCAACATTAACGATATAGGCGTCACCATCAACGATATTTTGCAGTTTAAATTGCTGCAAGGTGGTATGGATTTTAGCCGCTTTATGATCAATACAACCG
>Ga0209391_10001337_pt1 | contig 12721 bp, 9 predicted proteins | sample PPLLak3March2015_FD_187246 | JGI IMG/M metagenome (GOLD analysis project Ga0209391, IMG submission 187246) | Freshwater sediment microbial communities from Prairie Pothole Lake near Jamestown, North Dakota, USA - PPLs Lake P7 Core (1) Depth... | ecosystem: Environmental > Aquatic > Freshwater >... | reverse complement strand
TTGAAGCCGCAGACGAGCACGTGGCCCTCGCCCATGAGCACGCGCTCGACCTCGCGCAGCAGCTCGTGCGGATGCGGCGCGTACTCGAGCGTGTGCGGCAGCAGCACCGCCTCGACGGAGGCGCTGGCAATCGGCAGGGCCGAAAGGTCCGTGCGGATCGCGGCGGGACCGGCCGCATCCGGTGCCAGGAAGCAGTGGTGCTGCGTGCGTACGCCGGCGCGCAGGTCCACGTCCGCACCCCACCGCCCGATCTGCAGCAGTTCGAAGCCGAAAACGTCGGCCAGCACGTCCGCGAGGACGCGCTGCTCGAGCTCGAGCAATGCCGCGCCGAGCGCGCTGTCGAACCAGGCCTGGACGGAAGCGTCGTTCATGGCGCGCAAGGATAGCGGCAACGGTCGCGGATCTTCGCGAAAAACGCGCGCTGCGTTGTAGAAATTTCCGGTCCGTCGAGGTCTAATACGCGCGCCCGTACTCATGGTCAGGACGCGACGGGGGTCGGCGATGCTCGAAGCGAGTCCCGTGCGGGCATTCTCGGACAACTACCTCTGGCTGATCCGGGCTCCGCTCGACCGGGCCGGCGCCGTGGTAGTGGACCCGGGTGACGCGCGACCGGTCGAGGCGGCTTTGCAAGACGCGCGGCTTGCCCTGCGTGCCATCCTCGTCACGCATCACCATGCCGACCACGTCGGCGGGGTCGCGGCGCTGGCGGAGCGGCACGGCGCCGCGGTCTTCGGGCCGGCGCGGGAACGAATGCCGTGCGCGGCCCGGGCGCTCGACGACGGAGACACTGTCAGCCTTGCAGACCTCGGACTCGAATTTCACGTGATGGCGGTGCCCGGGCACACCCTCGGTCACATCGCGTACCTCGGCCACGGCTCCATTTTCTGTGGCGATACGCTGTTCAGCGCCGGCTGCGGCCGCCTCTTCGAGGGCACGGCCGGCCAGATGCACGAGTCGCTCGAGCGGATCGCGACGCTGCCGGACGACACCCGCGTCTTCTGCGCCCACGAGTACACGCTCTCCAACCTGCGCTTCGCCGCGGCCGTCGAGCCTGGCAACGCCGACGTGCTCGAGACGCTCGAGACTGTCCGGGAGCTGCGCAGCCGCGACGAGATCACGTTGCCCACGACGCTGTCCCGCGAACGGCGCATCAATCCCTTCCTGCGGTGCCGGGAGCCTGCCGTGCGCACGGCGGCCGAGGCACACGCGGGCTCCACCCTGCACGGACCGGCGGAGGTGTTCGCCGTGCTCCGGGCCTGGAAAGACGGGTTCCGCTGAATGCATACCATCAAGCACGTCCTGCCCGCGATCGCGGTCCTCGCCCTGGCGCTGGCCGGCTGCAGCACCACGCCAAAAGGCGATGACTACTCGAGCCTGCCGCCCGCACCCCACCATCCGACAGCGGCCAAGCCGGGCCCGGAGGCGCCGGTGGGCTACGGTGCCGTCCGCCACGGGCTGCCGCAAATCCCGCCCGAGCAGCATGGCGATCTCCTCGACCGCATCCGCGCCGGCTACGCGCTGCCCGACACCCAGCATCACGCCGTCAACCGCGAGCTCGAGTGGTATCGCGCGAGGCCGGAGTACCTCGATCGCATTTTCCGCCGTGGCGCACGCTACCTGCACCACATCGTCTCGGAGATCGAGCGACGCGACATGCCGCTCGAACTCGCGCTGCTGCCGGTCGTCGAGAGCGCCTTCAACCCGGTCGCCTACTCGCGCAGCCACGCCGCGGGGCTTTGGCAGTTCATCCCGAGCACAGGCAAGCACTACGGGCTCACGCAGAACTGGTGGATCGACGAACGGCGCGACGTGCTGCGCGCCACCGATGCCGCACTGAACTACCTTCAGTACCTGCACCGTTACTTCAAAGGCGACTGGTACCTCGCAATCGCGGCCTACAACGGCGGCGAGGGCACCGTCAGCCGCGCCGTGAAGCGCAACGCCGGCGCGGGGCGCGCGACGGACTTTTTCAGCCTGGACCTGAAGGCCGAGACGCGCGACTACGTGCCGAAGCTGCTCGCCATCAGCCGCATCGTGGCGGATCCGCCCGCCTACGGGCTGAGCTTCGCGGCCATCCCGAATCGGCCCTACTTCGACATCGTCGATCCCGGCAAGCAGATCCACCTCGGGGAGGCGTCCGAGCTCGCCGGCATCAGCCGTGACGACATGTTCGCCCTCAATCCGGCGTTCAACCGCATGACCACGCCGCCGAGCGGTCCGCATCGCCTGCTCCTGCCCGTGGAGCGGGCCGAGCCGTTCCGGCTCGCGCTGGCGAGCGAGGCCGGCGCGCAGCGCCTGGCCTCGGCTGCGGCGGCCGAACCGCCGCCGGACGTCCGGCACCGCGTGCGCAGCGGCGAGTCGCTTTCCGGCATCGCCCGCAAGCACGGCGTTTCCATCGAGTCGCTGCGCGCGCGCAACGGCCTGCGAGGCTCGGTCATTCACCCGGGGGACACACTGATGATCCCCGCATCGATGGCTGCCGCGCCGGTCGCCGAAGCCCGCCAGGACATCGTCGCGCAGCTGCCGGAACGCGTGCCGGCAGCCGGTCGCGCGACGGCCTCTGTCAGGTCCGCAGCGCCGCCCAGTACCCGCACGCACAAGGTGAAGCCCGGCGAGACCTTGTGGGGCGTCGCCCGACGGTACGGCGTAACGGTCCCGGCGCTCGCCGGCGCGAACGGCATGACCTCCAAGAGCCAGCTGGTCGCCGGCGCCCGTCTGCAGATCCCCGGGGGGGAGAAATCGTCCGCGCCGGCCGGAGAATCGTCCCGGATGACCTACAAGGTGCGACCCGGCGACACGCTGACGCAGATCGCGGCGCGCTTCAACGTGTCCGTTCAGCAACTCATGGCGTGGAACGAGATGCGCCAGTCGAACTCGCTGCGGGCCGGCCAGAAGATCGTCGTGTACGTCGATCCGCGGCGCGTGAGCGGGGGCTGAAGCGGTGGGTTTCCTCGCGGGCAAACGGGCCCTCGTCGTCGGCCTCGCCACCGAGCGCTCGATCGCCTACGGGATCGCGGCAGCAATGAGGCGCGAAGGCGCGGAACTCGCCTTCAGCTACCAGAACGAGCGCCTGTGCGAACGCGTTACTGGCATGGCGGCGGAGTTCGGCTCGAAGCTGGTCCTGCCGATGGACGTGTCGATCGACGCGGAGATCGATTCGGCCTTCGGAACACTGCGCGAGCACTGGGATACGCTCGATATCCTGGTGCACTCGGTGGCGTTCGCCCCGCGCGAGCAACTGGCCGGAGGTTTCCTCGACAGCGTCAGTCGCGAGGGATTCCAGATCGCGCACGACGTCTCGAGCTACAGCCTTTCCGCACTGGCCAAGGCCGCGCGCCCGATGATGCTCGGCCGGCCGGGCGCGATCGTGACGCTGTCGTATCTCGGAGCCGTACGGTCGGTGCCCAGCTACAACGTCATGGGCCTCGCCAAGGCAAGCCTCGAGGCGAACGTGCGGTTCCTGGCGGCCGACCTCGGGCCGCAGGGGATCCGGGTGAACGCAATTTCGGCGGGCCCCATCAAGACCCTTGCAGCCGCCGGGGTGAGCGGTTTCCGCAAGATGCTGGGGCACGTTGCCTCATATACGCCGCTGCGGCGCAACGTGACGATCGATGAGGTCGGTAACGCCGCGGCCTTCCTGTGCTCCGACCTTGCATCGGGCATCACGGGCGAGATCCTGTACGTCGACGCAGGCTACAGCCACGTCGGTATGGCCTTCCCCGAATAGCGGCTATTCGAACAGCTTGGCGTTGCGCGTGATCTTCGCGTTCTTTTCGAGCGCCGCCACGTAGGACGTGAACTCCGCGAGTGCCACCTGGCCCGCCGCGCGCTGCGCGCTCGCGCCGAGTTCGGCAGCCGCCTCCGGCGAGGACACTGAGCCCGGCCGCATGCCGCTCACCACGAACAGTGCCGCGTCACCGCCCGGCAGAGTGGCCACACCGCTGCTGAGCTGGCCGGCCGAAGGCGCCGCCACCGTGAACACCGCCTGGAGCAGCTCCGGCGGCAGGCCCTCATCGGACCGTGTCACGCTCCGACCGCCCATCGGCTGCAGCCCGAGTGACTGCGCGACCTCCGTCCAGGCCTCGCCCGCGGCGAGTCGGGCCGCCGCGGCCTGCGCGGCCGCCCCGGCCGCCTCCCGGGCGCGTTGCGCTCGCAGCTCTTGCTCGATCTCGCCACGTACCGCGTCGAGCGGCCGCTGCACGGGCGGGCGGTGCTCTGTGACGCGCAGCACCACCGCGCTGTCCTCGCCCACGGTAATCGCGGGGCTGTTCTGGCGCTGCTGAAGAACCTCGTCGCTGAAGGCTGCCTCGATGAGCTTGCGGTCCGCTCCGAACGGGCCGCCGCCCTGGCGCGTGAAGACCTCAACGGTGCGCACCTCCATCCCGAGGCGCTGCGCAACCGACTCGAGCTCGTTCAGGCTCGAGAATGCCTCGTCAGCGAGTTGCTGCGAACGCTCGTAGAACTCGGTCTGGGCCTGCTCGCGACGGTAGTCGGACTCGAGTTCCGCCCGGACCTCGTCGAAACTGCGCAGGTGCGCGGCCTCGACGTCATCGAGCTTGATGATGTGATAGCCGAACTGCGTCTGCACCGGTCCGCGGATCTCGCCTTTCTCCATGGCAAAGAGCGCATCCGCAAACGGAGCGACGAAGCTCTCGCGGGTCGCCCAGCCGAGGTCGCCACCCTGCCCCTTCGATCCGGGGTCGTCCGAGCTCTGCGAGGCGAGCGTGGAGAAATCCTCTCCGGCCCGCGCGCGCTCGGCCAGTGCTTCGGCCCGGGTCCGGGCAGCCGCCTCGTCCGCACCGGCTTCCACCAGGATGTGCCGGGCGCGGCGCCGCTCCGTCGACTGAAATCGCTCGGCCGCCACTTCGTCGTAATGGGCGCGCAGCGCCTCGTCCGTCACCTCGACGCCGCTCTCTACGTCGGACAGGTTCAACTGCACGTACTGCAGCGCAACGGACTCCTCGGAACGGTAGTCGGCCTCGCGCTTCTGGTACCAGTCCGCCACCTCCTCCGGAGTGACCGCGACACCGGCCGCAAACTGGGCGGCGGGCAGGACGACGAGGTCCACGTCGCGCACCTCACCCTCGAGCTCGATGCGTCGGCGAACCTCGCCCGGCAGCGCGAAGGCGGAGATGGCCAAGGCGTTGCGAAGCTGGTTGATCTCGAGGTCGCGGCGGAATTCCGCCTCGAAGTCGGCCTCGGTACGCCCCTGGGCACGCAGCAGCGCGGCATAACGGTCGCGCGAGAAGACGCCATCGACCTGCAATGCGGGAATCTCCGCCAGCGCCTCGACCAGCTCACGGTCGCTGACCCGGTAGCCGAGCTCGCCGGCCCGCTGCACGAGCAGCTCGCGGCGAATGAAGTCGTCGAGGATTCGCTGTTGCTCCTGCTGGATGAGTTCCGGCGGCAGCTCGTCGCGGGTGAGTTGCTGCAATTCGGCCTGACGATCCAGCCATGCGCGCCGTACCTGCTCGGCCGCGATCTCCTCGCCATTGACCGTAGCGGCCGCCACGTTCACCGACGACTCGAACTGGACGCCCCAGAAGATGAAGACGATGGCGATGACGCCGAGGAAGACGATGGCAACCCAGCCGGTGATCTTGTCGCGGATCTGCTGCAGCATGTTTTTGTACGATCGGGGAAATTCGGAGGGGCGATAGTAAGAGGCGAGCCTGCCGCCCGCCACATTTTCGTACCGTCAGATACGTGAAAGCCCGCGGGGGCGGGCCTTCTTCGAACGCGCTCGAACCAGAAATTGGCGGAGTGGACGGGACTCGAACCCGCGACCCCCGGCGTGACAGGCCGGTATTCTAACCAACTGAACTACCACTCCGCGCGGTCTGGTGGGTGCTGAGGGGATCGAACCCACGACCTTCGCCTTGTAAGGGCGACGCTCTCCCAGCTGAGCTAAGCACCCGAGCTCCCTGGGAAGCCCTTTAGTTTAGAGCATCCTTGAGACCCTTGCCAGCCTTGAACGCCGGAACCCGGCTGGCGGGAATCGCGATGCTCTCGCCCGTGCGTGGATTACGCCCGGTGCGAGCCGCCCGTACCTTGCTCAGGAAGGACCCGAAGCCCGACAGGGCGACGGTATCGCCTCGCTGCAGGGCCTCGGTGACGGCCCCGAGGACCGCCTCGACCGCCCGGGCCGCATCCGACTTCGCGAGCCCGGTGCGCTCGGCCACTGATTCGATCAACTCGTTTTTGTTCACCTGTGCACTCCTCTACCTTGGACGGGGCGACGCGCGTCAGTGCGCGTGCACCTGCTTGCCCGCACGGCGTCCCGGGCGCTTGGCCCGCTTCGCGTCCGGGGCCGACTCGGGCTCGGCCGCAGCCGGCTGGGGCATGTCCCGCAGCGCGACCTGCAGCACCTCGTCGATCCACTTGACCGGCCTGATCTCGAGGTTGCCCTTGATGTTGTCCGGAATCTCGGCCAGATCCTTCACGTTCTCGGACGGGATCAGCACCGTGCGGATGCCGCCGCGGTGCGCTGCGAGCAGCTTCTCCTTGAGCCCGCCGATTGGCAGCACCTCGCCCCGCAGAGTGATCTCGCCCGTCATGGCGACGTCGCTGCGGACCGGGATCTTCGTGAGCGCCGAAACGAGCGCCGTGCACATGCCGATGCCCGCGCTCGGACCGTCCTTGGGGGTCGCTCCCTCGGGCACGTGAATGTGCACGTCGGCCTTCTGATAGAACTCCGGCTCGAGGCCGAGCACGTTCGCGCGACTTCGCACCACGGTCATCGCGGCCTGGATGGACTCCTGCATCACCTCGCCGAGTTGTCCCGTGTGGGTCAGCTTGCCCTTGCCGGACATCACGGCCGCCTCGATGGTCAGGAGCTCGCCGCCAACCTCCGTCCACGCGAGGCCGGTGACCTGTCCGATCTGGTCGTTCTCCTCGGCGCGCCCGTAGCGGAAGCGCTTCACGCCGAGATACTTGGGCAGGTTCTTGGGCGTGACCGCGACCACCTTGCGGTCGCGCTCGAGCAGGAGTTCCTTGACCGACTTGCGGCAGATCTTGGAGAGCTCGCGCTCGAGATTACGCACGCCCGCCTCGCGCGTGTAATGGCGGATGACCTCGAGGATCGCCGGATCGCTCACCTTGAGCTCCTCGGCCTTCAGGCCATTGGCCTTGATCTGCTTCGGCAGCAGGTAGCGGCGCGCGATGTTGGCCTTCTCGTCCTCGGTGTAGCCGGGCAGGCGGATGACCTCCATTCGGTCGAGCAGCGGCGCCGGGATGTTCAGGCTGTTCGCGGTGCACACGAACATCACCTCGGACAGATCGAAGTCCACCTCGAGGTAGTGGTCGCTGAAAGCCTGGTTCTGCTCGGGGTCGAGCACCTCGAGCAGGGCCGAGGACGGATCGCCGCGAAAATCCATGGCCATCTTGTCCACCTCGTCGAGCAGGAACAGCGGGTTCCTGACCCCGGTGCGCGCCATGTTCTGCACGATCTTGCCCGGCATGGAGCCGATGTACGTGCGGCGGTGGCCCCGGATCTCGGCTTCGTCACGTACGCCCCCGAGGGACATGCGCACGAACTTGCGGTTCGTGGACCGCGCGATGCTCTGCCCCAGCGAGGTCTTGCCGACGCCCGGCGGGCCCACCAGGCAGAGGATCGGACCCTTGAGCTTCTGCACGCGTTGCTGGACGGCCAGGTACTCGACGATGCGCTCCTTGACCTTGTCCAGCCCGAAGTGGTCCTCGTTCAGGACCTTCTCGGCCCCCGCGAGGTCGTGCTTGACCTTGGTGCGTTTGCGCCACGGCACCTTCACCAGCCAATCGACGTAATTTCGGACGACGGTGGCCTCGGCGGACATCGGCGACATGAGCTTGAGCTTGGCGAGCTCCGAGGTGGCCTTCTCGCGAGCCTCCTTCGGCATGCCGGCGCGGGCGATCTTCCTCTCGAGCTCGGCGATCTCGTTGGGCGCATCGTCCATCTCGCCCAGCTCTTTCTGGATCGCCTTCATCTGCTCGTTGAGGTAGTACTCGCGCTGGCTCTTCTCCATCTGCTGCTTGACGCGGCCGCGGATGCGCTTCTCGATCTGCAGCACGTCCATCTCGCCCTCGATGAGCGCGAGGATGTGCTCCAGGCGCCGGCGCACGTCCTGGATCTCGAGGATCTTCTGCTTGGCGTCGAGCTTGAGGGACATGTGCGCAGCGACGGTGTCTGCGAGGCGCCCGGGCTGCTCGATGCCGGCGAGCGAGGTGAGGATCTCGGGCGGCACCTTGCGGTTGAGCTTCACGTACTGCTCGAACTGCGTCACCACCGAACGGACGAGCACGTCCATCTCGCGCTCGTCGTAGGCCTCGCCCTCGCCGAGCACGCCGGCCTTGGCGGCGAAGAATTCGCCGGTGACCAGCTGTTCGACCCTGGCCCGCTCCACACCCTCGACCAGAACCTTGACGGTGCCGTCGGGGAGCTTCAGCAGCTGCAGGATGGTCGCGACCGTGCCGACATCGTAGAGATCCTTGGGTGCGGGATCGTCCACGTCCGCCTGTCGCTGAGCGAGCAGCAGGATCTGCTTGTTCACCTTCATCGCCTGCTCGAGCGCGACGATCGAGCGCTCGCGGCCGACGAACAGCGGTATGACCATGTGCGGGTACACGACCACGTCGCGCAACGGGAGCACCGGCAGCAGGTCGGGCGGGTTGGCGGGCTTCGTGCGGGTCTCTTCGGTGGTCACGTCGGGGATCTCCGTCGCCGGCTGCAAGGCAGCGGGCCGCAGGCCGGATGTGGCCAGCGCCCGTCAGGTTCGTCCATCTTTGGGGACGCGGGGCCGAGATTCAAGAGAGAAATTGCGCACAGCGACAGGAACCCGCCGCCACGTTCAGCCGGCCTTTCCCGCTCCCGCGGAAATGGCACCGGCGGCCACGCCGCCGATCAGTGGTCCGATCCGGTCCGGCGCTCCTCGACCGCCGCCAGTCGAGTTTCCTCGACCCCGTAGACGAGGTAGGGCTTGGTTTCCCCGGCGATCACGTCCTCGTCGATCACGACCTTCTGCACGTTACGCATGGCAGGCAGGTCGTACATGATGTCGAGGAGTACGTTCTCGAGGATGGTACGCAGGCCCCGGGCCCCGGTCTTGCGCTGCATGGCCCGCCGCGCCACGGCGCGCAGTGCCTCCTCGCGGAACTCGATTTCGACGCCCTCCATGTCGAAGAGCTTCCGGTACTGCTTGGTGAGCGCGTTGCGCGGCGCGGTGAGGATCTGCACGAGCGCGGCCTCGTCGAGTTCGTCGAGGGTGGCGACCACCGGCAGGCGCCCGACGAATTCCGGGATCAGCCCGTACTTGATGAGATCCTCGGGCTCGACGTCGTGGAACAGGTCGGAGCCGTGCGGCCGGGCGCTCTGCTCGCGGACATCCGCCACGAAGCCGATGCCGCTCTTCTGCGTGCGGTTCATGATGATCTTCTCGAGGCCCGAGAACGCCCCGCCGCAGATGAAGAGGATGTTGCCGGTGTCCACCTGCAGGAATTCCTGCTGGGGATGCTTGCGGCCGCCCTGCGGCGGCACCGAGGCGATCGTGCCTTCGATGAGCTTCAGCAGCGCCTGCTGCACGCCCTCGCCGGACACGTCGCGCGTGATCGACGGGTTATCGGACTTGCGCGAGATCTTGTCGATCTCGTCGATGTAGACGATGCCGGTCTGCGCCTTCTCGACGTCGTAGTCGCACTTCTGCAGCAGCTTCTGGATGATGTTCTCGACGTCCTCGCCAACGTAACCAGCCTCGGTCAACGTCGTGGCGTCGGCAATCGTGAAGGGCACGTTCAGCAGTCGCGCCAGCGTCTCGGCGAGCAGCGTCTTGCCGCTGCCGGTGGGACCGATCAGCAGGATGTTGCTCTTGGCGAGCTCGACCTCGTCGCGCTTGCCGTCGGCGCCCCGCGTCTGCAGGCGCTTGTAGTGGTTGTAGACCGCAACCGACAGCACCTTCTTGGCGCGCTCCTGGCCGATGACGTACTCGTCGAGGACGCGCTTGATCTCGTGGGGCTTGGGGAGCTTCTCGCGGGTCTTCTCCGCCTTCTCCTCGAGCTCTTCGCGGATGATGTCGTTGCAGAGCTCGACGCATTCGTCGCAGACGAACACCGAGGGACCCGCGATGAGCTTGCGAACCTCGTGCTGGCTCTTGCCACAGAATGAGCAGTACAGCAGCTTGCCGTCGTCGTGCTTGCCGCGTGAATCGTCCGCCATGCCTGACCTTCTACCCCGCCCTCGTGGGCACAGTGCAAGCCGCCTTTCGCGGGCCCGAGTGGCTTATACCACGGCGCCTTTAGGGGCGCAAAAAACCTCGGCTCAACAGCGACTTATGCCCGTCAGGCGGTCTCAGGCGCGGTCAGCCGAACCGCTCGCGCCCCGCTTCTGCAGCACGGCGTCGATGAGGCCGTAGTTTATGGCCTGCTCGCCGGTCATGAAGTTGTCGCGGTCCGTGTCGTGCTTGATCTTTTCGATCGACTGGCCCGTGTGGTTTGCGAGGATGCGATTGAGCCGCTCACGGGCGTCGAGGATCTCGCGTGCGTGGATCTCGATGTCCGTCGCCTGGCCCTGGAAACCGCCGAGCGGCTGGTGGATCATCACCCGGGAATGCGGCAGGCAGAAGCGCTTGCCCTTCGCGCCGCCGGCGAGCAGCACCGCACCCATGCTCGCAGCCTGGCCGACACAGATCGTGCTGATGTCGGGCTTGATGAACTGCATCGTGTCGTAGATCGCGAGCCCGGCGCTGACCGACCCGCCCGGCGAGTTGATGTAAAGCGCGATGTCCTTGTCCGGGTTCTCCGACTCGAGGAACAGCAACTGGGCAACGATCAGGTTGGCCATGTAATCCTCGACCGGGCCAACGATGAAGATCACCCGCTCCTTCAGGAGGCGCGAGTAGATGTCGTAGGCGCGCTCGCCGCGTGCCGTCTGCTCGACGACCATCGGGACGAGATTCAGGGCAATGGGGTCGTTCATGGGCATGGCGGCGGTGCGACTCGTGACGGGCGGTGTGAAGCTAGTGTAGAGGAACTGCGCGACTCGGCGAGGCGTCAGGCTCCGAAGTTCATCACTTCCTTGAACGAGGCGGCCCGTTCCGTGACCTTGGCATGCTCGAGCAGCAGGTCCACCGCCTGATCCTCGAGGACCAGGGACTCCACCTGCCGCATCGCATCGGCATTCTGCCGATAGGCCTTGATCACCGCCTCGGGGTCGGGATACGTGCCGGCGATGTCCGTGAGCCGCGCCTCGACGCGGTCCCGGTCGATCTGCACGCCGCGACTCCTGATCAGTTCCCGGATCAGCAGCCCCAGCGCCACGCGTCGGCGTGCGGCGCCCGCGAACGAGTCGGCGGAAGGCACCTGCGAGGCGTCGGTCGCGCCGGTCCGGCGGGCCGCCTCGATCTGCATTTCCCGAACCTGCGCGTCCACGAAACCGGTCGGGACCTCCAGCGGATTCGCCTGCAGCAGGCCGTCGAGCAACTGCTGCTTGAGACGCGCACGGACGTTGTCCGCAAGCTCGCGCTCCATGTTGTCGCGCACCTCGCGGCGCAACTGCTCGACGCCGCCCTCGAGGACGCCGTACTCGCGACAGAACTCGTCATCCACCTCCGGCAGGCGCCGTTCCTCGACCTTCTTCACGTGAACGTCGAAGGTCGCGACTTTGCCGGCGAGCGACGGGTTGTGATAGTCGGCGGGATACGGGACGTTCACCTGCCGTCGCTCGTCCGCCTTCATGCCCGTGATGCCGGTCTCGAAGTCCTTGAGCATTCGGCCGCCACCGAGCAGCACGCCAACATCGTCGCCCTTGCTGCCCTCGAACGGCGCGCCGTCGACCTCGCCCACGAAGTCCATGGTGACGCGGTCGCCCTCGCGGCCTTCGCGCTCGACCACCTCGAAGCGCGGTCGCTGCTCGCGAAGATTCAGCACCATCGCGTCCACGTCGGCGTCGGTCACTTCCGCTGCGGGCCGCACGACGGCGAGGCCCTCGACGCCCTGCAGGTCGATCTCGGGGAAGACCTCGAAAGTCGCGCGGTAACGCAGGTCCTCGTCGGGACCGACGGACAGCGGCTCGATGCGCGGCCCGGCCGCGGGGTTCAGCTTCTCCTGGCTCACCGCCTCGGCGAAGCTCGTCTGCATCAGGTCGGAGAGGACTTCCTGCCGGACCTGCGCGCCGAACTGCTGCTTGACGACCTTGAGCGGCACCTTGCCCGGCCGGAAGCCCTTGAGCTTCGCCGTGCGGCTCACGCGTTTGAGGCGCTCGTCGATCGCCTGCTCGATGCGCTCACGGGGGACGCTCACTTCCATCCGGCGCTCGAGGGCGCCGGTCGTCTCGATGGAAACCTGCATGCTCATCGGTCCTCGACAGGGTCAGGGGCGCGGCGGAGGGCCGCCTGGAAAAGCCGGATATTCTGCCACGGATTTACCGGCCTGCGGGACTGTCCGGCAATGGTGCGAAAGGAGGGACTCGAACCCTCACGGGGGTTACCCACTGGAACCTAAATCCAGCGCGTCTACCAGTTCCGCCACTTTCGCCCGCGCCGCGGCACGCCGGCCGGAGCGACGGGATTCTATAGGTAAATCAATCGCCAAGCGCTCGGTAACGCGTTTCACTCGAGCCACACGCGCGAGACATACAGTTCGCCCGGGGCGATCGGACCATGCCCGAAGATCATCACGTTCGCGATTCGGGACAGATCCATCGGCCGGTCCTTCGGCGCCAGACGCACGGTCTCGAGCGGGATGCGGATTGTGC
>Ga0209391_10001336_pt1 | contig 12730 bp, 12 predicted proteins | sample PPLLak3March2015_FD_187246 | JGI IMG/M metagenome (GOLD analysis project Ga0209391, IMG submission 187246) | Freshwater sediment microbial communities from Prairie Pothole Lake near Jamestown, North Dakota, USA - PPLs Lake P7 Core (1) Depth... | ecosystem: Environmental > Aquatic > Freshwater >... | reverse complement strand
CGGCATCAGCCGGCGCGCGCAAGGTTCGCGTTCGCGAACTCCCAGTTGAGCAGCTTGTCGATCACAGCGGCGACGAAATCGGCGCGCCGGTTCTGGTAGTCGATGTAGTAGGCGTGCTCCCAGACGTCGACGGTGAGCAGCGCAGTCTGGCCGGTGGTGAGCGGCGTTTCGGCGTTCGGCGTCTTGACCACCTTCAACTGGCCCTTGTCGGCGACCAGCCACGCCCAGCCGCTGCCGAACTGCGTCATCGCGGCGTTGGCGAACTCCTTCTTGAAATTGTCGAAGCTGCCGAAGGCTGCGTCGATGCCCTTCGCCACGGCGCCCGTCGGGGCGCCGCCGCCGTTCGGCTTGAGGCTGTTCCAGAAGAAGGTGTGGTTCCAGATCTGCGCGGCGTTGTTGAACACGCCGGCCTTGTCCGGCTTGCCGGCCACGGCCTTGATGATCGCCTCGAGCGGCTGCTCGGCCAGCTCGGTGCCCGCCACCAGCTTGAGCAGGTTGTCCACGTAGGCCTTGTGGTGCTTGCCATAGTGGAACGAGAGGGTCTCCGCGGAAATCACCGGCGCGAGCGCGTCCTGGGCGTAGGGCAGCGGGGGCAGTTCGATGTGGTGGCTCATGGGGTGACTCCTGTGGAACGGGCCGCACGGCATCGCGGCAACACGCTATTTTGTCCCATTCGCCCGGCGACCGCGAATGGATGCCCCGGCGGGCCGTGCCCCGCGGTTATTCTTGGCTCCGTGGACACCCGCACCATCCTGCACGTGGACATGGACGCCTTCTACGCGTCGGTCGAGCAGCGCGACGACCCGTCGCTGCGCGGCCGTCCCGTCATCGTGGGCGGCACCGGCGGACGCGGCGTGGTGGCCGCCGCGAGTTACGAAGTGCGCCGTTACGGCGTGCACTCCGCGATGCCCATGCGCGAGGCACTGCGGCGCTGCCCGGACGCGATCTGCGTCCGCCCTCGCATCGGCCATTACGCCGACGTGTCGAGACAGGTGTTCGCGGTCTTCCAGGAGTTCACGCCGCTGGTGCAGGGCCTGTCGTTCGACGAGGCCTTCCTCGACGTGACGGCGGGCACACGCGCCCTGGGCGACGGCGAGCACGTCGCGCGCGAGATCAAGCACCGGATCCACGACCGCACCGGCCTCACCGCCTCGGTGGGCGTGGCGCCCAGCAAGCTCGTCGCCAAGATCGCCTCCGACCTCCGCAAGCCCGACGGCCTGGTCGTCGTGCGCCGGGAGGAAATCAACACCGTGCTCGACCCGCTGCCGATCCGCAGGCTGTTCGGGCTCGGCGCCAAGACCGCGCCGAAGGTCGAAGCACTGGGCATCCACACCCTCGGCGAGCTGCGCCAGGCGAATCCCGCACGCCTGCGCCCGATCTTCGGCCGCTACACCGAGCGAGTGCTGCAGCGCGCGGCGGGCATCGACACCCGTCCGGTGGTCCCGGACCAGGACGAGAAGCAGGTCAGCGCCGAGGAGACGTTCGACACCGACATCGCCGACCACGCCCGGCTGCGCACCGAGATCGTGCGGCTCGCCGACAAGGTGGCTGCGCGACTGCGCTCGCGCGCGCTCGCCGCTACCTGCGTCACCGTGAAGATCCGCCGCAAGGATTTCACGACGTACACGCGGCAGAGGCATTTCGAGCCGCCCACGCAGGAAACGCGGGTGATCACCGCGATTGCCACCGAATTGCTGGACGCGTGGCTCGCCACCCAGCCGCAGGCCGCCCTGCGACTGCTGGGCGTCGGCGTCAGCGACCTGGCGCCGGCCTCGCAGCTCGACCTGTTCACGGCACCGCAGACCACCCGCAATCGCGAGCTCGACGCCGCGGTGGACAAGATCCGCGAGCGCTTCGGCAAGGTTGCGCTGGCGCCGGCCAGTTCCCTCACCCGCCCCGCGGGCGACCTCGCGCGCAAGCGGGAGAAGTGAACCCGGGCGTCGACGCCACCCTAGCCACGCACCTCCCGGGCAGGCATCATTGGCGACCGCCCCGACGCGCCGGAGACTGGCCTAAACCCGCATGTACACGAGCTTTTTCGGACTCCAGGAAAAGCCGTTCGCGATCACGCCCGACCCCCGCTACCTGTACCTCAGCGAGCGGCATGCGGAGGCGCTCGCGCACCTGATGTACGGCATCAACGAGGCGGGCGGCTTCATCCAGCTCACCGGCGAGGTGGGCACCGGCAAGACGACGGTCATCCGGAGCCTGCTCGAGCAGCTGCCGGGCCACGCCGACGTCGCGCTGATCCTGAACCCGCGCGTCACGCCCGCCGAGTTCCTGCTGACCATCTGCGAGGAACTGCACGTCCACGTGCCGGACTCCGGGCAGGGCAGCACCAAGACGCTGATGGACCTGCTCGGGCGCCACCTGCTCGACACGCACGCGCGCGGCCGCCGCGTGGTGCTGATCGTGGACGAGGCGCAGAACCTCAGCACCGAGACGCTCGAGCAGGTACGACTGCTCACTAACCTCGAGACGGCCACGACCAAGCTGCTGCAGATCATCCTGATCGGCCAGCCCGAGCTGCGCGCGCTGCTCGACCAGCCCGACCTGCGCCAGCTCGCACAACGCATCACGGGCCGCTACCACCTCAACCCGCTGTCGGCCGAGGAGTCGGCCGGCTACGTGAAGCACCGGATGCGCGTCGCCGGCGCCACCGCCGAGGTGTTCACACCGTCGGCACTGCGCGAAATCCACCGGCTGAGCGGCGGCATCCCGCGCGTGATCAACGTCATCTGCGATCGCGCGCTGCTCGGCGCGTTCACGCAGGAAGACCACCGGGCCGGCGCAGCGCTGGTGCGACAGGCCGCGTCCGAGGTGTACGGCCGGCCCGTGCCGGCGCCATGGCTAAAGTGGACGACGACCGCCGCCGTCGCCGCAGCGGTTGCGCTCGTGGGCGTCGGCACGTGGATGTATCTCGGCTCCAGGCCCCGGACGACCGCCGACGAAGTCGCTGCCCGGGCCGACGTCACCCCAGCCAGCGCTGCCGCTGCGCCAGGGGCCCCCGCAGGTGCCGCGCCGGCTGCCGCCACTCCTGCGGCAGTCGAGCCGCAGTCCGCACCGCCCGTCGCAACGGTGTCGCTCGACCAGTTGCTGGTGCGTCACGGCAACGATACGACCACGGAAGCAGCGCTCGGCAAGCTCTTCGCGTTGTGGGGTGCGCTCTACGACCCGACCAAGGGCCGCGGCTGCGACCAGGCGACGCGCCAGGGCCTCGAGTGCCTGTTCCAGAAGGGCTCGTGGGCGCAGCTGCACGCGCTCAACCGCCCCGCCATCCTCACGCTGACCGACGACCTCGGTCGCAGCCACCAGGTGGTGCTCACCAGCCTTGACGATGAGCACGCCCGCATCGACCTCGGCGGCGAACAGCGCGAAGTGTCGATCTCCGCTGTGTCGCGCCACTGGTTCGGCGATTTCCTGCTGCTGTGGCGGCCGCCGCTCGCGGTGGCGAAGGCACTGACCCCCGGCATGCGCGGCGAGGACGTGCGCTGGCTGCGTGACAGCCTGCGCGCGGCCAATGGCCTGCCTGCCTCGCCGCCGGGCAACGATCTCTACGACGACGAACTCGTGCAACTGGTACAGGACTTCCAGCGCCAGCACCGGCTGGCCGTGGACGGCGTCGCTGGCGTGCAGACGCAGATCGCTCTCGACACCGCGCTCAACGCGACAGGTTCGCCGACCATCGTCGCGCGGACGGGGGGCTGAGCGCCATGTCGTTCATCCTCGACGCCCTGCGCAAATCGGAGCACGAGCGTCAGCGCCAGACCGGGCCCGCGCTGGTCGAGGTGGCCGTCGCCGCGCCGAAGCCGAAGACCAATCGCTGGGCCACGGCGGCGATCGCGCTGCTGCTCGTCAATCTCGTCGCGATCGGCGTGCTGCTGCTCGTGAAGTCGCAGGACGAGCCCACCGCCGCCGCGCCTGCAGCGGAGCCTCCGACCGCTGCAACGCGTCCGGCACCCACCGGAGCCGCGCCTGCCCGCGTTGCGGCTCCGGCAGCACAGGCCAGCGTCACGCAGACATTGCCTGAGCCGCAGGTTTCGGCGCCACCGCCCATGTTGCGCCCCGCCGAGGCACCGCCGGTCGCAGGTACGCGCAATGCGCTTGAGCAGGAGATGTCGGCGTACTCGCCGACGATGGAATACGAAGCCGCCGCCGCCGCGGCAGCACCGCCGTCGGGACCCGCGGCCGTCACGCCCACCCGGCGCGGCGGATCGGTGGTCTACCAGTCGGTGCCTGATGCCGAGCCGGCGGCGACCTACCACCCGCCGCCGGGTGCCCCCACCAGCAACCTGCCGCAAGCGGACGAAATGACGGCGCGCGGCGCCGTGGCCGAACTGCGGCTCGAGCTGCACGTCTGGGCTACGAAGCCGCAGGAACGCTTCGTGTTCGTCAACGGGCGCCGCTATCGCGAAGGCGAAACCACGGCCGAAGGTGCCGCGGTCGAGGAGATCACGCGCGACGGCGTGATCATGAACAGCGGCGGCAACCGGTTTCTGTTGTCGCGCGACTGAGCCCAAGGAGCGAGCGCGTGAACTCCGCGTCGGTAATGGCCGAACGTCTCGACGGGCTGCGCATCAATCACGCGCTGAAGGCCGGCATCGCCCGCCTGCTGTCGCGCCAGGAACACCTCAACAAGATCAACGTCTTTCCCGTGCCGGACGGCGACACGGGCACGAACCTCGCGCTCACCATGCGCGCCGTGCTCGGTTGCCTGCAACGCTCGCCCGACGATCACGCCGGCAAGACGCTCACGCTCGTGGCGGACGCGGCGCTCGACGGCGCGCGCGGCAACTCCGGCGCGATCCTCGCGCAGTTCTTCCTCGGACTCGGTGACCGCCTCGGCCACCTCGGCCACGTCGGGCCCGACGAGTTCGCGGAGGCCGTGAGTGGCGGTGCCGACTACGCGCGCGACAGCCTGAGCGAGCCGCGCGAAGGCACGATCCTCACCGTGCTGACCGACTTCGCGCGCGAAGTGCACGCCGTGCAGCGCGAGGGCGTGCGCGATTTCGCGGCACTGCTGCGCCGAGGCGTCGTGGCAGCGCGTGCCTCGCTCGAGCGCACGAAGTTCCAGCTCGAGGTGCTGCGCAAGGCCAACGTCGTGGACGCGGGCGCGCAGGGTTTCGTCGAGCTGATCGAGGGCATGACCGACTACATCGCCAGCGGCTCGGAGGACGACCCCAACGTGGTCGTGCCAGCGCTGGCGGACGCGGAGATCTCGGAAGTCACTGCCGGGCAGGAAGAAGACCTCGCGCACCGCTACTGCACCGAATGCGTGGTGATCGCCGACCGCGTCGATCGCCGGCACCTGCGCGAACAGCTCTCGACGCTCGGCAGCAGCCTCGTGGTCGCCGGACTGCACAACAAGGTGCGCGTGCACATCCACGTCAACGACCCGGCCGAGGTATTCCGGGTTGCCGCCCGCTTCGGCACGGTGAGTGGCGAGAAAGCCGACGACATGCAGCGGCAGCAGCACTCGGCGCACGCGGGCACCCGCCGGGTGGCGGTGGTCACCGATTCCGCCGCCGACATTCCGTTCGACGAACTCGACCGGCTCGACATCCACATGGTGCCGGTGCGCGTCCACTTCGGCGATCGCAGCTACCTCGACAAGGTGGGCATCACCGCCGAGGAGTTCTACGCCGAGATCGAGCGCAACCCGCTGCCCCCGAAGACCTCGCAGCCGCCGCCGGGCGACTTCCGGCGCCAGTTCGAGTTCCTCGGCTCGCACTTCGACTCGGTGGTGTCGGTCAACCTGTCGCGCCGCGTGAGTGGCACGTGTGGCGCTGCCGAGGCGGCCGCCGCGCGCGTCAGCACCCATGGCAAGGTGACGGTGATCGACAGCATGAACGCCTCGCTCGGCCAGGGTCTCATCGCCATGTATGCCGCCGAGTGCGCCAAAGCCGGTTACGACGCCGCCCGCGTGATCGAGGCGACGCGCGCCATCGTGCCACGTACCTTCACCTTCGGGCTGATCGGTTCGCTGGAGTACGCGGTCCGCGGCGGCCGCGTGCCGCGCTGGGTGAAGAACGTGGCGGACGGGCTCAAGCTGATGCCCGTCCTGCACGCCGACCGCCACGGCCAGGTCAAGGCCGGCGGCGTGCTGTTCGGACGCGAGCACCTGAAAGAGAAATTCGCGCGCTTCGTACGACGCCGCATGCGCGACGACGTGCCCTATCGCCTGCTGGTCGGTCACGCCAATTGCGAGGCCGACGGCCAGTGGCTGCTCGACGAACTCACGACCGACAACGTCGTGTACCGGCGCCTGCTGCCCTGCGGCACGGCGTTCGGCACGCACGGCGGGCCCGGCCTGCTCGTGGCCGCCTTCCAGGAATACGAGGCGCCCCGGTGAAACTCGAGACGCTCGCCATCCATGCCGGCCGCGAGCCGGATCCCGCGACGGGCGCGCTGCGCGAGCCGATCCACCTCGCGACCACGTTCGAACGCAGCGCCGACGGCAGCTACCCGCACGGCTATTTCTATTCGCGCAGCGGCAACCCGAATCGCACCGCGCTCGAGCGGGCCGTCGCCGCGCTGGAAGGCGGCCACGAAGCCGTGGCCTTCGCTTCAGGCTCCGCCGCGACGCTCGCGGTCTTCACGCTGGCCGCCGCGGGCGGACGCGTCGTCTGCTCGTCCGACTGCTATCACGGCACGGCAAAGCAGCTGCGCGAAATCCTGCCGCGCTGGGGCGCCACCGCAGAGTTCGTGGACACGACCGACCTCGACGCGGTGCGTCGCGCGCTCGAGCCGGGCGCGACCCTGCTCTGGGTCGAGACTCCGTCGAACCCTTTGCTGCGCGTGAGCGACATCGCCGCGCTGGCCGAAATCGCGCACGCCCACGGGGCGCTGCTCGGCTGCGACAACACCTTCGCCAGCCCGGTATTGCAGCAGCCATTCGCCCTGGGCGCCGACCTCGTGATGCACAGCACTACCAAGTACCTCGGCGGCCACAGCGACGTGCTCGGCGGCATCGTGGCCGTGCGCGCGGCTTCCGCCGAACTCGAGGGACTGCGTCACTTCCAGGGCGCGGGCGGCGGTGTGCCCTCCCCGTTCGACTGCTGGCTGCTGCTGCGCAGCCTGCCGACCCTGCCGCTGCGCGTGCGCCAGCAGTCGGCGAACGCGCTCGCCGTGGCACGCTTTCTCGATGCCGACCCACGCGTGGAAGCCGTGAACTACCCGGGCCTCGAGCGGCATACCAGTCATGCGCTCGCGGCGCGGCAGATGCGGGACGGCTACGGCGCGGTCGTGTCGTTCCAGGTGCCCGGGGGCGCGGCGGAGGCACTGGCGGTCGCGGGACGCGCGCGGCTGTTCACGCGCGCGACGAGCCTGGGCGGCGTGGAGAGCTTGATCGAGCACCGCGCCTCGATGGAGGGGCCGCTCTCGCAGACCCCGTCGAACCTGATCCGGCTATCGGTGGGACTCGAGAACGTCGCCGACCTGGTCGCCGACCTCGACCAGGCGCTGGCGGGCTGACCTGCGTCAGTTGGCCGAGCAGGCCTGCTTCGCAGCACCGCCGCCCTTGAGCGCGGCAATACACGCGGCGGCGTCCTTCGGCGTCTCCACCGGACGGCCGTTGGCGGTCCAGGCCGGCATGTCGCCCTCGAGGTGCTGCAGCTTCGTGTAGCCGTTCTCGGTGAGCACCTGCGCCGCCACGCCGGCGCGCTTGCCGCTGCGGCAGTAGAGCACCACGTCCTTGTCCTTCGGCACCTCCGCGAGGCGCGCAGCGATCTGGTCGTGCGGGATGTTCACCGCGCCCGGCACGTGGCCGGTCACGAATTCCTCGGCTGCGCGCACGTCGAGCACGAACGGCGCCTTGTCTCCCGACTGGGGCAGCGCGAGCAACGCGTCCTGCGACAGCGGCGCGAGCTCGCCGTCGGCGAACGCGACGAACGAAGCCGAAGCGGCAGCGAGCAGGGCGAAGGCGAGCGTGCGGGTGTTCATACGATTCTCCTGCGATGCGCCGCGTCCGGCCGCCGTCACCAGCGCTGCGGAACGCGTTCGAGCTTGCCCATATCGTAACCGAGGTCGGCGACCTTCTGCTTCAGGCGCGCGAAATCGGCCTCGGGAATCTGCGGCGTGCGCGCCATGATCCACACGTAGTCGCGCCGGCTGCGCGCGATGATGGTCTCGGTGTAGTCGGCGTCGACGTGCGCCACCAGGTACTCCGCCTTGATCGGCCACACGAACTGCATGCCCCAGATGGCGTTCGACTGCCGGTCGCGCACGAAGCCGCGCGGACGCATCACCTTCTCGGGACCGTCGAACGCACCCTCGCGGAACGTGAACGTCGTGGCGATGGTGCCGTCCCGGTCGAGGCGATACGACTCGACGGCGTTGTGCGCGCCCTTCTCGGCCGACGTCGGGATGTTGGCGATCACGTACCAGTCGCCCATGAAGCGTTCGAGATCGACGCGCTCGGCGACGGGGATGGCGGGGGTGGAAGAACAGGCAGCGAGCATGAGGGTGAGCGTGACAAGCCCCAGGCGCAGGGCGATGGTCATGGCGATGTCTCCGTGGTACCAGGCAGTTCGCGGTGCCGCCGGGGGCAGTTTCACTTGCGCCGGCGGGCCGTGGCGCGCACCGGTCAGAACCAGCCGTAGTTGAAGCTGATGCTGATGCGCTCGGCGACGACGGGATTCGGCGGCACCTCGTGGCGCAGCCAGCTCTCGAACAGCACCAGCTTGCCGGCGGACGCCGGCACGGTGACCCACGGCTGGTGCTCCGGCCGGCAGTCGGGTTTGCGCGGCGGGGCGGCCATGAAGCGGTCGAGGCGCGGGTCCTCGAACTTGATGCCGGGCGCGCCCCGCGGGGTGCGCACGTAGTAGGTGCCGCTGATCGTCGAGAGCGGATGCAGGTGCAGGCTGTGCACCACCAGCCGCGGCATGATGTTGATCCAGCAATCGGTCATCGCCAGTTCGCGGCCCTCGAGGTCGAGCTCGAGGGCGCGGGCGAAGGCGCCCACGTGGCGGCGCAGCTTGCGCTCGAGCGCGGCGAAGGTGGGCGAGATCGTGTGCATGCGGCACAGCGAGCCGTACGACGTGTAGCCGCCGGGATAGCGGGTGGCGGACCACGCCTGGCCGGCGACGTCATCCTCGCGGGTCTGCAGGCACTCGTGGAGCAGCCGCTGGTTGAACTTGCGCCAGCCCGCCGGGGGCAGCCGGGCCTCGTACACCAGCGTCGGAAACAAGGCTCTGGCAGGCATGCCGTCCAGCATACCGAAGGCCCATCGTTTTTTCAGATTCCCTCGACAGAAGCAGCGCTTTTCCCTTGCGTACCGGGGGTCCCGAAAGTATTGTTAACCGCCGCTTAATCCGGGACGAGTGATGTCCGAGCCTACCGATCGTCTGCCGTTGAACGCGCTGCGGGTCTTCGAGGCCGTCGCGACGCACCTCAGTTTCACGGCCGCGGCCAGGGAACTGGGCGTGACCACGGCAGCCGTGAGCGCGCAGATCAAGGCGCTCGAAGCCGACATCGGAGTCGCCCTGTTCCGGCGCCACACGCGTGCCGTGGCCCTGACCCAGGAAGGGGCCGAGTTGCTGCCCGGCGTGCGGCGTGGCCTCGACGAGCTGCGCCGTGCGGTCGACCGGATCCGGCGCGAGCGGGTGGGCGGCATGCTCAACCTCAGCGTGCCGAGCGAGTTCCTGCAGCGCTGGCTGCTGCCGCGGCTCGGCGAGTTCACCCGCCGCCACCCGGAGATCGAGGTGCGGTTCGGGCCGGCCCGGGCCGCGCTCGATTTCAGCCGCGACGATTTCCACGCAGCCATTCGCTATGGCAACAGTGAGTGGCCGGGCCTCAAGTCCGAGCGCCTGCTCGACGAGTGGGTGTTCCCGGTGTGCAGCCCCGCCCTGCTCGCCAGGCTCGGCCCCATCGAGACCCTTACCGATTTTTCCCGGTACCCGCTGCTGCACAGCCGTGCCGAGCCGTGGGTGGACTGGCTGCGACGCGTCGGCGGCGACACCACGCGTGCCGATACCGCGCCAGTGCTCGAAGACGCGTCGGCTACCCTGGCAGCCGTGGAACAGGGTAAGGGCGTCGCGCTCGCGCGCTGGTCGCTGGTCGCAGCCGACCTCGCCGCCGGTCGCCTGGTGCGGCCGATGATGCCGAGCGTCCAGCAGCACAGCGCCTGGTTCCTGATCGCCCCACCGGAGCATTTCTCGCTGCCGAAGGTGGTGCGGTTCCGGGCGTGGCTGCTCGAGTGCTGCCGCGAGTTCGCTCCCCCCACCGGCGAGACCCTGCCCGCCGAGTAGTCCCGACCGGTCAGTCCGGCCGGTCCGTCGCGCCGTTGCCGAGCGTGACGGCCGTGCGCGGCTGCGTGCGCAGCCGGGCCAGCACTGGCCGGTGATCCGAACCGAGCGCCGGCCCCACCTCCGCGTGTTCGACGCACAGCCCGGACGAGACGAGGACGTGGTCGATGCGCAGCGCGAGCGGCCAGACGCTCGCGAGCCATGTCGGGCGCCAGCCACGGCCCCGCATCACGTCGCGCAGCCCGGCCTGCTCGATGAGCCGGTCGAAGGCCGGCGAGTCCGGCGTCAGGTTCAGATCGCCCAGCACCACCACCGGCAGCTCCGCCGTGCTGGCCAGCTGCGCTGCACCTTGCAGGGCTTCGTCGCGGGCGGCGGCGAGTGCCGGAGTGAGGGGCCAATGCGTGTGCAGCCCGAGGAAGCGGATGCGCTGCCCGCCGGTATCCACGACTCCCGCAAGCGACGGCAACCCGTCGCCGGCGAGATCCACCAGGGTCACCGACTCGAGCGGCCAGCGGCTCAGCACCGCGAGTCCGTACGGATCGTCGCGCGTGAGCACGTGCCGGTGCGGATACACCGTCTGCGCCTCGAGTTCGGCGGCCCAGGCCGGAGTGACTTCCTGGATCACCAAGAAGTCGGCGGGTTGCGTCGCGAGCCACGCCCGGAATGCCTCGCGGCGCGTGTTGGAGAACTGCACGTTCACCGTCGCGACGGTGAAAGCCGGACCGGCGCAATCGGCAGCGGCCGCGGCGTCCGAGGCCGGGACAGCGGGGAACGCGTGCCAGATCGCGACGACCAGGGCGAGCACCGCGGCCACGGCTCGCCTGCGCCACGCGAGCAGCACGGCGAGGAGCAGCGCCGCGGCGAGGTACTGCACGCGGAAATGACTGAACAGCTCGAACGGCCACCCGAGCGGCGCCAGCAACGCGAGCAGGGTGGCGAAACCCACGCCACCGAGCAGCCAGAGCAACGCGGCGGTGAGTCGCTGCAAGGGGTTCCGTCAGGGCAGCCTGGCGAGGAACTCGTCGATGGCCGCGACGCACTCGGGTTCGTCGAGCAGCGGCGGATGGCCGCGGCCCGGCACCGTGAGGCGTTGCAGGTCGGGTTTCTCACGCTGCATGCGGTCGAACGTGGCTACCGACAGCACGTCCGAGATCTCGCCGCGGATCGCGAGCGTCGGCACGGGTTTGAGCGCCGCGTACAGCGGCCACAGGTCAGGCGCCGCCCCGGCGGGTGCCGCACGCACGGCTTCGCCGACGCCGCGATCCACGTCGAGCACCGGCACGCCGTCCACCTCGGAGTAACTGCGTTGCGCGAACGCGATCCAGTCCGCGTCGTTGGCATCGGGCATTGCGACGCCGTACATCGAGCGCATCTGCGCGGCGGCCTCCTGCCAGTTGCGCACGGGCGCGTGCTTGCCGACATAGCTCGCGATGCGCTGCAGGCCTTCCGGCGCCACTTCCGGGCCCACGTCATTCAGGATCACCGCCGCCGGCACCTGGGGCGTACCCGCCGCGATCAGCATCGACAGGATCCCGCCGAGTGACGTGCCGAACAGGATCACCTTGTCGACGCCGGCATCGGCGAGCAGCCGAGCGAGGTCGCCCACGTAGGTGCCCGGGTGGTAGTTCATGAAATTCGGGTCGTACTGCGAGCGGCCACGGCCGCGCAGGTCGGGGCTCAGCACGCGCCGGGTCTTCCGGATCCGCAGCGCCGAGCTCTCGAAGTCACGGCAATTGCGCGTCAGGCCCGGCAGGCACAGCACCGGCAGCCGGCCCGGCTCGTCGGCCGGATAGTCGCGGTAGTAGAGGCGCAGCCCTTCGGCCGACGTGAAATAGCGATCGATCCAGGCAGTGCCGCTCAAGGGTGCTCCCATCGCGAGGTCAGGCTCGGGCGAGTTCCGCGCGCAGCTCACGCTTCAGGATCTTGCCATTCGGATTGCGCGGCAGCGAGTCCCTGAGTACCACCCCGCTGATACGCTGCTGGCGCCCGACCCGCTCGTTGGTCCACGCAGTGAGCGCGGCCGGGTCGGGTTGCGCACCGGCGCGCGGCACTACGACCGCCAGCGGCGTTTCGCCCCACTTTTCGCTTGGCACCGCGATCACCGCGATCTCGGCCACGTCCGGGTGGCCCAGCATCACGATCTCGATGTCGGCGGGATACACGTTCTGGCCGCCCGACAGGATCATGTCTTTCTTGCGATCGACGATGTAGAGGAAGCCTTCGGCGTCGAGCCGGCCGATGTCGCCGGTGCGCAGCCAGCGGCGGCCCTGCTCGTCGGTCCACGTGGCGTCGGCGTTGGCGTCCGGCCGGGCGTGATAGCCGGTCATGACGATACGACCACGGCCGACGATCTCACCCGTCGCTCCCGGCCCGACCTCGCGGTCGTCCGGCCCGAGGATGCGCAGGTCGGTGCCGGGCAGCGGCTTGCCGACCGACGCGAGCTTGCGCTCGACATCCTCAGGCGCGAGGGTCGTGATCAGCCCCTC
>Ga0209391_10001334_pt1 | contig 12763 bp, 12 predicted proteins | sample PPLLak3March2015_FD_187246 | JGI IMG/M metagenome (GOLD analysis project Ga0209391, IMG submission 187246) | Freshwater sediment microbial communities from Prairie Pothole Lake near Jamestown, North Dakota, USA - PPLs Lake P7 Core (1) Depth... | ecosystem: Environmental > Aquatic > Freshwater >... | reverse complement strand
GGTGTTCCTTTATTTTTTTTTTTTTTTTTTGGAGTGAATATGGTTTGCATGATTGTAGCAGCAACAAGAAAACTAGCAGAAACATTTGCTGTAGAAAATAATATTAAGGATTGGAGATATGTATATGATGCCGAATGTATAAGAGGATTAAAACCTTTTAATAATAAAATCCTATTACATTCATCATGGGATGAGAAGAATTCTACAAGACGAATTGTAGGATTATTAAGAATGGATCCTTTCTGGCGTATTCATATTGATAATCAGATTACCGCAGATGAGGTAATGTAATGACAGAGAACAGTGTTGTTCTATATAAGGACAGTTGTACAAAACTGGCAGAAATATTAACACCAACACCTAGTTATGAACAAATAAAAGCTTTAGAAGATTTTATTAACTTAATACCTGGTGTTATTACTGATTACCCTACAACACATCGTTTTTGTGATGGACTATATTCTAGAGAAATTGAGATTCCTGAAGATATGATTATTGTTGGTAAGATGCATATTAGAGAAAATTTTTTAGTTATTCTTGAAGGTGATATGACAGTTTGGACTGAGACAGGTATGAAGAGATTGAATACACCACAAATATTACTTACAAAACCAGGGACTAAACGTGTATTCTATGCACACAAGTATTCTCGGATTGCAACATTCCACGGCATATATGCTGACACAAAAGAAGAAGCAGAATCACAACTTTTCGCAGTAAACGAAAGAGAGTTTTTAAATTTATTAGAAGGTGGTCTAAAGGGTTATTTAGAACATTCTAATGAATGAAATTATTGTGCATATTTATTAGGGCACACTGTTAAATTAACGTATAGACGGCCCTCCCCGGTTATTAAGAAATCCCTAAGACATCCCTATGACTCAGCATGTTTATGTTTATCTATATACATATACTAATAGATATATCTTAATATAAGTAATAATAAAGATATAATATTAATATAAAAATAAAAATAATGATTAAGAAGATGTTAAATTAATGAACTAAAGAATAACAAATCAAATGTTAATATCTTTAAAAGCTAAAGAACGTTATTTGGGATCTAATTGGGATATCTTAAAGATAGTCCTGGGATACAATTAAAAAGCAAAAATTTGCAAAATTTTCTATATGCGAGGAAACGTTTTCATGGATGCTGATTATGTTAGTCGATTCGACCACGATAAGAAAAAATGGGTCAAGGTAAAGAGAACAGAGCTCCATGAGGCTGGTGCGATTGCTTCAGGAAATCTCCCTACTCCTCTTACTAAGGCTAATTCTGTCGCTGGTACTCCAGAGACATTTTCTGCACCACGTTATCAAGGTGGTGGTGTAAGAAGTGTAAATGTCTTACGTATGTTACGTTTTGACCCTATTGAAGAGTTAGTAGAACAGTATAGACGCTTAGAGAAAGAACTTTTATGGCATGAACAAGTACGTAGCTGTGAAGTTGTCCCATTAAACAGCGAGGGTAAAGTACGTAATTACTCCGCTGATGCTCATATGCGTGTTTATGAACGTATGCAAAGTATCGCATCTGAACTTATGCGCTATGGCTATGGACGTGTCCCTGAGACACTAGATGTAAATCTAAATAGACCAGCTAAGCTCGTTGTCAATCTGACCAAGAAAGGTGAAGTATTCACCATTAACGATAATAGTGATAGTGAGATCACAGATGTCGATTAATTTACACCCTGGACAATCAGAAGTTTATGAAGACTTATTCGTCAATAAGATACATCGCTTTATTACTGTTTGTTGCTCTCGTGGTTGGGGTAAGTCTTTTGATGCTGGTGTATGTGCTGCTACTGCTGTCTTTGAACTTTTAGAATTAGACTGGCGTGTACCTAATAAACGTGTAGCGATTATTGCACCTACGCATGACCAAGTAACAGACATTTACTATCCAATGTTAGCTTATGATATTGGATTAGAGTCGTTTGCTGTCAAGTCTTCGAGAGATTTAGGTAGATTCTTATTTCCTAAGAATGTTGAATTACACTTAATCTCATATGAAGCTGTAGAGCGCATGAGAGGTAAAGGCTATTACTTTGTTGTATGGGACGAACCTTCTTCTTGTGTAAAAGGAATTACGCCTCAAGAAGCTTGGGAAGGTATTATTCAACCTTGTATTGTAACTCGTTGGTCTCCTCAGAGACAACAATTATATAAGGCAAGATCACCTGGTCGTGGTCTTGTTATTGGTACACCTGAAGGATATAACTACTTTCACAAGATGTTTCATTTTACTGAAACAGACCCATTGTGGGGTTCTTATCATTATGATTATACACAATCTCCTTTGATTGATCCAGATGAAGTAGAACGTATTAAACACAATATCGACCCTATTGTTTTTGCAAGAGAATATGAAGCATCATTTGCTGATTCTGGTAATAATGTATTCTATTGCTTTGATCGTAAGACACATGTTACAGACGAGCTTGAGGATTTTGACGATCCCGTATGGGCTAACGAAGATGGTCCTCAAGATGATGAAGAACTACCGCTTGAATATGGTGAAGACGTCCTTGCATTTATCGATTTCAACGTAGGTCTTCAATGTACCTCTTTCTGGGCTAAGCGTGGTGAAGAATTACATTGCTTATATGAATTCAAAGGTCATCCTGATACAGCATCCTTGGCTTTATCAATTAAGGATCAATTTAGAGGACATAAAGTAACTGCTTTCCCTGATCCTTCAGGTAAGGCTAAAAAGACTTCAGCACCTGTAGGCATGACTGACTTCTCAATTCTTAATAGCTATGGTATAAACACGTTAGCGAGACCTAAAGCACCGCCAATTGTCGATTCTGTACAAGCTGTTAATATGAAGCTTATGACTGCCGCAGGTGATATTGGTATTTACATTCATCCACGTTGTCAAGGCGTGATAGAATCATTAGAACGTACTAAATGGGTTGATAGAAATCCAGACACGGCTACGATTGATAAGTCCGAAAGTGTTGAACATTATAGCGATGGTATTCGCTATGGTGTTGAATACATGTTCCCCATCAAACGTGGTAAAACAGTTGCAACAAAAGGATTTAAATTCTAAGGAATTAACATGGCAAGAACTCCCATTACGGCTGATGGCGAGTCTTTGATTGATGATAGTGGGACAGTACTATGGTCATTTATCAGAGGCGAGCAATTAGAATTTCCAGTTGTTATTAACTTTCTTACAGACTGTACTGATACTAGTAACTATGTATTCGAAGCAGTAATTGTAGAGGCTGAAAACTCTCCGGGACAATCTGCAGCGCCTGATACTATTCAAGTAGACGGTGTTGTTTCCCAGCTTACTACTGCTAATAGCGGTATTAGGCTTCTTCATGATGTCGGTACATGGGCTGCTGGTACACCTTACAATGCTGGTGATTTAGTGTATAATGCTAGTGATACTAAATATTATACATTGCTCTCAGGTACCGCACGAGTTAACTCGACATTACCGCCCAATGATTCCTACTGGTTAGAGACAACTAAGAACACAATCTTTATTCGTTTCGCAGATACCGTTGGTTCTACATGGGCAATTAAACCACGCATTGGTTATGCAACATATGGCTTCTTTGAGTTACAAGTGCAAGAACCATCTGGCTTTGCCTTTAGACGTAAATGGAAACCTGTTCGTGGTATGATCGAATTACTATATTCGCCTATCATCACTAATGAAGTCTAAGTGGTGGCTATATGGCTACCAAAAAGATTATAACTATTGAAATTAAAAGGCAAACAGGTGGCCTTACTGTAAATCCTCTACAAGCTAATATAGATAATCAAAAACTAATCGCAGATATCGACAGAGACATCACAGTCACTACGAATGTCACTTACGCATCTAAGCAAATAAATGACCCAGGAGCTGCTTTAGTTGCTCAAATTGATAGTGATATTGGTGTAATCACAACAGATCCCTCGTTACTTATCGAAGTTAACATTCCAGGCACACTTTCATCACCACCTGAGAATATTCACTACATTACTTCCGATGTTGCCTTTGCTGATACATTCGAAATGGTGCTTAATAAAGTACTTATTGACATCGCTAATATTGATGACGTTGTTATCATTACATTTAGTAAGTCGCTTTCTGATAGTATGTCGTTGAGCGATACTACTGTTATTGCTGTTCAGAAGATATTTACGGACAACTATACTGTTGTCGATTCTACGACTTTCCAAGCTAGTAAAGCGCTTAATGATAACTTAAGTTTTAATGATACTGTTTCTTTCTTGATGGTGTATGGTAGGCAGTTCTTAGAACTTGTAACATTTACAGATGCCAGTACGTTTGAACTTGGTGTTGTTAAAACCGATACATTAAATATTAATGACGCATTTGCTTATACCTATTCGAAGCTTTTAGTTGACTCTATTACCTTTACAGATGAGCTCACTACCTCTTCTGCAAGTGTTATGGTGCAAAATCCAGTAGATGATACCTTCATCTCAGATTTTACAACAATGGCTTTTTCCAAGATACTTGCCGATAATTCAGTCTTTACAGATATTATCACAACGAGTGTACTGACAACACGCAATGATACGTTTTCTATGTCTGATGCGGCTGCTTGGACTTTAGGAAAGGTATTTGTTGAATTACCCGTAGTAATAACAGATCAGAAAACATTGGTTTTCTCTAAGGCTATTGTAGACTCATACAATGTTATTGATACAACTACAGTAGCTGTGAACAAGGCAATCACGGATAATATTAGTTTAACAGATAGTCAGGCATTTTCATTAAGTATTATGCTGACCGATACTATCTTCTTTACCGATTTCTTTGATCCTGCTCTCAATCCGGGTGGATCTTTACTTGAAGAGTTTCCATTAGATAACAGTACATTTAGCGATATTGCTTCCTTTACGTTTAGTAAAGCTGTATTAGATGCTTTCAATATTAGTGATTTATCTACTCTCGCAGTAGGAAAATTATTAGTAGAAAACTTCAGTGTCACTGATTCTTCTTCTGTTGCTGCAAGTAAGGCATTGACAGAAGTTTTTAATGCTAATGATACTGTTTCTTTTGTTATAAGCACAAATTTCTTAGAATCTATTACCGTCATAGATAGCGGTACAGCATTTTTGCAAAGCTATGTTGTTCCTAACTACTTTGCAGAAGATTACGTAGGTACGAATTACAATTTTTAAGGAAATAAAATGCCAACTATTCGTGATTTTATGAGGTTCAAAGGCGACTTACACTTCTTACTTGTAGGTCCTGATGGACGAGTTTTACTAGAGCGTGAAGATAGGAACCGTGTTGTCGACGTAGGCTTAGCGCATATTACCAGTCGTCTAACTGGTACAGCTCAAGCCGTCATGAGCCACATGGAGCTTGGTACTTCTAGCGCCAACGATAACGATACGCAGACTACTCTTGGCGCAGTTATTGCAGCCTCGAGAACTGGTTTAACTTCGTATACTGTAAGCACGTCTGGTGCTGTTGCAAACGATCAGGTTACAGCTGTTTGTACATTTAACCCAGGCGTTGGTGATGGCGCAATTGTAGAAGCAGGTCTCTTCAATGCTGCTTCAGCAGGTGTTATGTTATGCCGTAGCGTCTTCGGTGTTATCACAAAGGCTTCTGGTGATACCCTTACTGTTACGTGGAAGATCACTGCAGCTTAACTTGTAAGAGAATTACTGCCCACTTATAACGAGAAGATGTTGCATAGCCAAGCAATGCGCCACTCCCCTGTTCCTGCTTGTTGAAGTTATGGAAACTCCTATTTTTGTAAGTGGGTCGTATTCTAAAGGAAATCCAATGTATCATGCACCTCAATATGGCGGTTATGAATTTGAAAAAATCGATGCTGTTCGTATGGAGCGAAACATAACTATCGGACGCCTCTTATTTGGAGCCGATAGAACTAAGGCTATCTCTGATCATCTTGCGTGGTTAGAAGGAAAAATGCCTTCAGAGGTTTATGAAACACCTATTGATCTGCGCTCTAATAAGAACTTTATTAAAAAGCGTAATGCTGCCAGCGAAAACTTTAAAGTGATGTGTGCAAAGAAAGCTGGAAGAAAGAGGAAATGACAACTATAATTACAAGAAGTGGTAAGGGATTACCATTAACAAATGCTGAAATGGATGCTAACTTTACTAATCTTAATAATGATAAAGTAGAGATTGTAGTGCAGTCTTTAACATCAAGTGCTTCTATTACGCCTAACGCAAATACTACTCAACTTAGTATTACTGCTCTTGCTGTAGACGCTACTATTAACAACCCAACTGGCTCTCGTGTAGAAGGGCGTCGATTACTTATACGAATTCGTGATGACGGCACTATCAGGAATCTAACCTGGGGTAATGCCTTTATCAGTTCACTTGCTGTCCTTCCAACAGCAACTACGGCCACTAAGCTAATGTACCTTGCTTTTTATGACAACGGGACTAATTTGGAATTAATTTCAAAAGTAACAGAGGTGTAATATGGCTAATACTGGTGCCGTATTTCCTCAAACAGCTGCAAGCGTTTCAGAAACACCATGGGTAAATGATACTTGGCAAAATCCAGGTAACGTGACTGCTAATGATACAGCATATGCAACAATTGTTGCTCCTACATACGATGCGAACGATGACTCTTATAAATTAAGAGCTACGAATTTTAATTTCTCTGTCATTCCCGACAACTCTACCATCAACGGTATTACTGTAGTTTGTGGCGGTGTCAAATGGGTAGCAGGTACGGCTTCTATTGGTTTATTACAGCTAGTAAATAACGGTACTCCGATAGGTAATAATAAATACAGCACAGTACAGGCTGTCACAAGCTCTGATGTTAACTATACAAAGGGCTCTACATCAGACCTCTGGAATGCAACGCTCACAGCTGCCATTGTAAAGTCTTCTACATTTGGTGTAGACTTTGGTATGATAGCAAATTCTGCTAATACCGACGTTTCCATTAACTACATCACAATGGCAATTGAGTATACGCCTCCTGCACCACAGACTTATAATGCATATCCTGTAGACTCTTTTACTGCCACTGATACAATATTTCGAACAATTGGAAAAGTATTAAGTGAGACTAGTGCGTTTACTGATGCAACATTATCGACTGTAGGTAAATCACTTCTAGAATCAACTACGTATACTGATACTCTTGCGGTGTTAATTGAGAGTGTACTTCTTGATAGTGCTATTTTTACAGATACATTTGAAGCTGTAGTTGAAAAAGAATTTACTGATACTATCGGCTTTAGTGATGAATTGACGTTTGAACTTATTCTTGCATCAAACATAATGCTAAGAGCAATCAAAGGTTCAGCATTAACACAAGCTGAGATAGATGGTAATTTAACTTATTTAAATAGTACTAAATTAGAGTATACACCTATAGGCATTAATGAATAGGAGGTGAAAACAATGTGAGGTTACTATGTTAAAAATTGGGAATAATGTAACGCGACAAGCTACAGCAAACTTGTCTAGTGATGCTGGTGTTTTACAAATGTATGTACCGTCTTTTCCAGAGGATGGGGAAGTACATACAGTACGTTTCCATTTGGAAGATACAAGTGGTGCTGGAGACACGTACCAGGTCGCAATATATAGCGATAATACGCGTATTGGATTAAGTGCTGCTCGTACTGATATAGGCGCGGCAGGTGTTTATGATTTTATCTTTTCACCCGCAGTAGTCTTAGCCGCAAACCAGCCTTATCGTTTTGCGATTGGTACAACTTCAGCGACAGGAGGTCTTTTAGGAATATCAACAGGCACTTATCTTTCTGGTTATTCTAATATGTCAACGGGGCTCCCTCCTGCTACAAACGTAGGAGGTTGGACCGAAACTTTAAGTTATACTTGTTGTGAAGTAATTTATAGTCAATTTCATCAAGTTGGTATATCACATGCTGCAGTAGGTACTGCTAATACGATTACTTGTGACAAGCCTGCTGGTACTTTAGCAGGTGATATAATGTTCTTCCATATGAAGTACCCTGAAAACGCTATACTACCTACTTTTCCAGAAGGTCTTATTCAGATTGGACAGAGACGCGCGCCGGTAAGTGCAGCAAGTCAAATATTATTCTATAAGATTGCCAATAATGAACCTGATAACTATACCTTTACATGGAATACAGTAGGTCGTGCTGGTATTTCCATTACGACATATCGTGGAGGTTTTAATCCAGAAGATCCAATAGATGTCTTTTCTGACACCATTTACAATGTTAGTGACACAACATTACGTGCAGCTAGCATGGTTGTCACTTCTCCAAATTCGCCAATCTTACTCTTTCCTGGTTTGCATGCTGCTACCTCATACAGCCTTACTCCACCCAATTCGCCTAGTCGTTTTACAGAAGTTTTTGATCTTTGGGACAATTTAGGTAGTAGATTTTTACGTGGTGCTATGACTTTAGTATGGTCTGGTGCTGGAGCCACAGGCAATATCGATGTAATCTCGACTTTTTCTACTGCTGATAAGCATTGTTTTGCAGTAGCTTTAAAACCTAAAAATAATTTAAGATTATTTTGGCGATGTGAAGATACTACTCTAGACGTTGTAAATGATTATGGCGTAGGTGAAGTATTGACTGCGACATTGGGTGGTGATACACAAATAAGTTCAAGTGCAGCTCGTACTGGAACAAATGGTCTAAGTTTTCCAGATTGGAGCTCTACAGTTTCTATTAGTTCTTCTAATATTGGCTATAATTTAGCCACAGAGGGAACATTTGGCTTTTCAATTAATTTCACTTCAGTTCCTACTGCAGCCATTTTAATGCAACTTGCTGGAACAAATAGTGCTGATCATATTCGTATAGAAGTTCTTGGAGATGAATTTAATGCGAATTTTAGACGTTCTGGTTCAACAGAAACAAATATCACTACTACGACTGTCAATATCACAACGGGTGTGTGGTATGGTATTGTTGTACGATGGAAAGCTGATAGAAGACGTGTAGAAATCTATGATGCCAATAACAATTTAATACAGGCTGTTCAAAATCTAACGAGTTGGACAACATCTACGCCAGTTGAGATTAATAATGAATTACTAATTAGCGGTGATGCTAATGGTAGTCTTGTTATGTCTCTTGATACCATCATGGTTAGTTCGAACTTCTCTGATCCTCTTCACCATAATTTTATAAAGACTAGTTATGTGAATTATGATCAAACCGTTTTAACAACAACTCGTTATGTTAATCCTAACTCATCTGGTGGAAATGGTACAACACAAGCCTTAAGTGGAGCTACAGCTGCATATTCTTCATTAGCAAATTGGAATACAGCTCGTGCTCGTGATCTTGTAATAATGAGTGAAATAGAGCAAGTTGTTTGTGAATCAAACGGGGCTGCTGACACAACGCAGGTCTTCATCAACAACACCGTTTGGGTGACAAGCGCGGACTGCTACCTTGACGTTCGGGCCGGAGAGGCACATCGAGCATCGACCAAGTGGGACACAACGAAATACAGACTTTCCTGCGCCGCGAACCCGTATGTTCTCAGTGTGAAACCTGCCTATACCCGCTTGAGTGGTCTTCAGATAGAAAACACGGGGGATAACGACGCCCATCGCGGACTTGGGCTAGAAGACAGCGGCGGCGGTGGGTATCGCGTGGACGGTCTTTTTGTGAAGGGCGTAGGTGCTTCCATATGGGAAAATCCAGGCCTTATTTATAACCCTTCAGCCGGCGCTCCCGCCTCGTATTTCTGGAACTGCATCGTCGCTGAGTGGGCCGGAGATGGTTTCACAAGGGGAGGTGGAAACGCATTTTTCTACAACTGCACAGCGATCAATTGTAAAAGAGGCTTTAATGAGGCAGACGATCCCTACGATGGCGTGATGATCAATTGTCTGGCGACGGGAAGCACTCTGGCAGATTTTATTGCGTGGTGGTCATGGCCCGCGGCTTCCAATTACAATGCTTCCGGTGATGGCTCAGCACCTGGAACAAATTCACGTATAAACCAAACATTCTCTTTTGTATCCGCTACTGATTTTGCCTTAACAGACACTGATACTGGTGCAAAGGGTTATGGCTTAACAGATCCAGGCACTGGTTTATTCTCTACGGATATTCTTGGTAACACTCGAACGGAACCTTGGGATATTGGTGCACATGAATATTTCGTATCGATTACCGCTGCTGACATTACGCCAGTCCTGGGTTATACATTAAAAGTCAACAACACAGGTGCAGTTAATATCCTCACACCAACAGGTACACCCACTGATGGATTAGTCGTAATTTTTATGTTTGAGACAGTCGGTGAGGCAATCACTTGGAGTGCAGCTTATAGGAGTTTAGGTGGTACATTACCAGCTTTAACTCAAAGACAAATTGCTATGGTCTATAATGCACAAGATGCACTTTGGGATGTCTTCCCAGATGCTCTTAATATTTTTGTATGGTAATTAAGGAAACAAGATGGCAACATTAAAATTGGATATTGACAGTAAAGCTTCTGTGAAGGATACTGTTAAATTCCAGCAGGAAGTTCCTGTAGAAACACCAAAATTCTTACAACGCTCTGTATGTTACTGGGATATTAAACCTGGTGAGACAACAGAGATTGTTGCTCAAAGTGATTTAGGTGATAAGTTTGCAGGTACTATTGCGGAGTTTAACCGACTGCTAGGGGCATAAAAATGACAGTCGTGAACGCTGCCCAAGCTGTAACTAAAACTGTAGCAGACCCTAATGCAGTCTATGAATCGTTAAGAAAGGTTTGGGAAAAGTGTAGAGCGCTTTGTACAGGGGAGCGTTACGTAAAAACTTATGATTCTGTTTTAGATATTGGAACTTATACAAATCTCTTAATTCCCTTTTCACCTTCGATGACGCCTGAGCAATATAACTTTTATAAATCCGAAGCTGAACTACCAGGCATTACTGCTCAATTTTCTAAAATGATTATTGGTGGTCTTTTGAGAAAACCGCCTGAACTAAAGATAGAAGCTAATGATAATCCAGAAATTATGAATTGGATTGTCAATGAGTTCGGAAGAGATGATTCGCCTCTCGTTGCCTTTCTCGATTTAGCCCTTTGGGAAGAAATTCAAACAAGTAGAGCATGGGTTTTTGTAGATTATCCTTCTATCGAAGCAGAAAACCTTACAGAAAGTGAGTTGCAAGAATATAAACCATATCCTATTCTACATAAAGCTGAAGCAATTATTAACTGGCGTCTTAGAGAAACCGAATCAGGTAAGACCATTTTAGATCGTATTATTGTACGAGGTTTTGAAGAAGAGTACGATCAAAATGAATTTCATCCTACTTTCAGAGATACTGTTTGGGTCCATGAATTGGACGATGAAGGCTATTATCAAATACGTGTCTTTCAAAGAACTGATGATGTTCAAAATGTTCTAGTTGTGGAAGGTCAAAAACAACCTCCAATGGATACTGGTAAGGTTCAGTTTCAAGAGCTTGGCGTAATCGACACAATTAAAATGCATGGTGAAAGACTTACTTTTATTCCTGCATGGCCTTTAAATGGTAGTATTGATCCTACACAACCAATGCTTACACCTATTGTAGATAAAGAAGTTAGTTTATATAATAAGATTAGTAGGCGTAATCACTTACTCTATGGTGCTGCAACATATACTCCAGTCATTACTGGTGACATCTCAGATGAAGACTTCGAGACAATTGTTTCAGCAGGATTAGGTACTTGGTTAAAATTACCAGTTGGCAGTACTGCTGAGGTGTTAGAAACACCTACTGCCGCATTAGCTGATATGGATAGAGCTATTGCAGCAGGTATTGAAGAAATGGCTAAACTAGGAATTCGTATGTTGACACCAGAGACAGAGCAATCTGGTGTAGCATTAGAATTACGTAATGCATCACAAACTGCACAACTAGGCTCGTTGAATAATAAGGTAAGTCAGACCATGAAACAAATTATTGCTTTCATGGTTAATTGGCGATTTAATACAGATTTAAAAGCGTCAGATATTGGTTTTAAACTTTCTACAGATTTCCAGCCGCTGCCTCTCGGCGAAGGTTGGTTAAGACTAGCAACGGAGTGGTATCAGCAGGGTCTCATTCCGAGATCTATCTGGTTAGCTCTCTTAAAGCATAATGACATTCTAGCACCTGATTATAATGACGATGTTGGCAAAGAAGAAATCGATGAAGACCTTGATCGTACAATGTCTCTACAAAATGAGAATTATGCTAATCAAGTAGAGCTTCAAAAGAAATTAGGCGTTAATGAACAACAGGAGTCAAGTTAATGGCAAGCGGTCGTCGTGGTCCTCGTCCGGGGACAGTAAATAACCCACAGGGTAAAAACCAGTGGACAAGTGGAATGAGTGTTGCGAAGTCACCTGTTTCAGTTTCTTCAGGTGTAAGTGGCATCACAGCCCCAAAGCCCAAGCTAAAGCGTGATTATAAGCGTAGCATGACGGAAGGTGCAGCTTCTCTACGCAATCGTGTAGCAGGCGCAAAAGTTAAAGTACAGTCAGGTACTTATGCAGCCGGTTCTGGTGACAAGTCTAAGAAGACATTAGCACATCGTGTAACTCGTGCTCGTATTAAGGCGCGTGGTGCAACACGTGTTTTCCGTGATAAGGAAAGTAAGCTTAATGCAGGCGTTGCTAAAGTACGTAGTCGTGTAGCTGAGATGAAGGCCAAGAGGCAGTCAGGCTCTTACGCAAAAGGTTCAGGTGATAAGACTAAGTCAGGCTTAGGATATAAAATTACTCGTGCACGTATTAAGAATCGTAATAAGACACGTGGGATGCGAACTGCAGCT
>Ga0209391_10001333_pt1 | contig 12776 bp, 12 predicted proteins | sample PPLLak3March2015_FD_187246 | JGI IMG/M metagenome (GOLD analysis project Ga0209391, IMG submission 187246) | Freshwater sediment microbial communities from Prairie Pothole Lake near Jamestown, North Dakota, USA - PPLs Lake P7 Core (1) Depth... | ecosystem: Environmental > Aquatic > Freshwater >... | reverse complement strand
CGTGGCAGATTGAATGGCCATGCTGATGCCTTCGGCGACGATGGGGTGCGCTTCCGCGGCCGCGTTGCCGACCGCGAAAATGCCATCGCGGCCGAAGGTACGAATGCCGGTTCGCAGTGGACCGGAGGACAACCAAACGCCGTCAAGGTTTGCCGACGCCAGCGCCAGCGCGACACCCGTGCACGACGACTCGATATGAAGCAGGACGGCTTCCCCGGCGCGGACGTCGGGCCGTTGTCGCCGACAGCGATCAAGTTGACCGCGGCTAATGCAGCACGACAAACTGACGCGACCACCGTCGGTGTGCACCATGCCGCCATAGCCTCCGGGGAAGGCGAGCAACGGCATCAGGTCTCGCGGGAGCGTGCTGTTGACGAAATGGGCCTTGAAGCCGAACAAATCAGAGGCTTGCGGCGGCCGGCGAAAATCCTGCGTTGGCATCGCGCCGGACTCCCAGGAGCCGTGCGCAGCAATCACCACTCGCGAGCGCAAGACGCGGGACTGTCGCATGCCCTTGTCGACGATAGTGCAATCGTAGCGACCGTCGTCTTCGACGAATTGCACCAGCGCGCACGGCTGCCACACCGTGGCCCCGGCTTTGGCGGCGCGCTGGAGCAGCAACGTATCGAGGTGTTCGCGGCCCACCGCGCGGCCCCCGCGCTGCGTCCGGGCGTCTGTCGACGCCAGCGCTGCGCTCACCATCGACGTACCCGCATAAACGGCGACGCGGCGCACACGCGGTCCGGCGAGCTTCAGCAACGGACCGGCAACGCCCAATTGATTCAACAGCGGCCAGGTGGTCTCGGAAATGAATTCACCACAGACCTTGCGCCGTGGGAATTGCGCTTTCTCGACGACCGCAATCCGCCATCCGGCCTGCGCCAGGAGCACGGCGGACGTGGCGCCGGAGGGGCCGCCTCCAACAACGATCGCGTCGTAGTCAGTAGTCAATTCACCGCCCTTTCCGGAGGGCAAGAAAACAGTGACTGAACAAGCCCGCAGCTTGCTCGGTGAGGTCCCAATCCTGCCGGTCGGGCCAGAGGTCCGAGAGTTCCCGCCCGAGGAATCCCGCGTGCACGCTCGACACCGCGTCCTGCCGCGTCACGGGTCCGGCCCCCAACAAGCCGATGAGGTGGCTTCCCGCGAGCGCCAGCACGGCGCGCCTGGGCTCGCAGCAGAGGAACACGCAACTACGCGCCGCAATTTCCCGCAGCAGGCTCTGCAGCGCGGCGTCCGAAAAGTGATGCAGGAACAGGTTGGCGAAGATGACATCCCAGCGGGTGGCGTCGGGGCTTGCCAGCCAATCGAACACGTCCATCGCGACGACGCGCGGCGCCCAGCCGACCTGGGTCAGGCCCTCGAGCGTGCGCGGGGCGACCAGCGGCAGTCGATCCAGCAGGGTCACGCGAACGTCTGGCCAATACCTCTTGCGGCGCTGCGCCAGGCGCAACATCAGCGTGCCGTCGCCGGCGCCGAGTTCAAGGAGCGTACGCGGAACGAATCCGACGGTGCCGCGATCCAGTGCTCGGTTCGCGATGGACAGCGTCGCCATCGCCCGGTGGATGCGCCGCAGGTCTTCGCGGGAGCGCTTTGCACGCGGATCGTCGGCGGGGAGACCGTCGAGCAGTTCCGGCGTTACGCGCCGCGGCAGGGTCAGGTCCATGACGGCGGCAGTCGGCTCACGCCGCCTTGAGCAGGGCGCCATGGCAACTGAAACCGGCGCCAAACGCCGACATCCACCACCACCCCCGCTCGGCGTTGTCCTTGAGCGCGGCCTGCATCACGAAGTAGACAAAGGCGCTGCTCATATTGCCGTACCGGTGCAGCATGTCGGCGCTGTAGCGAAGATCTTCGGCCGTGAGCTGTAGCCGGCGCTGCAGCGCTGCAAGCACGTCTCGCCCGCCGGCATGCATGATCCAGGTGCTGATGTCCGCAGGTGTCAGGGCAGCCGCATCGAGCACCGTGTGCAGTATCTGCTCGGCATGGTCGGCGGCGAGTCCGGGCACGGGTCGGGTGAGGATGTTGCGCAGCATCCCGCCCCTGGACTCGAACATCAGCGCATCGCGCTCGGCCGGGTTGATCAGCGACGCAAACGACTTCCACTCGATACTGCGGCGCTTTGGACTTGCCTCCCTGGACAACACCGCTGCGCCAGCGCCGTCGCCAAACAGACAGGCGCTGATCAACACGCCCGGATCATTGTCGAGGTACATCGCTGCGCTGCTGACTTCGACGCAGATGGAAAGGACGTGACGACATGACTCGGCTGCCAGCAACGCGTCCGCGAGGCGCCAGTTCGGCAATGCCGCCGCACAGCCCTGTCCCACCAGATCAAAGGCAAGGGCGTCAGGTCGCAGCCCGAGGCGCTCGATGACGTAGCTGGTCAAGCCGGGACAAAGATAGCCCGTGCAGGTGCTGATGACCAGGCCGTCGATGTCGCTTGCGGCGAGTTCCGCATCCTGCAGCGCTGCCGCTCCGGCGGCTGTTGCGAGGGAGGGGGCGTTGGCCAGGAACCGGCCGTGCAGCGTATCCGGATCGATCGCGAAGACCTCGCTCAGCGAACTAACGGCCAGCGACCTGGACGCGATGCCGTTGTCCTTGGTCAGGACGGTCTCGGCAATAATGTGCGCGCGCCGGTCCAGTTTCAGGAACCAGTCGGAGGTCTTGAAGGCCTCCCAACACTCGGCCTTGCTGTAGCTGCGCGGCGGATTGGCAGTGCCGATACCGTTGACGAACATCGATACTCCCATTGCGCTTGGGGCATAACGCCAAACGCCGGCCGCCGCCGGGCCGCGCGAGCCACCCGCCGGAGCCTGGCGCCACGCCACATCTTCGGGATGCCGGCCTGGACCGTCTGTGCGCTATCGAACACAGCTGCTGCCGCAGCGGTCGGGGGAGGCGCTAGAGCTGGGCGCGCTCGAAAACCGTTTTCACGATCTGATAGCACGAGCAGGACGACGCATTGAGCCCTTTCGCGTCCAGAATCGCGATCTTGCCGCGGCTATAGTTGATCAGTTTGCGTCGCTTGAGGGCGGTGGCAGCTTCAGTGACGCCTTCGCGACGAACGCCAAGCATGTGCGCCAGGAATTCGTGGGTCAGGGGAAATTCGTCGGATCCCACCCGGTCCCGGGTCATCAGCAGCCAGCGAGCCAGGCGCGCGTCAACCTCGTGAAAGCGATTGCAGGCGGCGGTTTGCGATATCTGCGCCATCAAAGCGTAGGTGTATCGGTAGAGCGCGTCCTGCAACGGTGGATTGCGGTCGAATTCGATGCGAAACGGAGCTGCAGCCATGCGCAGCGCGTTGCCCCCACCTTGGACCAGAGCGCGCACGCCGGAGACTCCCATGCCCAAGATGAATGGCATCCCGGCCATGCCCTCGTTGCCGACCATGCCGACCTCAAGCGACCGGCGCTTGTCGACTGCCGTGAGCAAGGAAATGAGACAGTCGGTCGGAAAATAGACGAACCGGATTGCCTTGCCCGGCTCGTAAAGTACTTGCCCGAAATCCACGGTAACGGGCTCCAACTGAGCCTGCAGCCGCTTGTATGACTTTGCGGGGATGCTTGCCAACACCCGATTTGCAACCTGCACTTGATCTGTCATTCAACGGGCCTCTCGTCGTTCGGCTGGCGCCCCCATTGGCCCACCGGTTTGCCAAAAGGAGAGCGGGCGTTTCGCCACTGGGACTGAGCCAAGTTTAAGTTCACATGATGAACGTGGGCGCAAGGCGTGTATGTACGACGCCGCACATAGTGAAACACGCCCTTGTGCTTGCCGGTCAACCGGCGTCTCCGTTTCACGGGTCGTGCGGCAGCGCACAGACGGTGCGTGACAGGCGGGCTAACGTTTGCTTTGCCAGCGGGGTCGTGGCAATGCGAAAACATACGTCCCCCCGCTGGCACCATGGGATGTATTTCCACCACAATCGGAGTGATTCCTTAATGAACACCCATAAGCGCTGGGCATTCCTTCTTGCCGCTACCGCCGGTGTCGTTGGCGGCGCGGTGCTTGCGGTAGCTTCCCGCCGCCAGCATCACGAGGTTGCGCGCGAGCTGGAACACACATCGGATTTGAAATCCTGGGAAAACGAAGGCGGCAACCTAGCGCCGGCCACGACAGCTCCGGCGCAACCGTGAGCGCCGACGTGGGCTCCGTTCGCTTCCGTACAGACCTGCTCGACGATCGGGAGGATATTGAGCGGACTGGCCTGTATGCCTCCGAGCCGGGGCTTGCATGAGGATGCCTTGACGGTTCGACGTTCACGGAGCAACTGATGAATACAATTTCCCGTTCGATTCTCATTGGTGGGGCACTTGTGATGGTGCTCGTGGGTTGTCAGAAGAAGGACGAGTCCGACGCGGCGTCGAGGGTACAGCCATCGGCAACGGTGACCAACAGTTCGGCACCTATCGCTCCGACCTCAACGCCGGATCGCTCGGTGCCAGAGGTCACAGGCAAGGCCCCAGCGACTCAGGACACTACGGCCCTTCAGCGCAAGGCGGAGCCCCAGGAAAAGATGACCAAGGAAGAAGAATCGAAGGCGATGCCGTTGCCCAGTCAGGCCAACGACCACTCGACCACGGCTCTCGACAAGAACAAGAAGTAGTAGGCACAGCATTCGGCGTCGATGTCGCCGAATGCGCGCGCGGGCTCAATAGCCAAGCACCAGCGCGAGTGGCGTTGAAGCCGTTCGCACAGCACCGGCGGTCGCTCCGATGACACCGGCCGAGGAAGTAGCGCGGTATGCTCCACTATCATCTGCAGCGACATGGACCAGCGAGCTTGTCCGTTCAGCGGAGGGGCAGGCGCTCGCCGCGCGCTCCGGTCGGTCTGAGCGCTGCCACAGGCGGAGACTTGGGCACATCCTTGTTTGGTCTTGCTCGACGCGCCGGCACTGATAGATTGGCGGCGGCTTCCGGCCAGACCAGCAATCCAGTAGTGGTAGGATTTGGGAGCGGCCATCAAGCAGCGAATGACCCATGCCTGTTGAGACAGAAGAGGGTCGCCGATTTGCGACAGCTTTGGCGCACCGAGTCGGCGACGATCCGACTGCGGCCCATATCGCTGCAGCGATGGTGGCGATTTGGCATGACATCGACGCCGCGCTGACGCCCATCGTCGGGAAGGGCGGCGTCGCCGCACTCTACAAGCGAACGCTCTACCTCGCGGGGACGGCCCACCCGTGGCTGGTGGTGAGGCGTCAGGACCTGTCGTCCGGCGTGGATCTCGTGGCACTGAAAGCGGTCCTTTCGCAGCAGGCCAGCGCCGTCGCCGCTGCCGGCAGCAAAGACTTCCTGCAGACGTTCCACATGCTGCTGGCCAGCCTGATCGGCCCCTCCCTGACCGAACGATTGCTTCGATCCGTTTGGGCAAGACCTCCCAGCGGCCCACCCGCACAGGACCCTTCGCCATGAGTACCAAAGTGAACATCAACCGCCTGGCCACCGGCGTGCCGGGTCTGGACGCGGTGCTGGGGGGCGGCTTGCCGGAGTATTCGTTCAACCTCATCGCGGGGCCGCCGGGCAGCGGCAAGACCACGCTGGCACACCAGATGATGTTCGCGCTGGCGTCAGCAGCGCGACCGGCGCTCTACTTCACGGTGTTGGGCGAACCGCCACTGAAGATGCTGCGCTACCAGCAACAGTTCGAGTTCTTCGACAGCGAGTTGATCAACCACTCGATCCGTTTCGTCAACCTGTCCGATGACGCCATGGCCGGGGACCTCGACCAGGTCCTGCAACGTATCATCGATGAGGTCGCGGAGCACAACCCAGCGCTGGTGTTCGTGGACTCGTTTCGTTCGGCGGTGTTCGCGAACGAAACCGAGGCCGGCCCACACAGAAGCCTGCAGCACTTCGTGCAGCAGCTCGGCATCCTGATGACGAGTTGGCAGGCCACCACATTCCTGATCGGCGAGTACTTCACCGAGACCGCCGCCAATCCGGTGTTTACGGTGGCAGACGGGCTGATCTGGCTGCGCCAAAGCGTGCAGCGCAACTCCATGGTCCGCAAATTGGAGATCATGAAGATGCGTGGCCAGGCGACGCTGCCGGGACTGCACACCTTCCGTATCGGGACGGCCGGCATCCAGGTGTTTGCTCCCGCGGGCAAGGCGGCGACTGCCGACGCCCGGCCGATGGCGCCACCGGAAGGGGCCCGCCTGAAGATGGGTGTGCCCGGCCTGGACGATATGCTGGGGGGTGGCTTGCCGCGCGGGTACTCGATGCTCGTGGCGGGACCTTCCGGATCGGGCAAGAGCATCCTGGCCGCCGCATTCCTGGCCGAGGGTGCGCGCTGCGGCGAGACCGGCGTCGTTGCGGCGTTCGAGCAGCACCCCAACCGTTCGCGCAATCGCACGCTGATCGACCTGATCGAAAGTGGTCGGTTGGGCCTGGTGGACAGCCGGGCATCCGATCTTTCGATCGACGAGATCCTGCTGCAAATCCTGAACGAGGTCCACCGCCTCAAGGCGAGCCGCGTCGTCATCGATTCGCTGTCGTGCTTCGAGCTCGCGCTGGCACCGACTTTCCGCGACGACTTCCGCGAGTCACTGCTGCGCCTGGTCACCGCCTTGGCCGGCCAAGGCATCACCGTGCTGATGACCTCCGAGTTGGAGGACCGCTACATCGACCTGCGCTTCAGCCCCTATGGCGCCGCCTTCCTGACCGACGCGATCATCGTGCAGCGCTACATCGAGGTTGACAGCCGGCTGCTGCGGGTGTTGGCGGTAGTTAAGGTGCGCGCGAGCGCCCATTCCAACCAGTTGCGCGAGTACAGTATCGATGCCGAGGGCATCCGCATTGGGGCGATGCTGCCCGACCAGGAGGGACTGCTTGGCGGCAGGCCGACACGTAAACGCGCTGATGATCGGGCCGTCGCCACCCCCGATGCCAGCGCCGGTTGAGCCACCGCGTCGTTGCCATGGCCGTGAAGAAAACACCGCGCCGAAAAGACGGCGCATCGGCAAAGGCCACGCATGAGCTTGTGCAGTTGCAGGCGCAGATCGAGGCGGCGCGAGCGGTCCTGATCCGATTGCTCCAGGACACGGTGCTTGTGGAGAGCCCTCTGGGTGGCAGCCCGGCGGCCCAACTTGTCGAGGTCAACGAGCAGTTGGTGATTGCGGCGCTCAGCGCCCAAGCCGACGCCGAAACGGCCACGCAGGCATTGATTGACGTGGCGCGTTCGTCTGTATTGGATCCACTGACCAAACTGCCCAATCGCGCGTTGCTGTTCGACCGTTTAACGCATGCCATCGCCAGTGCCAAGCGCCGTGGCGTGCGGATGGCAGTGCTGTTCCTCGACGTCAACGACTTCAAGGCAGTCAACGATACCCTTGGCCACGCGGCCGGGGACGCAGCGCTCAGATTGGTCGCGCGTCGCCTGGCGGCCTCGTTTCGTGCCGCGGATACCGTTGGCCGTTACGGCGGTGACGAATTCCTGATCCTGCTCTCGGAGGTTTCGCAACCCTCCGACGCCATCGGCATCGCCAACAAGTTGAACGCCGCGCTCGCGGCACCCACCCGCGTCGGCGAACATGTGCTGCGCCTGGGGGCTAGCATCGGCATCGCGGTGTTCCCGGAGGACGGCGACGACGCGATCACGCTCATCGGACGCGCAGATGCCGCCATGTACAACGCGAAGCACCGCGGTCTGGTCAATTATGCCTTCCATGGCGAAGTGCCAGCCGACGCGCAAAGCCTGGCCTCGCGTCCGCTCCCGATGCCCCAGACTTCCGTCACCCCATACGAGGTGGCGTTGGCCGAGTACGAGCGCCGGCACACCGAGTTGCGGGACGCGAACGAGCGCCTGGTCATGGCCGCGTTGACTGCGCAGGAGCTGCAGGAAGCGGCCGAGCAGGCAAAACGACGGCAGGCGGAGTTCCTCACCCTGGTGGCTCAGGAACTCCGAAACCCGATGGCCCCCATCCGCATTGCGACGGCCATGCTGGGTCGTGCCGATGCCGACGAACCGCTGCTGCGTCGATTGCAGGCCATCGTCGAGCCCCAAGTGGCGGAAATTTCGCGCTTTGTGAGTGACCTTCTCGAGCTGTCACAGGTCGGCCCCGGCACCTTGAGCCTCGAACGCACGGTGGTCGACATGGTCGCCGTCATCGATGAGGCGGTCGTGGCGAGTCGAGCGCTCATGGACACCCGTCTGCAGCTCTTCGAACTCGACCTGCCCAAGTGCGCACTTGAGGTGCACGGCGACCCGGTTCGTCTCGCGCAGGTGGTCAGGAACCTGCTCGACAACGCGTCCAAGTTCACCCCGGAGGGCGGCAGGATCACGCTTGCGGTCGAGGTGGTTGACGACGCCCTGGTGATGACGGTGTCCGACACTGGCATCGGGATCACTGCAGAGGTCCTGCCGCTGCTCTTCAAGCCCTTCATGCAGGACGTTCGCGCCATCGGCTACAGTGGTGTCGGGCTGGGCATCGGGCTCACTGTGGTGCGCGTCCTCGTCGAAGGGCACGGCGGGAGCGTCGTCGCGCGCAGCGCAGGCAGCGGCCTCGGCAGCCAGTTCGTCGTAACTGTGCCGCGGGTTCATCCCGTCGCCGAACATCGTGCGTGAGCATTCCGCTGCCGGGCGCGCAGACTCGACTAAGCAAATCGTGCGACTTCGCTGGCGACGCCATCCACCCACACGGACCCGCTCCAAGACTCCCTGATGGACGTTGCTTCGGACCCAAGAAAGAACCGCCTCCTCGCGGCATTGCCCGCCGCGGACTGGCAGCGCTGGTTGCCGCAACTGCAGGCGGTCGAGATGCCGCTAGGCCACGTGCTCTGCGAGTCGGGCCGCCTGCCGACCCACGTCTACTTTCCGACCACCGCCATCGTCTCGCTCCTGTACGTGATGGAAAACGGCGCCTCCGCCGAGATCGCGGTCGTCGGCAACGAAGGAATTGTCGGTGTCTCGCTGTTCATGGGCGGAGGGTCCACGCCCAGCCGTGCGGTCGTGCAAAGCGCGGGCCTGGGGTTTCGGATGAACGGCCAAGCGATAAAGACCGAATTCAACCAATCCCCTGCGGTGGTGCACTTGCTGCTGCGCTATACCCAGGCAATGATCACGCAGATGGCACAGACAGCAGCGTGCAACCGGCATCATTCAGTGGACAAGCAACTTTGCCGCTGGCTGCTGCTGAGCCTTGACCGACTGCCGGGCAACGAGATCATCATGACGCAGGAACTGATCGCCAACATGCTGGGGGTGCGCCGCGAAGGCGTGACCGAGGCCGCGCTCAAGCTTCAGGAAGCCGGGCTGATCAGATACGTGCGCGGCCACATCACGGTGCTGGATCGGAAGGGCCTCGAGAAGCGCACCTGCGAGTGCTATGCGACGGTGAAGAAGGAGTACGACCGGCTGCTGCTCCCCGTCGCCAAGTAGCTCCCCCAACAGTCTCGACATGCGCCATGGTTCCATACATGGCCAGGCGTCTTTGGAGTGGTACAGACAAATCGATCTGCCGGACCTTCGCCCTCGCGATCCGCTCACAGCTGCAGCCGCAGCAGCGCCGCCGAATGCTCGATGATCTTTTCCGCCAGCGGCCGCTGCCGCCACTCGCCCAACGTGACCGCCTTGGATCGCGCCTGGTCCTGCTGGAAGATCTCGATCTGGCGGGCGGCGAAGGCCGTGTCGGTGATGTTGAGGTTTGCCTCGTCGTTGAGCGAGAACGACCGGCTGTCGAAGTTGGTGGACCCGACCGACAGCCACAGGCCGTCGACGACCATCACCTTGCAGTGATACATCGTCGGCTGGTATTCGTAGATCTCGACCCCGGCTTCCAGCAGTTCGCCCCAGCGGGCGCGCGATGCCTTGCGCACCGTTTCGGCGTCCATGTGCTCTCCCGGCGTGATGATCTGAATACGTACCCCGCGTTTCGCCGCCGCGACCAGGGCCTTCAGCGACAGGTCGTCCGGAACGAAATACGCGCTCGACAGGTGAATCGTGCGGGCCGCCGCGGTGATCGCCAGCAGATACATGAGCTGCATGCTCTCGCTGCCGCCTTCGGGCGAGCTGCTGAACATCTGCGCCCTGGACTCTCCGCGCTTCACGAGCGGTGGAAAGTACTCGGCACCGTGCAGCACCTCCCCGGTTACTTTGATCCAGTTGTCCATGAACACTGCCTGCATTTGCGCCACGACGGGGCCTTCCACGCGAAAGTGCGTGTCGCGCCAGTGGTCGCGATCCTGTGCGCGGCCAGCCCAGGCGTCGGCGATACCGACGCCTCCGGTGAACCCCACGGCGCCGTCGACGACGAGCACCTTGCGATGGGTGCGATTGTTCATTCGCGCCAGGTGATACCAGGCGGGTTCGTGGAACTTCCGCACCATGACGCCCGCGCTTTCCATCAACTCGACTTGTGCCGCGTCGAGCTTGCTGCTGCCGAGCCAATCCAGCAGCAGGTGAACTTTCACGCCGGCGCGCGCCCGTTCCGCGAGCGCCTCGGCAAATTCCCGACCGATGGAGCCGGACCAATAGATGTAACTTTCGAACGTGATGGTCTTCTGTGCTCCGCGGATCGCGGCAAGCATCGACGGGAATATCTCGTCGCCGTTCAGCAGCACTTCAAGGCGATTCCCCTCGAGGTTCGTGGGGCCTAGCAGCACGCCCATCGCCCGGCCGAACTGGGCGTCCTCCGCGTCGTAGTGGCGAGCGATCGTCTGCTCGATCTTCTTCTCCCCCGTCGTCAGCATCAGCGCGACGAGACCGACGATGACGGTGACGCCAACGGCTACGGCTGCCACTACGAAGTCCCGAGTGTTCGTACAACCTCCGCGGTCAAATATTGGCAAATCATATTACCGTGAGCGCCGAACATATGTGCGACACCGAACAGAGCCTGCGCGCCGGAACAGACGTCACGCCCGCCTGAAAAGGAACCTGCCGTCCTGTGCGCCAGCGAACAGACGCACGTTGCCGGTCCCCGCAGACTGCGTCCATCGTGTCAGTGCGTGACCGACGACACGACGCACGGCGGAGCCACCGTCTCGCTAGACCCACAACCCTCGGAGAGACAGATGACCAACAAGATTCTTGATCGCGACGAAACCACCGACACGTTCGGGTCGCACCCCATCGGCACCGGAGTCGGCGCTGCCGCGGGCGGCATCGCTGGGGCTGCCGCCGCGGGTGCCATTGCCGGCACGGCAGTCGGCCCGGTCGGCACGGTCGTCGGCGCGGTGGCAGGCGCCGTGATCGGCGGACTCGCCGGCAAAGGCGTTGCCGCGGCGATCGACCCGGACGCCGAAGACGCGTACTGGCGGGACAACTATTCCAGCCGCCCCTATGCCACCGGCGGAACCTACGACGACTACGGCCCCGCCTATCGCTACGGGGTCGACGGCTACGGACAGCACCAGGGCCGCAAGTTCGACGAAGTGGAATCGGAGTTGTCGCGTGACTGGGAGCGTGCCAAGGGCTCGTCCAAGCTCACTTGGGACAACGCCAAGCATGCGACCCGCGATTCGTGGCAGCGTGTAAGCGATGCCGTCGAGCGCGCGGTACCCGGCGATTCGGACCGCGACGGCAAGTAGTCGCGTCCAACGCTTGGTAGCACCACACTCAATCCAACACTAGGAGGAACCATGAACTTTCTGATATGGCTTGTGGTAGGAGGCATTCTTGGCTGGCTTGCCAGTCTCGTGATGAAGACGGACGGCCAGCAGGGGGTCTTCCTCAACGTCGTCGTTGGCATCGTCGGCGCGCTGATTGCCGGTTTCGTCATCGCACCGATGTTCGGTACCGGCACGATCAACACCAACGACTTCAGCATCTCGGGGCTGCTCGTATCGTTCGTTGGCGCCGCGATCCTGTTGGCGATCGTCAACTTGTTCCGCCGCGGCAGCGTCCGCTAGCACCGTAGCGCCTGACGCCCGGAGTGGTTGCCTCGCGGAGACGCGTCTGTGCAGGGTGGCCGTTCCGGGCGTTGCCGCGCCACCGCACAGATCGGGTTGCGACCGGCCACGATCAACATCTAACGGCCTCATGTTCTCGATCGCTAAGCTCCTCCCCGTTGCAGCCTGTCTCGCGCTCTTCTTGCCGACACAGGGGCTTGCCGAGGTCCGTACGGTGTGCACGATCACGGTCAATTCGGCGGACGAGGCGCAGGCGTTCAAGCGGGCACTGCCGTCCGATCGCTTCCGGTTCGTCGAACTCGTCGAGCGGGGAAGGCCGGATTGGCTCGCGTCGGCGTGCCAAAAGGGGGTGCAATGCGACATCCTCCTGGTCTCCGGACATTACAACAGCGAGGGCGTCTTCTTCTCGGACCGCGTCGACGGCATCGAGCACCTGCCCATCGCAGAATTGGAGCGAGTCGCTTGCAGCGAGTCCTGCCCCGGGCTTCTCGATCGCGTCCAGCAGGTCTACCTCTTCGGATGCAACTCGCTCAACAACGACGCTTTGAAGCGCGCCGGCGAGGAGATTGCGCGGAGCCTTGTGCGCGCGGGCCACTCGGCGGCAGATGCGGCACGCCTGCAACGCGTACTGGCTGCGCGCCTTGGAGAGAGCAGCCGTGCGCGTATGTCGCGGATCTTCAAGGACGTTCCGGTGCTGTACGGATTCTCGGGCGTCGCGCCGCTGGGCCCCGTAGCCGGCGCCGTCCTCGACCGCTACTTCAGGGCGGCAGGCCCAGCCGAGGTCGGTACCAGCCGGGCGAGTGCGCGCCTGCTCGCGCACTTCGCGGAACACGCAATGGTCTCCGCGCGGGGGATCACCGACGTCGATCAGGAGGCGGCCTATCGCAGCGACGTCTGCCACTTTGTGGACGATCGCCTGTCAGC
>Ga0209391_10001332_pt1 | contig 12776 bp, 14 predicted proteins | sample PPLLak3March2015_FD_187246 | JGI IMG/M metagenome (GOLD analysis project Ga0209391, IMG submission 187246) | Freshwater sediment microbial communities from Prairie Pothole Lake near Jamestown, North Dakota, USA - PPLs Lake P7 Core (1) Depth... | ecosystem: Environmental > Aquatic > Freshwater >... | reverse complement strand
CTGGTGGGTGAAGCCGTTGTGGTCCTGGCGCCACACCGTCGAGGTAATCAGCAGGTTGATCGAGGGGATGGGAGCCCGCCACGGGATCTCGTCACAGATCGCGAGCCACTTCGCGTGCTGGTTGTACATCGAGTCGATCACGTGGACGAAGGCCTCGTAGGTGGCGAAGAAGCCGTGGCGGCCGGTCAGGACGTAGCCTTCGTACCAACCCTCGAGCGTGTGCTCCGAGAGCATCTCCATCACCCGGCCGTCGGGCGCGAGTTCGCCCCCGTCCAGGTCCTCGGGCCGGTACTCGGCCAGCCAGAGCTTCTTCGTCACCTCGTAGATCGCGTCGAGCTTGTTCGACGTGGTCTCGTCCGGCCCGAACACGCGGAAGTTGGTCGGGTTGTCCCGCATGATGTCGCGCAGCATCGCGCCGAGCGGCTTCGTGTTCATCGCGCTCGACCGTGCGGGTTTCTCGACGCCCTGCGCGTAGGCCCGGAAGTCCGGCATCCGCAGGTCCCGGCGCAGCAGGCCACCGTTGGCGTGCGGGCTCGCGCTCATGCGCATCGCCCCGCGTGGCGCCAGCGCCTGCAACTCGGGGACGAGCCGCCCCGACGCGTCGAACAACTCGTCGGGGCGGTAGCTCTTGAGCCATTCCTCAAGCTGCCGCAACTGCGCGGGGTTGTTGCGGACGCCCGCCAACGGCACCTGGTGCGCACGCCAATACCCCTCCACCCTATGGCCGTCGACCCACTTCGGTCCGGTCCAGCCCTTGGGGGTGCAAAGCACGATCATCGGCCACGCCGGCCGCGTCGCCTCGCCGGTCTCGCGCGCGTGGCGCTGCGCCGCCCGGATCTCGGCGAGGCACCGGTCGAGCGTATCCGCCATCAGCCGGTGCATCGTCGCCGGGTCGTCGCCCTCGACGAAGTGCGGCGTCCAGCCGTAGCCGCGGAGCAGGCTGGCGAGCTCGTCCCGCGGGATGCGCGCCAGGATCGTCGGGTTGTTGATCTTGTAGCCGTTGAGGTGGAGGATCGGCAGCACCGCGCCGTCGCGAACCGGATTCAGGAACTTGGTCGAGTGCCACGCCGTCGCGAGCGGCCCGGTCTCGGCCTCGCCGTCGCCTACCGCGACGGCCACCAGGAGATCGGGGTTGTCGAACGCCGCGCCGAACGCGTGCGCGATCGAATAGCCGAGTTCGCCGCCCTCGTGGATCGAACCCGGCAGCTCGGGCGTGCAATGGCTGCCGATACCGCCCGGGAACGAGAACTGCTTGAAGAAACGGCGCATCCCCTCCTCGTCCTCGCTCTTGTCGGGGTAGGTCTCCGAGTACGTGCCCTCGAGGTAGACCGGGGCGAGCACGCCGGGTGCACCGTGACCGGGACCCGCGAGGAAGATCGCCTGCTGCTCGTGGTCGACGATCAGCCGGTTCAGGTGCACGTACATGAACGCGAGCCCCGGGCTCGATCCCCAGTGCCCGAGCAGGCGTTGCTTGATGTGCTCGGGCTGGAGCGGCTCGCGCAGCAGCGGGTTGTCCTGCAGGTAGATCATCCCTGCCGCGAGGTAATTGCACGCGCGCCAATAGGCGTCGACGCGCGCGAGGCGATCCGCATCGATTGCGGGCATGGCGGGGGTGGCGTCGGAGGGGTTGTTCATGGGCTTTCTATGCGACATTGGCGTCGGTAGACGGTTCCCTGCCGAACCCGGTAAAGGCCCGGTACGTGACCATCCGGAGATGGCCAGCCGCGCGGCCGCGATCAGCGCGGTTGCTTCGCCGGCTTGGTGCGCTTGACGGCCTTGCGCGGCCGCCGCACGTCGGACTTGCCGGCGACGCTGCGGCCTTCCCCGCCTTCGACATCGTTGCCGCGTTCCGAATTGCCCAGGCCCGCAGCCTCCGCTTCCGTGCGGGGCTCCTCGAGCAACGCGACCATCTTGCGGTACAGCTTCTCGACCAGCTCCTCCTGGAACTCGATCATCCAGACGACGCTCCTGCCGACCCCAGGCAGATGGTCGACATTACCCGGCGGGCGTGGTGCAGAAAAGGGAAACCGACTTATCCATCACCGCACCCAATGCCCCACGGGCTGCAGCAGAAATTCTTCAAGCGCAATACCGTCTCCTCCCACGAGCAGGGTGCGTGACGGTTTGAACGCCGCGGCAAACGCGGAGGTGCCTGAGTGAACCATCGGCGCACGCCCGCTCTTGACCTCGATGGCAACCAGTCGCCGGCCGGCCTTGACGACGAAGTCGACCTCCCGATTTCGATCGCGCCAGTAGAAAAGTTCACACTCGCCGGCCGCCGCGGCATTCACCAGGCAGGCGCCAACACTGGACTCCACCACGCGCCCCCACAATTCGGGGTCGGCTGCCGTCTCCGCGAAACCGAGTCCGCTACCCGCCGACATCAACGCGGTATTGAAAACTTGCAGCTTGGGACTTGACCCGCGGCTGCGCACCACCTGACCGGCATACTTTTGCAATCCGGTGATCATGCCCGCCCCAGCCAGCAGGTCAAGATAGTGCGCCAGCGTCGTGCTGTTGCCGGCGTCCTGCAACTGCCCCAGCATCTTGGTGTACGAGAGAATCTGGCCTGAATAGCGGCACGAAAGCTCGAACAGGCGCCGCAACAACGCCGGCTTGTCCACGCGCGAAAGCAACAGCACGTCGCGCGCAAGGGTGGTTTCGATCAATGCATCCAGTACATAGCGCGACCATCGCGCTGGCTCGCCGATCAGTGGCGCCGCGCCCGGGTATCCCCCGTAGTACACATATTCGTTCAACGACCAGCCGAATGCGTCGCGCATCTCGGCGAACGACCAATGCGGCAGATGCAGCACCTCGAATCGTCCCGCCAGGCTCTCTGCCAGCCCACGCGAAATCAGCCATGGTGCGGAGCCCAGCAGCACCACGCGCATCGCGCGTCGTGCCCGCGTATCCTCGTCCCACAGCCGCTTGACCGTTTCCGACCAGCCCGAAATTTTCTGGATCTCGTCGAGAACCAGTACGGCCCCGGCTTTGCCTGCGCCGGCTGCCGCCAAGCGCGCTGCCTCCCATTGCTGCGCGATCCATCCGGGACCACGCAGCGTCGGCTCATCGGCACTGGCAAACCGCGCCACACGATCCGACGCCTCGATCACCTGCTGCACCAGCGTGGTTTTGCCGACCTGGCGTGGACCGGTGACCGCCTGGATGAACCGGCGTGGCTCGGCCAGCCGACGGGCGAGCGTCGCGCCTTGAGGGCGAGTGAAGGTGGCCGGGTGTTTCACGGTTTACTCAATACACTGAGTATTTTTACTCAATATGATGAGTAAAGCAAGCGGCTGGCGAACAAGCCCAAAGCGGGCCAGCTCCTGCTGACTAACGGATAGTCGTTTCAACCGCACGAGGCGCGGGTGCCTGTGGCGGCGACGCCTTGGATACCATCGCGCTCGGCACGATCGGCATCCGGGCGAGCGTCAGTGCAACGTTCGAGCTGAAGCGATGACCGGCGGATGTGGCACGAGTATTGCGCCGACATCGTTGCTCACCCACGCAACCCCTTTCGTGATCCCGGCTCGTTGACACGGCCATTGCCGCGGATCGCGTGGAGCTCCGGATGACTCGTACGTTGCTGCGCTTGTTCGTGTTGACCGTCCTGCCGCTGGCAGCAACCACGGCCATCGCCGAGGTCTACAAGTGGACGGACGCCGACGGCAAGGTTCAGTTCTCCGATCGGCCGCCACCGGGCTCGGCGCCCAAGGCCACCACGGCGATCGGGGTCGCCCCGAAGGCGGCCGTGGCCATCGAGGCAACGCCGGGGCAAGACCCGGCGCTGGCCGGGGTCTGGAGCGTTGCCAACATGACCTTCGGGGGCGAGGTCCGCGGCGATGACGAATTGACCGGCTCGACCTGGACCTTCCGCGGCAACGAACTCGTCCTCGAGTCCCGCGCCGGGAAGACGCAGCGTTACACGGTCGTGCCCGATGCGTCCGCAAACCCGAAGGCGTTCCGCGTCACTCCGCTGCCGCCAACGAGCGAGCGCCCGGGCTGGATGATCTACAGCGTCGAGCGCGAGAAGCTGCGAATTGCATTCCGCGACAATCTCGAGGGTCGCCCCACAGGCTGGCAAGGCGACCGCAAGCTGACCGTTGTCACGCTCGTGCCCAAGAGCGGCGTTGCGCGCAATGCGATGGGCACCGGGTTGCCGGGCCTCGACCCCTGCGAGATCCTTCGTTCGCAGCGGGTGACGGCGCTGCTCGGCGACAGGATCGAGGAGACCCGAAGCCGCGCGCGGGATGCCGGCCCCGGCTGCAAAGTCGAGGGGGCCGCGGGAGGCATTGCGCTGATGTTCGTGCCGGCCGCGCGCCCGGAAGTGCTGCAAGCCGAGCGGGCCAAGTACCAGAAGGACCCGCGCAACACGATTCGGGATGAAACCGAGCTCGGCAACGCGGCGTTCTCCTCCACCTCGGGCAGGTCGACGCTGTTTGTGGTGCTTCGGCACGACACGCTGGTGATGCTGCGCTTCGAAATGCTCGACGCCGACGCTGCGCGCCGGCGCGAATTCACCCGCCGGGTGCTCGCGCAATTCTAGTTCGTGCCGAACCGCTTGGCCTCAGTCCTCAAGCCGATTTGATGTCGACAACAGGGACAAGGATCACGTGTAGTGACCCACTGATTTCCTGCTCAGGTCACAATTCAGAAAGGACGACGACATGAGCGCACTGGTCGTAGACGAGGCGCTCAGGATCGAGTTCGCGCAGCCGGTCCGGAGCGAACGGTGGCCGGGCACAGTAACGCAGCCGCCGCTCGCGCCCGGCGCGGTCAACGGCCGCGGCCGGCTGCTCGGTAGTGCAACGCTAGGCTATCGCGAAAATGCTCGAGCAAGGTCCGGTGACCGAGGACAAAATCAGGGAGCTCGACGAGGGACTTCTCGAGGCTGAGCGGATCAAGGATTCCATGGACGTCGCGACCCTGGACGGATTCCTCACCGCGGTCGTATGCGGTCCCAACACCGTCATGCGTAGCGCGTCGATGCGCTGAGTTCGGGACATGGAGTAGGGCGAAGCAACCCCGACGTTCAAGGACCACGACGAGGTGCAGCGCATCATCGGTCTACTTACCAATTCAAGCTGCGCCGCAGCGTTGCCGAGGGTGACTCGCCGTAGGCGCTTCGATAACGGACGGCAAACCTGCCGAGATGAACGAATCCCGCAGCGTGCGCAAGTTGCGTCACCGAGTCGCCGGGCTTGGACTCGATCAGGTTACGCCGCACCCACGCAAGCCGCCGGGCCGTCACGAACTGCAGTGGCGTCTGGCCGCGATGCCTCCGGAACGCATGCTCGAGGTAGCGGTCGCCGATACCGGCTACTGCGCACAGGCTGCCGAGGTGATCGGGTGCGTGAAGTTGGCATCGATCCACTCCTCGACGACACGCATGCGCTGGATGGCAAGCGCGGTCGACGTGGATGAAGGGCGCGTTCCCAGGATCTGGTCCGCGATCCAGCCGCGAAGCAGCGTCTGCAGGTGCTGAGCCTGGGGCGCGGAAGCGCTTCGCGTCGTCGGTTGCGTGGCCTCGACCAGAGCCCGGTGAATGATGGCGAGTGCGTTCTGGCGATCACCTGCAAGCGGGATCTCGCGCATGCCCTGGCGTGCTGCCGCCGTTGCGGGGTCGCGAGCGGCAAGCTCGTCCGCGAGCGCGGAAGCGGGTAGGCGCAGGATGACGAGGCAATCGTCGGGCTCGAAGTAGAGCGTGTATTCCTGCCCCGGGGCGAGCAGGATCGCGGTGTCCGGGCGCGCTTCCAGCGTTCGGCCACCCGTGGCGTAGACGTGCCGTCGCCCGAGCGGCACGTGCAGGATCGCGCCTTGCGGAACGCCCTGCACTTTCTGGCGCGTACGGGTGAGTCCCCAGCCGAGATCGACTTCGCCGCAACGAACGGTGCGCGCGGAGTATCCGAGCGGTCCGGGGCCCAGCGCCGCGCGCCGGTGATTGCCGTCGTACGCGGCGATGAACGCGTGGATCTCGTCGAGGTGGTCCGATCGGAACCGGGCCGAGTGCGGGGGGCCGAACACGTCAGAGGTTCCCGTTTGTCCAGGCGCCGAGGGCGGAATTGCTCGGTTCCTGGATAGTGACAACGTCAAGCATCTGATAGTTTAGCGCTTGGACAAGCGTGGCCAGCCCGATGGGTTGACTCATGCCGTCGTGCCGCAGCGTCGCCCATGCGGGCTAGACGCGCAGGCCGCGGCCGCTGCTCATGCCTGGTCGTCAAACGTCCGCATGTCGCCTTCCTCGGTCTGCGCACGCGCAATGTTCCCCACCTTGCTGCTCGTGACGTTCGTTCTTGCCCTTGCGGTCTCGATGGCGAGGGCACTGGTCTCTGGAGACGACGGGCAGCCCACATTGATTACGGTCTTGTCGAGCTTGGTGAGCCCCTGGGCCCGCGTCTCCCTCGTCGAAGTGGATCGACTACACGAGTGTCGTGATCCGCCGCGATGACTACGTGGGCAACGCGATGCGCCTGAACGAGTTTCTGGTGCGGCGCGCGCTGGCCAAGTTGGGCAAGCCGGTGGAACGCGACCAGTTCGCCTCGTCGGAAGCCACGCTGCCGGTCACGATCTGGTGAGGGAAGACATGAATACGATGAAGACGCGAGTGCTCGCTGCCTTCGCGATCCTGGCCTTGGCGGGGCCGGTGCTGGCTGCCGACGGGCCAACGTCCCCGCGGAAGGAGCGCGTGACGTTCGCGAAGGGTGCGTATTCCACGACGCTCAAGGGCACCCTGAAGGGCGGCGCTGACGTGGACTACCTGGTGCGGGCGGCGGCCGGCCAGACGCTGCAGGTGAAGCTGCAGGGGACCAACCCCCAGAACTACTTCAACGTGCTGCCTCCCGGATCGGCCAACGTGGCGATGCACGTCAGCAGCATGACGGGAGATGGGTCCTGGTCCGGCGTGCTGCCGGCCGACGGTGACTACGCGATCCGCATCTACCTGATGCACCCGGCGGCACGCCGGAACGAGGCGTCGAAGTACACACTGACCGTGGCCGTGACCGGCAACCCGCTGCCGCCCCTGCCCGCTGCGTGGGACGCGAAGATCGCGGGTACGGCGTACCACGCGACTGCCAGGGTGCAGTGCACGCTGCCCTACCAGCCGGATGTGAAGTCGTGCGATGCGGGTGTGATCCGTCGTGGCAGTGACGGCACGGCGACGTTCGAGGCGATCGGTCCCATGGGCGTGCAGCGGCGCATCCTGTTCGTGCAGGGCAAGCCGGTCGCTGCGGACACGATGGATCCGGTGACGGCCACGCGTCAGGGTGACGTGACGGTAGTGAAGGTGGACGACAACGAGCGCTACGACATTCCCGATGCGTTCCTCAACGGCGGCTGAGCAAGCCGCGCCGCCGCGGCGGTCCGCGTCCTGCTGGTCGCGATGGTGCCGGCGCGCGGCGCTCGCCGTCGTCGCCTCGGCGGTGGTGGCGGCGGGCGGTGCCGCGCAGGCGACCGCCGACGGACCGGACTTCTATGGCGTGCGCGGCGTATCGCCCGGGCGCCACGTGACACTGCGGGCGGAGCCGTTGTCGGCGTCTGCAGTGCTCGCGCGCATCCCCTCGAACGCGACCTGTCTGCGCAGCTTCGGCTGCCAAGGCGGGCTCACCTTCGAGGAATTCACCACGCTGTCCGAGGCCGACAAGAAGCGGCGCGCCGAGGAGAGCCCGCGCTGGTGCAAGGTCGAGTATCGGGGCACCGTCGGTTGGGTGGCGGGGCGCTATCTCGCGGAAGCGCCTTGCCCCTGATGCCCGGAGCCCAGCACACGAGTTTGCAGGCCGTTGCGCCCACCCACGGGCTGTTCGCAGCGGACTCCGTACGTATGACTTCCGCAGCACCCCCACGACACAGGAGATCGTTCCCATGAAGCCGATCAGCCCGATGCTTTCCCGGCGCCACACAAGGGACACGAGATTTTCATAACGCCCAGGCGCGGCCGCGGTTGAACGGCGGCTTCCGAGCATCTGTTGGAAACTCCTGTGCGCCGAAGCCCAAGCGCGTGCGTGCAGAAGCGGATGCAATCGACCTCGTGCGCAGGGGTCAGGACCAGATGGTCGATCATCGAGTCCTCAAAGCGTCGCGACGAAGGTTGACACAGCGGTGGGCGACGAGAGCTAATCCGACCCTGCCCCTTTCTTCCAAGCACAAGGGCTCGCGATGACATCACACACGATCGGCACGCATGGCACCCCGCCTGCGCGGCGACCCTTCTACGCGGATGCCTGGTTGTACTTCCTGCTCGGGCTCGGCGTGACGGTCGCGGGGTTCTGGCCCAGTTTCTTCTCGCGCCCTGCCGCCAATCCCGTGCCGCACACGCTGCACGGTGTGGTGGCCACCGGCTGGCTGGTCCTGCTGGTCATCCAGGCTGGGTTGATGAGACTGCGCCGACCGGCGTGGCATCGCACTCTCGGCAAGGCGAGCTACGTGCTGATGCCGGCGCTGATCGTCACTGGCGCGTGGGTCCTGCACCTGATGCTGGCCGGGCAGAGCCGGCTGCCGGCGGGCATGGCGCGCATGCTCGGTTTCATCGACATGGTGACGCTGCTGTTCCTTGCCGCGGCATTTGTGCTGGCCGTCGCGAACCGGCGTGACGTGCAACTGCACGCGCGCTGGATGGCGACGACTTTGCTGATCGTTCTGCCGCCCGCACTGGCGCGCCTGATGTTCGTCCTCTTCGGTGCCATCCCCATGCCGCGCGCACTCGCACTGGCCTACGCAGTGCTGGTCATCGTGTGCGCGTTGCTGGTGTATGTCGACTGGCGCGGTGGCAGGCTGCGCGCGCCCTACCTCGCCGCCGGCGCGACGCTGGCCGGGACCTACGCGGCGTTGGGGCCGATTGCGGGGTCGCCGCAGTGGGCCTCGGTGGCGGGGTGGATCGGCGGCAGGTAGCCATGCCGCGAAGGTGGTGTGCGGCCACCCGACAGTGACGCAGACCGCGCCACCCACCCGCGTGACGCTATCTGGCGACGCCGTCCGGGGCCTTGCACTCGCGGCCCATGGCGAGCTCGGTCAATCGCGCGAAGCGCGGATTCGCGGACATCGCGCGCTCGAAGTTTTCGGCGCTCGCGATGATCGCCTCGTCGCGGCGCGGCCGCAGCGCGGCGTGTTCCGCGGTTTGTTTCGTGCCCATCGCCGCAGCCGACGTCGCCCAGGCGGCGGCGATGGCTGCGACGGCGAAGCCCGGCATCACCACGCTCGCTGCGCCCATCGCCGCGCCCAGCGCGAACGTCCCGGCCATGAACGCCTTCATCTCGCCGGCATGGCGCTGGCCGAGCGCGGTTCCCTCGGCGACGGCGGCATCCGCCTGGCTGGCGCCCGCATCGGACAGGACGTCGCCTCCCAGCGTGGTCATCTCTGCGAAGATCGCCTCGCATGACAGATGCTCATCCCCGGGGCGACGCGCCGACGGACCGGCCGCGGGCGACCGCAGGCCTTCCGCGGTCCCGGCCATGCCGAGCATCGCCTTGCACGATTGCACCGACATCGGGGCGTTCGGGATGCCGGCGAGGCGATCGCAGGCGTCGTTTGCCTCGGCGAGCTCAGCGGGGGACAGCGTCGGCATGCCGCCCGGGAACTGGGCGGTCGCATCGCTTGCTGCCAATGCGCTGGCAAGGACGAGAACCAGCACGAGTACCGCGGGTACACGCATGGCCGATCGGAAGCGATGGCAAGGCCCCATCTTGGCACGATCGATCGCATCAGGCCAATGCTGTCCCAACGTCTTGGTGAGAGGGCTTGCTAACAAGCTGATGGGGAGGCGTTCTTCTGGAATATTGCCTGTCACCGACTTGCCGCGATCGAGTGACGTCATGACGCCCGACATGACAATCGAGCCGTGCCAGCCAGCCGTGCTAGGCTCTTTGCTTACCCTTCGCCGCTTCCGGAGCGAGTCATGCACAACCCCCTGCGCTCGGCCCTCGTCGCTCTCGCGGTGGCCGCGATCGCCCTCGTCCCCGCGCTCGCCAGCGCCCAGGCTTACCCCACCGGCCCGATCCGTCTGGTTGTGCCCTACACCGCTGGAGGCTCGTCCGACTTCGTCGCGCGCATGCTCGCGCAGAAGATGAGCGCAGGTCTGGGTCAGACCGTGGCGGTCGACAACCGGCCCGGGGTCGCCGGCATTCCAGGCACCGAGATCGTTGCCAGAAGCGCGCCCGACGGCTACACGATCGCGTTGGTCGGCCTGACCACGCACGCAGCCAATCCGTCGCTCTACAAGAAGCTCCCCTACGACGCGCAGAAGGACTTCACGCCGATCGGCAACGCGATCGTCTCGCCGCTGGTGCTGTCGGTACCGCCGTCTCTGCCGGTCAACAACGTGCAGGAGCTGATCGCCTACGCCAAGGCCAATCCCGGCAAGCTCAACTTCGGCTCGGCGGGCATCGGCAACACGCTGCATCTGGCCGGCGAGCTCTTCAAGTCGCGCGCCGGCATCGACATCGTGCACGTGCCGTACAAAGGTGCCGCGGCCGCGGTCGCCGATCTCCTCGCCGGGCGCATCCACCTGATGATCGACGTCGTGCAGACGCCGCTCGCACACATCCAGGCCGGCAAGCTCAGGGCGCTGGGAACCACCGGCACGCAGCGCATCGCGCTCCTGCCGGACGTGCCGACGATCGCCGAGCAGGGCCTGCCCGGCTTCCAGTTCACCACCTGGATCGGGCTCGCCGCGCCTGCCGGGACGCCGCCGGCGATCGTCGCGCGGCTCCACGCCGAGATGGCGAAGGCGCTGGCGATGCCGGACGTAAAGGAGGCTTTCGCGAAGCAGAGCATGGACGTCGCGCCGAGTCCCTCGCCCGAGGCGTACGCGCAGCACATGCGCAGCGAGCAGGAGCGGCTAGCCAACCTGATCCGCACCGCCGGCATCCAGCCCGAGTAGCCGCCGATGGACCGTCGCGAACGCTTTCGCGCGGCCGTCGAGGGCGGCGCAGTCGACCGGCCGCCGGTCACCGCGTGGGTGCACTTCCTGTCCGATCACCTCTCCGGCGCGCGCACCGCCGAGCTGCACCTCGATTTCCTGCGCGAGTACGACTGGGACATCGCCAAGGTGATGAACGACTACCGCTACCCCGTGCCCGCCGGGCTCGAGCGGCTCGATTCGGCCGAGGCGATGCGTCGCTTCCGGCGGCTGTCGATGAGCGAGCGGAGCTTCGCCGAACAGCTCGAGGTGATCGCGCGGCTGCGCCGCGAACTGGGGCCGGACTGGCCGATCGTCGACACGCTGTTCGACCCCTACCAGCAGGTCGTGCGCAACGTCGGCTTCGTCCAGGGCAAGGAGCTCCCACGGCACCCCGAAGCCGCGGCCGAGATGCTCGACGCGGTGACCGAGACGCTGTGCGAGTACGTCCGTCACTCGCGCGCGGCAGGCGCCGACGGCTTCTTCGTCTCGGTGAACAGCGCGATCCGCGCCGGATTTCCGCGCGGCGTCGACGACACGGTATTCCGCAACCACCAGCACGCCTACGATCTGCGGTTGCTTCAAGCGGCGCAAGGCTCGGTCCGTATCCTGCACGTTCACGGCGTGGGCCTCGACCTCGACCGCGTGCTCGACTACCCGTACGAGGTGTTGAGCCTCTCCGACCGCCTGCAGGGCAATCCGTCGCTTAGCGAACTGCGCGCGCGCACCGGTCGCTGCCTGATGGGCGGCTTGAACGAGAACACGATCCAGGAGAAGCCGCTGCCGGAACTGCGCGCCGAGATCGACGACGCGATCCGGCAGGCGGGACGGCAGCGCTTCATACTCGCACCCGGCTGCACGGTGCCCTCGTTCACGGCGCAGCGGACGCTGCGCTGCCTGCGCGACACCACCCGCAGCCTCTGATCCGGCGGGCTCCAGAACCTCGAGGCCACGCGACCGACGGGACTGGAATGGGCGCCTCGGCTTGTGCCGCGAGATCGCGGCGAAGCAGGACGCGCGCGCGGTGCCCGATCCCTTCGGCCTTGGCACGGCTGCATTCGAGCGCGTGCTCGACCTGATCGAGAATGGCAGCCGGCTGCTCGCCGGGCGGGTCGCTGCCGCGCCGGGCGGCCCGCGCTGACCCCGGGGCACTGCGACCGGGGCCGTCAGGCCGGCGGCTCGATGCGATGGTAGTGCCTCGCCGCCGCTTGGCACACCGGGCAGGTTTGCGCTGGAATAACTCTCTTTCAGTCTCACCTATCTTGATGCTATTATGCACCATATTTGATGGCGAGGCCCCACATGAGAACAACTGTCACCATTGATGATGAGCTCTATCAGCGGGCATTGGACGTCGCCGATCCGGGGATGGACAAGAGCGACCTGTTTCGTGAGGCGATGAAGGTGTTCGTGCGAGTGCAGGCCGGCAAACGGCTTGCTGCGTTGGGCGGCAAAGCGCCGACGATGAATGACATTCCTCGTCGGCGACCAGCGGAACAATTGGGCCGGTGAGCCTGGTCCTCGCGGATACATCGGTTTGGGTCGCGCATTTTCGCCGCGCCGACCCACTGCTTCAATCGCTACTTGCGACGGACCAGATTCTGTGTCACCCGCTTGTCGTGCTTGAACTCGCATGCGGTACACCACCGACACCTCGCGAGCGCACAATCGGCGATCTCAAGAAGCTGCAGCAGGCTGTCGTCGCGACAACGGACGAGACACTTGCCCTTATCGAGAGGGAGCAATTGCATGACTCGGGCTGCGGCGCCATTGACATGGCGTTGCTCGCTTCTGTCCTCCTGACTCCGGATACATTGCTCTGGACGCTCGACAAGAAACTTGCCGCCTTGGCCTCGCGCCTAGGCGTTGCGTTCAGAGTCTT
>Ga0209391_10001331_pt1 | contig 12778 bp, 11 predicted proteins | sample PPLLak3March2015_FD_187246 | JGI IMG/M metagenome (GOLD analysis project Ga0209391, IMG submission 187246) | Freshwater sediment microbial communities from Prairie Pothole Lake near Jamestown, North Dakota, USA - PPLs Lake P7 Core (1) Depth... | ecosystem: Environmental > Aquatic > Freshwater >... | reverse complement strand
CGGTTTCCCCGGTCCGGGCAAATTTCGTCGCAGCCGGATAACCGGCTGTCGTAACCGGGCTAGTGCTTGCGGACATCAGCCACTATGCTGAAGCAGTCTGGACCAGTCAGGGAGTAGGTGATGAGTTGCCCAGCTGTAATGTTTAGCCTTTTTCTTTTTTCACCTTGCGGAAACGGTGGGGGGAATAGTGTCAGTGATGCCGTAGCGGCAGCCGTGTCAAATCCGCAGCGGCCTCTCGTGGATACTGCCAGCGACGCCCAGCGGAAACCTGACCAGGTACTCACTTTTTTCAACATCAGGCCGGGCATGACCGTGCTTGACCTGTTTTCAGGCGGCGGTTATTACACCGAGCTGCTCAATTCGATTGTCGCTGAAAACGGCAAGGTGATCGCCCATACCAATGCGGCGTATATTCCCTTTGCCGGTGAAATCTACACAATACGCTACCGCGATGGCCGCCTGGCCAATACGCAGACGATTGTCACCGAAGCCGATGATCTCGAGCTTGAAGATAATTCCCTCGACGCCACCATCATGGTGCTGACGTGGCACGACTTCATGTTTGCTGACCCGGAAAACGGTTGGCTGGCTATCGACGAAAAATTGTTACTGGACAAGCTTTGCCGCGCGATGAAGCCGGGAGCGGTGCTGGGATTGATTGACCACGTCGCCAACGGCGGCGGCGATACCGCCGAGGTCGCCAAAACCCTGCACCGGATTGACCCCCAGGCGGTCAGGGACAGTTTTGCGAATTCGTGTTTCAGGCTTGATGCCGAGGCCGGGTTTCTGAGTAACAACGAAGATGATCATACGCTGACCGTATTCGACCCAGCGGTACGCGGCAAGACCGACCAGTTTGTGTTCCGCTTCGTAAGAAACTAAGGAAGCTCTGATTAATGCCATCCTGGCATTATCAGAGCGCGGCAGCCGAAAAGTGTCATTTTCGACTGCCTTGCAAATCAACGGCTTGACGCCGCTGATTTGGCGTCACATCCCTGTGTCGTGGGAACCTCTGAATTAATCAGAGGCTCCCTAATGCAACGCGGGTACGGTCTTGAGATACGCGGCAATGGCCGCGCGGTCCTCCGCGGGAAGGCGCGCCATGTTCGCCTGGACCTCGGCCATTGAGCCTCCCACCGTATCGAAGTCCGGCGTAAAACCCGATTCCAGGTAGTATTCGATGTCGGCCTGCGACCAGCCCGCCAGGCCGTTTTTGTCCGGCGTGATGTTGGGGACCTTGCCTTCACCTTCAGGGCTGGGCGCGCCGGCGAGCCAGCGGCTTTTTTCGAGGCCGCCGGTCCAGTTGCGTGGTGTATGGCATTCACCGCAATGCCCCGGACCTTCAACCAGGTAACGGCCACGCAGTAACAGGGTGTTGTCAGGCGGCACCGATACCACCGCCGCGGAATCCAGGTTGAGCAGCTTCCACAGGCCTATGCCCGCGCGTATGTTCCACGGGAACTTCAAAGCGTGTGCCACGTTCGGGTGCGGCGCCGGGGGCAGAGTATCGAGATAGGACTTGAGATCCATCAGATCCTCGAAACTCATACGAGTGTAAGACGCATAAGGAAACGCTGGGTAGTAATGCTGACCGCCGGGTGATACGCCCAAGTGCATGGCATTGACAAAATCGAGCATGGTCCAGGCGCCGATACCATGCACCGCATCGGTTGAAATATTCGGCGCCCTGAATACGCCAAATGGTGTTTCCAACGCGAGTCCGCCACCGAGAACAGGGGTTTCTGAATCAGCGCCTGGCGAGGCGTGGCACGAAACACAGCCGCCCGCGTGGAGCAGGCGCTCACCGTTTGCCGCATCGGCCGTGTGCGCCGGCAGGGCGCCCGCTGGCAACACGGACGGGCGGCTTGCCAGCAGGATCGCGACCAGCATCACGACACTTACACCGAGGGCAATCGCCCGAACTTGCAAACTTCTGTTTCCAGGCAGGTTTTTAATCTTCCTTTTCTATCCGGTAGCCTTCATGGCAGTTTTTGCAGGCATTGAATACCGGACCCGCTGCCACTTTAAGTGCCTCGAGACTGTCAGGACTGGCCGCAATCGCTGCATCCACCTGGGTGTTGAAATTCGCCATGCTGGATTCAAAACCGGCGCGGTCGGTCCAGATCGTTGCTTTCGCTTCCGTGTCATGACCGGTATCGGAACCTTCGGGGAAAAGGTCGCCGGCCTCTGTCGCGGTTTTCTTCCAGGTCTTGAGTGCCGCCATCGCGGCTTCGGCGTCAAACGGTTGCTCTTCTTTGAGCATGCCGCCTATAACCTTGGCGGCATCGCGGGTACTTTCCATCAACTCCTGGCGCGCGAGGATCGGATCGGTCCCGGCAACGGCCACGCTGGAGACAAACACAAGGGTCAGAATGCTGGTAATAAAAAGTCGTGACATTTTCAATTCCTTTTCAAAGATAGGTTGGGATGGTCGGAAGTATAGCCAAAAAGTCAAAAAACTACTTTCGCCTGGGAATGTAAAGGTCGGTAATCGTGCCCTCAAAGACCTCGGCGGACATCGCTACAGTTTCGGAAAGCGTCGGATGGGGGTGGATCGACAGACCGATATCACCCGCCTCAGCGCCCATTTCAATGGCGAGCACACACTCTGCGATCAGGTCCCCGGCATGCGGGCCGACGATACCGGCGCCAATCACGCGGTGCGTTGCGGGATCAAACAACAACTTGGTGAAACCCTCGGTGCGGCCGATACCGATGGCCCTGCCACTCGCCGCCCAGGGGAATTTGCCGACCTTGTAATCGACGCCCTGGTCTTTCGCTTCGGTTTCGGTCAGACCGGCCCAGGCAACTTCGGGGTCGGTATAGGCGACAGATGGAATCACCCGCGCCTCGAATGCCGTTTTCATACCGGCGCATACCTCTGCTGCCACCTTGGCTTCATGCGTGGCCTTGTGCGCCAACATGGGTTGGCCGACGATATCGCCAATGGCGAAAATATGCGGCACGCTGGTGCGCATTTGCCGGTCCACGGGTATGAAGCCGCGCTCGGTGACTTCAACGCCTGCCGCTTCGGCGCCGATGAGTTTTCCATTCGGGATTCTGCCGGTCGAAACGAGTACGCGGTCGAAAACCGTGTTTGCGGGAACACTCGCACCTTCGAACGATGCGTGCAGACCATCGTCCATGGCTTTGATGGCCGTCACCTTCGTGCTGACAAAAATGCCGGCGTAGCGGTCGGTAATCCTTTTCTGCAATGGCCTGACCAGGTCTTTATCCGCGCCGGGCATCAACTGTTCGGTCAATTCGACCACTGTGACCTCGCTGCCGAGGCCCTGGTAAACACCAGCCATTTCCAGGCCGATAATGCCGCCGCCGATGACCAGCAAGCGCCCGGGGACATCCCTTAACTCCAGCGCGTCGGTGGAATCCATGATACGCGCATCATCCCACGGCAGTCCGGGTAACTTGAACGGCCTTGAACCCGCCGCGATGATTGCCTTGGCAAAACTGACCTGCCGGCTACCGTCTTGCGCCTCGACCGTCATCCCGTGGGCACCACTGAAACAACCGCGTCCCTGGATAACCGTCACTTTGCGTTGCTTCGCCATGGCCGCCAGGCCACCGGTCAGCTGCCCGACCACTTTCTCTTTGAAGCCACGCAATTTATCCACGTCGATGACCGGTTGACCGAATACCACCCCGTGGTCTGCCATCGCGGCAGCTTCATCGATGACCGCAGCGGCGTGCAGCAGGGCCTTGGAGGGAATACACCCCACGTTCAGGCACACCCCGCCCAGTGTGGGATAGCGTTCGATGAGGGCGACCTTGAGATCGAGGTCGGCCGCGCGGAAGGCAGCCGTGTACCCGCCCGGACCGGCACCCAGCACCAATACATCGAAGTCATATTCAGGCGCCGGAGTGGTCTCTGCTGTTTTATCGGCTTCAATTTGCGGCGCTTTTCCGGTAGTCGCCAACGCCGGCGGCGGCGTGGTTTGCCTTACGGGCGCTGTCGCTGCGGCGGCGGTGGCGCTTGCGGACGCAGCATCCGCTTCCAGGGTCGCGACCAGCCAGCCTTCCGAAACAAAATCGCCTTCGACAACATCGACCGTACGGATGATACCCGCGACCGGCGCCGGTATTTCCATGATGGCCTTGTCACTTTCCAAAGTGACCAGAGATTGTTCCGCATCCACGTGGTCACCGGCTTTTACGAGTACCTCGATGACCGGTACATCGATAAAATCGCCAATATCGGGCACGCTGACTTTTATTGTCTCACTCATTGATCGTTGCTCTTTTGGTCGCCATCAACGGTTTCCCTGATCACCAGCCTGCCATCCCGTTGCTGCAGGCTGTAATGCCTGAGAAAACTCATGCCAAGCAGTATCCCGTTAAAATCTCCATCGGTGATGGTCGCACGAACATTTTCGCGGCGTATACCCCCCACCGTTACCTCATCCAGACGTGTCACCCAAGCACCCGCCGGCCCCGCGGCAGTCATGACCGATACCCTCGGTCCAAATTCCAGGCCCAGCGCGTGGGCCGCCGATTTGGGTAATGCCACATCGGTTGCACCGGTATCGACCAGGAACGTCACCGTCTGGCCGTTGATCGTACCCTGCGCCTCGTAATGCCCGTTGCGGTCCTGTTCGATGACCACCATGGCGGCGCCATCCTGGCCAATCGAACTGGTCGTGCTGCTGTCATTCTCCAGTATCGAAAACAGCATGTACAAGCCGCCCAATAAACCGAGCGCGGCGATCCACAACATGCGTCTGCCGAGCCTCGAGTCCGGGTTGCTGCCGTATTCAGACATCATTCCCCGCCAGTTACAAATCCATTGTCCTGAAATCTTCCAGGCAAGATGCAAGAAATCGCGTGAAACGCGCACCGTTGGCGCCGTCGATAACCCGGTGGTCATAGGACAGGCACAGCGGCAACATCATTCTCGGCTGAAAAGCCTTGCCATCCCATTGCGGTTGCATGCTCGAGCGGGAAACACCCAGTATCGCCACTTCAGGCGCATTGATGATCGGCGTAAACGAGGTTCCGCCAATACCGCCCAGGCTGGAAATGGAAAAACACCCACCCTGCATTTCGACCGGCTTGAGCTTTCCGTCGCGGGCTTTCTGACTCAATTCGCTGAGTTCACCTGCCAGTTGGAATATGTCCTTCTGATCGCAATCACGCAACACGGGTACAACCAGTCCGTCCGGGGTATCCACCGCGATGCCAACATGGAAATATTTCTTCAGCACCAGGTTTTCACGGGTGGCGTCCAGGGAGGCGTTGAAAGCCGGAAATGCCTTGAGCGCAGCCACGCTGGCCTTGATCAGGAACACCAGCGGTGTCAGCTTAATGCCCTTCTCCTCCGACCTGGCCTTGCGGTATGCCTCCATTTCGGTGATATCGGCGAGGTCATTCTGCGTGACGTGCGGGATGCTGACCCAGTTGCGGTGCAGGTACGCGCCGGAAACTTTTTGAATCTTCCTGATGGGTTGCAGCTCAATCTCGCCAAAGCGGCTGAAATTGACTTTCGGCGGCGGCGGCAGGTCAAATCCCAGGCCACCGGAATCAGCCCTTACCGCACCTGTCATGATGGATTTCACGAAGGCGACGACGTCGTCGCGACCGATGCGCCCGCCGCGGTTGCTGCCGGTAATCTGCAGCAGGTCCACACCCAGCTCACGGGCAAACCGACGGATGGCCGGGCTGGCATAGGGAATGTTGGCCGGCAGGGTGGCGCTGGCATCCATTGACACGGGCGGTGATTGCCTGCTGCCCGCAGAGAGTGGTCTGGCTGCGGGTCCGCCCGGCGCGCGCTGCGGAGCGCTGGCCTGTTGCGACTCGGTTGCTGCCGGCGCCTGGGCCACTGCAGCTTGCGGCGGGGCATGGGCTTCGGTTTGTACGGATTCGGCAACCTCTTCCGCTTCGATAAGCACCACGACCTGGCCCTCGGAAACCTTGTCTGCAACCGCGACACGCAACTCGCGGATCACACCGGCAACCGGGGCAGGCACCTCCATCATCGCCTTGTCGCTTTCCAGCGTCAGCAAGGATTGTTCAGCTTCCACCCGGTCACCGACCGTGACCAGTATTTCGATCACGGGTATGTCGGAGAAATCACCCAGGTCCGGTACTTTAATTTCAATCTGCTTAGTCACTTTCAGCCACCAACCCGGTTCTTGTATGTATTCTGCATCAAACTACACTTTCATTGGATTTGGCTTGTCGGGATCAAGACCCAGCTTCTTGCGGGCCTGGACCAGTTCATCAACGCTCAGCTTGTCCTGTCGATAAAGGGCGTGCAGCGTGGCAAAGGCAATGTTCCTGCTGTCGACCTCGAAGAAACGCCGCAGATTCCTGCGCGTATCCGAACGTCCGAATCCATCGGTTCCAAGCACGGTGTAATCCGGGTGCGGCAGGTATGGCCGTATCTGCTCGGCATAATTGCGCACGTAATCCGTTGCTGCGACGACGGGTCCCTCGTAACCTTCAAGACATTGCATCACCCACGGCTTACGTTGTTCCGCTTCCGGGTTCAGGCGGTTATGGCGTGCGGCATCCATGCCGTCACGCTGCAATTCGGTAAAGCTGGTGGCACTCCAGACCGTGGCGCTGATCGAATAGTCCCGTTCAAGTATATCCGCCGCTGCGATCACTTCGCGCAGGATCGCTCCTGAACCCAGCAACTGCACCTTGTGCTTGCCGGAGCGGCCGCGCCGGAACTGGTACATGCCCTTGCGGATACCTTCTTCAGCCCCTGCCGGCATACCCGGGTGCGTGTAGTTTTCATTCATCACGGTGATGTAGTAGTAAACGTCTTCCTGTTCCTGGTACATACGCCGCAGGCCATCCTGCAGGATCACCGCCAGTTCGTAACTGAAGGTCGGATCGTAGGAAACGCAATTGGGCACCAGCCCGGACATGACATGGCTGTTGCCGTCCTCGTGCTGCAGGCCCTCGCCATTGAGCGTGGTGCGACCGGATGTGCCGCCCAGCAGGAACCCGCGGGCACGCAGGTCGCCGGCGGCCCAGGCAAGGTCGCCAATACGCTGAAAACCAAACATGGAATAAAAAATGAAGAACGGGATCATCGGCACGCCGTTATTGGCATAACTGGTTGCCGCCGCGATCCACGATGACATCGCGCCGGCTTCGGAAATACCCTCCTGCAGGATCTGGCCGCGGGTGTCCTCCTTGTAGAACATCAACTGGTCGGAGTCCACGGGTGTATATAGCTGGCCCTTGGATGAGTAAATGCCCAGCTGCCGGAACATGCCCTCCATGCCGAAGGTGCGCGCTTCATCGGCAACGATGGGCACGATCTGTTTGGCGATATTCTTGTCCCTGAACATGATGGCCAGGGCCCTGACATAGGTCATCGTGGTGCTGACTTCACGCTCGCCGGTGTCCCTGAGCAGGGTCTCGAAGGCATCCAGTTCGGGAACCTTGAGTGGCAGTGAAGCGACCCGGCGCTGCGGCAGGAAGCCGCCAAGGGCTTGGCGGCGTTCCTTCATATACCGGATTTCAACGCTGTCTTCGCCCGGGTGGTAATACGGCATTTCAGGTATATCGATATCGAACACCGGCACCTTGAAACGGTCACGAAATGCGCGTATCGAGGCTTCGTCCATCTTCTTTTGCTGGTGCGAGATATTCAGTCCTTCACCCGCCTCGCCCATGCCGTAACCCTTGACCGTCTTGGCCAGGACCACGGACGGCTGGCCGGTATGCCGGCTGGCCGCATGGTAGGCCGCGTAAATCTTGTGCGAGTCATGACCACCGCGGTTGAGCCGCCAGATGTCGTCGTCGGTCATATTGGCGACCATTTCCCGCAGTTCCGGCACCACGCCAAAGAAGTGCTCACGCGTGTAGGCGCCGCCCTTGGCCTTGTAGTTCTGGTATTCACCATCCACCACTGCATCCATGCGCTTGCGCAACAGGCCGTCCTTGTCTTTGGCCAGCAGGTCATCCCACTTCGAGCCCCAGATCAGCTTGATCACGTTCCAGCCCGCCCCGCGGAACACGCCTTCCAGTTCCTGGATGATCTTGCCGTTGCCGCGCACCGGTCCGTCCAGGCGCTGCAGGTTGCAATTGACGACGAAAATCAGGTTGTCCAGACCCTCACGGCCCGCCAGTGAAATGGAACCGAGTGCCTCCGGCTCATCGGTTTCACCGTCACCCACAAAACACCAGACCTTGCGCTGGGATGTATCTGCGATACCGCGGTTGTGCAGGTACTTCAGGAACCGTGCCTGGTAGATCGCCATGATAGGGCCAAGACCCATCGACACGGTCGGTAACTGCCAGAAATCCGGCATCAACCAGGGGTGGGGGTAGGAACTCAGGCCGTTGCCATCGACTTCCTGGCGGAAATTATCCATCTGTTCTTCGCTGAGCCGTCCTTCCAGGAAAGCGCGTGCGTAAATCCCCGGGGATGAATGACCCTGTATATAGACCAGGTCACCGCCTGTCTCGTGATCGGGACCACGGAAGAAATGATTGAAACCGACGTCGTACAGAGATGCCGCAGAAGCAAAACTGGCGATATGCCCGCCGAGTTCACCGCCGCGCTTGCCGGCACGCAGAACCATGGCCAGCGCGTTCCAGCGGGTCAGTGCGCGGATACGCCGTTCGACCTCGTAATCTCCAGGCAACCTGGCGCTCTGACTGGCCGGGATCGTGTTGACATAGGCGGTGGTCGCGTCATACGGCAGGTGACCACCCGAGCGACGGGTAAAATCCACCAGCCGTTCCAACAGGTAATGAGCGCGCTCGGGTCCGGCGCGCTCGATGACCGCTTGCATGGACTCCAGCCATTCACCTGACTCTATGGGATCGGAATCCTGTGTTTGCAAAGTCGACTTGCTATTCATTCGCTATGCCTCTTTACTCTTGGCGTTTTTTCGTTCATGTTTTTGTGCTTCCACCACGGCAAAGCCGTCATTTAATTGTTCTTATTAGTATAGACGCTGGTTTGCCTTCATTTGGATTGCAAAGTGGGGCTATAACCGAGGTAACCGTCCTCTTCCACCTGCACCAACCGCAACGAATTGGTCCCGCCCTCGTTGTGCGTATGCTGCCCCATCGTCAGGATAATCCGGTCACCCACCTTGATGTGACCCTGCTGCAACAACAAGCGCACACCATCGGTCAGGGTAACTTCAACATCGGAACTGGGGATGTTGTGCGCAACCGGATAAACGCCCCGATACAGGGCCATGCGCCGGAGGCTGTCACGCACGGGCGACAAGGCAAAAATCGGCACACGGGAACGCACCCTTGAGAGCCATTGCGCAGTGGATCCCGACTCTGTCAATGCGAGTATCGCCTGGACCGAGACATTGGTTGCCATGTACATCGCCGCCATCGCGATGGCCTGGTCGATACGCTGAAACTGGACGTTCAGATTATCGCCGTTTGGACGGGTATCATCGTGCCGTTCGGCACCCAGGCAAATCCGGTTCATGGCCTCCACCACCGTCTGGGGATGACGGCCGACGGCAGTTTCCGCCGATAACATCACCGCATCGGTACCGTCGAAAACAGAATTGGCGACATCCAGCACTTCCGCACGTGTGGGTATGGGGCTTTCCACCATGGACTGCATCATCTGGGTGGCGGTGATAACCAGGCGGTTCTGTTCGAGTGATTTGCGTGTAATGAGCTTTTGCAGACCCGGCAATTCCGCGTCACCAATTTCCACGCCCAGGTCACCGCGGGCGATCAGTACCGCGTCAGACGCGGCGATGATTTCCTCCAGGTTGGTGATGGCTTCGGTGCGCTCGATTTTCGCCACCAGCCTGGCATCACTTCCGGCCGCGCGCAAACGGCGGCGGGCCTCGTGCATATCGTCCGCGTTGCGCGGGAAGGAAACCGCCAGGTAATCGGCGCCCATGGCCGCTGCCCGGGGTATATCCTCGATATCGTGCTGTGCTATGCCGGGCAATGACAGCCCTCCGCCCTGCACGTTGATGCCTTTGCGGTCCCCCAGCACGCCACCGGTTTCGACCTTGCAGATGATATCTGTTGCCTTGACTTCGAGCACACGCATGGTCAACAGACCATCATCGAGCAGCAGGAGGTCGCCCGTGGCAACGTCACCGGCCAGTCCCTTGTAAGTAACACCAACCCTCGACTGGGTGCCGGGGGCGGGTTCATCTGAAACATCCAGGGTGAAAATGTCGCCCGTGCTCAAAATAACCGAACCTGTGACAAATCTCTCGATACGTACCTTGGGGCCTCGCAGGTCGGCAAGGATCGCCACCTCCTTGTTCAGGCTTCTGGCTATCTGCCTGACCTGTGCGGCCCTTTTCGCCTGGTCCTGGTGTGTGCCATGCGAAAGATTGATACGCAATATATCCGCACCCGCGTTGATGACCGCGCGCAAAACCTCAGGGGAGTCGGTGGCAGGCCCTAAGGTGGCAATAATCTTGGTACGACGAATCTGCATGTATGTGCCCGCTGGTTAATTCAAAAAGTACGCGATTATATGCTACTTGATGCGGTCGGTTGAATCGTAATGATAATCAAAAGTCATTAAAGGGTGGAATCCAGCGCATCCGCCCTCAAGGTTCGGGGGCGCGGGGTACTTCATTTAACGGACCGGACACTGGTATGATCTATCCGCTTCGCGACAACCGGGATCAGGTATTTATACACGGCCCGAAGCTGCTTGTTCAGTTGGATGCCACACCGATACCCTTCAGGCAAGGCAGAAAATAAATTTGGTAACCAGGAGACCACGATGTTTAAAGCTGCAAACTCTTCACAGGTACTGCACGGATTGGGCCGTACACTTATTTTAGCTGCCGCTGTTTGGTCAGTGCTGCTACTGGCCGGTTGCGCAGGCAGCACCAACGTCTACAACAACGACAAGACGGTTGTTTACAATGGAGCGACCTACAACCTCAGCAACGTCAAGCAGATCAAATCCAAGATCAGCGGTAAACTCTCGGATACCAATACCGTCGATCTTCTCAACGCCGACAAAAAGCAGGTCGAGGCCTATCTGAAAGATTACCAGACAATTTACGTAAGAATGGCGTTTAATTTTGATGAGCAGGAAATGCTTTACCGGGCTAGTTCCGTATCAGAATATAGCGATTATTCAAAAATGCAAAGCAGCTTTGAAGATGCCGGAAAACAGATCAACGATCTGCTGGCTGACAAGAAAAAACTGCAGCTGAAACTGAAGTAAAACAGCGGCCCGGGTATAACGGTATGGTGGAGCCGAGGGGGATCGAACCCCTGACCTTCGCATTGCGAACGCGACGCTCTCCCAGCTGAGCTACGGCCCCATCGTATAACGCGTGCAGCAAATCATACGCCGGTACGCGGCGGATTTGAACTGCATGCGGTTGAAACAGGAAACTGACGGCCTGGCTGAGTTTTAACGTCGATAGAACACTGCCAGCCAGATCGTGGGTCCGGCGGGATCGGTCCAGGTAACACGGTGTTTTTGATGGGCGGATATGTTCAGGCAGTCACCCGGGCCAAGCAGAAATTCCGGACCGTCCTCTAAAAGGATTTTTCCCGATCCCTGTAAAACCAGCACCCACTCCTCCTCGTCCTGGTCATACCATCCACTCTCGGGGGAGGCGTGGCCCCTCGAGACGATACGTTCGATCCTGAGCGCCCCGGCGTTGAGAATCTGCTCGAATACCTCGCCGGCACTTTCCACTGGAACTGAAGTCAACAGGTTTTTCATAGGTTTCATGGGGGCTATTCCTGCCGAACTTCAAAGACGCCTTTGCGACAGTAATCCGTCCGGATGCAATGATCGGGCTAGTGCAGGGTGTGCCTACCCGGCACGATCGGACTCAAGCTGAACTTGAACAATAGGTCGGGACCGAAGCGGTCCGTGCTCGCCAGAAAATACTGAAACTCGGCCGCGATCCTCAATGGCGTTTTGCCGATCATGGTGGTTTTGGCAACGCCGCCGCCGATTGGCAGATTGAGCTTGTTGCCGCTGTCGCCTTCCCAGTCGTAAGCAATGACGGGATTGGAAATGAGTTGCCAACCGTTACCCAGCCCGTAACCCAGGTACGCCTGTAGCGTTGTGATGGTGGTGTCCGGAGTGCCCTTGTCCGCCTTTTCAGCAACATCGATGACGTGCGCAATCAGGGCACCATAGACGCCCCAGTTGGTCATTTTGCCAATGTTCACCTCTGGCCCCAGGATGAGTTGCTGCTTGCCATTGGAGGTATCGGAGGTCGTAGGCAATTCGCCCTTGAGCCCATAGCTCAAAATAAGACCGGAACTCTTCGTGCCGCCGTAGGCCAGGTCGACGCTTACGTTGTCAGTGTGACCGTGGCTCGGAAGCCAGCGTCCGTCACCCAGTTCCCGCGGATCCTGCTGGCGTATCCGCCACTCGGCATAGCCGATGTCGGTGTAGTAGTAAATCGGTTGATCGGCAATGAGGGGCAATGCAAACCTGAATACCCATCCCTTGCCATTCTTTTCCGCGAACGGAATGGTCGCCTGAAAAAAATGAGATAACTCGGTTTGATCGTCCGCACCGGCGATATCCCCCTGGAAGGTCCTGTACTGGCCTTCATAGTCAAACCGGTAAAACGCCGCCAGCGGGTTGACCGACTCCCGGGCGATTGCCTCGATCGATTTCGGTGTGCCTGGCTCTGCGTCAGCCGCCATGCACATCGCAGGCAATGCCAAAAACCAAAAAAAACCGGCTGTCGACAGCACTCGTGAAATTGAATTCATAACCAGGCCTCGAGGATAACTGCCCTGAAAATGCACTAGTCTACGTTGAGCCTGGCAAAGAATCCATGCCGCTGACCCTTGCTTGAAGACT
>Ga0209391_10001330_pt1 | contig 12779 bp, 13 predicted proteins | sample PPLLak3March2015_FD_187246 | JGI IMG/M metagenome (GOLD analysis project Ga0209391, IMG submission 187246) | Freshwater sediment microbial communities from Prairie Pothole Lake near Jamestown, North Dakota, USA - PPLs Lake P7 Core (1) Depth... | ecosystem: Environmental > Aquatic > Freshwater >... | reverse complement strand
GCGCGCCAACGCTCGACATTGGGTTCAATTTCCGACTGCATAAAACGGCGTACGCTGTCGCGGAACATTTCATGGTCTTCATCGAATATCAGGCGTTTCATGGCGGGTGTTTTTCCTGGTCAAAAGTATTTTGCTAGAGTATCAAAACCGGGCAACTGCAGCACTGCTGTTCCACCCATTCAAAAGGTCACCCTTAATCAGTGGGGAAGCCAAGGTGATGTGGTATGTCGCTTCAGGACACGTCGTGAACCCCTCCATGGGGACTCGGTCGCGACGTCCATCAACGCCATGCTAACCTGGGAGGCACCGCTCCAGCGCTTCCTGCGCTCGCGGTGTACCGTTCATCCTGAACATAACGGTCCTGAATCGACATACCACATCCCCTCGGCTTTGTGCGGAAGCAAAGGTCACTGGTTTCTGACAGATTTGCACGGCGTATGCTGGACGCCGGGGTAGATAGTTGGCTCCAGGACCGTGAGCGATAGGGATATCGCGACCGAGACTGGCTTTACCATACAAGCGACACAGGGATGTATCGCGCCGCACATCCATGTGCTCTATCGCGATATACCGTTCATCCTGAACATAAGCGAGTCCTGGAACCAACTATCTACCCCGGCGGCCCAGCCCAGCCGCCGTACCAATTCGAAAGCCCTCAATCCAAATCAGCCAGCAGCGCTTCACGTGCCTGGGGTTCGATGACCGTGCTGTACCGGTAGAACTCGTGGCTCGACCCCATCTTGAGGGCGGTCCCGCCCCTCAGCGCGGCAATCATGTCCGGTTCCAGTTCAAAGCGCATGAAGTGCACGGCCGAGGTTTTTTCCGCATTGCTGCGCTCGAGGTCCTCATTGGAAATGGCATAGACAGGATCAAACCCGTCGACCTGGAGCCATACCAGGTCTTCGATGCCCCTGAGCAGGGCGAGTTGCCGTTTGCGCTCATCGACGTCCTGGTACTCGAGCATGGCGGTCGCTTTCAGGTTATGGCCATCGGGTATCAACGGGTTGTAGGCTTCGAGTTCCTCCTCGATACCCGCGGATTCGAAAATCTTCTCGATACGCAGCATTTCCTGGACCTGGTACTGGATCGTCAGGCGGTCCTCGAAGTACAGGACAAGGTGCGGGCCGACAGCCACGCGGCGGTATTTTTTATGCACGATGACCTTGCTGCGGAATTCCTTGCGCTGCTGCGAATACTGCTCCAGGCTCATCAGGTCCGAACGTTTCAGTCTTGCTGCCATGTCAGATACCGTAGGCTTTGCGCAACAGCGACATGGGGTTGGTTTCGGCGTGCTTCAGTTCAAGGCCTGCAGCAATTTGCGTGGCCGCCATGGGGCAGTCGGAGACCAGGTAGTCGGCTGCCATTTTTTGCGCGCGGGCGATCACCGGCTTGGCAATTTTTTGCGACTTGGCCCAGCTGCCGTTGCGTACGCCGTAGGTTCCATCGTGGCCGGAGCAGCGTTCGATGGCGTTGATTTCAGTGCCCGGTATCAACGCCAGGACCTCCCTGGTCTTGGGGCCGATGTTCTGTACCCGCTGGTGACAGGGAACATGCCAGGCCACGGTTCCCAGCGGGTTTTGAAACTCCGTGTTCAGCAGTTCGGCTTTGTGACGGTGCAGCAGGTATTCAAACGGATCAAAGACGTGTCTTTTGACCTTGAGGATATCGGTATCGTCCGGAAACATCAGGGGCAGTTCCTGTTTGAACATCAGCACACAGGACGGCACCGCGGCCACGATATCCCAGCCTGCGTCGATCAGCCCGGCCAGTTGCGGGATGTTTACCCGGCGCAATTTGTCGACGCTCTCGAGGTCGCCTTGTTCCAGTTTTGGCATGCCACAACAGTTCTCCTTCTCTGTCAGCCTGACGGGGATACCGTTGTGCTCGAATACGGCGACCAGGTCCGCACCGATACCCGGTTCGTTGTAATTACAGTAACAGGTGGCGAACAGGGCGACGCGGCCACGTGTCGGGCCTGCTTCAACGGCCTGCGCAGCACTTGGCTGATGGTTTTTGAGACGTTTTCTGAGCGTGTCCCGGTGAAAATCGGGCAGCTTGGCCTGCGGGTGGACATCGAGGATTTTTGCGCCGATTTTGCGCAGCACCGGGCTGTTCTTGGCGGCATTCACGGTCTGATTGATGACCGGGATACTCGAGATTTTACCCGTAAGGTCTGTACTGCTGATCAGCCTGTGACTGATCTTGCGCTCGCCTTTCTTGAATTGGATGGCCTTGGCGCGCAGCATCAGGTGGGGGAAATCGACGTTCCACTCGTGTGGCGGCACGTAGGGACACTTGACCTGGTAACACAGGTCACAGAGATAGCACTCGTCCACCACTTTCCAATAGTCCTTTTTTGCGACGCCATCGACTTCCAGGGTCGTGGATGCATCGACCAGGTCGAACAGGGTTGGAAAAGCGTCGCACAGGGATACACAACGCCGGCAGCCGTGACAGATGTGATAGACCCGCTCCAGTTCTTCAAGCAACGGTAATTCAGCATAGAATTCCGGCGCCTGCCAGTTCAGGGGGTGACGGGTTGGTGCTTCAAGACTGCCTTCACGTGGCGGTGAGGTATTCATCGTAGGTGTCTCCTCTTGTCTTCATTGACCAAGGCCAAAAGAACGGGGCGCAAAAGGCGCCCCCATTCAATAACGCCGTTGGGGCTGTCTGAGAGCCCTGCCTCTGATAGTCCTGCCTCTGAAAGTCTTGACTATCTCATGTCGTCCAGGGCTTTCTGGAAACGGTTGGCATGGGAGCGTTCTGCCTTGCCAAGGGTCTCGAACCAGTCTGCAATTTCATCGAAGCCCTCTGTGCGTGCGGCGCTTGCCATGCCTGGATACATGTCGGTGTATTCGTGGGTTTCGCCGGCGATGGCCGCCTTGAGGTTATTGCTGGTGGTGCCAATCGGTAAACCGGTTGCCGGGTCACCGGTTTCCTCGAGGTATTCAAGATGACCGTGTGCGTGTCCGGTTTCGCCTTCCGCGGTCGAACGGAATACGGCAGCCACGTCGTTGTAGCCTTCGATGTCGGCCTTTTGTGCAAAGTAGAGATAACGCCTGTTCGCCTGGGATTCGCCGGCGAATGCATCTTTCAGATTTTGTTCAGTCTTGCTGCCTTTCAGTGACATGGTTACGTCCTCCAGTAATGTGGATAACAGGTTTGGGTGAGTGAGAGTCTAGACCTGTTTTGCTATTGGGTGAAATTGTTTTTTGCGATCATTTCCATAGGTAGCGCCAATGCTTTGTGTTACGCAATCTGTCTTGGTGCCAGATGGGTGTTTAAGGTAGCATGGGCGCCAGCATCAACAGGGCGGATCGGCTATGAACAGACTGGTTTCTCTCGCGGTATTTTTATCGCTGGTCATCGTTACGGCGGCAGTTGCCGGACTGTTTGTCGGTGGTGACTGGTACCACGCCATGAGCAAGCCCGCCTGGAATCCCTCACCGATGCTAATGGCCCTGGTATGGGCAGTGCTGTACGTACTGATGGCGGTTTCCGCATGGATGGTATGGGACAGCATGCGCGATCTTGCGCGTGTTGCCCTGGGTTGGTGGGGATTGCAGTTACTGTTAAACATCGCCTGGTCATGGATGTTTTTTGGTTTGCACCGGATCGGTTGGGCGTTGGCCGTCAGCAGTCTGTGGCTGCTGGTGGTGGTGATCGTCATCAGGTCGTTCAGACCGGTCAGGCAGGAGGCCGCCAACCTGATGATGCCACTGGCCGCGTGGCTGATATTCATGTGGATCCTGAACTTCTATCAATGGCACCTGAACGGTGGCGGACTCGGCTCTGTTTTTTGAGTCCGGGCCGTTTTTTTGAGTAAATTAATGGGCGTCAGCCACTGATCAACTGGCCGATACGTCCGGTCAGGATGGCAAGGTAGTTACCCAGCGCGTAGCCGATCAGGGCCATCAGGACGGAGGCCGGCACCAGGACCTCACGATGATGCGCCGCGACGATCGAGGCCGAAGCGGCACCGCCGATATTGGCCGCCGATGCGATGGCCACCGTGTGGAGATCAACGCGGAAAAGCCAAGCCCCGGTGAGTATGAACAACCCATGGATCATGATCCAGACGTAGCACATGGCGATGAATCCGATCATCTCTGTCCATTCAACCACGCTCAGGTCCATGGTCGCGCCGACCCTTGCCACGTAGACATAGATGATGGCCATCGCGATCGGCTGCGCCGCCGGCAGTTTGCGCGCCGGGGTTACGGAAGCCAGCAAGGCCATTGTCGTGACCAGCAGTATCAGCCAGGTGCCGGCGGTAATGACGGTCGCGCCGCCGATGACCACGGGTGGACACAGTTCCGACAAAACCAGTGATATCCAGGTAAAACCAACGGCGAGCAGACCAAGATACAGAAAACTGGTCAGGCCCGGTGCGCTTTCGCTGTTATCGAAATCCGCGGCGGCGCTCGCCATTGCCTGCATCCGTCCGGGCGGTACTTTGGCCCAGCGATTGAACCGCTCGGCAAACGCTTTGCTGCCCAGCAGTATGGGTAACCAGACCAGGTAGACCATCTGATCCGCGGCGGCGGCCATGGTCAGGTCATTCGGAGAACCTTCCAGGGCGGCATGCGCGGCCGTCATGTTGCCGGTGCCACCGATCCAACTGCCCGCCAGTGCACCAAAGGCGCGCCAACTGTCTTGCGCCAGCGGTAAATACTCGCCAATGGTCAGTGTTTGTCCCAGCTTGTAGGCAATGACGCCGCCGAACACGACACCGATACTGCCCAGCAGCATGACGAAAACACCCTTGCCCATGATGCGGACTGCGCTGATGACATCCACCTTGATCAGCATGAGTACGATGAAAATCGGCAGGCCATAAGCAAACAGAAAATCATAGGCCGCGCTTTCATGAGGGATCAGGCCGAAGTTCGCCAGCAACACCGGCGTGGCATAGATGAATACCAACGGCGGCAGGTAAGCAAAAAGTTTCCAGCCCGTGCTGCGCTCGAGCCAGAGCCAGAATGCCACCAGTGCAATCAGGACCGTCATAACGCCGATGGGGGACGAGACGATGCTTGTTGTCATGGGTGCACTTCTGCCGCGAGTTTTATGCGCACCTCATCCAGGCGTTTGCAGGCTGATTCAATGCTGTTCAGCAAACGCGGCGTCGCCTGGTTGATTTCATCCGCCGGCAGGTAAAGCAGGGCCCCGGTTCGGATGGCCTGTAACCGCGGCCAGTCCTGCCAGGCAAGCAGTGCGGGTGGCTCACCCGGTATTGCCGGGGCGATCATAACCTGCGGATCTGCAATGATGACCGCTTCAAGGCTGATCGGCGGCGCCAATGCCGGCAGGTCCGAAAACACGTTGTGACCACCACATATCGCCAGGCTGCGGCTGATGATGTGCTGGCCATTGATGGTGTAGAGCGGGCGGGGTGAGATCTGGTAAAAGTAATCCAGCCTGGACTTGTCGGCATTCTGCTCCTGCAGGTCAGCAAGCCGTTTGCGCAAATTCAGGGCTTCGGCACCGCCCTGGCTTTCGGTGCCTGCGGCCCTGGCAATGTTCTCCACCGCGTCGGCAATTTCCCCCGGCCAGGTAATTTCAATTTGCCAGACTTTTATGCCAAGTTGCTGCAGTTTTTGCAGGGCGCCTTGCGGGTTGCCCGATTGCCATGCTATGACGAGGTCGGGTTGCAGTTCCATGATACGTTCGAGATCAACGCGGAAGGCATCACCCACGCGTGGAATCCGTGCAACCTCGGCCGGGAAGTTGCTGTACTCGACGACTGCTTTCAGACGCTCTCCCGCGCCCGCAGCAAATACGAGTTCGGCCAGGTTTGGCGCCAGGGTGATGATGCTGTCCGCCGGCGCGGCCAGTGAAAGGCTTTCACCATTGGCCTGTGGCAAGGTGATATCAGCGCTGGAGACCTGTGTGGCAGCGAGTCCGAAAACAACAACAAACGTGTGCAGAATCCGCTCAATAGCGGCCCGGGCGGGTCGCCCGGTCATGAAATCACATTGACCAGCAGCAGGATTGCCAGCACCGTGGCCCACACACCGAGGGAGCGCCAGACCAGGTCCATCGCCAGTTTGATACTCGCCATCGGACCCTGCAACTGATCCGCGTAACCGTCATTGGCAGCGTGGCCGGTTTTTACGATGGTCCGTGCGCTGGTCAGCATGAACTCGTTATTACCTTCAAACAAGCCGTGGCCCCGGTCGTTGTGATACTGCTTCCAGGCGTGGTAGACGGAATCAAAGTCAGTGGCGATGGCCAGCGCAAGCGTCATCAACTGGGCGACCGGCCATTCCAGGATCCTGCACAGGCTGGTGACCAGTTCCCTGGTGTCGTCCTCAAGTTTAACCTCGTTGTCGCTGAGCCAAACCGCCAGGCGGTACAGCAAGGCGCCGTAAACGCCGAGTACCGCAAACCAGAAAATGATGCTGAACCAGCGTTGCAGGGCTTTGCGGAACACCGCGTCAATCGCGGCCGTCTGGCAGATTTCCCTATCCGCGGGAATGGGTCCATCCAGCAGATCCTCGAGGGCGGCATTCTGCTCGTCTGCATTTTCGCTGCTGAAGATCTTGCGTACATCGATATCGAGGTCGCGTGGTCCAAACGTGTAAACCAGTATGGCAATGGCAAAGATGAGTTCGCCCAGTTGACCCAGGACCGAGTACAGCAGGTTGTTGACGATTAAGGCTGCCAGGAGCGGCAGACCTAAAATGACCAGGAAGCCAACCGGCCCTGACCAGCCCGGTATACTCTTGCACTGGTCATTACAGAAGTCTGTATATGAGCCCACCCATTCAAAACGCCGCAGGTGACGCAGTTCGCGTACAAAATGGCAAAGTGTAAATGCAATCAGTATGGAGATTATGGTCATCGACCCATGCCTTTCCCAAACGTACCCGGACGTCTCAGTGAAACCATCGAATTAACACGGTCATTCTAACAGGTTGACACCGGAACATTCAGCGCTTGCTGCCGTACCAGTTTTTCGAGGTTGCCCCCGCCATGGCTGCGGAACCAATCGGCCAGCAACCTGAAAGCAATGGACACCGGTGGTGACAAACGGACCTCCTCATTGATGACGGCTTGCGTCAGAGACTCCACGGTAAACCAGCGCGTCTCCGCGACCTCCTTGCTGATGCCTGCATTGCGGTTGACCGCCTCTGCATAGAAGCCGCACATCGCGGACGCCGGAAACGGCCACGGCTGGGATGAGACGTAACGGATATCTTCGAGCTGTAACTGGACCTCTTCGTAAACTTCACGAATCACCGCGTCCTCGAGACTCTCGCCGGGTTCCACGAATCCGGCAAGGGTGGAGAAGTGCCGGGAACGCCACTTGGCATTGTGGCCCAACAGGCAGGCATCCTTGTTGGTGACCAGCACGATGATGGCCGGGTCGATACGCGGGAAGGTCTCGCGCGCGCATTCCTCGTTACTGCAAACCATGCGGTGACCGGCCGAGCGCAACAGGTTGGGGTTCCCGCATACACCGCAAAACGCATGGCGGTGTTGCCAATAGTGCAGGGCCTTGGCATAGGCCAGTATGCCGGCGTGCTTGGCTGCCATGTCGATGGAAGCCTGTCGCAGATCGGCAAACTCGGCCTGCGGCAGTTGTGCGAGGATCGTCTCTTTCTGTTGGTCCGTGACCGACACGGCAAAGTATTCGCGTTTGCCGTCATTGCCGAGCAGGGTCGGTGGCTGGATACGGTCCGGCTGGTTCAGCTGGTCCGGCGACAGGTAAATCGCAACGGTGCCCGCGCTATTGCGCGCCAGCAGGCTGCGGCTGCGCCACAGCGGCACCAGGCGTGTGTGCGGATCGAGGAGTGTTCTCGCGACCCACAGCGCATCATCGCGTAACTCGGCCTCGCGGTTCAGGCGAACGGCAGTAAATTGATTGCGTCTGGAGCGGGAGAGGTGGTCCGTGCCGGACGCAGACATAAGACTCAAACAGAAAAAGAGGAGCCGCAACCGCAGGTGGTCGCAGCGTTTGGGTTACGGATGACAAATTGGGCGCCCTGCAGGTTTTCACTGTAATCGACTTCGGCGCCCATCAGGTATTGAAAGCTCAAGGGATCGACCAGCAGCGTCACGCCCTCCCGGGTAATGGCGATATCGTCGTCATTGCTGTCTTCATCAAATGTGAAGCCGTACTGAAAGCCGGAACAGCCGCCCCCGGAGATATACACGCGCAATTTGAGTTCCGGATTATGCTCCTCCATGATCAGTTCCATCACTTTTCTGGCGGCCGCATCGGTAAACTTGATGAGGTCTTTCGGTAGCTGGTTTTGCATGTGGGTTTCACATCGTCCGTTGGTAGGTTAACTATGGCGGTTGGTGGCGGATTTTTCAATCGTATTGCGCTTTAACCACAGCCGGAATTAGTCCGTGGCCGGAGCGGTCGCGTTCTGGTTGAGCAGGCTGTCCCACTCCATTGACTGTACGACCGGGTCTTTCAGACTGTTGGATTTGAGCTGGATGGTCAGCCGGCTGGCCTCAAAACCTTCGGGTAGCGTGATCAGTTGTTCCAATTGTTGAAAATGCTCGAACTGAAAACCCAGGGGTTTGCCGGGTTCAGCCACCAACTGGTCGTTGCTGAGATGCCTGGCGACGCCATTGAGAATGCCATCAACCGCGAGTTGCACGCTTCCTGCAACGGCGGCGGGCCGGCGCAGGTTCTGCGTGAGGCTGATATTGACCCGGAACACCCTGGGTGATTGGGTTGGCTGCAGTTCGAGGTAGCGCACCGCCAGCGGAGCCTGTGCTCCATTGGCGCCGCCGAGGCGGCGGTAAAATTCCAGGTCGGTCTGTAAACCGGCAATTTCATCCTGGCGCTGGCGTTCGGATTGGCGCAGCAGGTCATTGGCGCGCCGCACAACATCCGCTTCCCGTTCGGCCACGGTTGCGCGGGCGCGCTCTTCATCGAGCAGTTCGTGCGCTGTCTGCAGGTCACGCTGCAGGTCTTGTATCCTGTGATTGGCCTTGATCAATTCATCGGCCACGTAATATTTACCAAAATAGAAAACGCCCACGAGGATCATGACCAGCGGGAGCGCAACCAGTTGCCACTTGGGAATTTCGGGGTATTTCATGAAATGTTCAGTTTTTCCTCGGACAAGAAAAAAGCGGCCGGAGCCGCTTATATTCCTGTGTTCTATTATTGGTTTTGTCGATCGTTATTGTTGTTTGGCAAGCCCCAACAGGTTGGTTGCGCATTTTATACTCCATGCAAGTGCCTGCGTCAAGTTGACGTATGACTTCTGGCCTATAAAAACCCCATTTCAAGGCGAAACCCGTTTTTATAACCTGGTGACGTGACATGAAAATGACATTGACGCTGTTATCTCGAAGATGCGTAACACGGCATGAATACTGACAGCAGACCCGCATCAGCCGGTCAATCCGTCGCGGTCTGAAACGCTTTCAGCCAATCCCTCCCGGGGTCGCCAAAAACAAAAAAGTGCGGGTTCAGATAGGCCTCCTTGCGGTTATAGTCCAGCGCCGTACCATCGATTTTGACAACCCGTCCACCAGCGGCCTCGACCACCGCTTGCGCTGCCGCCGTATCCCATTCACTGGTCGGCCCCAGGCGCGGGTAGAAATCAGCCATGCCTGCCGCGATGAGGCAAAATTTCAGGGAGCTTCCCATGCTGGTGAGTTTATAGGCCCCCAGTTTGTCGAGTTGGCTGCGGAGCTCAGGGTTGGCATGTGAACGGCTGCCAACGATGACCGGTGGCCGTGCTGCGGGTCGTCTGACCCGGATCTCCGTCGCCGACGCATTGCCATGCCGGCACCAGGCGCCAAGCCCGCGTGTGCCGAAGTAGGTGATATCCCTGACCGGCACGTGCACGACACCCGTGACCGGTTGATGGTCGCTGATAAGGGCGATATTGACGGTAAATTCACCATTCCGGCTGATGAACTCCTTGGTGCCGTCGAGTGGGTCAACCAGCCAGTATTGTTGCCAGTGGCGACGGGTTTCCCAGGGAATGTCCGCAGACTCCTCCGACAGGATCGGGATTTCCGGCCAGCGCAGCGAGAGTTCGGCTTTGATCAACTCATGGCTGGCGAGGTCGGCCCTGGTCAGCGGGGAGTCGTCTGCCTTTTGGGTGATACCCATATCGCCACCGTACCATTCGAGTATTTTTAAACCCGCGCGGCGGCTGATATCTGCCAGTTGATCGAATACCTTGTGAGCGCTTGTGCCTGGCATCATGGTTTTTCCTGCAACAGGTAGTCGCGGGTGATATACAGCGCGGCGATACTGCGCCCTTCGGTGCAGTCCGGTCTTTGCACCAGCGCATAGAGATCTGACAAACGCCATGGAATGATTTCCAGTTCCTCGGGTTCGTCACCTTCGAGTTTTGCCGGGTAGAGCTTGCGCGCCAGCACCACGTGCGTGATATGGGTCATGTAACCCGGCGCGAGACTCAGCGCAGTCAGCTCGAGCAGTTCGTGCGCGCCAAAACCGGTCTCTTCGCGGAGTTCCCTCTGGGCGCCCTCCAGTATGGTTTCTCCGACCTCGAGACGTCCCTTGACCAGTCCCAGCTCATAATGGTGCAGACCCGCAGCGTATTCCCTGACCAGCAGGACGGTGTCATCATCAGTCATCGCCACTACGATCACTGCACCCAAACCGCGCGAACGGAGCCGTTCATAGGTGCGGGTCTTGCCGTTGCTGAACTCCAGGTCGAGTCTTTCGATCTTGAACAGCTTGCCCGGATCGTGTTTGCTTCTGGCGCGAATCTTGGGGAGTTTCGCCATGCGCTTCAGACCGAATTCAGTTCGGCAGCCAGGACTGCATGGAGGGCTGGGGTCGCCGCCAGGACGGAGCGTGTTTCCAGGCCGGGCACGCGGCCATCGAGGTCGGTGAACACACCACCAGCCTCGCTGACGATGACATACAGCGCGGCGATATCGAGGATGTTGACATCGGATTCGATGACCGCATCCAGCTGACCGGACGCCAGCCGGTGGTAATGGTAGTAATCGCCGTAACCGCGTGTGCGGTTGGTGTGCGCGAGTATCCGGCCAAGCGCTGCCCAACGCCTGCCCGCTGCCAGGCTCTGGATGTTGCCGGTGGAAATACTGGCCTGGCTGATGCTGCTCACCCGGCTTACGTGCAATTGCCCCGCGGCATTGAACGCGCCGCCGCCGCGTGTCGCCCACACCAGTTCATCCATGGCCGGGGCGCAGGAAACACCGAGAACCAGTTCGCCCCTGTGCATCAATGCAATCTGGGTCGAGAACATGCCATAGCGTTTGACGAAGCTCTTGGTGCCGTCGATCGGATCGATCAGCCACAGGTATTCGCCGTCCTTGCTCTCAGCGCCGTATTCCTCACCGAAAATGCCATGCGCCGGAAAGGCCTGGCCGATGGTTGCGCGGATGATCTGTTCGGCGCCGCGATCTGCAACCGTCACGGGTGTCTGGTCGGTCTTTAGCTCCACCTCAAATTCACCGTTGTAATAGGACAGGATCAGTTCACGTGCGGATTTTGCGGCCTGCAAGGCAACCGCCAGAAATTCTTTCATGTGGGTTTCGGTCATAATGATTTTGACAATAATTTGCCAATAATTTGATTGTCCGCTGGTGGTCGAGTTATAAAATCCCGGGTTGGCACACCGCGCAGCTTGCATGGCTGGCTGTCACTGCCCATGATACCAGACTGTAACGGGCGCACTAGGAAAGGAACAAGGGTTTGGGAAAAAACGAAGCGATCCGGCGACGTGACCTCGCCGTGCTGTGGCATCCCACCACGCAGATGAAAGACCATGAGTGGCTGTCCTTGTTGCCGGTCAGCAGTGGTAAGGGCGTGTGGCTGGAAGACATGGAGGGCAAGCGCTATATCGATGCCATCAGTTCGTGGTGGGTCAACCTGTTTGGCCACACCAATCCGCATATCAGTGCCGCGGTGAGTGAACAGGCCATGCGCCTCCCGCACGTCATCCTGGCGGGCGTTACCCACGAACCGGCCGTGCGCCTGGCGGAAAAACTGGTTGCGATTACCCCCGCCGGGCTGGACAGGGTGTTTTATGCCGATAGCGGCGCTGCCGCGGTCGAGATATCCCTGAAGATGAGTTTTCACTATTGGCGGAATGTCGGTGAAAGCGGCCGCAATCGTTTCGTGACCCTGTCCAACAGTTACCACGGCGATACGCTCGGCGCCCTCGGTGTGGGCGATGCGGGTTTGTTCAAGGCAGCCTATGAACCTTTGTTGATGGAACCACTGGTCGCGCCGAGCCCGGACTGTTTCGCCTTGCCGCGGCAGCAATGGGACGCGCATGCGGCGGGCAAACTGGCTGCCATGCGCGAGCTATTTGCTGGAAACCAGGGCCAGATATCCGCAGTCATCATCGAACCGCTGGTGCAGTGCGCCGGCGGTATGCGTATGTACCCGCCTTCCTACCTGGCCGGGTTGCGCCAGCTGTGTGATGAATACCGTATCCATTTGATTGCCGATGAGATCGCCGTGGGCTTTGGCAGGACCGGCAGCATGTTTGCCTGTGAACAGGCCGGTATATCACCGGATTTCATGTGCATCTCAAAGGGCCTGACGGGCGGTTATCTGCCCATGTCGGCGGTCTTGACCAGTCACGCTGTTTACCAGGCCTTTTATGATGAATACACGACCATGAGAGGTTTTTTGCACTCGCACAGCTACACCGGCAACGCGCTGGCGTGTGCGGCGGCGCTGGCGACGCTGGAGTTGTTCGAGCAGCGTGACGTGCTGGCTGACAATAGACAGCTGGCCGCGCAGATGCTTGACGCGGTCTCGCCACTCAATGATCACGAACACGTCGGCG
>Ga0209391_10001328_pt1 | contig 12782 bp, 10 predicted proteins | sample PPLLak3March2015_FD_187246 | JGI IMG/M metagenome (GOLD analysis project Ga0209391, IMG submission 187246) | Freshwater sediment microbial communities from Prairie Pothole Lake near Jamestown, North Dakota, USA - PPLs Lake P7 Core (1) Depth... | ecosystem: Environmental > Aquatic > Freshwater >... | reverse complement strand
GTCACGATGGCCGGCAACCAGTTTTTCGACATAGGCATTTGAACCGCCCCTGATCACGCGCCATACGGGCCGGTCGTTGACACTGAGCATGCCGTGGTTGTCAAAGAAGCGGACAAAAAAACTGGCGGGCATCTTAGCCATGACGGCCGGCTGCGCGGACCAGATAGCCGCCCCTGTCGGAACGATGAAATGCTCGATAAACTCGCTCGAGTATTTTTCACGGGCCAGGTAATCCTCCAGCGATAGCGGTGACGCGTTGGACTCCAGCAAACGCGGCGCCTCGCGGTTGAAGCGCAGAATGTCGCTGATCATCCTGTAAAAAGACGGTCTGAACAGGTTACTGCGTTGTGCGAAAAGCTTGTTCAGGTTGGAACCGTTGTACTCAAACCCGGTCTTCTCATCGCGCACACTGAAGCTCATATCGCTGTCCTGCGAAGCCACCCCCAGCGCGTCCAGCAATTGAACAAAATTGGGATAGGTGCGTTCATTGAATACGATGAACCCGGTATCGACGGCGTAAGTCCTGCCGCCGTGCTCCACCCCGACGGTGTTGGTATGCCCGCCAATCCGGTCATCGGCCTCAAATACCGTCACCTGGTGTTCACGGGCAAGGTGATGGGCCGCTACATTACCGGCGATGCCGGTGCCGATCACTGCGATCTTCATGTGCCTGCCCGCGTGCGCGAGGGCTTGATCCGGTTGGACTCCCGGTATTGCAACGGCACCGGTTTCAGATCCCAGACCAGCCCCAATGCTGACATGGCCCGGAGCAGGTAATAAGTGACATCGATCTCCCACCAGTAAAACCCCTGCCTGACCGAAGCCGGGTAATGATGGTGGTTGTTATGCCAGCCTTCACCGAGTGTCAGCAGGGCCAGCCAGAAGTTGTTACGGCTGTTGTCAGCGGTGGCGTAGCGCCGTTTACCCCAGCGATGCGCCAGCGAATTGATGGTGAAGGTGCCGTGGTACAGCAGCACGGTGGATATGAAAAAACCCCAGACCAGCATCTGGCCGCCACTGGTGCCCAGTTGCGGTGCACGGGCTTCGAGAAAATTACCGGTCAGCAGCAAGCTGACAGCCAGTACGACGGGAACCAGGATATCAAATCGATCCAGGAACCGCAGTTCCGCAAAACGCTGCCAGTCACGCACACGCGCTGCCTGCACCGGGAAATGTTCACGTGTCAGAAACCAGCCGGTGTGGCTGAACCACAAGCCGTGGTGCACCGGCGAATGAGGGTCATCCTCCTGCTCCGTCGTCGCGTGGTGATGACGATGGTGCGCCGCCCACCAGATAGGTCCGCGCTGCACCGATGCGGCGCCGACCAGCGCAAAAACAAACTGCGTGACCCGCGAGGTGCGGAAGCTGCGGTGTGAGAAATAGCGGTGATAAAAACCGGTGATGGCAAACATCCGAAGCAGGTACAGTGCAATGGCGGTGCCAACGGCGAGCGGGCTCCAGCCTACCCAGATCACGCCAAGACAGGCGAGGTGCATACCAATGAAGGGCAAGGTCCGTAACCAGTCGATCTGGCGGGTTTTACTGTGCGCGGGCAATGCAACTGCAGTGTTGTCGAACCAGGCCAGCAGCGAGCGCCACCACCGGGTGTTTTTGACCGCTGCTACCATTTTTGCGGCACCCGTTGAATTTTATTGACATCATAACCGAGCGTGCCCAGCCAATTCACAATCCTGCTGTATTCCTGCTCCGGTATCATCGGCTGACGCGCCATGATCCAGACGTAATCACGCTTGTTGCGACCGATGACAGTGACCGTGTAGCCCTCATCGAGATAGATGATCCGGTAATCCGCCTTGATCGGCCAGACGAACTGCATGCCCCAGACAGCGTTCGAATCATCCCGCACGAAACCCCGCGGTTGATAGGTCTTGAGCTCGCCGTCGAAACCACCGTCCCTGAAGGTGAAAGTGGTGGCAATCGTGCCGTCATCGTCCAGGCGGTAGGTTTCGACCGCGTTATGGGCGCCCTGCTCTATCCTGGTCGGTATGTTGGCAACGACGTACCAGTCGCCCATGAAACGCCCGAGGTCGACGTAATCGACGGTTGCCAACGGCTGCATATTGCTGCACGCCGAAACGCCGAGGGCAAGGGCCATTGCAGAAATTTTTCGAAGCATGTTACTCAAGACGGACCTCCAGACTTTCAAAGTAACTGGTAACGCAGACGCCGGCCGCCGCGCGCCTCGGTTTCCAGCGCCAGCCATTCGCGGTTTTCCGAATACCACAGTTCAATCTTCATTTCGCCGGCGCCCAGCCGGTAGTGTAACGCGGGTTGCAGAACGCCCCGGACTTCGATCTCGACGCGTTCCGGTTCGCTGACCTCGATTTCCAGCACCTCGCCGTTTTGCGTGTTGATCAGGCGCTCCTGCTGCAGAAATTCGGGGTTCCAGTAGGCGAAACTCATGTTACAGGCAGGCAATTCCACCTGTCCCTCGGCACCGTTGAGCACGAAACGGTTGCCCTCGAGCGCGCCACTGACCTCGAAGGGTTTGCCATTGGCGTCGGTCTTTGACTCGATCCGGGTGAGACAGCCACCGTTCCAGGTCTCGGCATTCTCGTGCTCATAGCCATACAGTTTGACGAACAGCAGGCGATACTCAAAACTCGCTTCGCTCTTCAGGTTTTGCTGCCCACCCACGTTGTTGAGAATGAAATCGTGATAACCGATTTCCCTGTCATCGAGGTATACCCGAAAACGCCACTCCTGGCCTTCAGCAAGGGTGTCACCGGCCTGTGCCAGCAACATGATCGTAAAAAAGATTCTGCTCAACATGCTCAATCTGCTCCTGTATCCTTGCGCGGCAAACCGGGAAAAAACGCGTTGGTGCGACGTATGTATTGCTGGTACTGCGGCCTGCGTCCGCTGATATCTTTTTCCAGCAGTGCAACACCGGAAACCTTTAAAAGCAACAAGGTCATCAGTAACGGTGAAATGATCGACCACCAGCCACCGGCGGAAAGCGCGACCAGGTAAAAACCCCACCACAGCGTGAAATTGCCGAAATAATTGGGGTGACGTGTGTAACGCCACAGACCGGTGTCCAGCACTTTGCCCTTGTTCAGCGGATCTTTCCTGAAGCGTGACAGTTGCCAATCGCCGACGGCCTCAAAAAACATGCCGGTAAGCCACAGGGCCATACCCGCATAGTCGAGCAAACCGATGGCGGCCTGGCCGCTGATCGCTGCGGCCAGCGGCAGGCTGATGACCCAGGCCAGCGCGGCCTGCAGCCCAAATACGATGTACAGGCTTTTGTAGCGAAAACCCGGTTCATTGTTGGCGCGGATCTGCTGGTAACGGTGGTCCTCCGGCTGGCCGTGATTCCGCCACGTGATGTAGACCGACAGGCGCAGTGCCCAAATGCCGACCATCAGCAGCACGGCAACTGCCCGTGGCCCGCCAGCGCCGCTCGTTGCGGCATACACCAGCGCCACCAGCAGGAACATCAGCGACCACAACGAATCAACCGTGCTGACATCATTGCGCAGCAGGCTGATCAACCAGAAGACCACGGCCACGACGAGCAGGGCGCCGCCGGCATTCAGAAAAGCTGTCCAGTCAAGCATTGGTCACAGGCTCCCGGTCAGGCCTGGAAGTGGCAGGACCGTCGCCGGCCTGCGGGTCCCGTCAAAGCGGGAGGCGGCCAACATCAGCAGCGGCATTGCCAGCGCCCAGATGAAAACCAGCGCGATGCCGCCGGCGCGGATATCGACAAACTCAAGCGCGCCAAGCCGCTGTCCCGCCATGTAACTGAGCGGGCCGAATACCGCGCCGAGGATTAGCGCCAGCCCGGGTTTGTTTTTTAGCCAGCTCATCGAAACGTTCAGGGTGGTGGCGAACAAGGCCCACATCGCCAGGATCCAGTAGGGCGCCAGGCCGGCAAGCGGACTTCCCCCGGCGTAGCGCAGCCAGCCGCTCATGACCAGCAGGCTGTCAAAGATCAGGCCCGCCAGCAGCGCCAGGAAAATCAGTATGATTTCCTGACCCGGGCGTGCGGCCAGCAGCAGGTGCAGCGCTACCACCAGCGCGGCAACCATAAGCCCAGTCCACGGCAGACCGTTGGCCGCGCCGATGACACAGGCAAACCAGCCCGCCTGGAAAGCCAGTATGTTAACCAACGTGCGCGTCACTGCTGCACCGCTGGCGCAATGCCGGTGTCGTCACTGCGTGCAAAGAGGTAGTGACCGACATACCACTCGCGTCCCTCGTCATGTCCGAAAAATTCGGCGCAGGCCATGAAGAAAATGCGCCAGCGCCCAAACCATTTGGCCGCATCGCGGGCTCCATAGGTGGCCGCCATTATCGGCATGATCCGGTCCTTGTGCGTGTCCATGTTCTGCAGCCACGCATTGGCGGTTTTTTCATAATGCTTGCCATTCCAGCGCCATTGCCTGAGCAACTGCAAGTCCTGCTGGAAACGCAGCGGCAGATCATCGCTCGGCATGATCCCGCCCGAGAAAAAGTGCCGGCTCATCCAGTCGGCAGGTCCCTGGTCGACGAACTCGTAGACGCAACTGCGGTGGCAAAATATATGTTTGAAAAACCTGCCCTGCGGCCGCAGCCACGTGCTGACGCGGCGGTACAACTCCCGGTAATTGCGCATGTGCTCAAACATCTCGACCGATACGATACGGTCGAAGCGCAATTCGGTGTCAAATACGTTCATGTCACAGGTCAGCACCGTGACATTGCCGAGACCGCGTGCCTTCGCCTGGGCCGTGATGTACTCCCGCTGGCTGTTCGAATTGGAAACGGACACAACCTTGGCTGCCGGGTAATGGGCCGCAATCCAGAGACTCAGGGAGCCCCAGCCGCAACCGAGCTCCAGCACCTGCATACCATCCTCTATCCCGGCATGGGCACAGGTGATGCGCAGCGCTTCGGCCTCGGCGTGATTGAGATCCGTGGTCTCTTCATTCCAGTAGCAACTGCTGTACTTGCGGTGCGCGCCCATGACCAGGCCAAAAAAGTCCGCCGGCACCTCGTAATGCTGCTCATTGGCCAGTTCCGGCACCGGCGCGATTTCAGCCATCTGCATATGCTCAACGAAATCTGCGAGCGCAGCACATGAGCGTTCCGGATCATCCGCATGTATATCCTCCAGGCGCTGGCGGTTGAGCCGCCTGATACCGGCACGGATGACGCGGTCGGGCAGCAGGCCCATCTCCGCCCAGCCGATGGCGCCGGAAGATTTTGCGGACTTTTCTGTGCTTGCCAATGATCTTTGCTGCATGTTTCCAACTACCTCCGATTGACAGGAACAATTTCAAGAAGCCGCTCGAGACCCATATTCAAGTCGGCGCCAAGCGCCCTGACACCGGTCCGCCTGAGCACGTCGTGTGCCTTGACGGAGGCGGGGCCACCCAGTAATACCGGCACATTAGTCCGCCGGGTTAACCTCGGCAAGTCCTGGCTCAGCACTTCCGGCGCCGGCATTAAAACACCGGACAGGACAATGGCCTGGCAACCAGTCTTGCCCACCACCGCGGGCAAGTCTTCAAGTGGCATATCCGCACCCAGCAGAATCGTTACGTAACCGGCGCTGCTGGCGTTCAGCGCAAACAGCAACAGACCGGTTTCGTGCCGGTCACCAGGCAGGCAGGCCATCAGTAACTTGGCGCCGTTGCCTGTCCTGGGACGATGGTGAAAGCGCGCGCCGAGCTTGTTGCGAAGATAAAATGCAAAGAAGTGTTCTTCGGCAATGCTGCCCTCGTCCTGCTCCCACCTGCGCCCGAGTTCCTGCAGAAGCGGCAGCAACAACCTGCTGGTGACGACGTCCATGGGGTACAGCGAAAGCGCGTTGCCATAGACCTCTTCGAGCGCTGCCTCGTTGAACTGGATAACGGCGGCAATCATCCCGTCGATATGTCTTTTCCAGAGGTCGTCGCCAGCCTGGTGTTCACCGCGCTCCGTGCGTTTGGCCCTGGCCTCGGCGTCGAGTTGCGCCTTGATCTGGCCGATGCGCAGACCGCGGTCAAGCAGACCCACCACACGCGTAATCAGGTCAACGTGGCCCTGCGTGTATAACCGGTGGCCACTGGCCTTGCGCACCGGTTCGAACAAGCCGTAACGCCGTTCCCATGCACGCAGCGTGATTGGATTGACATGGGTCAGGTCGGCTACCGTGCGGATGGGGTAGCAGGCGCTGTCCTGCGTTTCGTCAATGGTCGCCAATTCATTCATAGTGTTTGCCGACCGGTCGATTTTCGTGCGACATTCTCAGATTTAATTTCTTATACATGCTGATCACGTGCCTTTTATTAAAAAACTTGCAAAAAGTGCCGCCTGTTTAAAAAAGCCCCGGCAGGCCGGGGCAAATGGGCTCGAGACGGGTAACACAACACTGGCATTAAGTAAATGAAAAATATAGCCTATATAAATACTGTAAGCTTTCAGGCCTGGACCCTATGGGTCAAGATTGCACATCGGCAATATGCACAATATTTCGTGTTCTTACTGTTCATATTGTTATACAATAATTATACATTGTCAAATCTTTATTTCACGGCAAATGTCAGAAGGGTGTTTTTGCCGCCACCGGAGCTTTCCTCATGTTGAACATGTCAATCGATCCATGGCACGCCATCAACGATGCCGTCATGGGGGGGCTTTCATCCGGCGGGATGGTATTGGCCGAGGGGGGATTGAACTTCCGCGGGAAATTATCCCTGGAAAATAATGGGGGATTCTCGTCAGTGCGCAGGTCTGTCGATGCGGACTTGACAGATACACGGGGCATCCGCCTGACCGTCAGGGGCGATGGCCGCAGTTATCAGCTGCGCTTGCGGCAGGACCATCATTTCGACGGGATCGCCTGGAAACGCGAGTTTGCGACCGATGGAACCGTCCAGGTGCTCGACCTGGCCTACGCGGAATTCGAACCGGTGTTCAGGGGGCGCATCGTCAAAGAAGCGGGCGCCATCAACCCTGCCCTGATCAGGCAGATCGGCTTTCTGATCGCGGACAGACTACCGGGCGGCTTTTCGCTTTTGATCGCGAACATGGAAGTTATAAGGTGAAGCAGCAGGTTAATCCTGGCCAAACCCGCCATGCGCGGTGATACCGGTGGTGAGTTCGCGGTGGCGGATATGCTCGCGATAGATCAGGAACAGGCCGCTCATGACGATAAAACTCGCGCCAAGCGCCATCCAGGCATCGGGCACGGTGGAGAAAATCGTGATGCCGAACAGCGTCCCCCACAGCAGCTGGACATAGTGAAAAGGCGCCACCAGCGCGGTCTCGGTCATGGAGAAAGCCCGCGATGTCAGCAGGCTTCCGCCGACGTGAAATACGCCAATGAGGGCGAACAGGCCCCACTCACCGCCGCTTGGAATCCTTGCCTGTCCGTCCCAGAAGATCATGGCGCCAAATACCTGCATCGCGATGACCGATCCAAACAGCGAGAAAGCCAGCAACGGCTCATGCTCCCCGATCCTGCGTGCAATGATGGTGTTGACCGCAAACAGCAAGGCGGCAAGCAGTATCCCCAGGGCGGCCAGACTGACCTGCCCGGTGCTGGGACGCAACACGACCAGGATGCCCGCGAACCCGCCGAGCAGCGAAAACCAGCGATACAATCCGACCTTGTCCCTGAGGATGACGGCTGCCAGCACCGTCGCAAAAAAGGGACCCATGAAGATCAGGGTGTAGGACATGGCCATACCCAGCTGTTTGAAGCCGTTGATCATCATGTAAAAAATCACGACCCCGCCCAGGGCGCGCAACACGTGCAACCAGAGGTTGTCCGTGCGCAGCGTTGCCCTGAGCCCGCCGATCCAGGGAGACAGGGCGAGCAGCATGGGCAGGAAAAAAAGCTGCAGGAAAAAGGCCACTTCCGGCGGCTCAAAGCCGCTGTCGGCAAGCAGCTTGATCAACATGTCGCCCACCGAAAACAGGCTGAAACCCAGCAGTGCAAAGAGGATGCCGCGTTTGTCATTCTTATTGATGGACAGCATTGAAAATCCCCGGCGGCTTGTGATGGCTTGAACCCAATCCACGCGAAAAGTCTGAAAACCCGGCAACCACCCGCGTTTACACGCATATTGCTTCATTCTTTGCGAGCACCGGCAATTGTACCTGACCGCCACTCCCAAATTTGCCATAATCACCCGGCTGTCCTTGAATATAAAAACCGGGAGGAGCCAATGTCACGCCTTGCACTATTACCGGCACTGCTGTTTTGCCTGTTGGCGCAAACAGCGGGCGCCTTTGATGAAAGCAAACTCAAAGGCTTGAAGTGGCGCGAGGTCGGACCCTACCGCGGTGGACGTTCGGCGGCGGTCACCGGTATCCCGCAGGACCGGCAAACCTTTTACTTCGGCTCGACCGGCGGCGGTGTCTGGAAAACCACCAACGGCGGCGGCACCTGGAAGAATATTTCGGACGGTTTTTTTGGCGGTTCCATCGGTGCGGTCGCCGTATCATCGTGGGATCCGAACGTGATCTATGTCGGCACCGGTGAAAAAACCGTACGCGGTAATGTTTCTGTCGGCAACGGCGTCTGGAAGTCAACCGATGCCGGACGGACCTGGTCAAATGCAGGTCTTCAAAACAGCCAGCGCATCCCGCGCATCCGGATTCATCCCACCGACCCCGACATTGTATATGTCGCCGCCATGGGCAACCTGTTCGGGCCCAATGACGAACGCGGCGTGTTCCGCTCCACCGACGGCGGCAAGACCTGGCAGAAGATTCTCTATGTCAATGACCGGGCGGGCGTGGTCGACCTGGCGATGGACCCGACCAATCCGCGTATCCTGTACGCCAGTACCTGGCGCGTCATCCGCACGCCCTACAGCCTCGAGTCCGGCGGCGAAGGTTCAAAGCTATGGAAAACCACCGATGGTGGCGAGAACTGGCAATCCATCTCCGAAAACGAGGGTATGCCAAAGCCGCCGCTGGGTATTGCAGGTATCAGCGTTTCACGCAGCAACCCGGATAACCTCTATGCGATCATCGAGGCGGCGGAAGGTGGCGTGTTCCGTTCCACCGATGCCGGCAAGACCTGGAAGCGCGTCAACAAGGAACGCAAACTGCGTCAGAGGGCCTGGTATTACACTCGCATCGAGGCCGATCCGGTCGATGAGGACGTGGTCTACGTTATGAACGTCGAGTTCCACAAATCCAGGGACGGCGGTAAAACCTTCGAAGAAATCTCCACGCCACATGGTGACAACCACGACCTGTGGATCGACCCGAATGATACGCAGCGCATGATCGAAGCCAACGACGGCGGCGCCAACGTCAGCTATGACGGCGGCGCAAACTGGTCGGTGCAATCCAACCAGCCCACCGCGCAGATGTACCGGGTTTCGACGGATAACGCCTTCCCCTACCATCTGCTGGGTGGTCAGCAGGATAATTCGGCCGTCAGGATCCGCTCCCGCTCGGCCTTCGATGACGCCATCGGCTTACGCGACTGGGAACCTACCGCAGGCGGGGAAAGCGGCCACGTGGTCGCCCGCCCGGATAACCCGGATATCGTTTACGGCGGATCCTACGGCGGCTACCTGAACAGGTACGACCACGGCAATGGCGATGTGCGCGCGGTCAATGTATGGCCGGACGATCCGATGGGCTGGGGCGCCGCAGAACTGAAATACCGCTTCAACTGGAACTTCCCGATACTGTTCTCGCCGCACGCTCCCAACACCCTGTACGCAGCGGCTAATGTGCTCTTCAGAACCACCGACGAAGGCCAGACGTGGCAGGCCATCAGTCCGGACCTGACCCGCAATATCAAGGACAAACAGGGCCCGTCCGGAGGGCCGATCACCAAGGACAATACCAGTGTCGAGTACTACGGCACGATCTTCGCCGTGGCGGAATCGCAGTTAGAGGCCGGTGTCATCTGGACCGGTTCCGACGACGGCCTGGTGCACGTCAGCCGGGATGACGGTCAGAGTTGGACCGATGTCACCCCCACTGGGGGCAAAAACGGTTTACCGGTTGAAATCCAGATCAACTCAATCGAGGCCCATCCGTTTGAAGCGGGCGGCCTGTATCTCGCCGCGACCGCCTATAAAAATGACGATTTCCAGCCTTACCTGTTCAAGACCACGGATTTTGGCAAAAACTGGGAAAAAATCACGACGGGGATTCCAGCCGGCCATTTCACCCGAGTCATCCGTGCCGACAGGGACCAACGTGGTTTGTTGTTTGCCGGTACCGAATTCGGCGTCCATGTGTCAAAGGATGATGGCAAAAACTGGCAGGGCATGCAGCTCAACCTGCCGCTGGTGCCCATCACCGACCTGGCACTCAAGGAGGGCAACCTGGTGGCCGCCACCCAGGGGCGCGGTTACTGGATCCTGGACCATGTCGAAATATTGCGCCAGGCGGACGAAGCCGTGTTCCGCGAGGCACAGCACCTGTTCACGCCCGCCCCAACCTGGCGTTTAAACAACGGTGCGGACAAGGAACCTGAAAACATGGGCAGCAACCCGCCGGACGGTGTGGCCCTGTATTACTGGCTGGCTGAAAAACCGGCGCCCGGCAGCGACATTTCGCTGGAAGTAGCGGACAGGGATGGCGGCGTCATCCGTACTTTCACACCCAAACCCGAAGAACAAAGGGACAAGGAAGACCCGCTGCCCGGTGACGATGACCGGCAACTCGAAACCAGGGCGGGTCTGAACCTGTTTGTCTGGGACCTGCGTTATGCCAGTGTCGAGAAGTTCAAGGACCTGGTGCTGTGGAACGACGCGCTGCAGGGCATGCGGGCCGTACCCGGCGGCTACCAGGCCACCCTCAGGTTCGGCGACAGGCAACAGACGGTCGAATTTGAAGTACGCGCGGATCCACGCCTTGCAGTGTCTGCGGCGGACTACCAGGCCCAGTACGAATTTGTCTCCGGCATCAACCAGAAACTGACAGAAACCCATCGCGCCATCACGCGTATCCGTGAAGCAAAGGCGCAACTGAATGCGCTGGAAAAGCGCATTGCGGAGGATGAACAGTTTGCCGGCCTGCTCGAATCTGCCAAGGTACTGGAAGACAAGCTGGGTGCTATCGAAGCAACCCTCTACCAGACAAAATTGGAAAGCCCCCAGGACCCGCTCAACTTCCCCATCCGCCTGAACGACAAGCTGACCGGCGTGATGGCGCTTGCCGCTGTCGGTGATCACCCGCCAACCGATTCGGCGATGGCTGTGCGCGACGAACTGGTTGCGGCAATCGACGCCGCCCTGGCCCGTTTGGAGGCGGTCTTCAATAATGACCTGGCCACCTTCAATACGCAGGCGGCCGATGCCGGACTGCAGGCAGTGCGGGCAGCGGCCCTGTAAAACTGATACTGCCGGCCCGCAGTTTGACCTTGACGGAGAGCACCTTGACAGCACTGGCGAATAAAATAAAAAGCATCCCGGAGGGCGCCGCCGCGCTGTTCTTCATCCAGATCGTTGCGACCCTCGGTTTCGCGGTGTTTTATTCGACCCTGGTGTTGTACGCGACACGGCACCTGGATTTTTCGGCCGGTGACGCCGCCATGCTGATGGGTGTGTTCGGCGCTTTCAACTATGGTCTGCACCTGTTCGGCGGTTACTTGGGCGGCCGTTTTCTGAGCAACCGCAACCTGTTCGTCGGCGGCATGGCGCTGCAGGTGATCGGTTCGGCCATGACCGCCGGCGGCACGACCGCCCTGCTCTATTGGGGACTGGCATTTTTCCTGACCGGCTCTGGCCTTAACGTGACCTGTCTGAACATGATGCTGACGCAGCGTTTTGAACCGCAGGACAACCGTCGCGAGGCGGCTTTTCTGTGGAACTACGCAGGCATGAACCTGGGTTTTTTCATCGGTTTCGCGGTTGCCGGCCACTATCAACTGACCGAGAGCTACGCCAGCCTGTTCGTTTTCGCGACTGTCGGCAACGTCCTCGCCATCGTGTTGACGGTCGCCAACTGGCGGGTGCTGAAGGACTTGCAAACGCCGTTGCTTCAGACCACGCCCAAGCAGTATCGGCTGCGTTCCGCCGCCGGCCTGGCCATCCTGGCCGCACTCGTACCGGCCCTCTGGATCCTGCTGCAACACCCCGGTCCCACCGGGACCCTGCTCAAGGGCATTTCCGCGCTGGTCGCGGCCGCGCTGGTTTTCCTGACGCTGAAGCACCGCGACAGGATCGAAAGAAACCACATGTGGGCATACCTGCTGCTCACCCTGGGTTCACTGGTGTTCTGGTCGCTCTACCAGATGGCGCCCAATGGCCTGCAGTTGTTTGCCATCAACAACGTCGACCTGGTGGTCTGGGGCATCCAGGTCGCGCCGCAGTGGGTGCAGAATATCAACACGGTCGTGATCGTGGTCGGCGGACCGCTGCTGGCAGCATGGTTCAGCCGGCTGCGCAGGCGCGGCTGGGCCATTGACATCCCGCAGCAATTCGCCGCGGCGCTGATCCTGATGGGCCTCGGCTTCCTGGCGCTGCCCGCGGGCATTTCACTGGCCGACGACGCAGGCATGGTTGCCTTTGGCTGGTTGTTTGGCAGCTATGTCCTGCAGGCCGTCGGCGAACTGCTGATCTCGCCGATCGGCTACGCCATGATCGGCAAGCTGGCGCCGAGCCGTTACCAGGGCATCATGATGGGCAGCTGGATGCTGGTGACCGGTCTCGCCTCGCTGTTCGCCGGCGATTTCTCCGGCATGGTGCCCGACGCCGCCGCAGGCGCCGCATTGCTCACCAACCCGGATTACATGAGCCTGTTTGCGAGGCTCGGCTCGGGCAGCACCATCGTGGGCATCGCCCTGGTGCTGCTGATACCTTTCCTGCGCA
>Ga0209391_10001326_pt1 | contig 12791 bp, 9 predicted proteins | sample PPLLak3March2015_FD_187246 | JGI IMG/M metagenome (GOLD analysis project Ga0209391, IMG submission 187246) | Freshwater sediment microbial communities from Prairie Pothole Lake near Jamestown, North Dakota, USA - PPLs Lake P7 Core (1) Depth... | ecosystem: Environmental > Aquatic > Freshwater >... | reverse complement strand
TGCGAACGCTCGCGCCCGCGTTCGAGACGATCATGCAGCTTGACCGAGCCGGCGCGCTTGCCCCAGCGCATGTCGGTCGTGTAGTACTCCACGTTGCTCATGCTCTCGACGCCACCGGCCATCACCACATCGGCGGCGCCGGTCTGCACCATCATGGCCGCCGTCGCGATGGCCTGCACACCGCCACCGCAGCGGCGGTCCAGCTGCATGCCGGCGACTTCGATCGGGAAGCCCGCCTGCAGTGCGACCCAACGTCCGGTGCAGGGCGTCTCGCCGCTGCTGTAACTCTGCGCGAAGATCACGTCCTCGATGCGCGCCGGGTCGAGCCCGGTTCGCTGCACCACGGCCCGCGCCACGGTGGCACCGAGCTCTTCCACCGGCACGGCGCGCAACACGCCGCCGTACGCACCGACGGGGGTGCGCAAGGGACAAACGATGGCAGCTCGTCTCATTTCAGCCTTCTTTCTCGAATGGGGGGCAACGATCCGGCCACCGCTTCAACCGTAGCGCCCGCCAGTGACGTGCAAGACCTCGCCGGTGATGAAGCTGGCGCGTTCCGACACGAGAAAGGCCACGGCATCGGCGACGTCAGTGGGCTTGCCCACGCGCTTGAGCGGTTGCATCTGCACCGCGCGTTCCTTAATCGTCTCGTAGGTCGGCAGTGCCTGCACCATTTCGGTCTCAATGAAGCCGGGCGCGACGCAGTTGACGGTGATGCCGTAGCGCCCTTCCTCGATCGCCAGGGCCTTGGCCATGCCGATCAGGCCGGCCTTGGCTGCCGAATAATTGGCCTGGGTGGCGTTGCCGAAGTGCGCACGGGAGCTGATGTTGACGATGCGCCCCCAGCCCTGCTCGATCAGGCGCGGCATCACCGCCTTGGTGGCCAGGAACGCGCCCTTGAGCATCACGTCCATCACGAAGGTCCAGTCCTCCTCGCTCATCTTGACCAGATACCTGTCGCGCGGAAAGCCCGCGTTGTTGACCAGGATGTGTACGCCGCCGAATGTCGCGACTGTCTCGTCAACCAGACGCTGCACATCGGCGGCCTTGGTGATATCGCCCACGACGCAGTGGGCCGCGAGGCCGTCGGCTTTCAGCGCTGCTGCGGTGGCTTGCGCCAGATCCGCGTTGATGTCGGTGATGACCACCTTCGCGCCTTCTTGAGCCAGCTGGCGCGCCGTGGCGGCGCCCAGTCCGCGTGCCGAACCGGTGATGATGGCGACCTTGTCTTTGAGTCCGAGATCCATGGAATTCCTTAGTGATGATTGACGGGTCGCAGGTCAACACGGCCCTTGTCGAGGACGACCACACCGCGCTCGAGCGCGGTGGTCCGCAGGGAGACGACGTCACCGTCGACCCACAGTTCGGTCCGGAGGGTGTCGCCGGGCAGCACGGCGGCGGTGAAACGCACGCGCATGCCCGCAAATCGGGCGGCGTCGTATGCCAGGATGCTGCGCAGCACCGCATGCGCGGCGATGCCCATCGTGCACATGCCATGCAGGATCGGGCGGGAAAACCCCGCGGCGCCGGCCACCGCGGGGTCGGCGTGCAGGGGGTTGTAGTCCCCGCTCAGGCGGTAGATCAGCGCGGACTGCGGCAGCGTGGGCAGGTCGCACACGGCGTCCGCGCTGCGTTCTGGCAGGGGGTGGGGCGCGGGGGGCTCGCCCTCACCGGCGCTGCCGCAGCCGCCATCCCCGCGCAGCAGGGTGAGTTGCGTCACCGTGGCAAGCGGCAGACCGGCTGCGCTCTCCAGTTCGCGCACCTGCTGCATCAGTGCGCCCTTGGCCGCCCCTTTGTCCCACAGGCCGCTCACGCGGTTGTGACCGGTCACGAGACCCTCGACCGGCAAGGGCGCATGCAGCTCGATAGTCTGCTCGGCATGCACCAGGCGTTTCCAGTCGATGCCCGTGTCACTCTCGCGGGCCCAGAAGCCCGGGTAGGCCAGCACGTTGGCGAAAGTGGGCATTGCGGTGAGCCCATCCTCGTACACATAGCGCAGCTGGCCGCGGTCCAGCGGGTCCGAGCCGAGCCCGACGCCCAACGCGTAGAGCATGGTGTCGCGCACCGTGAAGCGATGCTGGATCGGCTCGAAGCTGCGCCGCAGCAGGCTCTGTGGATCGAGTGCCATGCCGGATTCCCTCAACCGGCGGCGGCGCGCATCATCTGCCGCGCGATGACCACCTGCTGGATCTGGGTCGTGCCTTCGTAGATGCGGAACAGACGCACATCGCGGTAGAAGCGCTCGATCCCGCTGTCGGCCACATAGCCCGCGCCACCGAAGATCTGCACGGCGCGGTCGGCCACGCGACCGCACATTTCGCTGGCGAACAGCTTGGCGCTGGATGCCTGCAGGACGATGTTCTCGCCCGCGTCCCGCCGCTGCGCAGCGTCGACCACCATACAACGCGCTGCATAGAGCTCAGCCTGGCTGTCGGCAAGCATCGCCTGCACCAACTGGAAGTCGCCGATCCGCTGGCCGAACTGTTTGCGCTCCATCGCGTAGCGCAGCGCGTCCGCGAGGATGCGGGTTGCCACGCCGACGCAAACCGCAGCAATGTGCAGGCGGCCCTTGTCGAGCACCTTCATTGCCGTCTTGAAACCCTGGCCTTCCACGCTGCCCAGGAGGTTGGCGGCCGGCACACGGCAGTCCTCGAAGATGACATCGCAGGTGTGCGATCCGGCATGGCCCATCTTGCGATCGGGCTTGCCCAGCGTAATTCCCGGCGTCCGGGCAGGAACCAGAAAGGCCGAGATGCCGCTGGCACCAGGCAGGTCGGGGTTGGTCCTGGCCATCACGGTGAAGACGCCTGCCTGGGGGGCGTTAGTGATGTAGCGCTTGGTCCCGTTGATCACGTAGTGCTCTCCGTCTCGCACGGCGCGCGTGCGCAGCGATGCGGCGTCCGATCCCGCTTCCGGCTCGGTGAGGCAGAACGATGCGATGACTTCGCCGGTTGCCATGCGTGGCAGCCAGGCCTGCTTCTGTGCAGGCGTGCCGTCCCAGACCAGTCCCTGCGAGCCGATGCCCACCGTGGTCCCCAGCAGCGAGCGGAATGCGGGCGATGTCTGCGTCAGCTCGAACAAGACCTGCACCTCTTCTTCCATGGTCAGGGCCAGTCCGCCGTAGTCGTCGGGGATGGTCATGCCGAACAGGCCGAGTTGCTTCATGCCTTCGACAAGGGTTGACGGAATTTCGTCGGTTTCGTCGACCAGCCTTTCGGCAGGGACCAGTTGCTCGCGAACGAATCGGCGCACGCTGTCCAGCAACAGGTTCAGGGTTTCAACGTCTCGGATCATGGCGTCACCTCGGGCAGAATTTCGATGACCGCATCGGCCGCGTACGCGCCCTGACCGGCTGGCATGGCGAATACCGGGTTCAGGTCGATGGATTGCAGGCGTGCTCCGGCGGCCGCGCCAAACGCCGACAGTTGCGACAGCATGCGGGCCAGCGCATCGATATCAACCGGCGGCCGCCCTCGCGCGCCGAGCAGCAGCGGAGCGCCCTTGATCGAGCGGATCATGCGCTCGGCCACGTCGGGGCCGAACGGGCAGCGGTGAAACACCACGTCCTTCATCACCTCGACGAAGATGCCCCCCAGTCCGAACATGGCCATGGGTCCGAAAACCGGGTCGCGGTGAATGCCCAGGATGCATTCGACACCGCCGCTCAATTGCCTGGCCACCAGAACCCCTTCAATGCGAGCCGTGGGCACGACTTTGCCGGCGCGCTCGACCAGCGTCGCGAAGCCCAGGCGCACGCTGTCTTCGTCGCTCACGTTCAGCAGCACACCGCCGATTTCGGACTTGTGGAGGATGTCGGGAGACAGGATCTTCAGCACCACCGGGAAACCGATGTCCCGCGTTGCGGCCACGGCGGCGTCGACGGTAGTGCACGCAATCTCGGGCGCGCTGGCGATGCCGGCTGAGGCCAGCAGCCGTTTGGCCTGCGCTTCGCTGGGCGTCCTCGCCGGCAAGAATGGCACCGGCACGACCGGTGCGGCCTCACCGGCCTCTGCCGCGAAGGCGCGGCCGTAGCGGCCCATGGCCTCGATCGCCAGCACCGCGCGGCTCGGGTCTTCGAAGACACAAAAGCCGTCCTCCTCATACCCGCGAATCTGCTCCGGCGAGGCCAGGACGGACAGCACGAACAGCCGATCCGGATGGCGCTCGCGCACCCTTTTGAGTTCGTCGCGCAGCCTCGGCGCGACGCTGGGCATGCCGGCGGTGTAGGTAAAGAACCCCAGAACCGACGGGTAACCGCCCTTGTCCACCATGGTCTCGGTGAAACGACTCAGGAGCGAAAAGTCGTTGAGGAACTGCGCCGTGACATCCACCGGGTTGCGGGGCGAGGCATAGGGCAATAGCGCATTGAGCTCGGCCTGGGTCTCGACAGGCATTTCCGGAACGGGAAGGCCCAGGTCCTCGGCGGCGTCGCAGATGATCACACCGGCGCCGCCGCTGACGGTGATCACGCCAAGGGCATTGTTGACGGGATAGATCCGTCGCGTGGCCAGCCGGGCGATGTCCAGCATCTGTTCGGTGGAACGGGCACGCACCACGCCCAACTCAGCGAGAACGGCTTCGATCACGACGTCGTTGCCGGCAATGGAAGCCGTATGCGACTGTGCCGCCGCGCTGCCCACGACGCTGCGACCGACCTTCATCATCACGACCGGCTTGCGGGCCCTGCGCGCCGCTTCCAGGGCTGCGATCAGCCCCGCGGCTTCGCGGATCCCCTCGGAATAGAGCGCGATCACATCGGTGTCATCGTCGTTGACCATCATCTGGACCACCTCGCCCAGCGTGATGTCGGACTCGTTGCCGGTCATCGCACAGGCCGACAGCCCGATGCCGGCCGCGGTCGCCGTGGCCAGAATATGGCCGCCATAGGCGCCGGACTGGCTGACGATGGCGACGCGGCCCGCGCTCGGCATCCCCAACTCGACGCTGGAGACGAAACTGCCGTAGAAACCATTGCGTGGATTGACCAGCCCCAGCGAGTTTGGGCCCAGCACACGCATGCCATGCCGCCGGGCTGCGGCCACCAAGGCGCGCTGCGTCGCCTCGCCTTCCGGCCCGGATTCGGCGAAGCCTGCGCTGAAGACGATGGCGACCGCCGTGCCGCGCTCCGCGAGGTCGGCCACCACCTGCACGGAAGACTTTGCCGGGATGGCGATGATCGCCACGTCGGGCGTCTCGGGCAGCGCATCGACCGAAGCGTACGCGGTCAGGCCCTGCACCGTGGCGCGCCCCGGGTTGACCGGCAGGATGCGACCGGCAAAGCCCTGCGACCGCATGTAGGCGATCGGGCGACCGCCGATGCGCAGGGGGTCGTCGGAGGCGCCGATGACGGCCACGCTTCGCGGGTGAAGCAGGGCATCAAGGGTGTGGCGAGCGTTGATGCCCATGGTCGCCACCTCAGTCGATCTTGGCGCCGGACGCCTTGACCACCTTGCCCCACATGGCGACTTCCGCTTTCACGAAGCTGCCGAAGTCGGCGGGGGTGTTCCATACGGCGCTCGCTCCCAGGCCGGCGAGGCGTTCCGAAACATCCGGCGTCGCGAGCGCCTGCTTGATGGCGGCGTTGAGCTTCGCGATCACATCGGCAGGGGTCCCCGCAGGCGCCATGACGCCATTCCAGCCGACCACTTCAAAGCCCGGCACGCCCGCCTCGACGACGGTTGGCAGATCTGGAGCCCCGGGTGACCGTGTGGCGCCGGTCGTGGCCAGGCCCTTGAGCTTGCCGCTACGCACAAACGGCATGGCCGACGTCATGTAGTCGAAGGCCACCTGGGTATTGCCGGCCATCAGGTCGGCCAGCGCGGGCGCGCTGCCCTTGTACGGAATGTGATTCATCTTGATGCCGGTCATCATGCTGAACAACTCGGGCGCCAGATGCGTCGACGAGCCGTTCCCGGCAGATCCGAAGTTCAGCGTCCCGGGTTTGGCCTTGGCCAACGCAATCAGTTCCTTGATGCTGTTCACGCCGAGGCCGGGGTTGACCGTCACCACCATCGGGCTGCTGGTGAGCTGCGATACGGGGATTAGATCCTTTGTCAGGTCGTAGGCGAGCTTCGGATAGAGCGCCGGATTGATGGCGTGGCCGGTCGTCACCAACAGCAGCGTGTAGCCGTCGGCGGGCGACTTGGCCACTGCGTCGGCACCAATATTGCCGCCAGCGCCCGGCTTGTTGTCGATGATCACGGGCTGTCCAAGCACTTCCGACAGCTTTTGGCCGACGAGCCGCGCCGGGATGTCGGTTGGACCGCCCGGCGTGTACGGCACGACGATCTTGATGGGTTTGCTCGGGAAGGCCTGGGCCGCCGCCGGGCCGCTGGCGGCCCACGCAGCCAGCGCTGCCAAGGCAGTGCCCAACAGGTGTCGCTTGCTTGGTTTCATGGTGTCTCCTTTGTCGCCCAGGTTAGGCGGTTGCTTGATGAACCCTCTGAAAGGGATGCGGAATGCTAGGAGTCATGTGATATTGCGTCCAATACCGTTGGTGTCACCTCTGATACATTTCGTGTAATGGATTTGAGGCAGCTTCGCCAGTTCGTGGCCGTCGCCGAGACGTTGAGCTTCCGGCGGGCGGCCGAGCGTCTGTGCATGGCGCAGCCGCCCCTGTCGGTGGCCATCCGGAAGCTGGAAGTGGAGATTGGCGTCGCCTTGTTCGACCGGGCGTCGCGCGGCGTCAGGCTCACAGCGGCTGGGCACGCCGCATACGAGGTTGCCGGGAAGTGTCTGCGCAATGCGGAAGAGCTGGCGTCAGCTGCGCGCGCGGCAGCCAATGGCGAGTCGGGTCGCCTGCGAATCGGCTTTGTCGGGTCCGTCACCTTCGGGTTGATGCCCCGCTTCGTCCGGGCGTTTGGCGAACGCTATCCCAATGTCAAACTGGAGCTGAGCGAGGCGACCAATGCCGAAGCCGTGGTGGCGGTGGATGGCGGGACGCTGGACATCGCCTTTGTTCGCGTGCCAACGATGCGACCGCCTGCCGTGAAGTTTCAGCACATCGAGAGCGACGTCTTCTGTATCGCCTTGCCGGCAGGGCACCGTCTGGCGGGCCGGAAATCACTGCGGCTGGTGGATCTGGCCGAAGAGCCGTTCGTCGGCTATGCCCCGTCGCGCGCGGGCGGGCTGCATGCGGCTGTGACGCAATTGTTGCAGCGTGCCGGCGTTAGCCCCACGGTCGTTCAGGAGGGCGTGCAGGTACAGACGCTGATCGGTCTGGTCGAAAGCGGTCTGGGCCTGGCACTAGTGCCCGCGGTCAGTGCCGCCCATGCGCCGTCGGGCGTGGCCTTCCGGCCGATCAGTGACCTGCCGCGTGACGCCGTCATCGGGATCGCCCTGGCCCATCACGGCACGGACGAAAGCGTGGTGGCGCGTCGTTTTCGCGATGTGGTGGCTGAAGAGAATAGGGCGTCCGGGAGCGTGGCCGGCGGTCCCGTGTAGCGAGAGCTATGCCACCAGACTCGCCACGCCCTGATGTTTTCGCCAGATCCACCAGATTTCTTACAGCATTTTCGTCGGCTGATCCGGGTTCGCCTTCAAACCATGACTGTGTCGCTTCGCTCCGCGCGTCAGAACAGCGTCGTGATCTGCACCGAGTCGCGATCGCGCTGGGTCTGGACCCTGGCGCCGCCGTTCCGTGCCAGGCGCAGCATGCGTTCGTTGCCGGGCAGGATGTCGGCCACGAAACCGCGCAGGCCCTGGCGCTTGGCATGCTTCATCATGGCGGCGTTCAGCGCCGCGCCGACGCCGCAACCCTGCCAGTCGGGGTGCACCATGAACGCGGTCTCCGCCAGGTTGCTGGTGGGGTTCACGAAGTAGCAGGCCTGCCCCACGATCTGCACTTCTTCCCGGCTGCCGGTGGTGGCGACGAACGCCACTTCGTTCTCGTAGTTCAGGTTGCACAGGCGCTGCACCTCGACGTCGGACAGGCCCCGCACCCTGCGGAAGAACCGGGTGAAGACGTCGGCCTCGCTCAGGTGGTGGAACAGCGCGCGCACGCCCTCGGCATCGCTGGACAGCGCGGGGCGCAGCATCACCTCGCGAGCGTCCTTGAGGGTGAGCGTGACCTCCTCCTCGACCGGGTAGGCGCGCAGGTTTTTCAGCGTCTGGCTCGCCGGCAGGTAGCCCAGCGCCTGCGCCTGGGCAAACAGCTCGGGGCGAAATTTCGGGTGGGCCAGCTCGATCAGCGCCGTGGCGCGCTGGCGGATCGACTTGCCGAACAGGTAGGCGATGCCGTACTCGGTCACGACGTAGTGCACGTCGGTGCGCGCGATGGTGGAGGCCTCGCCGGCCAGCAGGGCCGGGCGGATGCGCGAGGTCGCGCCATCCTCGGTGGTCGAGGTCATGCACAGGATGGGTTTGCCGCCCGGCGAGCGGGAGGCGCCGCGCAGGAACTCGCCCTGGTTGCCAATGCCGCCATAGAGCTCGCCGTCGAACTGGTCCACGCAGGCCTGGCCGGTCAGGTCGACCGCAAACGCCTGCGCGATCGACACCATCCGGTATTGCGCCGCAATGGTGGCCGGATTGCAGACCACGTCGATCGGCTGGAACACGAACAGCGGGTTGCCGTCGACCAGATCGTAAAGCGCGCGTGAACCCAGCGCCATGCTGGTGACGATCTTGAAGGGCTGGTGGGTCTTGCGGGCGCCGGTCAGTATGCCGTTTTCGAGCAGGGGCAGGATGGCGTCGGACACCACATCCGAGTGGATGCCCAGGTCCTTGCGGTCGGTCAGGTACTGCAGGGCCTCGTGCGCCAGCTTGCCCAGACCGACCTGCAGGGTGGAGCCGTCCTCGATGATGCCGGCGATGTAGCGCGCAATCCGCTTGACGGCCTCATCCTGCGCGGGCTCGCGGCCCAGTTCCATGACCGGCGTGTCCACCGGCACCAGGTGGTGGATGCGGCTGACGTGCAGGGTCGAGTCGCCCATCGAGCGCGGCATGGCCGGGTTGACCTCGGCGATCACGACGCGCGCGCGCGCCACCGCCGCCGGGATGATGTCCACCGAAACCCCCAGGCTGACAAAGCCGAAGGCGTCGGGCAGGGAGACCTGGATCAGCGCCACGTCCACGGGAATGCGCCCGAGCTCGATCATCTCCGGCACCCGGGCCACCGACATCGGCACGTACTCCACCAGACCCTGCTTCACGGCGCCGCGCATGTCGGTGCCGACAAAGAAACTGCGGTGCCTGAAGCGCGTGGTGATATGGCCTTCGGCGTCGCGGTCGAAGGCGTTGATGGTGAAGAAATGCAGCAACTCCAGGTCGGCCGGCACCACCGGCAGGGCCTCGAGCGCCTGCAGCAGGGCGCGTGGTGCAGCGCAGCCGGTGCCGACGAACACGTGGTCGCCGTTGCGGATGTGTTCTACAGCCAACGTGGCGGTAGTGACCTTGTCCAGGAAGGGCTCAAGAGCCTTGAATTTTTTCGGCGTTCTTTTGGAAAACATGAAGGGGTCACCCAGGTTGGCTGGCGATCGGCGAATGCCGCATCATCACCGACTCGGGTCCCGTCGCGCAAGCCGGCAGACCCTCGCCCCGGTCACTGGAGCACCTTCGCCCTGGAGGGCTGCGGTGCGAGCTTGCTTGGGGCGGCCCGGCGGCTCATGCGGCCCGCTTGACCCGGACCAGCGGCTCCACCGTGCCTGGCGCGCCATGGTGGCGGATACGCTGTTTCTTCAGGCGGATGATGCAGTCCTCCAGCGTTTGTCCGATGATGGTCTGGTCGCGGATCATGGCGATCTTCGGCCAGGTGGCGCGTTCGCCGGCCAGCACCCAGGCTTGAAACTCGGCCAGCGACAGGTCGCCCAGCACCCGCTGGTAGTCGCGCAGGCGAACCTTCGGGTGGATCGTGACGTCGCCGTAATACTGCTGGTCGATGACGGCGATGGTGCCTTCCATCAGCGTCTTGAAGATGCCGCGGTCGATGCCGTAGGACATCATCTCCATCAGCTGCTTGCTTCGGTGCTTCACCTCGCCCTTGACCACCTGTCTGAGAAATTTCTGCCAGCCCTCCTTGCGGGTCTGGTCGGAGATGAAGGGCAGCACATGCGGGTTGGTCTGGCTGACGATGTGGTGGTTGACGTTGTACAGCTCGCCCAGGCGCTGCGCCGGCAGGTCGCTCTCGATGGCGCCATCGACCCAGCGGATCGACGCCATGTAGGGCTTCTCGTGGCCCAGGCGGTCCTTGGTCATCAGCTTCACCGGCGGGAAAAGGCCGGGCACCGAGCACGAGGCCAGCACCGCGCTCCAGACCAGTAGGTGCGGGGTGGTGAGGTAGTTCAGCAGCCGGGAATGCTGGTTCTTGTCGACCGGCGAAACGGTGATGTTGATGATGCGCTTCGTGCGCTTGAAAGCTTCTTCAAAGGTGTATTCACCCAGGCTCTGGCGCAGGAAGCGCTCCAGCTCGCGAATGTCCATGAGCGACTTCTGGCGCAGCATTTCGCCAAGCTTCAGGCGCCTCCAGACGTGCAGGTCCATGCCCTCGCCGCGGATCAGCGCGTCGAGTTCGTTGTCCTTGTGTGTGCCCAGGAACGCGGCAACCACCGAGCCGGCGCTGGAGCCCGAGATCACGCGCGGCAGCAAGTTCTGCTCGCGCAGCGCCTTGACCACGCCGAAGTGGAACATGCCCATGTTGGCGCCGCCACTGAGCATCAGCGCCGAGCGGCCGAAACTTTGCCCGGTATGGCGGAAGAACATCAGCTTCTGCGCATAGGGCAGCTCGGGGATGTCGTGGTCGCACAGATGGTTCAGCAGGGACGTGACTTCGCTGGTGTATTCGTCGATCAGCAGCTTGGTGCCCACGTGCGCATGCTTGTACAGCTCGGGATTGGCCAGGTTGCCCAGGTTGCGGTGCAGGCCCTCGCGCAGGCTGAAGATCAGCTGTGGCCAGTCGCCGGCCTTGCGCCAGGCCCGCAGGTTGAGCAGGCGCTGCTGGATCAGCTTGTGCTGGTAGTGGCTTGAGACCGGGTTGTTCTTCCAGGCATCCAGACCTTCCAGCGTGTCCAGCACCATCGACTGCGCGCGCCAAGTGCTGTAGTCGGTCGCCTGATCGACCAGTCTCTGCTGCGCGACGGTTTTTCTGGATTTCATGTCTGATTTGTCCCACTGGGGCGGAATCGCACCGCATTTCGAAGTTTGAAAGTCTCAACCGATTTTCCATCGGTGTCGACCCTGTCACTGTCACATTCATAACTCACTTGATGAAGGTCAAAATGGGGGCTTTCCGGAGCTTGCTCCGGCTCTGGGGCGCCGTTGCCGGGGCAGGGTCAGGCATGGACTGGCACCGTACCGCCGTGGCGAGACGTTTTTGAGTCTTTATGGCCTTTACCCAGCGTCAATGGGTCATGGTGACTCCTGAACCGATAGCGTCTTGTTGCAGGTCCGGATCTGGCGCGGGCCAACGGACGGCTCGAACTGGCGCGCAGCGTGGCCTTCGCGGCCGGCCAGGCACTGGCCGGCACGCTGGTTTCCTGGGCGGGCGCACCAGCGGTCTTCATCCTGACGGCGGCGACGATGGTCGCGACTCTGCTGCTAACCGGTGTCGCCCTGGCGATGGGTGCGTCCTTCCGGCATGGTTTGGATCTACTTTGCCCTGGCCGCAATATCGGCCTGACTTGAACCAACCGGTCTCCACGAAACCCGGGGCGATTCATGGTTGCGAAGACGTCAGCGAATGACCAAAACGGGTATTTCAGAGTGGGTCAGAACCTGAAGAGTCTCACTACCGAGCAAGACACGCTTGATTCCGCCGCGGCCGTGCGACGCCATCACAATCAGATCTGCTTTTGATTTCTTGGCGACTTTGAGCAAGGCATCAGACACGTTGCTAGATTTTGCGACGACGGTATTGACACTGATGTGCTTGTTAACCGTGGTCTTCAACAGTAGATCGAGCGACGCCCGTGCCTGGACGGTCCACTCCTTTTCAATCTCTGCCATTTCCTGGATGCTAAGGACTGACGAGCCATCGAAGAAGGTCTTTGCATAGTGCGGAACGATACGGACAACTGTCAAAACTGCATCAAAGTCAGCCGCCAGTTCCGACGCTGCTTCAACCGCCTTTTTGGAAAGCTTTGTCCCATCTGTTGCAACAAGAATCTTCTTGTACATAAGTCACCTTGTGAGTTAATCGGAAAAGACACAGCCTGCGTGCATCCTATGAGCGATATTTCGTTCACAGTAGCACATAGTCTCAGATGCAGGTAGGGGTCTATAGCCGAGCCACGGCTTGACGACGAGTCCGCGCACATTGTGACCGATGAGTTGACTCGAAAATTCATCATTGCCTTGGTGAAATTCTGCGGACGGCCCTGGTCAATGCCTTGGAATGCCTCATTGATCCAGCGCAAATCGCCCAACTGAGAGAAGATCGTATAGAGCCTTTGGAAATGGCTGCACTGCGGCGGAAACAGCGAGCTGACACTTTCGGCCCGTTGCTGCCGGTTACAGACGTGAGGACCGGCCATTCGTGGCGAGGGACAAAAGAGTCAAAGCGGCCCTTCAGATTGCGGGTTCGTTTTCGTTGACCCGGCCGGCGCTTGCGCAGCGTTTACCGACGGCCACGAACGGCCGGTTTCTGGAAGTCCAGTGATCGCCTGCCACCGCCTCAAAGAACTCATTAATCACGCACACGTAGAAGTGAACATGCTCGATCAGGCTGGAGCCGCAGCGGTGGATGAAAGCGATTGCGCCAATGTCAGGTCGGTGGCCGACGAGGCACCCGTGCCGCTTGAATCAGGTTTGAGCTATGTCAGTGTCAATGGGTCGGGTTCGGTGCTGTTGAAGCAAGGGTG
>Ga0209391_10001325_pt1 | contig 12792 bp, 8 predicted proteins | sample PPLLak3March2015_FD_187246 | JGI IMG/M metagenome (GOLD analysis project Ga0209391, IMG submission 187246) | Freshwater sediment microbial communities from Prairie Pothole Lake near Jamestown, North Dakota, USA - PPLs Lake P7 Core (1) Depth... | ecosystem: Environmental > Aquatic > Freshwater >... | reverse complement strand
ACGCGGTTTGGATGTTGCCCACGCTCGAGAACTCCTGCGCGTCGGTCTTGTAGACCTCGTCCGTCAGGTTGCGGATGCCGGCCGAGGCGCGCCAGGTCCTCGACTGCGACTGCCAGCTCGCGAGCACGCTCATGAGCGCGAAGTCGTCCTGCGTCAGCACCTCGCGGTTGTCCACCGACAGCCACGACTTGGTCCGGTAGCTCACGTCGGTAGCGAGCGTGAGCCAGCCGTAGTCGTCGAGCCCGAACTCGTAGCTCACGCCCACGCGTGCCGTCCACTCCGGGGCGAAGGGCGGCTCGTCGTCGGAGCGGTCGCGCTCGACGGGCACACCGCCCGCCCCCCGGATCGTGTCGGTGAATTCCGCGTAGTCGGCGTTGAGATAGCCGAGCTGGCCCTGCAGGGTCAGGCCGTCGACCGGCACCCACAGCAGCTCGACCTCGGCGCCCCAGATGTCGAGCGCGGCGGCGTTGAGGACCGGGAAGCTGAACGTCGGCACCGGGGCATCGGGATTGACCACCTCGGAGACGCGCGCCTGGAAGTCGGTGTAGTCGCTGTAGAAGAGCGCGCCGTTCAGCCGCAGGCGACCGTCGGCCAGCGTGTTCTTGCTGCCGACCTCGTACGTCCACACGTACTCCGGGTCGTAGGAGCCCGTCTCGCCCGGCGTGTTGGCGCGCCCGTTGAAGCCGCCGCTCTTGAAGCCGCGCCCGGCGCTCACGTAGAGCAGCGAGTCACTGCTCACCCGGTAGTCGAGCCCGAAGCTCGGGGTCAGCGCGTCCCAGCTCTCGTCGTCCAGATACTCGAACGTGCCGACCAGCGCAGCCAGGTTGGAGAAGGTCGAAGTGGTCCGGAAGTAGTCCTTGCTCTCGTAGGTGTAGCGCAGGCCGAGGGTGCCGGAGAGCTGGTCGCTGAACTGCCAGGTCGCCTGCCCGAAGGCGGCGTAGCTGTCGGTGTCGAGGTCGTCGTCGACGGTCCGCAGGAAGGTGAGCGGCAGTGCGCCGAACACGAGGAAGTCGTCCGCGTACGCCTCCTGGTGCGAGGTGATGCTCTCGTTGAGGTAGTAGAGGCCGAACACGGCGTTCAGGCGCCCGCCGTCGTCGAACAGGAACTGGAACTCCTGGGACAGCTGGTCCTGGTCCACGCCAACGAACACGTCGCCGAGCTCCCACTGGCTGGCGTCGATGTCGACGTAGTTGTCCACGTCGAGGTCGCGATAGCCGGTGATGGACTTGAAGCGCCAGGCATCGGACATGTCCCAGCCGACGGTGAGCGCGACGCCGCCGTGGTCGAGGTCCTGCCCCTCGTCGCCGGTGAAGGACGTGCGCGATTCGAACTCCCAGTCGCCGGTCGGCGCGGGCTGCAGCACGTTCACGCCGCCCGCGAGGTTGACCTGCAGCAGCGGCGCCTCGGGCCGGCCGAGGTTGAGCGCGTTGCGCTGCCGCGTGTAGTCGAGCGCCAGGCTCACCTCCACGGTGTCGCTCGGCTCGAAGTTCAGGATGGCGCGCGCTGCCGTCGTGTCGATGTCGTTGTACTCGCGCCCGGTGGTCGGGTCCTCGACGATGCCGTCGCGCTTCGAGTAGAGCGCGGCGATGCTCGCACCGAAGGTATCCGTGACGGGTCCGCCGAGGTACGCCTTGGCGTCCATGCGGTCGTAGTCGCCGTAGCCGACCTCGAAGTTACCGCTCAGGGCCTCCGGAGGCTTCTTCGAGATGAGACGGATCGCGCCCGCGATGGTGTTCTTGCCGTACAGGGTGCCCTGCGGCCCGCGCAGGACCTCGACGCGCTCGATGTCGTAGAGGTTGAACAGCGCGCCCTGGATGCGCGAGATGAAGATGTCGTCGAGATAGATGCCGACCGCCGGGTCGAAGGTCTGCAGCGCGTCCGGCTGGCCGATGCCGCGGATGTAGACGTTGGCGCTGGTGGCCGAGCCGCGGCCCTGCACGAGATTGAGGTTCGGCACGCTGCCCTGCAGTCCGCCGAGGTCCTGCGCCTGCAGAAGCCGCAAGTCGTCCGACGAGAACACCGAGACGGCGATCGGCACGTCCTGCAGCGCCTCCTCGCGGCGGCGGGCGGTGACCGTGATCTCCTCGAGGCCGCCGGCGGCCGCGGGGCGCGCGGCGGGCGCCTCCTGGGCGAGCACGGCGGGAACGACGCACAGCGCGGCAGCGGCAGCCGCGCACGCCTGCACCGAACGGTTGGCGAACTTGTTCATTGGATCCCCCTGGACGACGCCGGCGCGGCGCCTGTTTTTCAACGCGCGCTGAAATCTAGTTGAACGGTCGTTGAAATTCAACAGGCGTTGCAGGTCGGCCTGCGCTTGGCCAGAATCGCCGCACTCCGCAGCGGCCCGACCGCGGCGAGCCTCGACGCGACTCTTGCGGTGCAGCAACAACAGTACGATGGCGACAGCGGCAAAGCGACGACGGACGGCGGCCCCGGCACGCGCAAGCCGTGCGATTGCGCCGCCGCGGCGCGTGCGCATCCTCGATGCGGCGGAGCGGCTGTTCGCGGAACGCGGCTTCCACGGCGTGTCGATCCGCGACATCACCGGGGCGGCGGGCGTGGACGTCGCGCTCGCCAACTACCACTTCGGCAGCAAGCGGGGACTGCTCGAGGCGGTGGTCCTGCGTCGCGCCGAGGACCTGAACACGGAGCGCCTCACGCGCCTGGATGCGCTGATCGCGGACGCGGGCCGCAAGGTGCCGGCGCTCGAGGAGATCATCGACGCGTTCACGCATCCCCTCCTCGATCGCTCCGCCCGCGGCGGCCCGGGCTGGAAGAGCTACTTCGCGCTGATCGCAGAGGTGAACAACTCGCCCGAATTCGGCGGCGTGCTCATGACGAAGCACTTCGACCCGGTGGTGCATCGCTTCATCGAGGCGATCCGAAAAGCGCTGCCCGACTGCGACGATCGCGACCTGTACTGGGCATACCACTTCCTTTCGGGTGCCCTCACGCTCACGTTCGCGGAGACCGGCCGCATCGACAAGCTCTCGGGCGGCGTCTGCCGCGCCAGCGACCTCGACGACGTCCACGAGCGGCTGGTGCCGTTCTGCGCTGCCGGCTTCCGCGCGCTCTGCGCCGGCGGCACGAAGAAGCGCCGTGCGCGACCGGCACGTGCCGCGAGGGTGCGATGAGCGGACGGCGGCTCAGCGCGCTCGTGACAGGCGCCGCGAGCGGCATCGGGCTCGGCGTCGCTACCTACCTCGCCGAACGCGGCCACACCGTGTGCCTCACGGACCTCGACTCGGATGCGGTCGCCGCCGCCGCCGCCGGACTGCACGCGCGTGGCCTCGAGGCCACCGCGATGCGGCTCGACGTGACCTCGGCCGCCGACATCGACGCCGTGGCCACGGCACTGGCACCCGCGGGACCCGACCTGCTGGTGAACAACGCCGGCCTGCAGCACGTGGCGCCCCTCGAAGAATTCCCGCGCGAACGCTGGGAGCTGCTCGTCGCGGTCATGCTCACCGGCAGCGCCATGCTGACGCGCGCCGTGCTGCCGGGCATGCGGCGGCGCGGCTTCGGGCGCATCGTCAACGTGGGCTCGATCCACTCGCTGGTGGCCTCGCCGTACAAGAGCGCCTACGTCGCCGCCAAGCACGGGCTGATCGGCTTCTCCAGGACGATCGCGCTCGAGACCGCGGACTGTGACGTCACGATCAACACGGTGTGCCCGAGCTACGTGCGCACGCCGCTGGTGGACGCCCAGATCGCGGCGCAGGCGCGTGCGCACGGGCTCCCCGAGCAGCAGGTGGTGGACGAGATCATGCTCAAACCCATGCCGAAGCGCGCCTTCGTCACCCTCGAGGAGCTCGGCGGCATCATCGAGTTCCTGGCGAGTGACGCGGCCCGCAACGTCACGGGACAATCGATCGCGGTGGATGGCGGGTGGACGGCACAGTGAACGCACGGGGGTCGGAGGGCGACATGCGAACGAACAGGGCGGGAACGGCGCGAACCAGGTACGTCGTGGTCGCGCTCGGGATGCTGGCCGCGAGCGCCTGCGGACGCGAGGCCGCGACGGCGGCGCAGGACGCGCGGCTCTCGGCGCGGCCCATCGACCCGGCGAGCGTGACGGTGTCGGGCCCCTCCGCCGGCGGCTACATGGCCGGGCAGTTCCACGTCGCGTACTCGGACCTCGTGCAGGGCGCGGCGATCATCGCCGCCGGTCCGTATCGCTGCGCCGAGGGCTCGCTGCGGCACGGGCTCGGCCGCTGCATGAAGGGAGACGAGGAGATTCCGACGGCGCGCCTGCTCGAGGAAACGAGCCAGCTCGCGCTCGACGGCGCGATCGCCCCGATCGCAGGCCTCGCCGACGATCGCGTGTGGATCTTCCACGGCGCCGCCGACCCGTTCGTGGGCGTCGCCGTCGCCGACGCGCTCGAGACGTACTACCGTGCGCTCGTGACGCCGGAATCGGTCGTTCGCGTCGAGCATCCGCAGGCCGGTCACACCTTCCCGACCAGCGACCCCACGGCACCCGCCTGCACCGCCGTCGAGGAGCCGTACGTCGGGAACTGCGGACTCGACGGCGCCCGCGCCCTGCTCGGCCACCTCTATGGCGAGCTCGCCGACGGCCGCGTGCCGCGCCCGGCCGGGCTCATCGAGTTCGACCAGCGTCCGTACGCCGAGGCCGCGGGCAGTGCGGGCCTCGCCGATCGCGGCTGGCTGTTCGTCCCGCAGGACTGCGAGACCGGCGGGGAGGCGCGCTGCCGCCTGCACGTCGTGTTCCACGGCTGCAAGCAGGGCGGCTCGTTCATCGGCGACGCGTTCATCCGCCGTTCGGGATTCCTCGAGGCAGCGGAGGCGAACCGCGTCGTGCTGCTGTTCCCGCAGGTCGAGCCGAGTTTCCAGCCGCTCAACCCGAACGGCTGCTGGGACTGGTGGGGCTACGAGGGCGCGGATTACGCGACGCGCAACGGCGTGCAGCTGCAGGCGGTGCGGGCGATGGTCGGCGATCTGCTCGGCGAGGCGCGCGAGGCGCCTTAGATCAGGCCTGGGCGCGGGTCCGCTGCGCACCGTAGAGCACGCTCATCCTCCGCACGCCCTTCACGCGCCGGGAGGAGCGGCGGATCTCCTTCAGCAGCCGCAGCAGCAGCCGGAGGCCCTCGCGCTCGCCGCCCGCGCAGAACTCCTCGCTGAGCCCGACATGCAGCACCGTCACGTGCTCGAGGTCGGCGCGCATGTAGACGGCGACGCCGATCGGCCGGCCGGTCGTGGTCTCGAGGGCGAACAGCGACTGCACCTCGGTGAGGCCCGCGACCCGCACGCGCAGCCAGTCGCCGTCGGGCTGGATCTCGGGCGGACCGAAGCGGTCGATGACGTGGACGATGCCGCGCGCCACGCGGTCCTGGCAGCGATTGAAGAACAACAGCCGTTCGAGCGTCGGGCGATGCCCGAGGGCGACCCGCGAGGCGAACGTCACCGCGTCCCTCATCTAACGTGCCCCTCGTGCCGTTTCGTGGGAGCCGGTGCTCCGGCCCTCTGTCAGCGAGGGCCGATCATGCTCGCGGGGCCAGCTTATGTCGAGAAGGCGGTCAACCCGGCGAATGCTGCGCCGCGGCGGCCGGCCCTGGGCCGCAGACCCGTGACCCGCCCGCGAAACTTTGAATTGCCTCGGGTTTTTGCCCGCTGACGGTGGACCCGCCGTGCAGGGTAGTGCGCAATCCGCGGGTGCACCCCCGGACCGACGCACTCCCCCGTCCTGCCCCGGCCGTCGCCCCCTCCGAGGGGGTGATGGTGGACGTCGTCGTGCTGTCCGACGACGTCGCCCTGTACCAGGCGACGCGCGACGCCGTGGGCGAGCGCAACCCGGTGTGGCGCGCGAGGACCGCGGCCGAATCGGTGGACCTGCTGCTCACGGGACGCTGCGGCGTGCTGCTGCTCGACATGGGCGCGGTCTCGACGCAGCCCGCCTCGCTCGTCGAGCAGATCGTGGACCAGTTCCCGGACGTGGTGGTGGTGGTCGCCGGGCGCCGCGACGACGAGGCCCTGCTCGCCCAGCTGGTCAGCGACGGCCTCGTCTACCGCCTCATGCACAAGCCGCTGTCGCCGAAGCGCGCCGGCATGTTCCTCCAAGCCGCGATGCGTGCCCACCTCGAGCGCCGCGGCAGCCGCGGTGGCGCAGTGCGACCGCCTCGGGTCGAGACGCTGCGTGCGCGCCTCGATCCGCGCAAGTGGCTGTTCGTCGGCGGCGGCCTGGCGTTGTTCGTGGCGGCACTCGGGACCGTTCTCGTGGCACGCCACGAGCGTCCGACGGCGCAGCCGTCGATCCCGGCGGAGTCGCGACCTGCCGCGGAGCCCGCCACCGGTCCGCTCGCCGATCCGGTGCTGTCGGGGGCCCGCGCGGCACGCGCCGCCGGACGACACGAGTCGCCGGCCGGTCGCAACGCCCTCGACCTCTACGCGGCAGTGCTGCTCGCACGCCCGGACAATGCCGAGGCGCAGGCGGGGCTCGCGGCTACGACCGCCCTTCTGGTCGAGCGCGCGAACGACACCGCGACGTTCGGCGACGCTGACGAGGCCCGACGCCTCGCGGAGCGGGTGCTGGCGGTGAGCGCCGACCATCCCGGGGCACGCGAACTGCTGGCGCGCCTCGAGGCGACGCGCGTTCCGCCATCGGCGCAGCCGTCGGGCACGCCTACGGCCGCGCCCGCCCCCGCGGCCGCGCGAACGCCGGAACCTGCGCCCACGTCGGAGCCTGCACCCGCCTCGGCACCGCCGAAGTCCACCGTGCCCGTCGCGGCCGTACCTCGCGCCGCGCGGGTGATGCCGGATCCGCTCACGCCACGAATCGTCGCGCCGCCCCCTGCAACGAGGCCGGCATCTCGGACCGGCCGGTTACGCAGCTACGGCGCGCCGATTTCATCCGGCCACGCCGTCGCCGGCCTGGCCGCGGCCGACCCCGTCCCGACGCCGACCCCGGCTGCGGCCCCGGAGCCAATTGCGGCGCCTATCCTGCCGCCGAGCCTCGCCGATTCCGGCGCTGGCCCGGGCGTGACGGCCCGGGATCTCGAGGCGCTCGCCACGCCCGAGCCCGCCTATCCGCCGGAGGCCTTCCGAGACGGCGTCGGGGGCTGGGTCGAGGTCGAGTTTACCGTCAGCGAGCGGGGCACGACCGGCGACATCGTGATCGTGGCGGCCGAGCCGCGCGGCGTGTTCGATGCGGCGGCCACCGGGGCCGTGGCCGCGTGGCGCTACCGGCCGCGCGTCGTGAACGGCCAGCCGGTCGCGCAGCGCACGTCCGTGACCCTGCGCTTCAGCGTCGAGGATTGAGCGCAAGGTGCTTCGTGCCCAGCACGAAGGCCACCATCGCCCACAACGCCGCGAGCCCCGCGCCGCACCAGGCGATGCCGCTGAGGCCCAGCCCGAACGTCGCCTTCACGATCGCGTGCGCCGAGGCCGAGGTCGCGTCGCCGCCCCGGTACACGAAGGTGTCGATCAGGCTCTTCGCCTTGTAGCGCTCCTCGCGCGTCACCGAGGTGTAGAGCGTGTCGCGCGACGGCCGCGTGATCGAGTACTCGCCGACGCGTCGCACGACCATCACGGCGACCAGCACGGCGAAGCTCGGGAACAGTGCCAGCGCCGCGAAACCGAACATCATCAGGATCGGCACGGACACGATCAGTGCGCGGAACCCGAGCCAGCGGTACAGGCGCCCGAACACGAACACCTGCATGGCGAGCGAGCCGGCCTGCACCCAGAAGTCGATGCGGTTGAAGAACACGGTGCGGGCGTCGCGGGTCGTGAAAACCTCCGCGACCATCGCCTGCTGCTCGAGGTACAGGAAGGTGGACACCCAGGTGAGCAGGAACACGAACAGCGCGATCAGCGCGAGGTACGGCGAACTCGCCACCTGCCGGAAGGCGGCGAGCGCCGAGCCGCCGAGGCGCGCGTCGCGGTCCTCGCCGGGCGAGGTGTTCTCGCCGTACCGGCGATGCCAGCGCAGCACCAGCAACATGAATCCGAGCGAGGCCGCGAGCAGCGCCGCGGACACGAGCAGCAGGTTGATGGTGCCGATCGGCTCGGCGAGCCGCGCACCGAGGAAGGGACCGAAGAGGCCGCCGGTGCTCAGGCCCGCCGCCACGAAGCCGAACAGCCGCCCGGCCTGCTCGCGGCTGAACACGTCGGCCATCAGGCTCCAGAACACCGCGACCACGAAGAGCACGAACACGCTGACCCAGACGAAATAGGCGCGCGCGATCCAGGTGTGGTCCTCCTGCAGGTTGAACCACGCGTGGAACCCGAGGATGTTGGCCACGAAGAACAGGTACACCCAGGGCAGGAAGGCCGTGCGCCGGTAGCGCGAGGTGAGCCAGCCGTACACGGGCTGCACGAGCAGCATTCCCAAGAAGGTGCCCCAGAACAGCGCCGGCAGCGTCTGCACACCCGAGGTGATGCCCATGGTCTCCCGGATCGGCCGCAGGATCGCGTACGCCGAGAACATCGCGAAGGCGGTGGCGAACGCGGCGAGCGCGCCGCCGAGCTCGTGCGGCCGGGCGTTGATCGCGCCTGCGAGCAGGCGCTTCAATGCGCGATCCCGGGCTGGACGGCTGCAAGATCGAGCGTCGCGCCCGGCACCGCGACCTCGGCACGCACGCCCTCCCCGCGCAGCGCGTCGCGCAGGCCTTCGGCGGCCGCGGTCTCGCCGTGCACCAGCCACACCGGCGGCCGGCCCGGGATGCCCGAGTGCCAGCGAATCAGGTCGCGCTGGTCGCCGTGCGCAGAGAAGCCGCCGAGCGTGTGCACGCGCGCGGCGACCTTGACCGGCGAGCCGTGGATCCGCACGTAGTCGCGCCCGTCCACGATCGCGCGGCCGAGCGTGCCCTGCGCCTGGAAGCCGCTGAAGACGACGTCGCACTCGGGTCGCGCGAGGTTGTGCTTGAGGTGATGCACGATGCGCCCTCCGGTGCACATGCCGCTGCCGGCGATCACGATCGCCCCGTTGGTGATGCGGTTGATCGCCATGGACTCGTCGGGCGACCGGCAGAGCTTCAGGTTCGGCAGCGGCGGCAAGCTGCGCAGCCGGGCGCGCCACGCCTGCGCTTCCTCGTCGAAGAGCTCGGCGTGCTTCCAGTACACCTCGGACGTCTCGATCGCCATGGGGCTGTCGAGGAACACCTGCCAGTCGCCGAGTTCCCACGCCTCGAAGTGCATGGCGAGCTCGTAGAGGATCTCCTGGGTGCGGCCGACCGCGAACGCGGGGATCAGCACGTTGCCGCCGTCACGCCGCGCGGCGCGCAGGATCCCGCCGAACTCCTCGAGGGTCGCCTCGCGCGAGCGGTGCAGGCGGTCGCCGTAGGTGCTCTCCATGAGCACGAGATCCGCCGCGGGGCCCGTCTCGGGGTCGCGCAGGATCGGCGAGTCGTACTGGCCGACGTCGCCGCTGAAGACGAGGCGGCGCTCGACGCCGTCCTCGCGCAGCGTGAGCCAGACGCTCGCGGAGCCGAGGATGTGCCCAGCGTCGCGAAAGGTGACCTCCACGCCCGGCAGCACCTCGGCGGGCTTCCCGTAGCGCACGACGCGCATGAGCTCGATCGCCGCCATGGCGTCCTCGAGGGTGTACAGGGCCTCGACCCGGCGCGCGTCGCCCGCTTTCTCGCGCTTGCGGTTCACCCGCTCGGCATCGCGCTCCGACATGGCCGCGCCGTCGGCGAGCAGGATGCGGGCGAGGTCGCGACAGGCCGGATTGGTGTAAACGGGGCCGCGGAAGCCGCGCTTGCGCAGCAGCGGCAGCCGGCCGCAGTGGTCGATGTGGGCGTGGCTCAGCACCACGGCGTCCACCTGCGCGGCGTCGAAGGGAAAGGGCGCGCGGTTGCGCTCGTCTGGAGCCGCACCGCCCTGGATCATGCCGCAGTCGAGCAGCAGCCGGCGGCCACCCACGATGAGGATGTGACAGCTGCCGGTGACCTCACCGGCGCCGCCGTAGAACTCGAGGTGCATGCGGATCGCCTCAGGCGATCCGCTGGCCTACGGTCGCCTCGCTGTCGGTTCGTGTCTCGCGCTCGCGCAGCAGCTTGACGCAGGCCTTCACGACCCGGGCATCGTACCGGCGACCCGCCTGGGATTGAAGCTCCTCGATGCACGCGCCGACCGACAGCGCCGGGCGCTGCGGCCGCGGCGCGAGCATGGCCTCGGCGGCGTCGGCCACGGCGACGATGCGCGCCTCGAGCAGGATCGCCTCGCCCTCGAGCCCGCGCGGGTAACCCGAGCCGTCGAGGCGCTCGTGGTGCTGGCGCACGACCTCGGCCACCGGCCACGGGAAGTCGATGGTGCGCAGGATCTCGTACCCACGCTCGGCGTGCGTCTTGACGAGCTCGTACTCGGCCGCAGTGAGCTGCCCCGGCCGCCACAGGATCTCACGCGGGATGTGCAGCATGCCCGAGTCGATGAGCTGCCCCATGACACGCAGCCCGCACACCGAGTGACCCGGCAGACCGAGCGCCGTGCCGATGCCGGCGGAGAGGTCGCCGACCCGGCGCGCCCGTCCGGTGCGACCGGCGTCCTGGGTCTCGGCGAGCCCGCCGAGCGACTCGACCACGCCGAGCATGACCCGCTCCATGTGGTCCATGGCGCTCAGGATCTCGGCGTCCGAGCGCCGGCGCCGCAGCACCCGCACGAGTCCCTCGGCGATCCAGGCGGCATGCCGCCGGTCGTCGTCGTCGTAGGGCTCGGCCTTGTCCGCGAGCAGCAGGACGCCCGCGACGTGCCCGCCGTCGAGCAGCGGCGCACAGAGCTGGCGTCGCAGCGTGCCCGGCAGGCCGGCCTGCCGCAGCCCGTCCGTGCCCTCGACGGCGTCGCGAACGACCGCATGCTGGGTGGCCAGGCACTCGGCAAGCGCCGTCTTGGCCGGCGGCTCGCCGCGCCAGCGCCGCAGCAGCGCGAGGTCGGTCGCCGCTGCGGCGTCGCCGCCCCGGGCGGCGACGAGCTCGAGATGGCCCGCCTCGGGCAGGGCGAGAAACACGTAGCCGACGGCCCCGCCCGCAAAATTGCCGGACGCCACGAGGGCCTGCTCCAGGATCTCCGCCTCGGTCATCGAGTGCGCGCGCTGCACGAGATCGAGCAGCGTGGCGAGGCACTGCTGCTCGCGGCCGGCGCGATCCAGGGCTCGACGATGCTCCGACAGGTCGCGCACGGCCACGACGCGCAGGCCGGCCGCACCGTCGACCGCAGCGACCGACACCTCCGCATCGAACGAGCTGCCGTCCGGTCGCCGCCAGCGGCACTCGCGTACGTCCACGCCGGGACGCGCGACGCCATTGGTGACGCTGCGCACCGTCGCCTCGACTTTGTCGGCAGTCTCGAACTGCTGCAGGCTCGACCGGGCCAGGGCCTCGGCGTCGAGGCCGAGCAGCGCGCTGAACGCGGCGTTGCCCTGCAGCAGGCGCCCCTCGGCATCCGCCACGCAGGTCGGGACGGGCGAGCGCTCGAGTGCCTGTGTGCGCAGCGCCGACTGCTCCTGCGCCGCGCGGCTCGTGCGTTCCGCCGTGACCTCGCGCGCCGAGGTGATCCAGCAGGCCCGACCGTCGAAGGACACCGACCGGAACCGCAGCTCGAGCGCGAGCGGCGGGTGGCCGGGCCGGACCAGGCTCGCCTGGACGAGGCCCGTGGGGTCGTCGCCGGGCACGCCTGCCGGCAGCAGCTCCGCGATCGAGCGACCGCAGAGCGACTCCCGAGCAGTGCCGAACAGTGCCGCCGCGGAATCGCTCGCGGCGCGTATCTCGTGGGTCTCCATGTCTGCGAGCCAGGTCGGCACGGGCTGCGCCGCGAAGGCGCGCTCCGCGTCCATCGCCACGGCCTGGGCACGCGCGCGGCTGGCCTGAAGTTCGGCGAGCCGAGATTCGAGTGCGGCGATCCGGCCCTGCTCGTTGCGGGACTCCCGGGCCGCGTCGCGCGCCTGCGCGACTTCGCGCGACATCTCGCGCTCGCGGACGTCCGCGTCGCGCAGCCGCGCCTGCAGCGCGCCCAGCGCCTCGGCGTCGGCCCGGACCGCCTCGTCACGTTCGCGGGCCGCAGCCTCGGCGGCTTCGCGCGCGACCCGTTCCGCGACAGTCAGCTGCTGGTTGGCGGACTCGAGCTCGCCGAGCCGGCGCTCGAGCTCGCCGAGCCGCCGGCGGTCGCTCTCGCGACGTTCGAGCAGCTCTGGCACCAGCGCAGGCATGCGCAAGGTCCCCGACCCCTGCAGCTGCTCCTCGACGGCGCCCATGAGGTCCTCGAGGGTCGAGCCGCGCGGGAAGAAGCGGATCGCACCGACCTCGGCCGCGAAGGCCTCGTACTTGGCGCCCTCGATGCGGAACGAGTGCAGCAGCACCGGCACGTGCGCGAGCAGGGGATCCTCGTGGACGCGCCGGCAGAGTGCGAAGCCATCGAGCTTCGGCAGCAGGACGTCGCTGATCAGCACGTGCGGCGCCTCGCGGCGGGCAACCTCGAGCGCCTCGACCCCCGACCGAGCGGTCTGGACCCGCAGGCCACGGGACTCGAGCAGCGTCCCGAGGGCTGCAAGATCCTGTTCGCGTTCGTAAGCCAGCAGGACGGTTTTCATCGCCTCGCTTCTAGTAGTCCGATGGCCGAACGATATGCTCCGCAGCCCTCCGCGCACCAGCGGCGGGCGCGGACCGCGCGAGGTCCGTCACAGTTCGGCCCGCCGCTCTCCCCCGGGCGGCGGACCGCGGCCGGCTCAGGCGGGCCGGAGCTCGGCCGCCGAGGCCGGCAGGTGCCGGCGCAGCGCCTCGACCGGGCCGTGGACGAGGTCCTTGCGGATCTCGTGCACCACACGGTCGCGGATCGGACGCG
>Ga0209391_10001321_pt1 | contig 12800 bp, 10 predicted proteins | sample PPLLak3March2015_FD_187246 | JGI IMG/M metagenome (GOLD analysis project Ga0209391, IMG submission 187246) | Freshwater sediment microbial communities from Prairie Pothole Lake near Jamestown, North Dakota, USA - PPLs Lake P7 Core (1) Depth... | ecosystem: Environmental > Aquatic > Freshwater >... | reverse complement strand
GAACGCCAGGATCGGGCAACTTGGCCGGAAATGACTGACCAGCCTGGCGGTGGACCCGGATTCGGTAAAGGTCACCACGTAACGGGCAGCCAGTTCATCCGCCGCCTGGCAGGCAGCCTTGACGACGGCCCTCGAGGTCGAGTGCCGGTCGAGCAGTGACATACCCGCAGGCCAATGCCAGGGCAGCCTGGCGTGTTTCGATTCGGTATGGGCAGCGATACGCGCCATGGTCGCAACCGTTTCAACGGCGTGTTTGCCAACCGCGGTCTCGCCTGACAACATCACGGCATCGGAACCATCCAGGATCGCATTGGCCACGTCCGAGGCCTCGGCACGCGTAGGCCGCGGGTTATGGATCATCGATTCCAGCATCTGTGTCGCCGTGATCACCACCAGGCCGCGGCGGTAGGCTTCGAAAATAATCTTTTTCTGGTACATCGGCACCTGTTCAGCCGGCAGTTCGACACCGAGGTCGCCACGCGCGACCATGACGCCGTCGGCCACGGCGAGTATGCTTTCCAGGTTGGTCAGCGCCTCCGGCTTTTCGATCTTGGCGATCACCGGCATGTCCGGCCTGCCGTTGGCGGCCAGGAAATGCTTCAGTTCCAGCACGTCCGCAGCGGTCCTGACAAACGACAGGGCCATGTAATCGACGCCGATTGCGATGCCGTGCAGGGCGTCTGACTTGTCCTTGTCTGTGAGTGCGGAAACGGACAGCAGCGTACCGGGGAGATTGATGCCCTTGTTAGACTTCAGTCGACCGCCGTTGATCACCCGGGTGATGACGTCGTTGCCGTGCACCGATTCCACCTCAATTTCGATCAGCCCGTCATCCAGCAGTATCCTCTCGCCGGTTTTTACATCCGTGGGAAGGCTCTGATAGCTCGTCGCAACCCGCGCAGCCGTCCCCTCGACTGGTTCGGTGGTCAAAATGAATCGTGCGCCGGCCTCGAGCCATACGCCGTCCTGACCGGCGATATGGCCGGTACGGATCTTGGGGCCGGACAGATCCTGCAGACAGGCCACCGCGGTGCCGAGCTTCCTCGCTGCCGCATGCACATTGAGCAGGCGCTGGCGGTGCTCTTCATGTGACCCGTGTGAATAATTCAGACGCACGACGTTGACACCGGCCGCGATCAGTTTTTCGATGGATTCGGGGTCCGACGAGACTGGACCCAGCGTGGCAACGATGTTGGTTCGACGCATGAGAATTGCACCCAGCTAGTTCGGAATAATCAGCGTAGCACAGTTTGACCGGCAGACGGCCAGCGCGCAATCCGGCGGCGTCCGGTCAGCGCTGTCGATGGCGCAAACTGCAACGCTGGCCATCCGCTGGTTTTGCAGTAAACTTGAACTCCATAGCCGCTGCCCGGAAGGGGTTGCTGACAACCCCGGCGCAACCCCGGCAGCCAGCGGCCGGATCGCTGGCAACTCAGAATGGAAGGAAGCGTCGATGACCCAACCAGCTTGGCAAAACTCCATCGCCATAAGCGGCGCCGGCAGCGGTTTCGGCGCCGCTTTGGCGCAGCTGTACGCTGCCCGTGGCTGGAATGTCGCGGTCACCGACATCGATGAGGAACGCGCCCGCCGGACACTGTCGGAAATTGGCCGTCATGGCGGCAACAGTTTCTGCATGCGGCTCGACGTAACCAGCGCGGAACATTGGCAGCAATTGCAGGAAACGGTCCTGCAACGCTGGGGTGGCCTGCAGGTGCTGGTCAACAATGCCGGCGTGGCTGCGGCCGGCAATGTCGAAGACACCAGCCTGGAGGACTGGACCTGGGTGCTGGATATCGACCTGCTGGGCGTGGTGCGCGGCTGTCACCAGTTCGCCGGATTGATGAAACGGCAAAAGTCAGGCCACATCGTCAATATTTCTTCATTCGCGGGTCTCGCCGGTCTGCCTTTCATCGCGGCCTACGGTGTTGCCAAGGCGGGCGTCGTGGCCCTGTCTGAGGCGTTACGCGCCGAAATGCACCCCTTTGGCGTCGGCGTTACCGTCGCCTGCCCCGCGTTTGTCAAAACCGGTTTGCTGGATACCTTCCGCGCGACCCGGCCCGATGCGCACGCGAAAGTCAGCCGCTGGATGGAAACCTCCGGCGTCAGCGCTGAACAGGTCGCCGAAACCATCGCCAAAGCCATCACGGATAGACAATTCCTGCTTTTGACACACCCACAGACCCGCAGCGCCTGGCGTTTGAAACGCTGGCTCCCGCAGGTTTACTTCAGGATGCTGGCAAAACGCAGCCCGGGTCCCGCTTAACGAACATCAGTCCAGTGGGTAAACCGGGTGTTCGGCATCCGGCGCATAGTACTGCATCATTTTGGCCTCAAGCTGCGCCAGTTCCTGCTGGCGGTTGCCGGGCGACGGGTGGGTGCTGAGGAACTGCGGTGGGGCGGATTTGTTCAAGCCAGCCATTTTTTCCCACAGGCTGGCAGCGGCGGCAGGATTGAAACCAGCCCGGGCGGCCAGTTCAATACCCATTTCGTCCGCTTCCCTTTCGGCCGCCCGGCTATTGGGCAGGTTGACTGCGAGCATGGCTGCCAGTGCCGTGCCCGTCAATGCGGCACCACTATTGTCAGCAGCAATCCCCACCACCGCGACACCCACGCTGGTGGCAATCTGCATCGACATCTTTTCGGCTGTGTGCTTTGCCAGCGCGTGTGAGATCTCGTGCGCCATCACCTGGGCCAACTCATCGTCGGTTGGTTTCAGCTGCTCGATCAGACCCGTGTAAATTGCCATTCTGCCACCCGCCATGCACCATGCGTTGACTTCCGCGGGGTCGTCGATCACCACCACGCTCCACTCCCATTTGGCGGTCTCGGGGCGCATTCTGATCGCCTCGGTTATCAACCGTCCCGTGATGACATCGACGCGCTTGTTGGTGACCCAGTTGTGCTCCAGTTTACCGGCGTTATCGAGTTCCCTGACGGTGGTCAGGTAGGCTTCCCTGGAAGAGACTATGGCGGACTCCTCGGAAACCAGCAGCAGTTGGTGGCGCCCGGTCGGACTGGTCGCACAGGCGGTGAGCAGCAGACATAAAGAGACAAGGGTCGACAAACGGATTAAACCGGGCATGCATGATTTCCTGGATTGGCAGGCTACAGATTCTAGTCGATACCGCACATGGAGATCAGCCGTCATTGAACGAGATATCCAGCAGGCGCATGTCGGTGATGATGCCGTCGTCGCGGTAAATCATCTTCACCGGCAGAAAATGCGTCTCCTCGGCATGCCAGAGGTCGGTCTGTTTTTCGTCACCAGCGACAGCGCGCCTGATGTGGATAGCCTGGACCCGGCCAAGCACCGTGTCCAGTGGCTCTATCGCCTGAAACTGATACTGGTAGGATTTGGGCACAGGGCCGCTTAGCACCGCGGCATCGATGGAATACTGACCGCGGCAGAGTGAGCCTGCCAGCAACAGGTAAACACTTAACTTATCCTGCATTCCCGGGATGAGAGCCACTGCAAAATCTTCCTTTTTCCGGGTGCCCGTGGCTTGCATGGACTGCCAGTCAAATTCGATCGAATCGCGGCGATTATAAAGAGAAACCTTGTGGGTCAATTTAAAACTGCCGGGTAAAACAACCCCGTCCCGCCACCTGAAATCGGACTGTTGTTGGATATAGGCCGTAAATATCCCCCACTTCATACGGGTATCCATGCGATAGCTGAAGCGGTCTTCGCCGTTGCGCTCGAGTACCACCTGCATCGAACCATCCGGATCTCCAGCCCGGTTCACTGAATAATTTGCGCTGTAGGGCACAGGCGCCGCTCCGCAGTCGAGGGCCAAGACCCGTGTGCCGCCGGATGTCAATGCCAGGCAGATGAATACTCGGAAAAGCAGGTTTTGCAGGACGGTCATGGTGATAAAAGCACCTGGAGAAAAAACGGTCCGTGCAAGTTTACACCGGCCCAAGGTATTTACCGAGTACTCCCCGATCAGCGGTGTTCCGGACAGGTTGATCACGGCTCCACAGACTAGGTTTGCCAGGCTGGTCGCGCGACGTCTTAACGAGCATAATTGCGGCAAAACGGAGGAAATGCGCATGCTATATCGGCAACTGGGTAACAGCGATCTGATTGTTTCGGAGATCGCACTTGGATCATGGCTGACCTACGGAGTCGGGGTGGAGACGCCCCAGGCGCGGGCCTGCCTGGACGCCGCTTTCGATTGCGGTATCAATTTTATCGATACCGCCAATGTTTATGGCCAGGGCGCAGCGGAGTCGTTCCTGGGTGAAAGCCTGCAAGGCCGGGCCCGTGATTCCTACGTGCTGGCCACCAAGCTTTTCTTTCCGATGAGCGCTACCGACCAGGGTCTGTCTGCCGTGCAGATACACAAGCAACTGGATGATTCCCTGCGGCGTCTGCGGACCGATTACGTCGATCTTTACCAGTGCCACCGTTATGACGAGCACACGCCGCTGGAGGAAACCATGCGGGCGTTGACCGAGGTGGTCGAAGCGGGCAAGGCCCGTTACGTGGGTTTCAGCGAGTGGACCGCGCCCCAGATCAGGGCCGTAATGGAAATTCCAGGCGTGGTGTCATTTGTATCGAGCCAGCCGCAGTACTCGATGCTCTACCGCGTACCCGAGGCCGAGGTTATACCGTTGTGTGCGAGCAACGGGATCAGCCAGATCGTCTGGTCACCGCTGGCCCAGGGTGTTCTGACTGGTAAGTATGGCAAGAGTCAGAAGCCACCCGCAGACTCAAGGGCGGCAAATCCAAAAATGAACATATTCATTGGCAAATGGTTACGGGAAGACCTGTTAAAGCACGTGGATGACCTCAATCGGATTGCCTCTGACCTGGGTATCAGCACAGCGCAACTCGCCCTCGCCTGGGTGTTGCGCGAACCCAACCTGGCAGCGGCTATCATCGGGGCGTCAAGACCCGCACAGGTGCTGGAAAATGCCCTTGCATCCGGAATCAGGCTGGATGACGTCTCACTCAAGGCCATCGACGCTGTCCTTGCCGGTCACTGGATTTCCTGAACGGAATACACCCGCAGGACCATAAAACCGGCCCAGGCGGCCAACAGCACGCCGGAAACGATCATGAAGCCGGGTGAGACGCGGTCCTGTAACAGGGCCAGGACCGGCAAAGCCGCACCGGTTGCCGCAGCTAAACGGGCGGAAAGACCGCGGAGGTCCACCGCCAGGCCAAGAAAAATCAAACCCAGCGCCCAGGTGCCGGCGCTCAGCACGGGATTGGCGCCCACTGCCGCTGCCCAAACCGATAGTGTTATCACCGCTGCCGCCGTTAAGGCGGCGATCGATAAAGTAACGACGTCATGCATGGATGCCGTCATGCAGTCCAACCATCGTCGCGGTCTGACCGTTCGCGATTTTTGCGACGGGTGTAATGTTGCTGTGAGTGTTTTCATACAAGTCTCCTGGTGATAAATATACTTACTAATAGGTAAGGTTCTCAAGTAAAATTTTTAAGTGGCTATACCAAAATCCTGGCGAATCCGGTTGATGACCTGATCCAGAATTTCGACCTCGTGAATCCGCGCCAACTGCCTGGCGCCCTGTAGTGTGGACATCACAACCAGGGCCCTTGCGCGCGCGTCACCGTCGAAGCCGAACTCGCCGGATTGCCTGCCCACTTCCATCACTTTGGTCAACCAGCGCATCGATTCTTCCATGAAACTGCGGGTGGCTTTCTGTAACTCCACCGGCAATTCGCTGTAATCGACCGAAAAGGCGCCAAAAGGGCAAATACAGCGTCCCAGTTGACATTGCTGTGCCGTGAACGCAAAAAATCCTTCCAGTTGCGCGAGCGCGGAACCACCATAGGCCATGAACTCGGCCGTACCCCGGCGCAATACCTTCCTGTACTCGTCGATCAAAGCCAGGGCGAGATCCGTTTTGGCCGGGAAGTGGTAGTGAACCGCGGCGTTCTTGACACCAAGGTACGAGGAGATGTCGCTATAGGAAAAACCATTGAACCCGCGACTCATCAGCAAGTCTGCCGCCCGGTCCATGATCTGTTCGCGTGTGTCGCCTAAACGTGCCATTTTCGCTCCGACAATCTTACTTACAGATAAGTATAATGAATCGATCGGAAAATGCAAATACTTTTTCAGGGGTCAACGCGGGACCGCGCACAACGCCCCTTCCGGATAATGGCTGAACCGCCGTAACCCGATCACTCCTGCTGCTTGTCCTGCATCTGCGCGTGATGCGCAGCCTGGTGCGCGGCAAATTCCTGTTCGCTGATGCCACCATCGCCGTTGGTGTCGATACTCGCAAAGTCAGGTTTGCCGCCGGCGTGCTTCATGGCGTGTCCCTCGGCCGCCATCTCACCCATTCTGGCCGAGTGGGCGTCATTGAGCTCCGCTGCCGAGATCATGCCGTTGCCATCGACATCGACATCTGAAAATTTGTGCATGGGATGTTGACCGCCCTTACCCGAACCTGCACCCTGCCCCATTGCCCGGCATTCCTCCATGTGGGCTTGCTGGCCAGCACGCAATTCATCGGCATTCAAGCTGGCGTCACCGTTCGTGTCGATGTCCGCAAAGGCCGGTGCAGTGGCGGAACAACGCATTTTTTTGCCTTCGGCGGCCCTTGCAGCCATGCGTTGCGCGCGCACGGAATTGAACTCCGTCTCGCTGATCGAGCCATTGCCATCCACATCAAAATCGGCAAATGGCGGCGGTTGGTGCTGGTGGCCTTCCTGCGCCACTGCTGCCACGGTCAGGGCACATCCGGCAAGCACACCCAGCAGTCCCTGTGCAATTCGTTTAGTCAGATCGTTCATCAATTATCTCCAGAAGGGTCAGGCCCAAAATGTCTCCAAAGCAGCGGATAAACATCCAGGCAAAGCACGCGTAAACAGATCCAATCCGGTAAAATCCGGATGACCTATTCTACGGCCTGTATCAATGAAAAGACCAGAACTCCTGTCCCCCGCCGGTTCGCTTGAGCACATGCGCTTTGCCTTTGCCTATGGCGCAGATGCGGTGTACGCAGGCCAGCCGCGTTACAGTCTGCGCGTGCGGAATAATGAATTCAGCCGGGAAGCGATAGTGGCCGCCGGCATCGAGGAAGCACACGCCATGGGCAAGCGGTTTTTCCTCGCCAGCAATATCGCGCCGCACAACAGCAAACTGAAGACCTACATCCGGGACCTCGAGCCCGTCATCGCCATGCGGCCAGATGCCCTGATCATGTCCGATCCCGGCCTGATCATGATGGTGCGTGAACGCTGGCCCGAGCAGACCATCCATTTATCGGTTCAGTCCAACGTGGTGAATTATGCCGCGGTCCGGTTCTGGCAGGGCATGGGGCTCAAACGCATCATCCTGTCGCGTGAACTGTCCCTCGATGAAATCGGCGAAATACGCGAACAGTGCCCGGCTATCGAACTCGAGACCTTCGTGCACGGCGCCTTGTGTATCGCCTATTCCGGACGCTGCCTGCTATCTGGCTACATGTCCCACCGCGACTCCAACCAGGGCGCCTGTACCAATTCCTGCCGCTGGAAGTACGACGTGATCGATGCGCACGAGACCGCCACTGGTGATATTTTGCCGCTGGCTGAACGGTCACCGTCTGCGGACCCGTCAGCCGCGCTGGTGCTGCTTGAAGAACAGAACCGGCCGGGCGAGTTGATGCCAGCTTACGAGGATGAGCACGGCACTTATATCATGAATTCAAAGGATTTGCGGGCCGTTCAACACGTCGGCAAACTGACGCGGATGGGCATCGATTCATTCAAGATCGAGGGACGCACCAAGTCCGTCTACTATGTCGCCCGCACCACCCAGGTGTACCGCAAGGCAATCGATGACGCCCTGGCCGGACGGCCATTCGACATGGGCCTGATGGAAGAACTCGAAGGCATGGCCAACCGCGGCTTTACCGAGGGCTTCTACCGGCGTCACCCGCCGGGCGAATACCAGAATTACGAACGCGGATTTTCCACCAGCGACCGACAGCAGTTCGTCGGTGCCGTGCTCGATTGCAACGACAGCTGGTTGACGGTCGATGTCAGGAACCGATTCGAGACAGCGGACCACCTGCAACTGATGACCACGCAAGGTAATGTCTCCTTTGAATTGACCACCATCGCCGACCAGGAAGGCAGGACCACCGGTGTCGCGCCGGGTTCCGGTCACATCGTCAGGATTCCATTGCCGGACGGTCTCGACCCACACAGCATCGATCGGTTCTCTTTGCTGATCCGTTACCTGCCCCAACCATGCATGCCTGGCAATCCCCCGCTGACAGCGTGACGACCCAGCTCATCAATATCTCTGAACTGCGTCGGAAACTTGTAAATTCCGGCGAATCATTATATGTTTTCCGAACCCGGCGCTTGCTCGTGGCATGCCAGCGCCCGCAATCCGTTAACGCGCAAACAACAGGAAACCAGGAACATGGCTTCAGACTTGAAAGTAGTACCTTCTGCAAAGAAAAAAGACAATCCTGATTCAAGGAAATCCAGCAAAAAAGCAGCCGTTCCTGATAAGTCTGATGCACCCCCGGAACACGAAGATTCATACATGGCCGGCGCCTTCTCATCCGCGACCATCAAGAAACTGCGCGCGTCGCCGGAATCGATCGCAAAGCTGTTCAAGGAAGGCAAATACCCCTACACCGACCGGGTCGACATTCTGACCTACGAAACCGAAATCAAAAAACTCCAGATCGAACTGCTGAAGGTGCAAAACTGGGTAAAGATGACCGGGCAAAAAATCGTCGTTATTTTCGAGGGCCGCGACGCGGCCGGCAAAGGCGGTACGATCAAGCGCTTCATGGAACACCTGAACCCGCGCGCCGCCAAGGTCGTCGCGCTGGAAAAGCCCACCCCCCACGAACAGGGCCAGTGGTATTTTCAGCGCTATATAGAACACCTGCCAACCCGCGGTGAAATTTTGTTCCTGGACCGGTCCTGGTACAACCGCGCCGGCGTCGAACGGGTCATGGAATTCTGTACACAGGTCGAGTACCTCGAATTCATGCGCCAGTGCCCCCAACTCGAACAGATGCTGGTCAATTCCGGTATCAGGCTTTTCAAATATTATTTCTCCGTGACCCGCAAGGAGCAGCGCGCCCGTTTCAACTCCCGCGAGCATGATGTACTGAAACAGTGGAAGATGAGCCCGGTCGATTTGGCCGCAGTCAGCCTGTGGAGCGAATACACCCGGGCCAAGGAAGCCATGTTTTTCTATACGGATACCGCCGCCTGCCCGTGGACCATCATCAAGTCGGATGACAAGAGACGCGCCCGTCTCAACTGCATGCAGGACTTCCTGGGCAAGCTGGATTATCCGGACAGGAACCTGGAAGTCCTGAGCACGCCCGACCCGCTGATCGTGGGTTCGCCATCACAGGTCATCCGCAGGGATGTACACCTCGATGACTGGCCACACACGCCGGCGAGTTGAGCGGGTGATTGCGCAATCCTGACCCGCGCCGCAGGGGGTCGGGCCCTTTGACCCGCCGTTAGAAACGGCGGTTCTGAAGCTATATTTAAGCGTCATTTAAGCCTGCATTTGCTATACTCAGGTTTCCATAAACGGTGCTGTCCCATCGCGGGATTATTCATATAAGTCTGCAAATAAAAAGCCAATAACCTCCCGATCCGATAGCGGTCAAGGCCGTCCGGGGAGCGACCTCAAATTGAAGTCTGCAGGAGGTACATATGCGAGTTGCCCGTTCAATAACCGCGGTTGCCGTTTTCATCACGTTGACCACGGGTCTTCTCATTTCGCCTTCCGCTTCAGGACAGTGGTCGGATGACCCCACTGCCAGAACACCTGTTGCAACCGCTGAGTACCGGCAGTATTTTCCGCGACTCGTTGCGGTGAACGATGGTTTTGTCGTGACCTGGCGGGACCAGCGGCGCTACAACACCCACGTGGATCTCTACGCACAGAAATTCAACGGCAACGGCACGATGCTCTGGCCCCAGAATGGCCGGGTGATGGCGGCAGGGCCCGAGAACAAACTTGTACATCCGATGCAGTTCAGCGAGGGCTTGTTACCGGACGGCAGCGGTGGCGCCATTGCTGCCTGGAATGACACCAATAACTCCACCTATTTTCAAACCTTTGTCAGCAGGATCAGCAAGGATGCGACAGTGGCATGGGGCAGTCCCGGCGTACCGATACAAGCGCCCGACACCGCCGTGCCGATGCTGGCAAGCCCGACGCTGGGTGCGAACCGGATTCGGGATGACTGGGGGATCGCCGGTGACAGCGAAAACGGTGCTTTCATACCCCTGATAACCGGTCTGGGCAGGCTCGATTCAACTGGCAGATTACGTACAAACTGGTTTTACAATTCAGCCGATCAGCGTGACGAGAGCCTGGCCTTGGTGCCGGTGGTAAGTGCCACCGGCAAGGATGGTGTCATCGTTGTCTGGAACCAGCCAAACACGGGATTCTCGCAAGGCGTGCGCGCCCGTAAACTGCTGGATCCGGAGTCCCTCTGGCCGGTCAGTCGTGATACTTTCACCGATAGCTGGGGTCAACTCGTCGTCTATCAACCCCCAAACACCATCACCCTGTGCGATGTCAGGGCCGTACCCGATGGTGCGGGTGGTGCGATCGCGGTATGGACGGACGGTCGCATTGTCACCGACCAGCGATACTTCCGCATTTATGCCCAGCGGATCGATTCGGCTGGCCAGGTGTTGTGGGCCCGGGAAAGCGTCGAAGTCAGCGGGGACGTGCAGACCTACACGTGCCACTGGTGGAGCCAACTGGTGGCGGTGGCCGATGCCGCAGGCGGCGCCGTGGTTGCCTGGAATGATTCACAGGGTGCGGTCAGGGCCCAACGTATTAAGGCTGATGGCAGCATGCAATGGCAGGCCGGTGGCCGCGTCCTGATCACCGACGCAGATTTTACCCACGTCACCACGAACGCGCTCATACGCGCTACCGATGGCAACTTCATCGTTCTGTATCACCGTGGCTCGGTGGATCTGCTGGTCGCGCAGAAGCTCAACGCGGCGGACGGTTCCCCGATGTGGGGGGATGGCAAGGTGGTCTTCGAAGGCTGTTTCTCCCCATATAACGCCCACGTTGCTCCGATGGTTTCAGACGGACAAGGGGGCGCAGTGGTGGCCTGGGAGGCCTGTGACGGTAATCTATATGCGCACAGGGTTACTGGCGCGGATGCAACTACCTATTCTGTGGGCGGTTCTGTTTCCAACCTGACCGGCAATGGGCTGGTGCTGCAAATCAACAGCACAGATACCCTGGCAATTGCAGCGAACGGCCCTTTTACCTTTGCCAAGAAACTGGCTAACGGCAGCACCTACTCGGTCAGGGTTGCGACCCAACCCACGGCGCAAACCTGCAGGGTGACGAACGGCAACGGTACCATCAGCAATGCGGATGTCACCAATATTGCCGTAAGCTGTGTCGATGGCACACTGCCACCCTTTCAAATGAATGCAGGTCTGAATGACGCCTGGTACGACCCTGCAACCAGCGGCCAGGGGTTTTTCATCACGGTCTTCCCCGATCTCGGTGCCGTGACATTGGCATGGTTCACCTACGATACCGAGTTGCCGCCGCCTGGCGCGACCGCCAACCTGGGTGATCCGGGTCATCGCTGGCTGACGGCGCTGGGCGCGATCGATGGCAACCAGGCGCTGATGGACATTGAAATGACTTCGGGCGGTCTTTTTGACACTTACACTGAAATCACCCGCACCGATCCGCCCGGTTCGGATGGCACGCTGTTACTGACATTTGACGATTGCAACTCCGGCACGGTTGAATATGACATTCCGTCGATCAACCAGCAGGGCATCGTACCTATCCAGCGTGTCGCCAACGACAACATTACGATTTGTGAGGCGCTTGCCGACGACTAGCAAAAACCGGCATGAATTTGCCGCTTTCAGGCGGATGGCAACTCCAGCCTGACCTGCAACCCGCCCAGTTCACTTCTGGAAAGCTGTAGCGTGCCGCCGTAAAGCGTGCAAATATCTTTAACAATACCCAGCCCCTGACCGTGGCCGGGCTTTGATTCATCCAGCTTGTGACCCCTGCGCATGACGTTTTCAAATTCTTCTGCGGCGATACCGGGACCATCATCCTCAACCGAGACTTCAAGCCGCCCTGCAGCGCTCGCGCAGCTCATTTGCACCCGGCTTTCTGCCCATTTACAGGCGTTGTCCAAAAGGTTTCCAAGCATTTCCTCAAGGTCCTGTACTTCGCCTTTGAACCAGCAGCCCTGCAAATGTGAAAGATCAAAAACCAGGTTACGGTCCTGGTATATTTTCTGCATCACGTAAACCAGGTCTGACGTCACGGTCTTGATACTGGAGCGCGAGCCAAGCACTTTCTCAGTGCCGTAAGTCCGTGCGCGGGAGAGGTAATGGTCAATGCTGCGACTGATGTCGGTTGTCTGTTGCAATATCAGGTCTTTTTGGTCGGGTTGCATATCCCGCACGGCGTTGTTGATCACCGTTAAAGGATTTTTAACCGAATGCGCCAGGTCTCCCAGCTGATTCCTTGCACGCTTGACCAGCGCGGCGTTGTGATCAAGCAGGTTGTTCAGTTCATCGACCAATGGCCGCACATCTTCAAGCTGATCCTCGGGCAATTTGGTCGCATTGCCTGCGCGGATGTCACTTATGCCTGCACTGAGCGCTTTCAGGGGCCTCAGGGCCACATGGACCTGCAACAGTACGGCCAGCAGTAAACCGATACCCAACGCGATGAAATCGAAAACGATATGGCTGGAATAACCGGCCACCTCTTCGGTGATACCTTCATTTGGCGCCGTACCGAGCAGAACCAGCGGTTCCAGCTTCGGCCCGG
>Ga0209391_10001320_pt1 | contig 12802 bp, 15 predicted proteins | sample PPLLak3March2015_FD_187246 | JGI IMG/M metagenome (GOLD analysis project Ga0209391, IMG submission 187246) | Freshwater sediment microbial communities from Prairie Pothole Lake near Jamestown, North Dakota, USA - PPLs Lake P7 Core (1) Depth... | ecosystem: Environmental > Aquatic > Freshwater >... | reverse complement strand
AAATATTATTTACTTTCATGTGCAGGCGCATTCCGGGCACGAGGTAATCAACTTTGGCAGATTGTATTATCCAAAAATGGTGTAAGAGGGGGATATATTTCAGTACGCTGAACATTTTATACTTATTCGCTTGGGAATCGATCCATGGCCTTGATTATAAACCACCATTGAAATCCTATCCCGGCAAGCACCGAGATATGCAGAATTTCATGAGGGCCGAGTATTCCAGTCATTATTATTAAGCTATGCTGGTACTCAATAATCGCCCCTATTGTGTAGCAAATGCCGCCAATCACCAGCGGCCTAATAAAAGTAAAACCATATCTTTGCCAAAGTTTATATCCCATAAAGAGCCCCATCCATCCAAGCACCAAATAGAATGACAAACCCAACCATTCCGGTATTGTTTCAAAAAAAACCGATTTAATGACGAGACCACTGATGGACAGAACCCAAAGAATAATCAGAAATCCCCATCTTTGAAGACCGGTAAAAAGAATACATTGTATTGGTGTAAACGTGCCCGCGATGACCAGAAAAATAGCTGCGTGGTCGAGTCGTTGAAAAACCATATGTGCTGTCCCACTTGTCTCTAGCAAATGATAAACAGCACTGATCAGTAATAAAAGCACACAGGAACTGGAAAATACAGCCAGTGAAACAATACGAATGCCTGACCCCTTTCCCCGTCGGATTAAAAAGTAAGCCAAATAAGAGAAAAAAATTGCGCCTAAAAAGAAAATAATTGAACTGAAGGGTTGCGTAAAACCAGGCACGCTATAAATATCGATCATAATAATAAATGCCTCCACTATTTATTTTAACAATCTCAAATAGTTTTCTAAATCAGCGTAATTTTACCAAGTATTTGCGAAAGTTATTGCAGTAGTTGGTGGTATCGCCTTGACTGAAGGGTTAAACTTTTTTACCGTATACTGCTTCTATAGAACTCATTCTAAAATCATCAATATCTTTATTGATAACGAACAAACTTTCTTACCAGAGGTTTTTAATGTCTTTCGAACAAATCGGTTTATCCGAAGAACTCCTTAAAGCAGTAACTGAGCAAGGTTACATTACACCCACGCCTGTGCAGCAAAAGGCCATCCCACTTATCCTTGAAGGACGGGATGTTTTGGCGGGCGCACAAACGGGTACTGGAAAAACCGCCAGTTTTACCTTGCCCTTATTGCAACGGTTGGCTGAAAACAGTGTCCCCCATCAAAAACCACGACGAGTACGCGCACTTATTCTGGTGCCGACACGCGAATTGGCCGCGCAGGTGTATGAAAGTGTAATCACTTACGGCAAATATTTGCCTTTGCATGTGGAAGCAGTCGTTGGCGGTGCAAGTATCGGTATGCAAACCCGCAACTTGCGCAGAGGCTGTGATATTGTGGTTGCAACACCGGGGCGTTTGATTGACCACTTACAACAACGTAACGTTAACTTGTCAAACGTGGAAATGCTGGTTTTGGATGAAGCCGATCGAATGCTGGATATGGGTTTTATGCCGGATGTCCGGCAAATTATGTCGCTGCTGCCTAAACAGCGGCAAAGCCTGTTATTTTCGGCTACTGTGCCGAATGCGATAAAATCTCTTGCCGCGTCTGTGCTTAATAATCCGGTCGAGGTTGAAGTCGCTAAACAAAATGCCACGGCTGATAATATTTCGGAGCGAGTTTACGGCATTAATCGTGAATATAAACGCGAACTTCTGTCTTACTTGATTGGCAGTAATAATTGGCAACAAGTACTGGTTTTTGTGCGTACCAAGCACGGTGCTGATCGCCTGGAGAAACAACTGATTGAAGATGGCATTCGCACGGTGGCATTGCATGGTGATAAAACCCAGGGCGCGCGCAATAAGGCTCTGGAATACTTTAAAACGGGCAAGGTATCGGTGCTAGTTGCTACCGATCTCGCAGCGCGCGGACTGGATATTGACGAATTACCGCATGTGATCAATTTTGATTTGCCGCAAGTACCCGAAGATTATATTCACCGGATTGGTCGTACCGGGCGTGCCGGTTCAAGTGGTGAAGCATTGTCACTGGTTTGTCCCGAAGAAGCCTGGTTGTTGGCAGAAATTGAAAAGTTACTGAAGCGTCAAATCCCGCGAGTTGCTGATACGGGCTATGAGCCGGTTTCTTTAAAGGTAGTCGATGCCCCTAAAAAGAATGCACCCAATACACCCAATAAAAACACGGGTAAAAAAGATTACCGGCATACTAAAAAACCGGCAACGCGTAGCGCTAAATTGGGGCAAGGTGAAATAAACAAAAGGCCCAGGGCAAAAAAAGGTGCAAGGTAAAAAAGCGATTTTCGCTTTTTTTATTCCTGAACCAGTATCCATGGCTTAAATATTTAATAGTATCGTTAGAAGTGGTGCTGTTATTCTATAATAATTCGACCAATAACAATTCAGTCAGGAGAAAAAAACATGTCGTTGATAGCATCGATCACTAAAAAATCCAAACTCAAGGCAACCATTGAGCAAACAGCGAAGGCTCGTAAAAGTGAAGGCAGCACAGCTGATGGCTTGTTTAAAGCCGCGTATCAAGGCTACGCTGAAGTTTTACTTGATGACCCGCTGCGTGCTGATGCTTTGTACAATTGGGGTTTTGCATTATTGCATCAGGCAAAAACCAAAACCGGTGACGAGGCTGTCAGACTTTATCAGGACGCTATCGATAAATTCGCTTTTTGTATGCTGATCAATCCAAATTATCTGGGTGCGGCGATCAATGGTGGTGTTGCTTATATGGATTTGGCCAGACTTGAAAAAGTCAAACCTGATGATAAGTTGTACGAAATGGCCAAAAAACAATTCGAAAAAGCCAATGCTATTCAAGCAGGGACGGCTTCCTATAATCTGGCTTGTATTTATGGTTTACGCGGTGATAAAGACGCTTGCTTGAAAGCGCTGGAAAATGCTCGAGACAAGGTCACTTTGCCGGAAGCCGTTGAGATTCTTAATGATCCGGATTTGGATAGTGTTAAAGAGCAGGATTGGTTTGTAGAATTTATGGAAGCGTTAAATAAAAAAAATGAAGCTGATGAGGCTGAAAATAAAGCGGACGTCGCCTCAAAGGCTCCTGAGAAAAAGTGGAAGCTCGTTGAAAAAAATGCTGATTCCGAAGAAACCATTACTGAACAAGACGCTCCTGCCGGAGATAGCCCTGTGGAAGAAGAAGCTAAATAATTCTTTTAGCCCTACTTTGCTGGAGAAGGTAAGGTTGCGGAGAATAAACTCAACTATTCCGGGTTTCTCAAAGCAGCCTTCCATCATTCCTACTTCAATCAATGTCAGTTAATTTTAGGCGGATAACAGGCTGCCAATAACGCCTGCATTTTGGCAAGCCCCAATTTTTGCGTTAACTCAATATTCCGTTGCGGGATATTTTCAGGATGTGGGTAGTCGGCTACTGCCCGTTCAATGCTGGTTTCTCGCAACAGATGTAGCATAGGGTAGGGCGAACGATTGGTGTAATTTGCCGGATCGTCCGGTTCAGCCTCTTCAAAACAGTAATCGGGATGAAAACTGGCTAACTGGTAAACGCCTTCATAGTTTTGTTCAATTAACAACGTCTCGGCAAGCTCAAGAAAATCCAGATAGTCATCGAATGCTGTAAAAGCATTGTCATAAATCAGCAGCGTGGTCTCAATGCTTGAATCGGTATCCAATCGGTCACATTCCAGCATCAAATTTAATAGACAGCTTTCAATTTCCGTATCGTGGTCAATACTAAAACGAATGCTCCCCCGTTCCAGTTCACGTTTAGCGAATGGACAAATACTGTATTCAATGATGATAGATTTTAACCAGGTTTGGGTCGTTGCTATCAATTGTTGATCTTTATTGTCCATTTCTGTGTTTTATTTTCTATGTGCTTTACGGGAAGTTATTTATGGAGCTAAGGGTTTGCCGTTAAATGCGAAACAGAGCTGAAAGTGGATTTATTGTAGCTATAATATCCTAATTTTAAGTTAGCGGCCTTTTCGATCACAAAAAAATCATGACAATATTATTATTTTCCCTGCGCGGCGTGCCTGATGATGAAGCCGACGAAGTGCGCGAATTGCTGACTGAACAGAACATCAATTTTTATGAAACTTCAGCTGGTAACTGGGGAATGTCAATGCCTGCGTTGTGGCTTAGGGATGATGCCGAGCTGGAGAAAGCCCGGAATTTACTTAACGCTTATCAACAACAGCGGTTTGAAACTTCGCGCGAGAATTATTTGCAAGCTAAAAAAACAGGTCAGCAGAAGACCTTTATGAAAGCGTTTATGGAAAAGCCGTTGCTGTATTGTGCCTACCTATTTACGATGTTGCTGGTTGTTTATGTGTCGATCAGACTGCTGTTTGAGCTGGGTTTGTAAACTGATAAAAAAGGTTTGCCATCATGGGGCTATATGGAGGATAAAGGCGGCGTTTATTGAGACAGTGCAATGAATTAGGGTTAGAATATCGACACAACATAACGGGTGTATATATACGAATGCCCGGTGAGCGAACTAACTATAACAAAAAGGCAGCTGAATGACTGAGATAACTGAAGTACCGAGTCCTTTTTGCGGTATTGGCACGGATGATCTGACCATCAGGGTGGATGGTGTATCGCTGAAAGTGATTGAGAATGGCTGTGCGGTTAATACGCCTGCGTTTGAGCAGGCGATTACCGACACCAGCCCCAGAGTTGATGGCAAGGAAGTCAGTCTGGATGTTGCCATAGCCAAAGCGGCGGCTTTATTAAAAGACACCAATCTACCGGTGATTGGCGGCTGTGCAACCGATGTTAATGGCATGCGGGGCTTGCTGGCATTGGCAGATCGTTGCGGGGCCGTGGTCGATAATATGAATTTTACTGGCGCGCGTAATAATTTTCTTGCACTGCAAGATTCCGGTTGGATGAATACCACGCTGGCGGAAGTCAAGAATCGCTGTGATTTATTGCTGGTTGTTGGTACGGATCTGGAAGCTTTTGCGCCACGCTTTTTTGAGCGTTATCTATGGAATAAGGAAGCCATGTTTCTGGATGATACCAGTCATCGTGAGGTAATTTATTTAGGTAAAGCGTCTTCGGGTGATGCGTCGACCTCGCCAAGCGGTCAAAAAGCACAGGTTTTTGAATGTGCAACTCAGGGTTTGCCCGAGGTCATCGCCGTGTTGAGAGCGCTGGTGAAAGGGCAGCCGATACGCGCCACCTCTGTTAGCGGTATAGCGGTCGCTGATTTACTGGCGATTGCCGATAAATTAAAAGCGGCCAAGTACGGAGTTGTTACCTGGGCAGCAGGTGCGTTAGCTTACGCCCAAGCTGAATTGACCGTACAGACCCTGTCTGAAATGATTAAAGATTTAAACAACGCCACACGCTGTTCTGGCTTGCCTTTAGGGGGTAAAGAAGGCGACCAAACAGCTAATCAGGTGTGTGGTTGGACAACAGGCTATCCGGCCCGAACCCGTTTTAGCCGCGGCTATCCTGAATATGACCCGTTTTTAAACGATACTAATTTTTTACTGGCAAACGGTGAAGCCGATGTCCTGGTTTGGGTGCAGGCGTTTAACGTCAACTCAGTTCCCCCTGTAACGGCTTTACCTACTATTGTGGTGGGCCGTTCAGGCATGACTTTCGCAAAAGAACCGGATGTGTTTATTCCTGTGGGTACACCGGGTATCGATCATGCCGGTCATGCCTATCGCATGGATAATGTGGTCGCCATTCGCTTGAAGAAGTTACGCGATTCCGGCTTGCCCAGCACTGCTCAGGTATTGAACGCCATAGAGCAAGCGCTGTAGGTTGGGTTAGGCATTAGCCGTAACCCAACGTATAGAGGCCGCAATGTTGGGTTACGCTATCGCTAACCCAACCTACAATGCCATTGAACAAGCTTTAATTTAAGGAAACAACATGTTAATCAAACTAACAGGTGGAACTGTCTACGATCCTGCAAGCGGGGTTGATGGTCAGCAGCAGGATATTTACATTCAAGACGGTCGCATCATTAAAAAACCGGCTGAAGATATTCAAGTTGACAAAGAATACGATTTAAAAGGCAAGGTTGTGATGTCCGGCGCGATTGATATGCACACGCATATCGGCGGCGGTAAAGGCAATATCGCCAGAACCCTGTTGCCGGAAGATCATCGCCACGATCCCGTTCACCGTAGCGACATTACCCGTTCCGGCTGTGGTCATGCCATGCCCAGCACCTTTGTCACCGGCTATCGTTATGCCGAAATGGGTTATACCGCGGGTTTTGAGCCAGCGTTATTGCCGATAAACGCCCGGCAGGCGCACATGGAAATGGCCGATATTCCTATTCTGGATAAAGGCGGTTATGTCATGCTGGGCAGCGATGATTATTTGCTGCGCATGTTGACGACTAAAAAAGACCAGAAAGCCATTAATGATTATGTGGCGTGGACGATGCAATCGGCCAAAGCCATCGGGGTTAAAGTCGTTAATCCCGGCGGTATTAATGCTTTCAAATTTAACCAGCGCAAACTGGATCTGGATGAGCAAAACTGTCATTACGGCGTGACGCCGCGCGATATTCTTAAAGTCCTAGCAACCGCCGTAAAAGAAATCGGCGTGTCGCATCCGCTGCATGTCCACGGCTGTAATTTGGGTGTGCCGGGCAATATGCAAACGACGCTGGATACCATTCAGGGCATCGGCGGTTTGCCCATGCACTTGACCCATATTCAGTTCCACAGTTACGGCACGGAAGGCGATTTCAAGTTTTCTTCGGGCGCCGCGCAAATTGCCGAAGCCGTCAATAAAAACAAAAATATCACCATTGATGTCGGACAAATTCTGTTTGGTCAAACCGTCACGGCATCGGGCGACAGTATGCGCCAGCACGCCAATCATAAACATGCCAGCCCCAATAAATGGGTGACGATGGATATTGAATGTGATGCGGGCTGCGGTGTTGTGCCGTTCAAATACAAGGATCAAAATTTTGTCAATGCCTTGCAATGGGCGATAGGTCTGGAGACCTTCCTGCTGGTTGATGACCCGTGGCGCATTTTCCTGACCACCGACCATCCCAATGGCGCGCCGTTTACCTGTTACCCGCATTTGATACGCTTGTTGATGGACAGAAGCTTCCGTAATGAGGTGTTATCAACCATTCATCCCGAAGCCCAAAAAATGACCACGCTGGCATCTATTGAGCGTGAATACACGCTACAGGAAATCGCCATTATGACCCGTGCCGGTGCGGCTAAATTGATTGGTTTAAAAGATCGCGGCGGTTTAAGTGCTGGCAACTGGGCGGATATCACCGTTTACACCGACAATTCCGACCGGCAAAAGATGTTTGAAAAACCCGATTATGTGTTTAAGGACGGCAAATTGGTGGTGGTTGACGGCAAAGTGGTCTCTACCAAATGGGGAACAACCCACACCGTTAAGCCCGATTTTGATCCATCAGTCGAAAAAGGCTTGAAAGATTATTTCGATCGTTACCTGACGATGAAACTGGGTAATTTTAAGATCAGTGATGATGAGATTACTGAGGATGGACGGGGAAGTATTACGGTGCATCCTTTGAGATCATTTTGAGTGTAGTGCTGTGTCCGACTCTCAAGCCCACTTTTGCTGCCCTAGTTGTAAACGACTTGTATTAAAGGGTAGCAGTTTTTGTAAAGTCTGCGGTCAAGAGTTTGAGCGCGGCGACCCTAAGCCGTGCGCTCTTTGCCTAGAATTTAAAGCTTTGAAACGCTCCCATGCTATTCCTAATTCTATTTTCAAAAAACTATCTGATGGCTGCCAAAGTATTGTCGTCACTAACGATGCTGATACATACGCAAAACGCAATAATAATAGCTGGTGGACATATCAACTTTGCGATGAATGCGAGCAACTTCTAAACCATTCTTATGAAAAATATTCCTTGTTGTTTTTGCGTGGAGAAAAAGGGAAAAAGATAGAACACGATGATAGAGGCATTACATATAGCGAAGTTAATATCGGAAAAATACAATTATTCTTTTTGTCTATTTTTTGGCGAGCGGCGAATTCGGAAGATTCAGCATACAGTCATGTATTCATACCAGAACCCTGGAATAATGAACTCCGAGAATTTATTTTTAAACAGCAACCTGTGCCTTTAAATTTAGTAACCGTAAAAGTCTCGCATCTAAGATACGAAGGTAGAAATGGGGACCAAAGTGAAAAAGTCGCAAAAGGAATTATTCCATCACCGTTTAACAGAAGGCTACTATACAGTCGTTTTTCATTTTGTTTTTTAATAGAAGGTTTTTTTATTGAATTTTTTACTCCAGGTTTTGGATTTAAAAGAGTAAGAGTAATAAATCCAAAAATGAATATCTTAGTTGTTCCATTTATTGACCTGTTTGATATACCAGAACTCGTACAAGGAATTACTGTGGGAATTAAAAAAGGATTTAAGGATGCGTACTAATCAACTATCAAGAGCAAAAACTATGCGTTTAGATGAAATAATCCAACAGCACACCAAAACATTATCACCTGCGCACCAAGCAGAAGTTTTTGATTTTGTTTTGTTTTTAGAACAAAAACAAAACAATATGCAAATAACAGACCCGCAGCAGCAACGAAAAGAGCGATTAAAAAAAGCCTTGGATGATGCCGTTGCGCTTGGTGTTTTCGCGGGTGTCGATGGCGTGGCTTGGCAAAATGAACAACGACAAGACCGCAATATCGGCTATGACGAATGACGCTGATTGACAGCAACCTGATTATTTACGCAGTACAAGCTGAGTATAAAAACTTGCGGCAGTGGATTATTGATACTGATCCTCAGTATTCAATTATTAGCCGTGTTGAAGTATTTAATAAAACTCTAGCCACACGCAATACCGACGATTTCAGCTGGATTGAAAACCTTCGTGTCATCAATCCCTTGTCATAAGAAGTTTCTCTACTTTAACGGCAACAAAGACCTGATACAAGTCATTTACTCAACACCAGAAAAAACATTAACAATGAGCATAACAATATGATTATTAACGGTGTAACCATAGACGCAACGTTTGCCGAAGCGTTTCCAATGAAAGCCACCCGTGCCATTATCACCGCGCAAAACGAAAAATGGGCGATGATCTCGGCACAAGCCATGACAGGCTTTGCGACTTCCGTGATCGCCTGCGGTTGTGAAGCGGGTATCGAAAGAACCTTAAGCACTGATGAAACTCCCGATGGCCGCCCTGGCGTAGCTATCATGATATTTGCCATGGGTGGCAAAGGCTTGGCGAAACAGCTGGAAACCAGGGCAGGGCAGTGTGTGTTGACCTCGCCGACTTCAGCCTTGTTTGCTGGAATTGACAGCGATATTAAAATTCCGCTAGGCAAAAACCTGCGCTATTTCGGCGATGGGTTTCAGGTTGCCAAAGTTATCTCCGGCAAACGTTACTGGCGCATACCCGTGATGGACGGCGAATTTTTAACAGAGGCTACCACCGGGCAAGTTAGCGCCGTCGGCGGCGGTAATTTCTTGGTGCTGGCAGAGTCGCAACCGCAAGCACTGGCTGCCTGTGAAGCAGCGATAGAAGAAATGCGCAAAATTCCCAATGTGATTATGCCGTTTCCCGGCGGCGTCGTCCGTTCAGGCTCTAAAGTCGGATCAAAATACAAAAGCCTGAATGCATCGACCAATGATGCTTTCTGCCCGACATTAAAAGGCGCGACCAAAACCGATTTATCACCCGAGATTGAATCGGTCATGGAAATTGTTATTGACGGTTTGACCAAGGAAGACATCGCCAAAGCCATGCGGGTGGGTATTCAAGCGGTCTGTGATTTGGGTGCGGCTAACGGCATTAAACGCATTAGCGCAGGGAATTATGGCGGCAAACTTGGGCCGTTCCACTTTCACTTACAGGAGATTATGGCATGAGCGCTTTAACATTTACGTTAAAACATAGACCCGACCAACGTGTCGATATGTCGCCGCTGGTGTGCCATCAGTTAAAAGAGTTGGCATTGGCCGATATTGCTGCATTAATCTTGCAAAGCGGCAAACGTAAACTGCGTGTCGATGAGTTGTTTACGATTGACGGCTCCGATACCCAAAACATCGTGATTAAAAACAGTGTTGATAAGCTCGATTTTATCGGTAAGGAACTCGAAGGAGGCAGCATAACTATAGAGGGCAATGCCGGGGCTTATTTGGGCTTTGGAATGAAAGCGGGCAAGATTAAGGTATCGGGTAATGCCGAACTTTATGCCGCTTGTGAAATGAAAAAAGGGTATCTGGAAATTGGTGGCAATGCGGGTGATTTTTTAGGCGCGGCGCTACCGGGCAATAAAATGGGCATGAAAGGCGGCACGATTCTGGTTAAAGGTAATGTTGGTGAACGGGCTGGTGACCACATGCGCCGTGGCAATATCCTGATCGAAGGCAACGTCGGCGATTATTGCGGTTCACGGATGACCGCCGGAACGATTGCAGTTATGGGACAAACGGGTCGGTATCTTGGTTATGCCATGCGCCGAGGTACGCTGTTGTTATGGAATCAACCGCAGCTATCGGCCAGTTTTAATGATTGCGGTGCACACACCTTGGCATTTTTACCCATTCTATTTGCGTCATTTAAGTCGCTGAATTCTAAATTTTCCGATGCGTCAATCGCATTCAACCGTGTCCAGCGCTATGCGGGGGATATGTCAGAAATAGGGCGTGGTGAGGTGTTGGTTAGACTTTAATCGTACTGGATTAAACAGTGTTTGGCGATTTGCCATCGTCAAACCTGTTTTAATCAAGCGGATTATGGGAAAACTGCATCTCCCGCCTGCGCCGTTATGAGCTTTCGTCCTTGAACCGGCGGTTCAAGTGGGGACGGTAACCGGTACATCAGGCTTCCCGAATAAAACGGGCATGCACACCAGTAAGGGAATTCGCCCCCGGGGTAAATACAGGTTCAGGAAACACCCAGCACACTCTCGAACGCTGCAGGAGATACACTATCTATTTTAGCGTATTTAAGGATTTTCTAAAACGTTTTCTATTTTGTGACTCATTTTTGTCAGACATTCACTCAATCTTTGGTTCAGTATGGCATTTTGACTTTTCACCATCTGTAGTTCATGCGCTAAATTAAGAGCCGCCATAACTGCAATTCTGTCCGGGCCAGTTATTTTACCGGAGTCTCTCATTTTGCGCATTTGCACATCGAGCTGTTGAGCTGAGTGAATAAGATCGTCCTGTTCTTCAGGATCGCAGGCAATCCGGTATTCTTTGCCCATAATGATAAGAGATACGGGTTGAGGTTTCTGATTCATGAGCCGTGCTCCATTGCTTTTAGACGGGTAATCATTGCTTCTACGCGGGTTCTGGCTAGAGTGGTTTTTTCCAGCAATTGTGCTTTTTCCTGAACCAGTGTTTCTTGTTTAATCTTCAGTGAACTGTTTTCACTTTTCACGTATTGATATTTGTCAATGAGCTGATCCAGTTTGTCTTCAAAGTCTTTTAATTCTAAAGGTAGATGTGTTTCTGTCATGGTGGTAACTAAAAGTGAACAAATATTAACCAAGTTAATTATCAATGGTAGCATAAGCACTATTTTTATTTTAGTGATAGTGAAATTTTTATGGCATATAAGACGTGTAACGCAATAATTGTACAAAGTGATACTGATCTGTCGGCGGCTGAAGCTCACGGCATGGCAACCGGTATGCTATGCGTCAATGAACAGGCAGAGAGCTCAGCTTGGCTAGCCGAACTGTTGCATAATGCCAGCCCTGTGATTGATGAGGACAAAAACTTGCTGTTTAGACTATTCGAGGAGACGCGGCGTTTACTAGGGAGTGATGAGTTTGAATTTGACCTGTTTTTGCCGGAAGATGATGTTTCGTTGAGCGAGCAGGTTGACGCTTTAAAAAGCTGGTGCAGGGGATTTCTGTTTGGTGTGGGTTCAGGGGCCTCAGCTTCAACTTGGACGAAAGATGTTCGCGAAATAATGAAAGATATTACCGAATTCACCAAGCTTGATGCAAATGCGGAAGGCGAGGAAGATGAGCGTGCTTTGGTCGAGATTACTGAATATCTGAGATCGGCTGTATTATTGCTACGCGACGAGTTGGGTGAAAGCAACGGTGAGATTGATGCACGGTGGTGAACAAAACATGAAACAAAGTGAATTTAAAAAGCGACGCAAGCAATTAATGCAGCGCGTGGGTAATGGCAATATTGCGCTAATAGGCAGTGCTTCAGTCCGTACGCGTAACCGGGATGTGGATTATCCATTCCGGCAGGACAGTGATTTTTATTATTTAACCGGCTTTAATGAACCGGATGCCTTGGCTGTGTTTATCCCCGGACGTGAACAAGGGGAATACATTTTATTTTGCCGCGAATTTGATGAAAAAAAAGCCTTATGGGAAGGCGCACATTCGGGGTTGGAAGGCGCTACAACGCATTATGAAGCGGATGATTCTTTTCCGATTGATGATTTGGATGACATTTTGCCGGGCCTGTTGGAAAACAAAACCAAGGTTTTTTATCCGATGGGTCGTGATTCAGAGCTGGATCATAGCTTGCTGGAGTGGATAAATCATATCCGCAGTCAATCCAGAACCGGAGTTATTGCCCCCGGCGAGTTGGTTTCCCTGGAGCTTATTTTGCATGAAATGCGCCTGTTTAAAAGTGCCGGTGAACTTAAGCTCATGCGCCGCGCCGCAGAGGTTTCGGCTAACGCCCATGTTAAAGCCATGCAGGCCTGCAAACCCGGGCTGTATGAATACCAGATAGAAGCAGAAATTATCTATCATTTTGTGCAAAATGGACTGCGTGCAGTGGCTTATCCC
>Ga0209391_10001317_pt1 | contig 12815 bp, 12 predicted proteins | sample PPLLak3March2015_FD_187246 | JGI IMG/M metagenome (GOLD analysis project Ga0209391, IMG submission 187246) | Freshwater sediment microbial communities from Prairie Pothole Lake near Jamestown, North Dakota, USA - PPLs Lake P7 Core (1) Depth... | ecosystem: Environmental > Aquatic > Freshwater >... | reverse complement strand
TCGCCGTCGCCAAGGCGATCCGGCGTTCGCTCGGCATTCCCGGTGCCGACGAGATCTGAAGCGAGCGCAGCGGCGCAAGCCGCAAGTGAGGGGGCAAACCACCGGCCGCTCGCAGGTATACGCGTGCTCGACCTGTCACGGCTGCTGCCGGGGCCGGTGTGCACGCTGCATCTCGCCGATCTGGGCGCCGACGTCGTCAAGGTCGAGGACACCGGTGCCGGCGACTATGCGCGCACGCTCGGCGCGCAAGGCGGAAACGCGAGCGCGTTCTACCGGGCGGTAAACCGCAACAAGCGCTCGGTCGCGATCGACTTGAAGGCCCCGCGCGGCCGCGAGGCGTTCCTCGCCCTCGCGCGGGGCGCCGACGTCGTCGTCGAGAGCTTCCGCCCCGGCGTGGTCGACGCGCTCGGCGTCGGCTACGCCGCGCTCGCCGCGGCGAACCCGCGCGTGGTGCTCGCCTCGATCAGCGGCTACGGCCAGGACGGCCCGCGCGCCGGCGCAGCGGGCCACGACATCAACTACCTCGGCTATGCCGGGGTGCTCGACCAGACCGGCGTGGCGGGGGGCCCTCCCGCGCTGTGCAATCTGCAGATCGCCGACCTGCTCGGGGGCGCTGCGAGCGCCGCGATCGCGATCCTTGCCGCGCTGGTCCGGGTGCAGCGTACCGGCAAGGGCGCGCGCATCGACGTCGCGATGGCCGATGCGGCGCTCGCGCACAGCATCTTCTCCCTTCACGCGCTCGAGCAGCGGGGCGCGACGCAGCCGCGCGGCGAGGACCTCCTCACCGGTGGCGTTCCGGCCTACGGCGTCTACGGCACGTCCGATGGTCGCTGGCTCGCCGTCGGCGCGCTCGAGGACAAATTTTGGCGGCTCCTGTGCGCGACGATCGGCCGCGAGGATCTCGCGGGATCGGGGCTCGCGACAGGCGGGGAAGGACAGCGCGTGCGGCGCGAGCTCGAGGCGGTGTTCGCCACGCGTCGCCTTGCGCATTGGCAGCGCGTGTTCGCGAACGTCGATTGCTGCGTGACGCCCGTGCTGACGCTCGACGAGGCGCTCGCGGACGTCCAGTTCGCGTCGCGCGCGATGGTCGTCGCGGCCGACGGCATGCGCCAGTACGCGCCGCCGTTCCGCATCGAGGGCCTGCCCTTCGAGGTGGCGCGCAGCGCCCCCGCGCAGGGCGAGCACAGCGTCGAGGTGCTGCGCGAGGCGGGCCTCGCCGGCGAGGCGATCGACGCGCTCGTTGCCGCGGGCATCGTGCGCGTCAGCGGGCACGCGGCCGTGTCGCGCGACGTCGGACCGCGCAGTTAGCGAGCGGTCCCGACGACCCGCGTGCGCGGCTTCCGCGCAGGTTCCGGCCGCGCCTTGCGCCGCGTCGCGCCTTCGGGCAGCGTCGCGACCCGCTCGTACTCCGGGTCGTCGAAGCGGCCGCCCGCCGCCGCATAGTCGCGCGCCATCTCGGTCGCGTCGGCACCCCAGAACAGCGCGTCGCCGATCGCGAGCGTGGGCACGCCGAACACGCCCCGCGCGATCGCCTCGTCGGTGTTGCGCCGCAGTGCGTCCTTCACTTCCGCCGTGGCGATGCGCGCATCGGCGTCCGGCAGTCCGAGGTCGTGCGTCAGCTCGTGCCACTCGATCGGCAAGTCCGGCAGCCGTCCGTCGCGCCACACGAAACGGAAGATGCGGTGCACGGCGTCGGGCGCACCGTCGCAGGCGATCGCGAGGCGCAGCAGCGGCAGCGGATTGAACGGATGCTCGTGCGGGAACTTGATCGGGATGCCGGCACGCCTGGCGAGCCACACCACGTGGCGATAGGTGAACGCGCGCTTCGCCGGTATCTCCGCCGGCCCCTTCTGCCCGTGGGCATCGAGCAGCGCCGCGAACAGCACCGGGCGATAGCGCACGCGCAGCACCGGGGCGAGTGTGGCCAACCGTTCGCTCTGCAGGTACGCGAACGGCGAGACGAAGTCGAAGTACCAGTCGGCGGCGCGCACGTGTCGTTCGGGGCCGTTCACGCTCCGCCCGAGCGCTTGCGACGTTCCGGGAGCGCCGCGAGCACCGCGCGCTTCTCGTCGGGGGAGAACGCGATCCAGCCGGCGATCTCGTCGAGCGTGCGGAAGCAGCCCTCGCAGAGGCCGGTGCGCGGCTCGATCGCGCAGACGCTGATGCACGGCGAGGCGACGCCACCCGCTGGCGCTGCCGTCACCCGTTGGCGCTCGGCGCTCACGCGCGATCCCCGCATCGGCACACGCCCGACCTCGTCACGCGACGACGCCCTCGCGCACGTCGAGCGCGCGCCCGGCGCGCGAGCCGGTGGCCCGCCCCAGGTGCGCGGAGATGAAGCGGCCGGCCTCGCGCAGCTTCCCGAGGTCGATGCCAGTTTCGATGCCGAGGCCGTGGAGCATGTAGACGACGTCCTCGGTAGCGACGTTGCCGGTCGCGCCCTTGGCGTACGGGCAGCCGCCGAGCCCCGTGACACTCGTGTCGAACGTCGCGATGCCGAGCTCGAGGCAGGCGTAGACGTTGGCGAGCGCCTGCCCGTACGTGTCGTGGAAGTGCCCGCTGACGTCTGCGACCGGATAGACGGCGAGTGCGGCTGCCATCGCGCGCTGCACCGCCGCCGGTGTGCCGACGCCGATCGTGTCGGCGACGCCGACGTGCTGCACGCCGATGTCGCGCATCAGCTTCGCGACGTAGCCGACGGCCTCGGGCTTGACCTTGCCCTGATACGGGCAGCCGAGCGCGCACGAAATCGCGCCGCGAACGTGCATGCCGGCCTCGCGCGCGGCCAGCACCACCGGACGGAAGCGCTCGATCGACTCGGCGATCGAGCAGTTGATGTTCTTCTGCGAGAACGCCTCGCTCGCCGCGCCGAACACCACGACCTCGCCGGCCCTCGCCGCGAACGCCCCTTCGAACCCCTTCATGTTGGGCACGAGCACCGAGTAGACGACGCCCGGCCTGCGGCGGATCCTCGCCATCACATCCGCCGCGTCGGCCATTTGCGGCACCCACTTCGGCGACACGAACGACGTCGACTCGACGTTCGGCACACCGGCGTCGGCGAGGCGCTCGATCAGCGCCACCTTGACGTCGGTGGCCACGATCGCCTGCTCGTTCTGCAGGCCGTCGCGCGGGCCGACGTCGACGATGCGCACGTGCTTCGGCAGGGACGTCGTCGGGAGGCTCATCGTGGGCTCATTGTTGGATCACTCAGTAACGCCGCTCGCGGTCGACGATGCCGGAGATCGGGAGGCCGCGCTCGAGCGCGCGGATCTTGGCGGCGACCTGTGCCACCGAGGGCTCGACCAGCGTGAGTCCGGAAACGTGCGGCGTGATCTCGATCCGCGGATGATGCCAGAACGGGTGGTCCGGCGGCAGCGGCTCCTCGGCGAACACGTCGAGCATCGCGCCGCCGAGCCGACCCTCGTCGAGCAGTTGGAGCAGATCGGACTCGACGACGAGCGCCCCGCGCGCGAGGTTGACGAGCCACGCCCCGTGGGGAAGGAAGGACAGCGTCTCGCGGTTCAGCAGCCCTTCCGTCTCGGGCGTGCGCGGCAGCAGCGCGATCGCGACGCGACATCGGGGCAGCAACGCGCGGAGTCCCTCGGCGCCGGCCCAGGTCGTCACCCCCTCGATCGCACGTACGCCGCGGCTCCATCCCAGCACCGGAAAGCCGAGGTCCGACAGCGTCGTCGCGACGCGCTGGCCGAGCACACCCAGTCCGAGCACGCCGACGCAAAACGCCGACTTGTCGGCGCGCCGCTGCGGCGACCAGCGCCGTGCGCGCTGGTCGCAGGCGTAGCGCGGGAACTCGCGGAACACGCGCAGCACCGCGTAGGCCGCGTACTCGGCCATCTGCTCGGCCATCCCCGCGTCCTCGAGCCGGACCAGCGCGACCGACGACGGCAGCGCCGGCATGCCGAGGAACGGATCGACCCCCGCGCCGAGGTTGAACACTGCCTTCACGCGTGCGAGGGCCGCTGCGTGCTCGGGGGCAGGCCTGTAGACGATCGCGTAGTCGAACGCGCTGGCGTCGCGCGACGTCCAGGGCACGATCTCGGCTTCGGGCAGCGCGTGCACGAACGCGTCGTGCCATTCGCCGGCTGCCCGTCCCGGGTAATGCAGCAGGATCCGCATGCCGCGGTCAGGCCGGCGGGTCCTCGAGGTCGACCAGGTCGGCGCCCTCGCTCACGCGCTCGCCCACCGCGCAGTTCACGGCCACGACGACCCCCGGTGCCGGCGCGACGATCGTGTGCTCCATCTTCATCGCCTCGAGCACGACGAGGGGCGCGCCCTGGTCGACGCGGTCGCCGGGCTTCACGTGCACCGCGACGATCGCGCCCGACATCGGCGCGGCCATGTGTCCCGCGTGTTCCTGCACCTCGCCCGCGTGCGCCAGCGGGTCGACGAGGCGCAGCCGACGGCGCGTACCCGGGGCGAACACGAGCCGTTCCTCGCCGTCCCTCACCACGCTCGCGCCGAAGCGCGCGTCGCCGGCGTCGATCGTGAGACGGCCTTGCCGAATCGTCCAGGTGACGTCGAGCGCGCGGCCCGGAAGCACGACGCGGGCGGCGCCATCGCCGCAGGGATGCACGACGGTCGCGTGCTGCGCATCGCCGTCGGCGAAGAGGGCTGCGGCGCCGAGCGGGGTCCGGTTCGGCCACCAGCCGTCGCAGGCGTTCCACGGCGAGTGCGCGTCGACGGATACCTGCGCGGCGTCGGCGGCCCGCGAGCGCAGCACCTCGAACTCGGCGAGCGTCGCGGCGACCAGCGCACGCTCCGGCACGTCGCCCGGCGGCGGGAAGAGTTCGTCGCGGTGCTTGTCGATCAGCCCGGTGTCGACGCGACCGCTCGCGAAGGCCTCGTGCGCGACCACCCGCTCGAGCAACCCGACGTTGGTCGCCACGCCCGCGATCTCGCACTCGCCGAGCGCCGCCGACAGCGCGCCGCAGGCCGCGTCGCGATCCTCGCCCCACACGATGAGCTTGGCGAGCATCGGGTCGTAGTATGGGCTCACCTCGTCGCCTGCGCGAAAGCCGGTGTCGACGCGCACGCGCGGGCTCGTCGCCGGCATGCGCCAGTGCCGGATCGTGCCGATCGAGGGCAGGAAGCCGCGGTCCGGGTCCTCGGCGTAGAGCCGCGCCTCGATCGCGTGGCCCGAGAGCGTGAGCGCCTCCTGCGCAAACGGCAGCGGCTCGCCTGCAGCGACCCGCAACTGCCATTCGACGAGGTCCTGTCCGGTGACCATCTCGGTCACCGGATGCTCGACCTGCAGCCGCGTGTTCATCTCCATGAAGAAGAACGTGCCGTCCTGCTCGGCGATGAACTCCACCGTGCCCGCACCGACGTAGCCGATCGCCTGCGCCGCGGCGACCGCGGCCTCGCCCATCGCGCGGCGACGCTCCACCGTCATGCCCGGCGCCGGCGCCTCCTCGAGCACCTTCTGGTGGCGGCGCTGCACCGAGCAGTCGCGCTCGAACAGGTACACCGCGTTGCCGTGGGTATCGGCGAACACCTGGATCTCGATGTGCCGCGGCGAGGTCAGGTACTTCTCGACCAGCACGCGGTCGTCGCCGAAGGAGGCCTTCGCCTCGCGCCGGGCCGAGGCGAGCGCCGGCTCGAACTCGCTCGCCGCGTGGACGATCCGCATGCCCTTGCCGCCGCCGCCGGCGGTCGCCTTGACCAGCACGGGATAGCCGATCTTCGCGGCCTCGCGCGCGAGCCGCGCCGGATTCTGATCGTCGCCGTGGTAGCCGGGCACCAGCGGCACACGGGCCTTGCCCATGATCGCCTTGGCGGCGGACTTCGAGCCCATCGCCGCGATCGCGGACGGCGGTGGTCCGATGAACACGACGCCCTCGCGGGCGCACGCCGCGGCGAAGCCCTCGTTCTCGGACAGGAAGCCGTAGCCGGGGTGGATCGCCTGCGCGCCACAGGCCTTCGCGATCGCGAGGATGCGCTCGCCGTTGAGGTAGCTCTCGCGCGGCGCCGGGGGCCCCAGCCGGTACGCCTCGTCGCAGGCCTCGACGTGCAGCGCTCGCGCGTCCGCATCGGAGTAGACGGCAACCGTGGCGACGCCCAGCCGGCGCGCGGTGCGCGCGACGCGGACGGCGATCTCGCCGCGGTTGGCGATCAGGATCTTGCGGAACATGTCGGGAAAAAGCTCATGGCTTCGGCGCCTGCGGCGCCCCGGGGTCGCTGCCGAATGGGTCGGAGAGCCGCCGGAACAGCCGGGCGAGGAAGCGCCAGACCTTCGGGATCAGCCAGAGCATGAACAGGACGAGAAGCCCCAGCACCACCAAAGCGACGACCGGGTGCTCCCACGCGAGCCAGAGCACGACGCCGACGGCAAGGTCCTCGCCGAACGACGCCGCCCAGTTGGAGAACGGCTCCGGTGACGTGTTGATCGCGATGCGGCTGCCCGTCTTCGCGAGGTGACTGCCGGCGGCCAGCGTGCCACCCAGGATCGCCGCGGCGAGCGCGGTCGCACCCGAGGCGTCGCCGAAGACGCTCGCGGCGAGCACCGCGCCCGCGGGGATGCGCACGAAGGTCTGCAGCGTGTCCCAGAACGAGTCGAACACCGGCACCTTGTCGGCGACGAACTCGACGGCGAACATCGCCGACGACGCCACCAGCACGTACGGATGCGCGAGCAGCGAGAGACCGCCGGGAAGCGGGATCCACTCGAGGTAGCCCAAGCCCCCGACGATGAACAGCACGGCGTAGAGACGGATGCCGCTCGCCCAGCCGAGCGCACCGGCGAGCGCGACGAGCTCCCAGGTGTCGAAGGTCGCGAGCGGGTCCATCGACTACTTGCGCTTCTTGCGCAGGCCTTCCGGCACCCACGCCGGCGAGCGGCGCGTGAGGAACGCGGCGATGCCCTCGCGCGCCTCGTCGGTGGCGCGAATCGTCGCGATGCGCTCCGCGGTGTCGGCGACGACCCGCTCGTCGATCGGACGGTGGGCCACCGCGCGCACCAGCGCCTTGGCCGCCGCCTGCGCGTGCGGCCCCGCGAGCATCAGGTGGCCGAGCAGCTCGTTGACGCGCTCGTCGAGCGCCTCGAGCGAAGGCACGATGTCGTGCACGAGCCCGATCCGGTAGGCCTCGGCCGCGTCGAAGCGCTCGGCGGTGAGGAAGTAGCGGCGCGCCGCGCGCGCGCCGATCGCCTCGATCACGTAGGGGCCGATCGTCGCCGGGATCAGGCCGAGCTTCGCCTCGGACAGCGCAAAGGTCGTCTGCATCGCGGCGACGGCGATGTCGCAGCACGCAACGAGACCCACGCCGCCCCCGTACGCGGGGCCGTGGACGCGCGCGATCGTGGGCTTCGGCAGCGCCGCAAGCGCCTGCAGCAGGTGCGCAAGCGCACGGGCGTCGCCGACGTTCTCCTCGTAGGAGAACCCCGCCATTCGCTCCATCCATGCGAGGTCCGCACCGGCGCAGAAACTCTCGCCCGATCCGAGCAGCACGACCGCGCGGATGCGCGGGCTCGCCTCGATCACCGCGAGCGCCTGCGTCAACTCGGCGATCATCGTCTCGTCGAACGCGTTGTGGCGATCCGGGCGGTTGAGAGTCACCAGCGCAACGCCGTTGCGGTCGGCCACGTCGATCGTCTTGAACGCGGGCATCGCCGGCGTCGCCAGTGGATCCGGGGTCTTCGTCTTTCGGGTCATGTCGGTCTCGTCTCGTCACATCCGGAACACGCCGAAGCGCGTGGGTTCGCTGTCCCGGTTCTGGGCGGCGGAAAGGGCGAGCGCGAGCACGCGCCGCGTGTCGACAGGGTCGATCACGCCATCGTCCCACAGCCGCGCGCTCGCGTAGTAGGGATGCCCCTCGCGCTCGTACTGGTCGCGGATCGGCGACTTGAAGCGCGCCTCCTCGTCGGCGCTCCACGCACCGCCCTTCGCCTCGATCGCGTCGCGTCGCACGGTCGCGAGCACGGTGGCGGCCTGCTCGCCACCCATCACCGAGATGCGGGCGTTGGGCCACATCCACAGGAAGCGCGGCTCGAAAGCCCGGCCGCACATGCCGTAGTTGCCGGCGCCGTAGCTGCCGCCGATGATCACGGTGAACTTCGGCACCTTCGCGCAGGACACCGCCGTGACCATCTTCGCGCCGTCCTTGGCGATGCCGCCCGCCTCGTACTTGCGGCCGACCATGAAGCCGGTGACGTTCTGCAGGAACACGAGCGGCGTGCCGCGCTGCGCGCACAGCTCGATGAAGTGGGCGCCCTTCTGCGCCGACTCCGAGAAGAGCACGCCGTTGTTGGCGACGATCCCCACCGGGTAGCCGTGGATCCGCGCGAAGCCGGTGACGAGCGTCGTGCCGTAGCGCGCCTTGAACTCGTCGAGCTCGCTCGCGTCGACGATGCGGGCGATGACCTCGTGTACGTCGTAGGGCTTGCGCGCGTCGGCATTGATCACGCCGTAGAGCTCCCGCGCGTCCTGCAGCGGCTCGACCGGCGCGCGGAGCTCGAGGTCGGTGCGCTTGCGGCGGTTCAGGTTGGCCACCACCGACCGCGCGATCGCGAGCGCGTGGCGGTCGTTCTGCGCGAAGTGGTCGGCCACGCCCGAGATGCGCGTGTGCACGTCGGCGCCGCCCAGGTCCTCCGCGGTGACGATCTCGCCGGTCGCCGCCTTCACGAGCGGGGGGCCGCCCAGGAAGATCGTGCCCTGCTCGCGCACGATGATCGACTCGTCGGCCATCGCCGGCACGTAGGCGCCGCCCGCGGTGCAGGAACCCATCACCACCGCGATCTGCGGGATGCCCTCCGCCGACATCGTCGCCTGGTTGTAGAAGATGCGGCCGAAGTGGTCCCGGTCCGGAAAGACGTCGGTCTGGTTCGGCAGGTTGGCGCCTCCCGAGTCGACCAGGTAGATGCACGGCAGGCCGTTCTGACGCGCGATGTCCTGCGCGCGCAGGTGCTTCTTCACCGTCAACGGGTAGTAGGTGCCGCCCTTGACGGTGGCGTCGTTGCAGACGATCACGCACTCGCGGCCCGACACCCGCCCGATGCCGGTGATGATCCCCGCGGCGGCGATCGTGTCGCCGTACATGCCGTAGGCGGCCAGCTGCGAGAGCTCGAGAAACGGGCTGCCGGGGTCGATCAGCGCCCGGACGCGATCGCGCGGCAGCAGCTTGCCGCGGGCGACGTGCTTGTCGCGCGCGGCCGCGCCGCCGCCCTCCTCGATTGCGGCGATCGTCGCGTGCAGGTCGGCGACCAGCGCCGCCATCGCGACGCGGTTGGCGGCGAAAGTCGCGTTGCGCGTGTCGAGCTTCGATTCGATGACCGGCATGGTGCAAAGTGTAGCGAGTCCGGTGGCGGCTGGCTCGCCGAGCGGTGTCTCAGGGCTTCGGGGACAGCGGCGACCACCCCTTCAGAAGCCGCCGGTGGCGAGCCAGCGTTCGACTTGCGGAAAGCGGTCCACGCCCCAGAAACACTCGCCATCGACGATGACGAACGGCGAACCGAACACACCGGCGGCGATCGCCTGCGCCACCTCGCGCTTCAGCGCATCCTTGACCGCCGGGTCGTCGACCGCGGCGCGGGCCGCGGCTTGGTCGGCACCGGCGCGTCCCGCGACCGCCGCGGCGACGTCGGGGTCCGCGATGTCCTGGTCGTCGACGAAATACGCGCGGTACAGCGCCTGCGCCACGCGCCCGGCGAGCGCGGGGTCGCGCTCGCGCAGCGACAGCACGACGCGCGACGGCGCCTGGGCCGGAATCGGGAAGCGCGAGGGCATCCGGAACGTGACGCCGTGGAAGCGTGCGCTCCGCGCGAAGTCGTGCAACGAGTACGCGCCCTTCATCGGCACCTCGGTGAGCGGCGCACCGCCGGTCTCCTTGAAGATCACGCCGAGCAGCACCGGACGCCAGTTCACCGTCCGGCCGTGCCGCGACGCAATGGCTTCGATCAGCTCGGCGCCGAGATAGCCGTAGGGCGACGAGAAGTCGAAGTGGAAGTCGATCGGGGCGGGCATCGCGGTACCTCCTGGGGGTGCGTGCAACGGGTCGGGTCAGATCGAGCGGCCGATCACCAGGCGCTGGATATCGCTCGTGCCCTCGTAGATCTGGCACACGCGCACGTCGCGCCAGATGCGCTCGACCGGGAAATCGGTGACGTAGCCGTAGCCGCCGTGGATCTGGATCGCGTCGGAGCACACGCGCTCGGCCATCTCGGAGGCGAAGAGCTTGGCCATCGACGCCTCCTTGAGGCACGGCTGCCCGGCGTCGCGCAGCACCGCCGCGGACAGCACGAGCGCCCGCGCCGCCTCGATCGCCGTCGCCATGTCGGCGAGGCGGAAGTTGACGGCCTGGTGCTCGATGATCGGCTTGCCGAAGCTCGTCCGCTCGCGCGCGTAGGCGAGCGCCGCGTCGAACGCCGCGCGCGCCATGCCGACCGCCTGCGCGGCGATGCCGATGCGTCCCGCCTCGAGGTTGGCCAGCGCGATCCGGTAACCCGCGCCTTCCGTGCCGAGGCGGTGCTCCGCCGCCACCCGGCAGTTGTCCAAGGTGATCTGCGCGGTGTCGGAGGCGCGCTGCCCCGTCTTGTCCTCGACCCGGGAGACGATGAACCCGGGCGTGTTGGTGTCGACGATGAACGCGCTGATGCCCTTCTTGCCGGCAGTGCGGTCGGTGACGGCGAACACGATCGCGACGTCGGCGTTGCGGCCCGAGGTGATGAACTGCTTGACGCCGGAGAGCACGTAATCACCGTCGCGCGCCTCGGCGCGGGTCGCGATCGCACCGGCGTCCGAGCCGGCCTGCGGCTCGGTCAGGCAGAAGCAGCCGAGCTTCCTGCCCGAAGCGAGCGGACGCAGGTACTGCTCCTTCTGCGCGTCCGTGCCGAAGGCTGCGATCGGCCCGCACACCACCGAGTTCTGCACCGAGACGATCGTTGACGTGGCACCATCGCCCGCGGCGATCTCCTCGAGCGCGAGGGCGAGCGAGACATAGTCGGTGCCGGCGCCGCCCCAGGCCTCCGGGACCACCATGCCGAGGGCGCCGAGCTCGCCCAGGGCGGCCAGCTCCTCGCGCGGAAAGTGGTGTTCGCGATCCCAGCGCGCCGCATTGGGCGCGAGCCGCTCGCGCGCGAATGCACGCATCGTGTCGCGGATCAGTCGTTGCTCTTCGGAGAGCAGCATTGCTTCATTCCCCGCGCCGCGGCGCGTTCAGCGTGTAGACCCCGGCGAGCACGAGCGCCCCGCCGGCGACCATCGAGGCGTCGATGCGCTCGCCGAGCAGCAGTGCGCCGAGCAGCACGGCAAACACCGGTACCAGGTTGATGAACACCGGCGCGCGCGCGGCGCCGAGCCGCCGCACCCCGTCGTTGTACCAGACGAACGCGACCGCGGTACCGAACGCCCCCAGGAAGGCGAGCGCCGCCCAGGCGGATGGCGAGGCCTGCGGCACCAGGGCGGCGCCTTCGGCGAGCGTCGCCGCGGCGAGCATCAGCGTGCCGGTGAGCGACGCGTAGACGGTGATCGCGAGCGGCGAGAGCCCCGCCATCAGCCGCTTCGCGATCAGCGTGAACGCGGACCACGACACGACGCAGCCGAGGATCAAGAGCTCGCCGGTGCCCAGTCCACCGCGCAGCAGGGCAAGCGGGTCGCCCCGACCGATGACGATCGCGGCGCCGGCGAGGGCGATCACGATGCCCGCCACGGTGCGCCGCGTAAGCCGCTCGCCGAAGAACAGCGCGGCGCCGACGAGCGTGGCCGCCGGGTTCAACGCGACGAGCAGCGCCGCACGACCCGCGGGAACGGTCTTGAGGCCCCACATGAAGCACAGGTTGTAGGCGGCCACACCGGTCGCGCCGAGGAGCGCGACGCCGAGCCACTGCCTCGCGGTCAGGCGCGGCAGGCCGCGCTCGAGCGCGAAGGCCGCGACCACGAGCACGACGCACGCGAGCACGTAGCGCCACAGCGCCGCCGTCGACGCCGGCAACTCGGCCGTGGCGATCCGCCCCGCGACGAAGGTCCCACCCCAGATCGCCGCGACCCCGACGAGCTTCAGGTAGACCGGCCACGGTGCCGAGGCGGCGGGCATCGCGGCGAGCGTCAGGTGGCCGGCGCGCATCGCGGCGGATCAGCGACGCTCGTCGAGCAGCAGCCGGACGGCGAGCGCCGTGAGCCCCGCGGCGCGCCCCTGCGCCAGCGTGGGCGTCCCGGCGGGCAGCGAGCGCAGTGAGCGTGGGGGCCGTTTCATCTCAGGCGAGCTCGATCGCCATCGCGGTGGCCTCGCCCCCACCGATGCACAGCGCGGCCACGCCGCGGCGCTTCCCGTGCTTGCGCAGCGCGCCGATCAGCGTGACCACGATGCGCGCGCCCGAGGCGCCGATCGGATGGCCGAGCGCGCACGCGCCACCATGCACGTTGACCTTGTCGTGCGGCAGCCCGTGGTCCCGCATCGCGGCCATCGTCACCACGGCGAAGGCCTCGTTGATCTCCCACAGGTCGACGTCGGCCGCCTTCCAGCCCGCCTTGGCGAGCACCTTGGCGATCGCCCCGACCGGCGCGGTGGTGAACAGCCCCGGCTCCTGCGCGTGCGTCGCGTGCGCGAGCACCGTCGCGACGGGCTTCAATCCGCGCGACGCGGCGGTCGAGCGGCGCATCATCACCAGCGCGGCCGCGCCATCGGAGATCGAGCTCGCGTTCGCCGCCGTGACGGTGCCGTCCTTGCGGAACGCGGGCTTGAGCGTGGGGATCTTCTCGGGCGAGGCCTTCGCCGGCTGCTCGTCGCGGTCGATCACCGTCTCGCCCTTGCGCCCGGCGACCTTGACCGGCGCGATCTCCCACGCGAACGTGCCGTCGTTGTTC
>Ga0209391_10001314_pt1 | contig 12831 bp, 11 predicted proteins | sample PPLLak3March2015_FD_187246 | JGI IMG/M metagenome (GOLD analysis project Ga0209391, IMG submission 187246) | Freshwater sediment microbial communities from Prairie Pothole Lake near Jamestown, North Dakota, USA - PPLs Lake P7 Core (1) Depth... | ecosystem: Environmental > Aquatic > Freshwater >... | reverse complement strand
GCTCCACGAAGAAGAAGAGGACGTTCAGCGCGATCAACGCATACGTGACCACCGGAGCGGTCCTGCGAGAGGTGTCGTCGTCACCAATGGGGATCACGGGCGGTGCCTCCTTCTTGCCGCGGTTGAAGTCGAGATCCTCCTGAGGGCGTGGCGGGCGTGGCACGCCCCGCCACGTGTGTCCATGTCATTGCTCTTCCACTGTAGGTTGGACAGCCTCGCTTCGCGTGTTCCCGATTGCACAGGCGCACGTTCCGGCGGCGAGTGTGCACTACGGGACAGCGCGCGCGCCGCGTTTGCACCGACCATGGGCTCGCCAGAGACAACCGGCAGATTCGGGACCGGGAAGCGATCCGCAAAGGAGGACGCGATGCTTCGGAACATGAACGATCTCCACGGGTTCACGATTGGGGCCACCGACGGAGACATCGGCTCGGTCAAGGAGTTCTACTTCGACGACCAGAGCTACGCCGTGCGCTACGTGGTGGTCGACACGGGGGGATGGCTTGCGGACCGTAAAGTGCTTCTGTCGCCGATCGCCTTCCGCGGTGTGGACTGGGAGCACAAGCGCATCACTTCCGCGCTGACGAAGGGCAAGGTGGAGAAGAGCCCGGACATCGACACGGACAAACCGGTCTCGCGGCAGCACGAGACCGAGTACTTCAACTACTACGGCTACGGCCCGTACTGGGAAGGGGCCTACCTCTGGGGCGCGTCGCCCAACCCCTATCTCGGGCCAGGGCCGGTCTTGAATGCCGCGGCGTTCGAGCGCGAGCAGCGCTTTGACTGGAGAGCCAAGGAGAAGCACGACCCGCACCTGCGGAGCTCCCGCGCGGTGACCGGATATCACATCCAGTCGACTGACGGCGACATCGGCCACGTGGAAGGCTTCCTCGTGGACGACCAGTCCTGGGCGATCCGCTACATGATCGTGGACACGAGCAACTGGTGGGCGGGCAAGAGGGTCCTGGTGGCGCCCGCCTGGATCGAGCAAGTGGACTGGGAGCAGTCAAAGGTGCACGTGACCATCACGCGCGCGCAGGTCGAAGCTAGCCCCGAGTACGATCCGGACCGACCCGTTGAGCGCGCCTACGAGACGCAACTGCACGGCCATTATGGCCAGCCCCGCTACTGGAGCGAGTAGGCCGGCTCGAACAGCCCAGGGAGTCCCGAGATGAGCACGATCACCACCAGCGACGGCACCAGCCTCTACTACAAGGACTGGGGATCAGGGCCCCCCGTCGTTTTCAGCCACGGCTGGCCGCTCAACGCCGATGCGTGGGAGAGCCAGATGGTCTTCCTGGCGTCCCGCGGCTACCGCTGCATCGCCCATGATCGCCGTGGTCACGGCCGTTCGAGCCAGCCCTGGAACGGCAACACGATGGACACGTACGCCGACGACCTGCGGGACCTCATCGACGCGCTCGCCCTGAAGGGCACCACCCTGGTCGGCCACTCGGCGGGCGGTGGAGAGGTGGCCCGCTACATCGGGCGCCACGGCACCAGCCGCGTCGCCAGGGCCGTGCTGGTGGGCGCAGTGACGCCGCTGATGCTCAAGACGGCCGCCAATCCCGGCGGCTTGCCGATCGAGGTGTTCGACAAGATCCGCGCCGGCGTCGCCGGCGACCGTTCGCAGTTCTTCAAGGACCTCACGACGGCGTTTTTCGGCGCCAACAGGCCTGGCGCGAAGGTCAGCCAGGGCGTCCGCGATGCGTTCTGGTTCCGGGGCCTGCAGGGCGGTCTCAAGAACCAGCTCGACTGCATCGAGGCGTTTTCCGAGACGGATTTCACGGAAGACCTCAAGACGTTCGACGTGCCAACCATGATCATCCACGGCGACGACGACCAGATCGTGCCCATCGGCGCCTCGGCTCATGCCTCGTCGACACTCGTCAAGAACGCGACGCTGAAGGTCTATCCGGGTGGCTCGCACGGACTCGCCGACACGCACAAAGACCAGCTCAATACCGACCTGGTCGCTTTTCTCAGGACCTGAGATCGCTTCTGCGGCTTCGAAACACGCCACCGCCTCCGCGGCCGACTCTTCGACACAGCCCAGGCTGAGCAGAGCAGTGCCAATCGTCACCGCCGCAAATGGCGAGCCCGGATCAAGCGCCCACGCCAGTTCGGCCGATTTCAATGCGTCCGCCCATCGGTCCGCAAGACCGTGGACGACGGATTCCCAGATCAGCACCCACGGGTCGTCCGGCGAGAGCCTCCGGGCGCGGTCGAGGTTGTCGTACGCACGCTGAAGATCGCGCATCCGGGCCCAGCTCCGTCCGCTCCTGATCGGGCTCGGGGCCGACCGCGTTCGCGGTCATCCACGCGGGACCTGGCGAGATCGACGCGGCGTTCGATTGGCTCGAAACGGCTTACCGGTGTTCAAGAGCGCACAGACACCTTGCATAGCCGCTCCTATGATGGGGACCGGGTTCGACGCGCGTGCCTCCCGTGGAGGTCAACGCAGGTTGCGGACGGCACCACGGGTCGGGCTGTCCAAATCGCACCAGGACTGGAGGCGGGTATGAACTTCGAAGCGTTGACGACGACAGAGATGGTCATGATCATCGCAGTGGCGGTGATCCTGGCTGCGGGCATCGCGACAATGCTCTCCCTCCGAAAGCGCCGGACCGACAGGCTGCGCAGCAAGTTCGGGGGCGCTGAGTACGCCCGCGCCGTGCAGGAAGGCGGGAATCGGCGGCATGGGGAAGCCGGACTCGACAAGCGCACCGAGCGCGTCGAGGCCTTTCACCTCCGGCCGATCGCGGCCGGAGATCGTGGGCGCTTCGTCGACTCCTGGAGCAGAATCCAGGCGCGGTTCGTGGACGGCCCCGCCAGCGCGGTGGCGGAAGCTGACCAACTGCTCGGCGATGTGATGGGCGCGCGTGGGTATCCGGTCAGTGAGTTCGCCCAGCGTGCGGCGGACATCTCCGTGGACCACCCGCTGGTCATGGAGCACTACCGAACAGCCCACGACATCGCCATCCGCCAGACCAAGGGAGAGGCGAGCACAGAAGACTTGCGCCAGGCCATGATCCACTACCGGAGCCTGTTCGAAGACCTGGTCGCCGAGCCGGAAACGCCTCCGATCAGGGTTGCGTCGTAAACGGCCGACAGGGCCTCTCCTGTTTCGAAGACCTGGCTTTCTGGTCCTTGACCTGCAGATCGTTCACGGCCTGCTGCACGTGAGGAGGCCGGACGCCTCAGTACATCTTCTCGCGCAGGCAGACCTGCAGATCGTGGCGCCCCCGGAGCTGCAGCTTCTCGAAGACGTGGTGGAGGTGGATCTTCACGGTGCCGACGCTGATCGACAATCGCGCGGCAATTTCCTGGTTGTCGAGGCGGGCGGCGACCAGCCGCACGATCTCGAGCTCGCGCGGCGTCAGAGTGTCTTGAAGCTCGTTCTCGACGCGCTGCCGCTGCGCGAGACGAGCCGACAGGTCCACGCCGTCGACGCTGAGGCTCAGCCCGCCTGCGTGCACGGCCCGGATGCTGTCTTCGAGAACGCGCGGCGCCATGGCCTTGAGCACGATGCCCCGCGCGCCCAGGCGCGTCGCGGCGATCAGGTCGTCCTCGTCCTGGCTCGCGGTCAGCACGACGACCGCGGGCGGCTTCGCGGGGTCGAGCCTGCGCAGCACGCTCAGCCCGTCTTCCCCGGGCATCTTGAGATCGAGCAGGAGCACGTCGGGGCGGAACGCCTCGACGGCCTGCAGCCCCTCGACCGCCGTGCCGCAGGTGGCGACGACGTCGAAGTCCGCGTTGAGCTGCAGGAGCTGCTCGAGCCCCTTGAGCACCATGGGATGGTCGTCGATGAGCACGATTCGGATGGCCATGAGTCACACGCTGACCGGCGCGACCTCCTCCGTCGATTCGGGCGCGAGCGGCAACTCGATTCGCAGCTCCGTTCCCGTCTCGCTGCTCTGCAGCCGCAGCCGCCCTCGAAGCTCGGCGACCCGCTCCCTGAGGGTGAGCGGCCCCAGGCTCATGGCGCCCAGCTCCTGGAGATCGAATGTACCGTGAAACGGGAACCCGCGGCCATCGTCGGCGATCCGCAGCCGCAGCATCGCCGAGTCGACCTCGAATTCCACCGAGACGAGCGAGGGATCGGCGTGACGCGCGGCGTTGAGCACGCCCTCCTGCACGATGCGGTACACACCCTCCAGAAACGCCGGGGGCCAGGCCTCCGCCGCTGACGGCGGCGCCATCTTCACCTTGATCGCCCACTGACGCTCGACCCGGCGGCGGAGCTCCTCGAGGCGCTCGGCAAGACCCGCCGGCGGCGAGTACTCGGCCGGGCTCGAGGCGGGGCGCAACCTCCGGATGAAGTCGCGCATCTCGAGCTCCCCGTGCTCCAGCTGGTTCTGCACGTCCTCGAGCCTCCGGCGCGCCTCGTCGGGATTGCGATCGAGCAGCCGCCTGGCGGCGAGGAGTTGCAGCGCACTGCCGGCGGCGGACTGGAGCAGGCTGTCGTGGATGTCGCGCGCCACGCGCAGGCGCTCGTCCAGCGCGGCGGCCTGCCGCAGCCGGCGGAGGAGGTAGAGGCTGTCGAGCCGCGAGACGGTGAGCCTGGCGACCACATCGCCGAGAATCAAGTCGTCGACCCGCATCGACCGCTTGTCGAGGGCGAACAGGCGGCCGCGGACGAGTTCCCCGTCGAGGCTCCAGGCCTGCACCCGGCGCATGCCGAATCGCGCCTGGAGCGAGGGGTTGACGGGTCGGCAGACGCGCTGCCGGAACGCGCCGCCCGACCAGTGCACCACGACGCCCCGCTCGTTGCCGGCGTCGGCGGCCTGAAACGTCACCCGCTCCAGCCCGGACAGCACGAACGACCCGTAGGTGGCCTCGGGTTCCGTGGTCCACGTCACGTCGCCGCCAGCCCCCCACGCGAGGTTGATCTCGCCCTCGTCAGGCTCCTCCCAGACGAGGAGCACTCTGGGGGCGTCGAGCACCGCCGAGCACTCGGCGATGATTTCGCCGGCCAGCTCCCGCGGCTCCCGCGGCGCCCGGCGGGGCCAGCGGATGATCCGGCCGATCTCGCGCTGAAAGCGATGCTGGTAAGCCCCGAGATACGCGATGAGGGCCGCGGTGACCGCCAGATGCACGCCGCGGATGACGAAGGCGTCGGTGAGAAACGGGCGCAGGTGGAGAACCAGCGACCCGTACAGTCCCGTGGCGGCGTACACGACGAAGCTCGCGGCCGCCGTCCATGCCGCGCCGCGGACATCCCACCGCAGCGTCCCGCAGATCACGAGAAACGTGAAGTAGATGAAGAACGGGCTGGCCGAGGCGTCGGTGAAGAAGGTGAAGAGCGAAAACGCCGCCAGGTCGAACAGATGCGTCGCGAGACCCCAGGCCGGCGCGAAGCGTACCGGCGCCCAGGCGAGCGCGAGCACGCCGAGGCCGTAGAAGAAATACAGGCTGGTCGTGAAGGCGAGGCGCCAGTCGCCCACGGGATCGGCCGGGCTGATGGCCACGGCCAGGAGCGCGCCGCCGGCGAGCACGACACGGCTGCTCGCAATCAGCCATTCGGTGCGAACACGCGGCGGATAATCGGGATGCACCTTCAGCGTCGCCAGACGCATGGAACCGCCCCCCGCGGCCCCGACGCTCAGCTGCTGTACCGCGCCGGGCGCCTCACCGGGCGGAGAGCCAGTCGGTGCTTGTCCTGCCCGGCCGAAGCAGCGGGCCCCATGTCTCCAGCACCTGGGCCAGCTCCTCGGCTGCTGAGATCGCGAACGATACCGCGAATCCGGCGCGATCGGAAGCACGACGGCCACCCCGCCCGGCCTGACGGCGGTCGGGCGTCTGGCGACGGTCAGGTTTGAGCACGAGACCGAACGAGAGCGTGGGCAGATCGGTCACGAGACCACCTCCTCTTTCCAGAGCGGAGGGGTAGTATATCCAATTGGGTATATATCGCAAGGGTTGATTTTGGCCCAATGTTCAAATAGTGAACGGGCTCCGTAGCCGGTCTTCAATTCGGCCGCCAGGTTTGGGATGCCGGCGGCGTCACGGCCCCCGGCGCCCCATGTAATAGTTGGCCTGCTGGCGCGTCTAGGCTGGTGAGGCGCAAGACGTGTCCACAGCCAGCCTGACAATCGTCTACGATCAGCCGATCGCCATGACTCCCACGACTGCCCCGGTCGGGTTCGCCGAAGCTTACAAGCGCCACGCCGACGCGGTCTTCCGGGCGGCCCTGCGCGTCACCGGGAACCCGGCCGACGCCGAGGACGTCCTGCAGACCGTTTTCCTGCGCATGCTGGCCCACGGAGGAGACGCCGAGGCCGTCTCGCTGCCGGCGGCTTACTTCCGGCGTGCGGCGGTCAACGCCGCCGTCGATCTGCTGCGCCGCCGGGCCGTCCACGCCGAGTCGGCATACGACGATCACGCGCCGCATGCCGCCGTCGAGCCCCCGTCGCTGCTGAAAGAACAGCTCCGCCGCGCCATCGCTACCCTCGATGGCGACGACGCCACGTTGTTCCTGCTGCGTTACGTGGAGGGGCTGTCGAACGAAGAGCTGGCGGGGATGTTCCAGCTCGAAAAGAACAACGTAGCCGTCCGGCTCCACCGAATCCGGCACCGGCTGCAATCAGAACTGACGCGATAGCCGCGCCGAAGCTCCGGGTCGCAGACGGAGCGAAGGCGGGTAGGAGGCGGGCGATGTCTGAAGATCGTCTGGAAAAAGCACTGGAAGAGATGAGGCAGGAAAACGTCGACGCGTCGACGCTCGACGCCGCGAGGGCGCGTGTGTGGGACAACGTCGCCGGCACCGCGGGCGCCGGCTGCGCGGAATTCCGGCCGGATCTCCACGCGTACCTGAGCGGCGCGCTCGGGAGCAACCGTCGCGTCCTGATGGAAGACCATCTCAGCCGCTGTCCGGCGTGCCGCGCCGCGATGGCCGAGCTGAAGGGCGACCGGCGGGTGATCGCCATGCCGCAGCGATCCTCCTCCGGCTGGATGCGATGGGGATCGCTGGCGGCGGCGGCCGTCCTGGTCCTCTCGGTCCTCTACCTCAGCCGCGATGCCATCGACGCGATGATGGCGCCCGGCGGCCCGCGCGCGACGGTTGTCGCCGCCGACGGCGGTTTCTTCCGCCTGCCCGGTGGAGCGCTCGAAGCAGGCGCCTCGATTGGCGAAAGGGAACTGGTCCGAACGGGCCCCGGGGCCCATGCCGTCCTGCGCCTCGCCGACGGCTCGACGATCGACGTCAACGAGCGGACCGAACTGTTCGTCACCGCCGCCTGGAGCGGCCGCGCGATTCACCTCCGGCGCGGCGACATCATCGTCTCGGCCGCGAAGCAGAGGCGCGGCCACCTGCGCGTGCTGACCCGCGATTCGATCGCCGCCGTGAAGGGCACCGTCTTCGCGGTGTCGGCCGGCATGGGCGGATCAGTGATCTCGGTCGTGGAAGGTTCGGTGGCGGTGAACCAGCCCGGCCAGGATGTGGTGCTCAGCCCCGGCGAACAGGCCGCTTCGAACCCGGCGCTGGCCTCATCGGTCGAAGAAGCCGTCGCGTGGAGCCCCGAGGCGGCCGACTACCTCGAACTGCTTGCCTCGTTCGTGAAGATCGAACGGGAGCTGGCCGAGATCAGTCCCGCCGAGTTGCGCACCAGCTCGGCCCTGCTCTCGTACCTGCCGGCGGGGGCCTTCGTCTACGGCGCGGTTCCGAATCTCGGCGGGAAGATCGGCCAGGCCCTGATCCTGTCCGAGCAGCAGGCGTCCGAGAACGCCACGTTCGGGGCCTGGTGGAACTCCGAGACGGGACGGCTGTTGAGACAGATGGTCGACCGCGTCCAGTCGGTGAGTTCACTGCTGGGTGACGAGGTCGCGTTCAGTGTGGGCATGCAGGCACCCGGCCAGGAAGTGCCGATGGTGATTGCGCGCGTGCAGCCCGGGAAGCGGGAGGCGCTGGCGAGCGCACTGGACGGCCTGTTTGCCGGCACGGGCGAGCCGGCCCTGCCGTATTCGGTGACCGACGATCTGATGGTGGTCTCGAACTCGGCGTCGAGCCTGGCGTGGGCCCTCGAGCACCTGGGCCAGGGCGCCGGCTCTCCGTTCGCGGCGGCGATCAAGGAGCGGTACGGGCGGGGCGTCGGCTGGCTGGTCGGCATCGACGCCGCCCCGGTGATCGTGATGGCCAGGAACGACGATGCGCCGCCCGTGGAACTGGCGGCCATGGCCGGACTGAAGTACCTGTTCCTGGAGCAGCGGGCCCCGGCGGGCGCGGAAGAGAACGAGATCACATTCGTGTTCCCCGGCGAACGCAAGGGGATGGCCTCGTGGCTGGCCGACTCGGGCTCGGGCGGCGCGGCGGAGTATCTGCCGGCCGACGCGCTGGTTGCAGGATACGTGTCGACGCGCGAGCCCTGGCAGCTCTTCCAGGAACTCAGCGCGGTCATGACGAAGGAGAACGAGTCGTTCGCCCCCACCCTGGCAGAGGCAAACGCAAAGCTTGGCGAGGGCTTCCTCGAGAACCTGACGGCAGCGATGGGAACCGAGTCGGCCTTCGCGCTGAACGGGTTCTCGGTCGAGGGGCCGAAGTGGGTGCTGGCCGTGCTGGCCAACGACTCGTCGGTCATCGACAGCTCGCTACGGAAACTCGCCGACGCATTCAACGCCGAATTGTCAGCCGAGGAACAGGTTCACCGGATTGCCATCGGCCAGGAAAGCGCCGGCGGGCGCACCTGGACGACGATGAAGGCGGGAGGCCTTCCATTCGGGGTGACCTGGACCTACGATCAGGGCTATCTGGTGGCGGCATCAGATCGCGGGTCGGCGGAGCGGGCTATCGCGACCCGGAACGGCGGGTCGCCGCTGGTCTGGTCGCCGGCGTTCCTGGCCCAGCTGCCCTCTTCGGCCGGGATGCACCCGTCGGCGTTCGGCTGGCTGAACACGAAGGGGGCGCTCGGGATCTTCTCGGCGCTGGCCCCGAACCCGGCGTTGACGAAGCTGCTGGGCGAGCGCGAGGCGGTGCTCGTGGTCGTAAACGGGCAGGCGGACGAGATCCATGCGGCCAGCCGTACTCGTCTAACGGGATTGATCATGGACGTGATGCTGCTCGAAAACCTGAGCCGGGCGCCCGAGGGGCAGCTGGCCGTAACCGTGCCTCAATGACGCGTTGACTGCGACACCGGTCGTCGAACTCGAGAACCTGAAGGTCCGGCTGGGGCGGCGGGAGATCCTGCACGGGATCACCTGCCGCCTCGGTGTTGCGGGCACAGGCAAGGCGGTGGGCCTGCTGGGGCCCAACGGGGCGGGCAAGTCCACGCTGATCCTGACGCTGCTCGGATTTCTGAAGCCCAGCGCCGGCCGCGCGCGCATCCTCGGCCTCGACTGCCGGCACAGCCGGGGCGAGGCCCGGTCGCGCATCGGCTACATGCCCGAGAACGACGCGTTCATCGGCGACATGACGGCGGTCGCGTTCCTGCGCCAGATGGCCGAGCTCTCGGGCCTTCCGCCGGAGGCGGCGCTCGAGAAGGCCCACGAGGTCCTGTTCCACGTGGGGCTCGGCGAAGCGCGCTATCGCGAGCTGCGCACCTACTCGTACGGCATGAAGCAGATGGCGAAGCTCGCGCAGGCGATCGTGCACGGGCCGGAGCTGGTCGTGCTCGACGAGCCGACCAACGGCCTCGACCCGGCCGCCCGCCGGCGCATGCTCAAGCTGGTCGGCGAGATGAAGACGGAGCAGGGGATGAGCGTGCTCATCTGCTCCCACCTGCTGCGCGACATCGAGCAGGTGTGCGACGAGGCGGTGATCATGAGGGACGGCGCGATCGTGCACCAGTGCAACCTCGAGGAGGAGCGGCGGTCGAACAGGCGCTTCGTCGAGCTCGAGGTGACCGGCGACGATCGGAACCTGCGCGCGGCGCTGCCGGAGATCGGCGCCGAGGGGGTCCCCGAAGGCGGCGGCCGCTGGCGCATCGTCCTGCCCGCGGGGGTTGAACTGGAAGCGATCTGGGGGCTCGCGGGCCGGCAGAATCTGCTGGTGCGCAAGCTCGCGCACCGCAGGGACACGCTGGAGGAGATCTTCCTGAAAGCCATGGGGCACCTGGCGCACACGCCCGGCGAGCACGTGGGGACCTAAACAACATGGCGGTCTACAAGCGAGGCTACCGGCGGTACCGCGGGCCCCTCACCGGGCGCTGGGCGCGGTTCATGGTGCTGCCGCGCCATGCCTGGGGGCGGCTCTATCAGCAGCGCCTGGTCATCCTGCTCACGATGGCGGCGATGGTGTGGCCGGTGCTGTGCGCCGGGTTCATCTACCTGACAAATCACGCCGAGCTGCTGCAGGGGCTCGAGCAGGAGTTCCGCCAGTTCATCCAGGTCGACGGCCGGTTCTTCTCGATCTTCATGTACGTGCAGGCGGGCTTCGCGGTGTTCCTCGCGGCGCTGGCCGGGCCGGGCCTCATCGCGCCGGATCTCGCGAACAACGCGCTGCCGCTCTATTTCAGCCGGCCCCTCAGCCGATGGAGCTACGCCCTCGCCCGGCTGATGGTGCTGGTCGGGATGCTGTCGGTCGTCACGTGGATCCCCGGCCTCCTGCTGTTCGGGTTGCAGGTGGGGCTGGCCGGCGGCTGGTGGTTCTGGTCCAACTGGATGCTCGGCGCGGGCATGGTGGCCGGGTTTCTCCTGTGGCTGCTCGTGCTGAGCCTCGTGGCGATGGCCAGCTCCGCCTACGTGAAGTGGCGGGTGGTGGCGGGCGCCGTCAGCCTGGCGTTCTTCTTCATCCTGAGCGGCGTGGCCGAGATGATCAACGGCGTCTTCCGGGTGACCTGGGGGCACATGATCGATCCGGCGTGGGCCGTCAACCAGGTGTGGTGCGCGCTGCTGGGCGTGGAGCCGCCCGACGGCCCCGGCGCATGGACGTCGGCGCTGGCACTGGCGGTGCTGATGCTGCTGCTCGCCGCGGTCATCGAACGCAAGCTGCGCCCGGTGGAGGTCGTCACATGACTGGCTCCGCCTCCGCCGAAGGCTACGGCGAGACCGGCCGACAGGCGAACGGGCAACGGCCGCCGGCGGTGGTCTTCGAGGAGGTGTCGAAGTTCTACGGCGAGGTGCTCGGCGTGAACCGCGTCACGCTGAACATCCCGCCGGGGATCACGAGCCTGGTCGGGCCGAACGGATCGGGCAAGACCACGCTCATGAACCTCATGACCGGCCTCATCCATCCCGACCACGGCCGCATCCTCATGCGCGGGATCTCGCCGCGCGACCCCGAGGCGCTGATGCGGATTACGGGGTACGCCACGCAGTACGACACGGCGCCGCGCTGGGCCACCGGCTTCACCTTCATCACGACCGGCCTGCAGTTGTTCGGGTACGGGCGATCGGAAGCGGAGGAGCGGGCGTGGAAGGCGCTCGAGCGCCTGGGGCTGACCGACGCGGCCAACCGCAAGGTGGCGGCCTATTCCAAGGGCATGCGGCAGCGGGTGCGGCTGGCGCAGGCGATCGCGCACGATCCGGAGCTGCTCGTGCTCGACGAGCCGCTGAACGGCCTCGACCCGCTGGTGCGCGCCGAGACGATCGACCTGTTCCGCGCCTGGGCGGCCGCGGGGAAGCACGTCATCCTCTCGAGCCACGTGCTCCAGGAGGTGGACATCATCAGCGACCAGGTGGTCCTGATCGCCAACGGGATGATCATGGCCGAGGGGGCGATCCGGGACGTGCGCGACGAGATCGAGGAGCACCCGAGCCAGTACTTCGTCCACTGCCAGGACGCGTCCGCCGTGGCGGCGCGGCTGTTCGGCGAGGATCACATCACCGAGATCAGGCTGAACGAAGACAGGATGGGCATGCTGGTGATGACCCGGGACCGGGAGCGGTTCGCGCGGGCCCTCGGGCAGATTGCGCTCGACGGCCACCGGATTGACGGCGTCATGCCGGCCGACGAGAACGTGGACGCGCTGTACGAGTACCTGATAGGAGGCGAGTAGCGTGGCCCTTCGACAAGCTCCCTTCGACGATGCTCAGGGAGCCCCGAGCGCAAGTCGAGGGGCTCAGGGCGGCGCCACCCCCTCCTCCTCCGGGCGGGCCAGGGCCCTCGACCCTGCTCGGGCCAGGCAGGTGTGGACGATCGCGACCGTCGAGCTGCGCCGCGCGTTCTTCGCCAGGCGCGCGCTGTGGGTGTACGGGCTCGCGCTCCTGCCGACGCTCATGTTCTTCGGGCACGGCGTGGCGATGAAGTACCGGGGCGAACAGCTCGCGCGGCGCGGGGTGACCCAGCCGGCCCTGATCGACAGCGTCCGCGAGGGCGAGGCGGTCGCCGACGTGAAGCAGCGGCTCGGGAAGCCGGCCGAGGAACGCTGGTCGACGCGAAGCCGGCGCGAACGGCAGCACGGCGGGAACGCGGGGACGACGACGCATGCCATCGAGCCGGCGGTCGCGGCGCGATTCGTCCGCCTGAATATCACCCGGCCGACCTACAGCGGCGAGCCGACCGCCCGAATCTACGAGTTCGAAATCTACGGGCCCGCGGGCGCCGAGAACATGGCGCTCGGCCGCCCCGCGACGGGCAGCGAGCCGTGCGGCACGGAGCAGGGGCCCGAGAGGGCCGTGAACGGCAGCGTGGAGAAGGGGGGGGGCGATCATTGGTGCTCCAGAGACCGCCCGCTCTTCCTTCAGGTGGACCTCGGCACGCCGCGCCCTGTGAAACGCTTCGTCCTGAAGCATGCGAGCGCAGGCGGCGAAGACGAGGACTCGGACACGCGCGAGTTCAACATCCAGGTAAGCCTCGACGGCAAGGCCTTCACCACGGTCGAGACGTCTTCGGGCGCGGCGTTCGTCGAGGAGCGCACGGAGTACCGCACACTGGTCTATTTCGACGGCCGGCGGGAC
>Ga0209391_10001313_pt1 | contig 12833 bp, 17 predicted proteins | sample PPLLak3March2015_FD_187246 | JGI IMG/M metagenome (GOLD analysis project Ga0209391, IMG submission 187246) | Freshwater sediment microbial communities from Prairie Pothole Lake near Jamestown, North Dakota, USA - PPLs Lake P7 Core (1) Depth... | ecosystem: Environmental > Aquatic > Freshwater >... | reverse complement strand
TACCGGACGTCCGTGGACATGACCTCGCGGACCGTGCTGTCCTGCGGGGCCAGGCCCCGCGCGACGGCTCGAATGGTGATGTCGCGGTCCGTCAGCATCCCCACCAGCCGGTCGTTCTCGGCCACGGGAAGGCTGCCGAAGTCCTCCTCCTCCATGACCCGCGCCGCGCACTCGAGGGTGTCCTCCGGCGAGGCGATCCTGACTTTGCGTGTCATGACTTCGCTGATGATCATTGCCGGTCTCCTGTCGCGTGGTGAGTGGGTCACCCTGTGAATCTACCGCCTGCGGGCCACGCCTCCCTCCCGAGCTTGTCCTGAAACCCTGTAGGAGGAGTCCGGCGCGACGACCACCTTGTAGGACGCGACCTACATGAAGCCGCAGGAATGTAGGGCTGACCGCAGGATCCCGCCACGTAGACTCGAGCGATGCAATTCGAGTCACCGAACACGCGCGACTGGAGGCTACGGAGCCAGCAGGCGCTGGTCGCCATTGCCGTCGTGCTCGTGATCGGTTCCCTGCATGTGGCGAGATCCGCCGTCGTACCGCTGCTGTTCGCGGCCTTCCTGGCCATGCTGCTGGCACCGGCCGTGGCGATGGTGCAGCGTGTCGGCGTGCCTCGCGCGGTCGCGGCCGGGATCGTCGTGATCTCCCTGATCGCGGTCGCGGGCCTCGGGTTCAATGCGACCTGGCGTCCGGCCAAGGAGTGGCTGGATCAGGCGCCACAGGCGATGCGCACGCTGGAACGCAAGCTTCGCCCGGTCACCGGCTTCATCGCCAAGGTCGAGTCCGTCTCCGAGCAGGCCGAGCGCGTCACGGATCCCGGCGCTGCCAGGAATGGTGCGGCCGCACCCGCGCAAGCCACCGAGAAGAAGAAGTCGACGTTCGCCAACACGCAGGAGTGGCTGCTCGCCATCCTGACTACGCTGGTGGTGACGTACTTCCTGCTTTCCGCCGGTCCGTCACTGCTGGTGAAGATCGAGTCCTCGCGCGGAGCGCGCCGGCTCAACACGCGCCTGCTGCGCCTCGCGGCAGCGATCAGCGACGACCTGAGCCGCTATTTCGCCACGGTGACGCTGATCAACCTTGCACTCGGCGTCGCAACGACCGCGACCATGTACGCGCTCGGCATGCCCAACCCGCTGCTGTGGGGGGTCGTCGCCTTCGTGCTCAATTACGTTCCATACGCCGGGTCGGCTGCGACGCTGGCGGTGCTCACGGTCGTGGCGCTGGTCTCGTTCGACGGTCTCGGCAAGCCGCTCGCCGTGGCGGGCTGCTATCTCTTCCTGACCACGATCGAAGGCCAGGTCGTCCAGCCGATCCTCGTCGGCCGGCGCCTCGACGTCAGCCCGTTGATCGTGTTCCTGTCCCTCTGGTTCGGCGGCTGGCTGTGGGGTATCGCCGGGGTCGCGCTTGCCGTTCCCCTGCTCGTAACGGCCAAGGCACTGGGACTGGGCCTCGGTGGGGCCGAGCCCGCCGCGCCCGGAGAGCCGGTACGCGGCGAGCCGCCCCTGGGACGCGACCATCTCACCGCCGCCTGATCTCGACGACGTTGCGATGGCTGCGTTCGTGGCGGGTCAATCGCATGCCAGCGCGACGTAGGACAGGAACCGACAGACGGAGACAGAATCTCCGAACGCGATGTGCGCGACCGCCGATGCACCACCCGCGGGGCAGTTGTTACAAAGTATCCGTGCAGTCATGTAAAAAATTGCCGCGGTCCCCGGGTCGACGCTGGCTCATCGATGCGACGCTGCACAGGTTTGCCGGCAACGAGCGACGCGCCGCGGGCGCGCTGGGTTGCAGCGTCAAGACCTTGTATAACAAGCCCAATCGCTATGCCCAGCCGGCGGGCGAAACGTGACTGGAGGCGCAATGCGATGACTCGCGTACTGATCGCCGATGACCACGCGCTGTTCCGGGCCGGGCTGCGCCAGTTCCTCGTGGACGCGCTGCCTTCCGCCGAGATCGGCGAAGCGGCGTCGGGGACCGAAGTCCTGACCTGCCTGCAGCGCAAGGGCTGGGACATGCTGATCCTCGACATCAACATGCCGGATCGCACCGGCCTCGACATCCTCAGGCACGTGAAGTCGGGGCACCCTGCCACGCGCGTCCTGGTGCTCTCGGGTTATCCGGAGCGCCAATACGCGCTGAACGTCCTGCGCGCGGGCGCCGCCGGCTACATCGCGAAGGACGCCGACCCGGAAGATCTCCTCAAGGCCGTGCGCATGGTGATGCAGGGCCGCCGGTACGTCAGCGAGAGCCTGGCGGAACTGCTGCTGCTCGACCTGGACCGCGCGGACAAGCCGCTGCACACCCTGCTTTCCGACCGGGAGTTCCAGATCTTCGGCAAGCTGGCCGCAGGACAAGGGGTTTCCGAGATCGGCCGCGAGCTGTGCCTCTCGGTGAAGACCGTCAGCACCTACCGGACACGCATCCTGGAAAAGATGCGGATGAAGAGCAATGCGGACCTGACGAGTTATGCACTTCGAAACGAAATCATCCAGTAGCGATTCGGGCGAGGATGCCGCGACGGGTGCGCGCCCCGACCTGCGGGTCCTGCTGGTCGAGGACTCGCCGGTCATCTGTGGCCTGATCAGCGAGATCATCAACGACGTGCCCGGAGTCAGGGTGGCCGAGAGCGTCGAATCCGAACGGGACGCAATCGAGGCGGTCGGTCGCCTCGACGTGGATGTCGTGATTCTCGACCTGCAGTTACGCAAGGGCACGGGATTCGGGGTGCTGCGGGCCCTGCGCGACATGCCGAAGAAGCCGATCGTCGTGGTGCTCACGAACTTCGCCCTGAGGTCGTACCGGGAGACCGCACTCGCCCTCGGCGCCCGCGATTTCCTCGACAAGTCGCGCGACTACGACCGGTTGCCGGCGATCCTCACCGAGATTGCATCCGCGCAATCGACCTGACGCTCAGGCCGCGGGCTCGGGTCCGGCCGCCCAGGGTAGCGTCTTGAACGTCCCCGACTCGTCGTCGCCGGTGCCTGCCGTCCGGATCACGCTGGCCAATGGAACCGAGGCCCGGATTGTCGTGCCGCGGTTCGGTGCGGACGAGATGTCGAGGCGGCCGCCGAGCACCTGGACGCGGTGACGAAGCCCCGCGATACCGTGCGATCGAGGCCGGTTCAGGGCCGCCGACTCGGCACCGACGCCGTTGTCCTGGACCGTCACGACGACATCCCGGTCGGTCAGCTCTAGGGCGAGGTCCACTTCGCTCGCCCGGGCGTGCTTCGCTATGTTGGCGAGGGCTTCCTGCACGACCCGGAACAGGGCGATCGCACCGGCCCGGTTGAATTGCGGCTCGTCGTCGGGGAATCGCTCGTTGCAGCGCAGGTTCGCGCGCCTGCAGGTCTCCTCGCTCTGCCAGCGCAGGGCGGCCAGCAGGCCCATGGTATCGAGCAGCGTCGGACGCAGTTCCTCAACGACCCGACGCTTGAGATCGATTCCCTGGTCGAGTACTTGCTTCAGCCGCTCGAGACGCTTCCTGACGTCGGCGTCGTCGCCTGCCGCATGCTGCTGCATCCAGGTCACGTCCATTCTCGCCGCCAGCAGCACACCGCCCAGTTCGTCATGAAGGCCGCGTGAAAGGCGTGCCCGCTCCTCCTCCTGCACGTGCTGCAGGTGCCTCGCCAGCTCGGTCAACTCGCCCGCCTGGGCGTCGAACTGCGACTTCAATTCAGCGTGCTGCCGCTGGAGCTCGGCTGCGGTCTGCGCACGGTGGCGCTGGTTGCGCGCAAGCGCCGTGGCCGCGATCACGGTGAGCACGAGGCCGAGCAGCAGCGTTGCGAGATTGAGGCGCCCGGCGAGCGCGAGCTCCCGCTCCCAGTTCTCCAACGAACTGGCCATCAACGCCCGCTCGTAGTCCCGCGTAATTCCCGCGAGTTCACGGAACGTCGCCATGGTCTCGTGCCCGGCGGCCGCATTCGCCAGCCTGAGCCCGGCCGCCGGGCCCTGTTGCTCGTACAGCGCGACCGATTCCTCCATCTGGGTCATGCGTTCGGCGGCGACGACGCCGAGCTGTCGGATCGCCTGACCCACCCGTTCGTCCTGGCCCCGATAGTCCTCCGCCAGCTCGCGCGTAAGCGTCTCGATCCGTCCATCGGCGCGATGGAACGGCTCGAGGTAGGCAGGGTCAGCCGTGAGGAGGTAACCGCGGTGACCGGACTCCGCATTCATGAGCAGCTGGTACAGGTCGACAACCCGCGCCAACTGCGCCTGCGCGCGGCGGACGTCGTCCTCCGCCGTGACGAGCCGCAGGCGTCCGAACTCCGATACGACATACAGCATCACGACGAACCCGATGGAAACGGATACGACGAGTGCGAGCTGCCACCACTTGAATCGCATCGGTGTCTTCTACCCCCCGCGGTCGTCGACTGTCCAGCGCGGGGGATGGGCGACTCCGGCACCTCGAGGCCACCCGCTTTTCAGGAACCGGACCTCTCCTCCAGCGCGATCATGGCGTTCGAGACCGCCGCCAGTCGCGACGCGACGTCGCTGGGGCCGCGCTCGTCGAGCATGTTCTCCTCGCCCGCCTTCTGCAGCTGCACGAGTTCCTGCTTCCAGTTGCTGAGCACCTTGACCTTGTCCTCGTGAGACAGCTCGCGGCAGTGCACGACCGCCTCCGGGTACTTGAACACGGACTGGGGAACAGTGAACGCCTTCTTGCGATCGACCTTCGTCATGAGACCTCCCGTCGGGTGACACGTGAGTGAAACTGTCGTTGGACCATCTCACGCCCTCGGTACCCGGCCTCCAATCGGTCTGGAGCGCGCCATGCCGTCGGACTCCGCCTACCTGCACGATGTAGGCGGCTTCCGACACGACCACACGGCACCCGCCGATCGCTCAGCACCCGCCGAAGGGCACACCATTCACTCCCGGAGCACAGGCTCCCGGAACAGGCGGTCTCCACCCCCACCCCCACCGCCTTTCTCGGCCCTCGCCGGCTCCGGCTTGCGAGGGCCCTTTTTTTTGGTCGCCGACCTCGCTCAGAGCTGGGAGGACAGCAGCGCCGAGGCGTGCTCCAGGATCTTCTCCCGCCAGGGCCGTGCCTTCCACGCCTCGTGGGTGATCCGTCGGGTGCGCTTGAGGTCGTCCTCGAAGACAGCGCTGACGCGCGCCGCGAACTCGGCGTCGTAGACGTTGAGGTTCGCCTCGTCGTTGAGCCTGAACGAGCGATTGTCGAAATTCGTCGAGCCGACCGACACCATGAGCCGGTCGACGATCAGCATCTTGCAGTGGAACATCGTGGGCTGGAACTCGTAGATCTCCGCGCCAGCCTCGAGCAGCTCGCCCCACTGGGCATGGGACGCCTTGCGGACGACCGCCGTGTCGATGTGCTCGCCGGGCACGATGATCCGCACTCGCACGCCGCGCTCGAGCGCCACACGCAGGGCCGCCCTGGTCAGGTCGTCGGGCACGAAATAAGACGCGGACAGGTCGATCGTGCGCTCCGCGGCGGTGATCGACAGCAGGTACATGAGCAGCATGCTGTCGCCGCCACCGCTCGGCGAGCTGGTGAACACCTGCGCCTGCGCGTCGCCCACGACCGGCAGGGCGGGAAAGTACTCCTTGCCCTGCAATACCGTGCCCGTCGCCTTGATCCAGTTGTCCATGAACGCCGCCTGCATCTGCGCGACGGCCGGTCCTTCGAGCCGGTAGTGCGAATCGCGCCAGTGATCGGGCGCCGTCGCGTCGCCGCCCCAGTTGTCCGCGATGCCGACGCCGCCGGTGAAGCCGACCTCGCCGTCCACGATCAGCAGCTTGCGATGCGTGCGGTTGTTCATTCGCGCCAGGTGATACCAGTGCAGCGGGTGATAGCGCTCTACCTGCACCCCGGCGTCGACCATCATGTCGATCAGGGCCTGCTCCATCTTCTGGCTGCCGACCCAGTCGATCAGCACGTGCACTTCGACGCCGGCGCGCGCGCGGTCGGCCAGCGTCTCGGCGAACTCCCGGCCGATGTCGCCCGACCAGTAGATGTAAGTCTCGAAGTTGACGTTGTGCCGGGCGCCCTTCACCGCCTCGAGCATCGCCGGAAAGATCTCGACGCCGTTTTCGAGGTTGGTGACACGGTTGCCGTCGATGATCGGCGGCCCGAGCAGGATGCCGAGCTCGCGACGGAACTGCGGATGGTCGACGGTGTAGCGATGCTCGAGCTTACGCTGGATCTGCCTTTCGCCGGCGACGAAATTGAGCGCGATCACGGTAATGAACGCCGCGAGCAGTGTCCCCACTAGTCCCGCCACGATCATGCGTCTACGGCTCCATACCATCCGACGCCTCCCCGTCACGGCCGCAGGCGACTGAGCGCCGCGTACTGCATGCTCACCGGGCGGCGGCAGTACACCGCCGCCCGATGGCAGCTTACCCGCACTACGCGTTACTCAGGACGCGCGGCAGTCGGTCTCGAACGAGCATGGCTAACGGGGCGCTCCCCGGCGGAAGAGGTTCACCACGAAGAGCAGGATGATTGCCCCGCCGAACGACACCAGCAATCCCATCAGGCTGAAGTCGCCCTGGTTGACCGTTCCGGCGCCAATCAATGGCGACAGCAGCCAGCCTCCGAGCAGGGCGCCGACGATTCCCACGACGACGTTCAGGATCACTCCCTGCTGCGCGTCGGTCTTCATGACGAGACTCGCGACCCAGCCGATGAGGCCGCCCACGACCAACCAGATGATGAGGTTCATGCTGTGCCTCCTGGCCCGTCAGCGACCGTCGTTGTCGAAGTCACCGGGCATGAGCCGCTCGACGCGATGCCAGGCGGACCGAACGGCATCCTTCGCGTTCTCCCATGTCAGCCGGGACTTGCCCTTGATGCGCTCGTAGTTCGTGCGCAGCTCGGGCTCGAGGTCGTCGAACCGCCTGTTCTGGCCGAGGTACCGGCCGGCCGTCTCGTACCCGGTTCGATACGCCGGGGCGTAGTCGTCGTAGGTGTAGTCGGCCTTGTAATACGGTTCGCGCGAATACGCTTCCCGCCAGTAGATGTCGTGCACGCTCGGGTTGAACGCGCCGCCCGCAGCCGTACCGGCCGGGCGTGAACCCTGATCACCGGTCCTCGGATCGCGGTGGGCCGGATTGTCGTCCGTACGATGCATGTTTCCCATTTGGTCCTCCTGCTGTCAGTTGCATTTCGAGGCCAGGTGAATTCTGGTCGGCGTCGGGTGGCCGCTCTATAGGACCCGACCCCGCGTCGATGTAGGACTGAAGGCCGCGCTGGACGCCGTCCGACAACGGGATGGGTGAACCGCCGACATGAACCGTCGAGCCGGGCGCTCATTCTCCAGCGGGCGCGCTTTGCGCTAACACCCGCGACGGAGGACCTTGACATGGATACGAAGCAGTTCGACAACCTGATCCTGCAGGCGCTCGAGCACGAGAAGGGGGGGCTACTGGTCTACGAAACGGCGCTCAAGTGCGCCGTCAACGACGACCTCAGGGAAGAGTGGGAGAAATACCTCGATGAGACGCGCTCGCACGTCGAGGCCCTGACCGCCGTGTGCCGGAGCCTCGAGATCGATGCCTCTGCGGAGACCCCCGGGCGAAAGATCGTTCGCCACCTCGGCGGCGCGCTGGTCGAGGCCATGGAAATGGCGCTGAAAGGTGACGCTCCGGAGGCTGCCGAACTCGTGGCATGCGAGTGCGTCGTGATCGCGGAGACGAAGGACCATCTCAACTGGGAGCTGATCGGCAAGTGCGCGAAGAAGCTGAAGGGTGAATCCGCGACGGTGGTCGAGGACGCCTATGAGGAGATCGAGGAGCAGGAGGACGAGCACCTCTACCACTCCCAGGGATGGTGCCGTGAGCTCTGGATCCAGTCGCTGGGAATGAAGGCGGTGCTGCCGCCACCCGAGGAGCGCAGGCACGTGAAGACTGCCATCGGCGCGTCACGCGCCCAGCAGGCAAGCGAACGCAACCGTCGATGACAAAAACCGGTGCCGGGGATGCAGTCCGCATCCCCGGCACCGGCCGGACGAGAGTCGGTTGTCGTTTACCTTTGGCTCGGGCCGCTCCCCGGTTTCCGGCCCTTGGCCCGGGCCCGGCCTGCCCGCTCGGCCTCGAGCATCTCGCGCTTCTCGACCGCGGATCTCGGCGCCGCATCACGGGCGAGTTCCTCGATGTCCTTCTCGTCGTTCTTCGCGACGAACTCCTCGACGTCGCGGCGATGCCGCCGCGCCGACCGGTAATCGCCCTCGCCCTGAATGCCCGTATCCTGCTTGGTCTTGCTCACGGTCGTCCTCCGTTGAGGGGGCTACTTGCGCGCGCTTCGCGTGGCGACGATGTCGAAGCGCTCGTCGTTCACCTTCTCGTCGCCCACCCAGACTTCGGCGCGATAGTCACCGGGCTTCCAGCTCCGCGTGTCCTGCTGGACGAACTTGAGCGTGGATGTACCCGCGGCAACGGTCTTGGCCTGCGTGGCGATCTGCTTCTCGCCAGGCCCGATCCAGACGACCCTGATCGCGGTTCCGGCCTGTGCATCGCTGACGTCCATCGTGAGGTAGATGTCCTCACCGGGCACGAAGTTGTCGGGGCTGCTGTCGGCCGGCACGCGGCCGTCGCCCGCGACGGCGACGCCGATGTTCACGTCGTCGACCATCGCCTGCGCGACCGGCGGCGACACGTCCCCGGGACGCGAGATCCCGGGCTTCTCGGCGATCACCGGAGCCTTGTTGTCGCCGGCCAGCGCCGGCGCGGACAACGCAGCGATGGCGACGAGCATTGCGTTCCCAAGTTTGCGGTTCATGGAGCCTCCTGTGGGGGTGCCCGCCGAATCGCGGGTGACAGGATGCTCGCAGGGTCCGGCCGCGGGCTCAGTAGGCGGTTGACGATAGCGGCTGTAAGACTCCGCCTCACGGGCCTGCAGGTGATCGGTACAGGAACCCGCTTGCCGTCAGTGGGTCACCGGCGCGAGGGCTTCAACGCAGCTGGCTGTCCTTGCTGCCACGCCGGTTGTAGCCGCTCGCCGCCTGCACCTGGCGATCTGCCTCGGCCTGGCAGCTGATGCACAGCCGCACGCCGGGCACCGCCTGGCGGCGCGCCTCCGGGATCGCCTCGCCGCACTCCTCGCAGTTCGACAGGCCGGGCCCGCTCGGCAGCTGCGCGCGGGCGCGCTCGATCGCGTCCGCGATGCTGTCGTCGATCTGTTGCTGCACTGCGCCGTCGCCGGCCCAACCCGTGGCCATCGAACCTGCTCCTGATTGCCATGAATACCTTACCCGGATAGGGTGACTGCGTCTCCTGCCACTGGGGACGAACCGGAGGGGGACCGTTGAATCAGCAGCGACTGATCGTCGACTACGCACTGGAGCACGCCGCGAGGCAGCCCGGACGCGTGTTGCTCACGCAGCCGGTCGGGGGCGGCAAGGTCGTGGACCTCACCTGGGGCGAGACGCTCGATGAGGCGCGCCGCATGGCGGCACACCTGCGCTCCCTCGGGTTTCCGCGGGGCGCGCGCATCGCGATCCTGTCGAAGAACTGCGCGCACTTCATCGTCGCGGAGCTCGCGATCTGGCTCGCGGGCTACACCACGGTCGCGATCTTCCCGACCGAGACCGCCGGCACCGTGCGGTTCGTGCTGGAGCACAGCGAGGCCAGCCTGCTGTTCGTGGGCAAGCTCGACACCTGGCCGCAGCAGCGATCGGGCGTGCCGGCCGGACTGCCGTGCATCGCATTCCCGCTCGCACCGCCGACGGATTTCGAGACCTGGGATGCGATCGTCTCGCGTACCCCCCCGCTCGCCGAGCCGGCGCAACGGACCGCCGACGAGCTCGCGATGCTGCTCTACACCTCGGGCTCGACCGGGCAGCCCAAGGGCGTCATGACCTCCTTCGGCGCGATCACGCGCGCCGCCGAGGGCATTTGCGCCGAGGTGCGGCGTCACCTCGCGCCGGGCGTCGAGGGCCGCATGCTTTCCTACCTGCCGCTTGCGCACGCACTCGAGCGCGCGTGGGTCGAAGGCGCGTCGCTCGTGGACGGCGGCAATCGCGTGTATTTCGCCGAGTCGCTCGACACGTTCGTGGACGACCTGCGCCGCGCGCGGCCCACGCTGTTCATGTCCGTGCCGCGGCTGTGGCTCAAGTTCCAGCAGGGCGTGTTCGCGCGCCTGCCGCCCGCGCGGCTCGACTTCCTGCTCGGCATCCCGCTGCTCGGGCGCATGATCGGGCGCAAGGTGCTCGCGGGACTCGGCCTCGACCAGGTGACGCTGGCCGGCAGCGGTTCGGCGCCGATTCCCGCCGAGCTCATCCTCTGGTATCGCCGCCTCGGCCTGCGACTGTACGAGGGCTACGCCATGACCGAGGACACGGCGTACTCCCACACCTCGTCGGAGGACCTCAACGCCCCGGGCTACGTCGGTGCGCCGCTGCCCGGCGTCGAGGTGCGCCTCAGCCCCGAGGGCGAGATTTTGATCAGGTCGCCCGGGCAGTTCAGCGGCTACTACAAGCAGCCGGAACTGACGGCCGCCTCCTTCACCGAGGACGGGTTCTTCCGAACCGGCGACCTCGGCGAGCGTCGCGCGGACGGGCTGCTCAAGATCACGGGGCGCGCCAAGGAGCTCTTCAAGACCGACAGGGGCAAGTACGTGGCGCCCGCGCCGATCGAGAACCGGCTCAACGTGCACCCGATGGTCGAGCTGTCGCTGGTCTCGGGCGTCGGCCGACCGGCCGCCTACGGGCTCGTGGTGCTCGCCGAGGACGTCCGGGCGCGAGTGGACGATGCGGACTTCAGGCGCACGGTCGAGATGGAGCTCGCCGCACTGCTGCAGCAGGTCAATGGCGATCTGGCCGATTACGAGCGGCTGCGCATGCTGGTCGTGGTCCCGGAGCCGTGGACGATCGAGAGCGGCTGTCTCACGCCGACCATGAAGGTGCGACGCGCGGCGATCGAGGCCCGCGTGGCGCCGCAGCTCGATGGCTGGTACGCGAGCGATCGGCCGGTGCTGTGGATGTAGCGCGACCGCGCTTGAGGAAAGACTCAACCAGGGGAGCCGCGGGCGGGCCAGGCGACGTCGGCAACACATCGTCCCCGCTGGCGACAGGAGCGGCCATGTATCGATCGATGGTGGCAGGACTCGCGACGGCGGCGCTCGGAATCGGCGCGTCGGTACAGGCCGCACCGCTCCCGGTCGTTACGCCCGCCCCGCAGGAAGTAGTGCCGGGCGTCTGGCTGATTCCCGGACGCATCCTGCCCAACCGGCAACCCGACGGAAACTCCGTCGTCTTCGAGGCGCCCGAGGGCCTGGTCGTCGTCGATACCGGGCGCCACGCGTCGCATCGCGAGGCGATCCTGTCACTGGCGCGTCGGCAGAAGAAGGACATCGTCGCGATCGTCAACACGCACTGGCACCTGGACCACGTGAGCGGCAACCCGGACCTGCGCGCCGCGTATCCGCGCCTGCAGGTCCATGCGAGCGACGCGATCGACGGTGCCCTCGCCGGCTTCCTGCGCGCGAGCGCGGCCGATTCGGCCGCCTATCTCGACGACCCCGAGATTCCTGCGGAAACGCGCGACGACATCCGCGCGGATCTGCTCAGCATCGAGAACGGATCCGCGCTGAAGCCGGACGTGGTCATCTCGGCCTCGGGCACGATGGCACTTGGCGGCCTGGCGCTGAGAGTCAGCCTCGTGCCCGACGCGGTCACGGCCGGCGATGTCTGGCTGTACGAAGCGAAGAGCCGGGTAGCCGCGCTCGGCGATCTCGTCACGCTGCCGGCGCCTTTTCTCGATACCGCGTGTCCGCAGGGATGGAAGGCCGCGCTGGACGAGGTGGCCACGTCTCCCTTCGAGGTGGCGATTCCCGGCCACGGCGCCCCGATGACGCGTGGACAGTTTCTGCTCTACCAGGCCGCCTTCGAGGCATTCGTCGCCTGTTCGATCTCGACGCGCCCCGAGGACGAGTGCGCTTCCCGGTGGACGGAATCCATCCGGCCTCTGTTATCCGACGACCCGCTCGAGCAGCAGCGAGCAAAGGGAATGGCTGCATACTACGTCGGCCTGCTGAGGGCGAATGGCGGGCGCAGCAAATACTGCGCGATCGAGCCTACTTGAGCGTCCTGCCTTTCCAGGCCCACCACTCCAGCAATTCCGGTTTCGGTTGCGGCGTGCGTGCTGCGTACACCGCACAGCGAAACGTATAGAGCACGCAGGGATCCTGCCTTGCACCCGTGATCTCGCAGAGCCGCGCATACAGCCTCTCGGGATCCCGGCGCGACAAGTCCTTTACCGAGCGCACGCCAAGCCGACGCAGGTCGGCCGCCATGCGGGGCCCGATGGCTGGCAACTGTTGAAGTTCATCACGCATGCAGATCTCCCCGCCAATGCGTCGCTTCGGAACCCTAACCGAGACTGGCGCCCCGCTCCTCGAGCAGTTCCCTCAGCACAGACCGGTGGCACCGGGCTTCCTCCGCGCAATAGCACCCGACCGAGAAGTCGGCCGTGTGCGACAACGCCGCGAGCGTGTCGAGCAGTGCGCGGTTGTCCGGCTGCTTCATCTCCGCGCGGTAGCGACGGACGAAGGCTTTCCAGCCACGCTCGTCCCCGTCCGCCACCGACGCCTGGGCCGACTTCAGCAGCGCCTCGCTCGGCGCGAGGTTCGGCAACCAAACGTCGTAGAAATCACGCTTCGCGTACTCGCTCTTCGGCACGCCGCGCGGCGGTCGCCGCACGGTGCCGATCCGCAGCCCTTCTCGCGGCAAGCGCTGGCTGCCGAGGCGAACGATCCTGACGGTCATGTCACGACTCCCCGATCGTTGGGCGGATCAAGTCTTCACAGTCGATTGAGCACCCGCCGCAGCGTTCCCTGCCGGGTGTCCCGCGCCCGA
>Ga0209391_10001312_pt1 | contig 12841 bp, 9 predicted proteins | sample PPLLak3March2015_FD_187246 | JGI IMG/M metagenome (GOLD analysis project Ga0209391, IMG submission 187246) | Freshwater sediment microbial communities from Prairie Pothole Lake near Jamestown, North Dakota, USA - PPLs Lake P7 Core (1) Depth... | ecosystem: Environmental > Aquatic > Freshwater >... | reverse complement strand
ACCAGTTCAACGGCTTAGTAAAAACGCTTTTAATTCTGAGTAATCACTGATCCTGACCGACACTTTTTCTTTGTCGATCACCTTTAATATTTGTGGCGGATAGTCAATTTTTTGCTGAATGACCGGTTCAATTACTTCCAGAAATTTTACCGGATGGGCCGTTTCAAGAAAAATTCCCTGGGTGTTGGGATTATTATTTCTGTAGGATTCCAAACCGAGAAAACCCACAGCCCCATGGGGGTCCAGCATATAACCCGTTTGATTGTAAACAGATTCCATGGCCTTTCGGGTTTGATTATCGGTAAAGGACGAGGATGACAGATTTTCTCTGAGGGTGCTCAAATCATAGTTGTAAATTTGCTGTATTCTGACAAAATTGCTCGGATCACCCACATCCATGGCATTTGAAATGGTCTGTACCGATCTGGAAGGTACGTAATTTCCAGTTTCCAGGTAGTTGGGTACGACCCTGTTGCTGTTCGTTGCAGCGATGAAATGATCGACAGGCAATCCCAGTTGCTGCGCCATCATGCCAGCGCAAATATTCCCGAAATTGCCACTGGGCACGGCAATTGCCAGTTTTTTTCCTTTATGTTCCAGTTGCTTGTACGCAATGGCAAAATAGAACATCTGCGGCAACCACCTGGCCACATTGATAGAATTGGCAGAAGTGAGCTTAATTCTGTCATTGATCTCACGATCCATAAAAGCGTTTTTAACCATGGCCTGACAATCGTCAAAGGTGCCCTTGACTTCCAGCGCCGTAATGTTTTGCCCGAGTGTAGTGAGCTGTTTTTCCTGCACTTCACTCACTTTTTTACTCGGATACAGGATCACTACTTTTACCCCTTTAACACCTAAAAAACCACTGGCTACAGCACCTCCGGTATCACCCGATGTTGCCACGAGAACGGTGACTTCGTCATTTTCATACTGGTTAAAATAAGACAAGCACCTCGCCATAAAACGGGCACCAACATCCTTAAAGGCCATCGTAGGTCCGTGAAAAAGTTCCAGGGCGAACACATCAGGATAAATTTTCACCAGTGGAAAATCAAAACACAAAGTTTCTTTAATTATTTCTTTTAATATCTGATCAGGTATCTCGCCATCAACGAACTGTTGTATCAGCCGGAACCCGATCTCTTCATTTGACAATTGTTCTATCTGATCAAAAAAACCTTTATCCAATGGCTTTCGGTTAAGAGGAAAATACAAACCTTTATCAGGGGCGATCCCGCTGATTACTGCTTCTTTAAAGGTTGCTTCGGGAGCTTTGCGGTTTAAGCTGTAATACTTCATTTTCTATTTTGAATTAAGAACCTTTATGCCATCTGTATTGATCTCAGAAAGATACAGTTGATACGGTATTTGTTTGTTTTTATAAACAAGGTCTATGGCCTGTTTTACCCGATTCGCCTTTTCTATGCCTTGGCAAAATGCAAATATTGAGGGTCCGGAGCCCGAAATACCCGAGCCAAGTGCCCCATGTTCCAGTGCGGTTCGTTGTACCTCAAAAAAGCCGGGTATCAGTTTTGACCGGTAGGGTTCAACAATATAATCATGCAGGGATGCGGCGAACAATTCATAATCACCGGTATGCAGGGCATGAACCAGGCTGCCTACATTGGCCCATTGCTTAACAGCTTCAGTCAAAGGAAAATGTTTGGGCAGGATATCCCTTGCATCTGAAGTTTTTATTTCGATTTGAGGATGTAAAATAATCACATACAGATCTTTAAGTGTAGGTAGTTTAAGTACTTTTAAAGGATCTGCACTTTTCACCAGGGTAAAACCTCCCAAAAGCGCGGGAGCAACATTATCGGAAATAGGTGAGCCACAGGCCAGTTTTTCACCTGCTCTGGCAAAATCGATCAGCTCAAAATTGTCAAAGGGATAAGCCAGTAAAGCATTGATCGCGTAAACTGCTCCTGCAGCACTGGCAGCGCTGCTGCCAATACCACTGCCCGGTTTGATCCTTTTGTCTATTTCTATTTCAAATCCACAATCGGGTTTTATAGTCAATTTCTCCAGCAGTGCCAATCCGGCAACCCCGGCCACATTTTTTTCGGTTTCAAGAGGCAGGTCTTCCCCGATGATCCTTGTGATTTTGATTCCCTTATCACCGGTCTTTCGAACTGTCATCACATCGCCGATCCCTTCCAGACAGCAGCCCAAAACATCAAAACCACAGGAAATATTTGCCACAGTGGCTGGGGAAAAGATCTGAATCTCGTTCATAAGTTCTTATTTATTGATCGTTCTGATGATATCCGCAAAAATCCCTGAGGCAGTAACTTCTGCCCCGGCTCCTGCACCTTTGATGATCAGGGGCTGGTCGGTATATCTGTTCGTATAAAACAGCACAATATTGTCTTTTCCATCCAGGTTATAAAAAGGATGGCCGGCAGGAATTTCTTTTAGTCCTACTTTAGCCTTTCCACGGTTAAATTCGGCCACAAATTTTAATTTGCAGCCTTTACCTGAGGCTCTTTCTCTAAGCTCATTGAAATGATCGGCATCAGAAATCAGGGTTTTCATAAAATCATCGACCGTAATTGCTTTTAGAGAAGAAACGGGTAAAAAGGACGCATTCTCTATTTCACCCAATTCCATTTTTACACCGCTTTCGCGCACGAGGATCAGTATTTTTCTCATCACATCAACACCACTGAGGTCAATTCGGGGGTCAGGCTCCGTATATCCCGCTTCTCCGGCTTTCTTTACCACCTCATAAAAAGAATTGTTCTCATCAAAATGATTGAAAATAAAATTCAGACTTCCCGACAGAACGGCCTGAATTTCCTGTATCTCATCACCTGAATTGACCATGTTCTGGAGGTTGTCAATAATGGGTAAACCTGCACCCACATTGGTTTCAAACAGAAAGGGTGCATTGTATTCCCGGGAAAGTGATTTCAGACTGAGGTAGTTGGGGTAAGCCGAAGAACAGGCGATCTTGTTACAGGCCACCACAGCAATGCTTTTTTTCAAATACTTCTCATATTGATCGGTGACCTTCTCGTTTGCTGTGTTGTCGACGAAAACACTGTTTCTCAAATTGAGCTGGTCGACTTTTTCAAAAAAGATATCCAGGTCAGCAGCATCCTGAGCGGCCTCCAACTTCCCATTCCAGTTCTTCAGGTCGATCCCTTCTTCCTCAAAAAGCATTTTTTTTGAATTTGAAAGAGCCACCACGCGCATTTCAATATTGAGTTTTTCCCTCAGGAATTTTTGCTGACGGCTGATTTGGTCGAGCAGTTTACTTCCCACATTGCCAACGCCTGCTATGAACAGGTTGATCTGGCGGACCTGATTTTCAAAAAAAGCGGCATGGAGCGAGTTCAGTGCTTTTTTAACATCCTTTTTTGCAATCACTGCCGAGATATTCTTTTCGGTCGAACCCTGGGCTATAGCTCTAATATTCACGTTGTTATTGCCAAGACTACTAAACATTTTCCCGCTGATTCCCTGGTGAGATTTCATGTTGTCGCCAACCAGAGCGATAATGGCCAGTTCGTTTTCGACAACCACAGGATTTATTTTGTGCTGGAGAATTTCGTATTCAAAGACCTGGTCTACGGACTTTTTGCTTATTTCTGCATCACCCAGATCTACAGCAAAACATATGGAATGTTCGCTGGACGCCTGGGTTATGAATTTGACGTTTACATTATTCTGTGCGAGAGCACCGAACAGTCGTTTGGAAATACCCGGAACACCAACCATTCCGTTACCTTCAAGTGTGAGCAGCGAAATCTGATCAATATGGCTGATGCCCTTAACAATTGTGGAATCTTTTTCTGTTTTTTCTGTGATCAGCGTACCCGCATCTTCAGGTGCCATGGTATTTTTGATCAGTATAGGAATTTTTTTATCGAGCGCGGGCTGGATAGTAGGCGGGTAGATCACTTTGGCACCAAAATGTGAGAGTTCCATGGCTTCCTGATAAGAGATCGTTTCAATGGGTTTGGCCTGTTTTACGATCTGGGGATTTGCCGTAAACATACCACTCACATCCGTCCAAATTTCAAGGACCTTTGCATTCACTGCATTGGCAAAGATGGCTCCCGTAAAATCCGAACCACCACGTCCCAGAGTAGTGGTGTTGTTTTTAGTGTCTGAGGCAATAAAACCGGGAACAACCACAATTTTACTGTGGTTGTTTTTAATGAATTCCTTAATATTTTTATAGGTTTGCGCATAATCGACAGCCGCATTGCTGTAATTGCTGTCTGTTTTTATCAGGCTTCTGCTGTCCTGAAGCAGGGCTTGCAATCCATTGGTTTGCATGGCTTCAGTAACAATAAAGGAAGACAAAATTTCTCCAATACTTACGATCCGCGCCAGTGATTTATCCGACAAATCATTGAGCATATACACACCTTTTAAGGTATCTGATAACTGCCTGATCTGTCCCGACAGGAAGTCCCGGGAACCGTTTTTCTTGCTGCCAAACAGAGAAGAGATCGCTTCTGTGTGTCTGCTTTCTATTTCATTGATCATCTTGATATAGGCTTCATCGCCCTGAAGCGCCAGCTCAGAGGCTTTGATCAACATATTGGTTATACCGCCCAGGGCAGAAACAACCACAATTGAATTGCCTTGTTTACCGGCTATAATTTGAATAACTTTCTGAATATTTTGAGCAGTGCCTACCGAGGTCCCGCCGAACTTTGCTACGATCATGGTTTAAAAAATAAAAATTTAGGTAAAATGTAATAAAACGAAAATGTGTGCTGAATAAATAGAACCTTACCCCAAAGGGGTGGTGATAGTTGTAGTTGTGGCATTTCCACAAATGTTATAAAAGAATGCAGAGTTTGTTGCTGATAAATTCATAAGGCAAATATAAAAGGACTTTTTAATAACTGCAATTATTTTTTAAATTATCTGAAATAAATAAAATAAACATTAATCTGAATGGAGAATTATATTCCTTTTCATCCTGAAACCTGCATTTTATATAAATGGCCATAGACCAAAATGGGTGTCTCATTATTTTATTAACAAAAAATACAAATCCTGTCTAATTTTTTGATCAGAATTTTATAGATTTACTCTATTAATGAAAAATCAATTATTAATCTGTTTACTTATCGGGTAAACACTAAACCTAAAATCTTATGTCACAACCTGTTTCGAAATTTGCTCGCTCAATTAAAAATTGGTGGGTTTTTTTAATTGTCGGTATTGTTTTTATCATTGGTTCAATTCAAATGTTCCGTAATCCTGCTGAGAGTTTTGTCGGACTCGCATCCTTCTTCAGCGTTCTGATCTTGATCTCGGGTGTTTTAACTATCTTCTATGCATTTGCGAATAAGGAGGATATTGAGAATTGGGGATTATTTCTTGCCGGTGGAGTTTTGGATATACTTGTTGGTTTTATTTTGCTCAAGTATCCCGGAGTGACCATGGTATTGTTTTCTGTATTTGTTGGTTTCTGGCTGATGTTCCGCGGAATTTTTATGGTAAGTGGTGCATTCAAAATGAAAAAAGACGGTATTGACAACTGGGGCTGGGTACTGTTATTTGGTATACTTACCGCTATTTTTGCATTTTTTGCAATTATCAATCCTTTGGTAGGTGCCAGCTACCTGGTATTTACTTTGGCTTTTGCTTTTTTGTTATTGGGTATTGGAAATATTTTTCTTTCTCTGCAGCTTAAGAAAGTTAAAGGGCGTGCTGCTGATATAAAAGAGGAAGTAAAAACCAAAGTTAACAAGTTTAGAAAATAATAAAAAGTCAATTTTAATAGCTAAAATAGGAACCGTTTCATAAGTTGAAGCGGTTTTTTTTATGGTACACTAAATGAAACTCTTTAAAATAGGAACCTATTCATTCTTACTTTCATAATACCCTTGGCACTTGGATATGCCTATAAAGCCATATAAAGAATAGACCCGTTTAATACGTTATTGGTCTTAGGTAAATTAAGTCGGGGCTGATATGTACTTTTTTTAATTCAAATCTCACTAAAAACAATCTGATTGGCATCTTTTTATCATTTTGAGGAGTGAGATGTCACATAAAAAAACCGCCTCATTTTGCGAGACGGTTTCTTCATTTAAATATTAACCTGATTATTTATCCTGGAAGATATCAACCCTCCTGTTCGCCTGTCTTCCTTCATTTGTGGCGTTATCACCAATTGGATTAGAAGAACCGTAGCCAACGGCTCTCATATTGCCAGCAGAAATACCATTATCAACTAAATATTTCATCACCGCATCCGCACGGGCCTGAGATAATTTATCATTTACTGCCTTACTTCCAGTGCTGTCTGTATGGCCTTCAATCCTAAATTTCAAATTAGGATATCCAGACATAATTTTATTCAATCCCTCTAATCTTACCATAGTTTCTGTAGTAAAAGTAGATTTACCGGTATTAAAGTAGATTGCTCTGGCTAAATCAGTAATTTGTTTTTGTGCCTCGACAGAAAGACCCGGGCAACCTTTGTTATCGGCATTACCGGCAACAGTAGGGCACTGATCCTCTGCATCAACTATACCATCCCCATCAGCATCTTTAACTGGGCATCCATTCAATGCAGCTGTTCCAAACTCTTTAGGGCACTGATCATCTCTATCTATAATTCCATCCCCATCAGTATCAGGGCAACCAGCTAATGCAACAGTTCCGGCAACATCCGGGCAGGCATCATTTTTGTCTAAAACACCATCACCATCCCTGTCTGGATCAACAACTGCGGCTGCAGCCACAACCGGAGCTGCAACGACAGCTTCATTCATTTTAGACCTAAATCCAATGGTAAGGCCAACTTGCCAGCCTTGATTATTAATTTCAAAATCTCCATCATTAACATCACCTGCATAAATATCAGTTAATCCCCAAATATACCTTCCGTACAAGCCAATATTCCTTGTAAGCCAAAATTCCAAACCTGCAGTCGCGGCAAAGTCAAAATCTTCGAAATCTTCTTCTAGGTCATCCCCGTCTATTTCTGCCATCAGCAAATAATCGAATTGTGGTCCAGCAAATATTCCCAACCTCCATGTTGGGCTAATTTTAAACAACACGGGAACAGAAATGTAATCCAATTGCAATTCTTCCGTTGTCTCAACAGCTTTAGCTTTATAAACAGGAACAAAATTTAAATCAATACCCAATTCTGAACCCATTTGAGAGTACAACAATTCAGGCTGAATGGAAAATATATTCCCAATCCCAATATTGTAGTATATACCACCTGCAAATCCGTATTTGTAATCGGTACTGGAATCCAGGTAATCTTCCATATTCCAGTCGATGGTAGAAATATTTGCTCCGGCTTTTACTCCAAAATAGGAGCGATCAACTTCTTGCGCAATGGATTGCGTTAAGATTGCCGAAAAAATAAATAATGATAAAATAATTTTTTTCATAGGGTTTAGGTTTAAATTAGACTACAAAATAACAATTAAAGGTACTATTTTTTCTAACAAACACAAAGCTGACTTTCGCATTTTTTTGTTTTTAATGCCCTGAGGACCGCAGAAAATTAATACTGATTGTTAGCTTTAAAATATTTTACAACTGATTTTTAGGGCAAGAAAAGACTTAAATTATTGTATTTTTATGAGTAAAGTGAGAAACATGCGAAACAATTTGATCATTCTTTTCCAAATCCTAATAATTTTTACCGTGGCAAGTCAACAGGCACAGATGGTTCCTGCCGTAAAAATCAATCCTTTACTACTAAACAATCACTGGAATGCCCAATGGATCACCCATCCGAACGCCTCAGTTCTGGAATATGGCGTTTTTCATTTCAGAAAGAACTTTAAATTAACAGATGTTCCTTCCGAATTTATCATCCATGTGTCTGCAGATAACCGTTACCGGCTTTTTGTGAACGGAGTCCCAGTTAGTTTTGGCCCGGCGCGTGGTGATCTGGCTAATTGGTATTACGAGAGCATCGATATCGCCGGATTTCTGAAACCCGGTAATAATCTTCTGGCATCGGTTGTCTGGAACTTTGGGGAAGAAAAACCCTGGGCACAGATTTCCCTAAAAACTGCATTTATTGTTCAGGGTAACCAAAATGCTGAACAAATAATCAATACAGATGCTTCCTGGAAGGTCATCCAAAATAATTCATACAAACCCTATACAGAAAATACCCAAAAGCTAGGGGAATTTATCGTAATTGGTCCGGGAGATGAGCTGAATGCAGCACTTTATCCCTGGGATTGGGAAGAAGAAAACCATCAGGATCAACAATGGCCAGAGGCACGGGTATTGGATCAAGGCCATCCCAGAGGTGTTGGTACGGATATTAACTGGGTATTAACTCCTCGGTTAATACCGGCCTTGGAACAAAAGTTTCAGCGGTTTGCTTCTGTCCGACAGACCTCAGGACAATCAGCACCCAAGGGATTTATTGAGGGTAAGTCCAAATGGACAATTCCGGCAAACCAAAAAATAAGCATTCTTTTTGATCAGGCTGTTTTAACAACAGGGTATCCTGAATTAAATGTTTCTATGGGAAACGGAAGTCAGATTAAACTCGTATATGCTGAAGCTTTATTCGATTCTTTAGGGAACAAGGGCAATCGCAATATTATTGAAGGAAAGCAAATAAAAGGCTACGCAGACCTTTTTATTCCTGACGGAGGCCATGAAAGAATCTTTCGCCCCTTGTGGTTCCGTACCTGGCGATATCTGGAACTCGAAATTGAAACAAAAAATGAGCCGCTGATCATCAATGATTTTACCAGTGAATTTGTAGTATATCCGCTAGCAGAGATTGCCAGTTTTAATTCTGATCAGGAAATACTGAACAGGATATGGAATACCGGTTGGCGCACAGCCCGTCTTTGTGCAAACGAAACTTTTTACGATTGTCCGTATTACGAACAACTGCAATATATTGGCGACACCCGCATTCAGGCGTTGATCTCCTTATACGTATCCGGTGATGACCGGCTTGTCAGAAACGCACTGCTGCAATTCGACGGATCCCGTTTCTCAGAGGGCCTGACTCAAAGCCGCTATCCTTCAGCCAGTCCGCAGGTCATTCCTCCATTCTCTCTTTTCTGGGTTAATATGGTTCATGATTACTGGACCTTGCGCGAAGATCCTGATTTTATTAAGTCCTTCCTGCCGGGCATAGATAGCGTACTGAACTGGTTTATACAAAGAATCGATCCCGATACCGGGCTTTTAGGAAAAGTAGAATACTGGAATTTTGTTGATTGGACCGATGAATGGCCCTGGATCAATGAAAAACGGATAGGTGGTGTTCCTTTGGGTGGTCGCTTTGACGGGCAGTCTTCTATACTGACGATGCAACTGGCCTATGCCCTTGAAAGAGCCTCAGCTCTGAATGAACATTATGGCAAACCTGAACAGGCGCGGAAATACAAGGAGCTAGCAGAGAAACTAGGCCGGGGAGTGTTTGAAAAGTGTTGGGATGAATCTAGGCGGTATCTATCTGATACACCGGATAAAACAGATTTCAGCGCACATGCACAAATACTGGGCGTCCTAACAAACGCAATCCGGGAAGCAGATCAAAAGGCCATTATAGAGCGTGTACTAAGCGATCCCAATCTTATACAGCCGACCTTATATTTTCGCTTTTATCTTACCCAAGCGATGAAGAAAACAGGATTGGCAGATCGCTACCTCAAAACACTCGGCCCATGGAAATCCATGCTGGACAATGGTCTGAGTACTTTTGCGGAAAAACAAGACCCCACACGCTCAGACTGCCATGCCTGGAGTGCCAGTCCGAACTACGATTTCCTGGCCACGGTTGCCGGGATCAGGCCGGCATCTCCCGGATTTAAAACCCTGGAGATGAAACCAGCCTTTGGTGAATTGAAATTCATAAAAGGACAAATGCCGCACCCTTTGGGAATGATCTTATTTGATCTTAAACGACCAAAAAATGGGGGAGTGCAAGGCACGGTGACACTGCCAAAGGGTTTGAGCGGAACCTTTGTATGGAAAAACAAAATTGTTGAAATTCGGGAACAATCAGAAATAAAATTCTGATATAAAATTTAGTAAGGTTGCGCCGATTATTATGGGTAGCAATTATCTGAAATGGTAATGAACAACTGAAAACGACCCAATTATTAATTCAGTTGATATATGCAGGATCCGAACACAGAATAAATTGTGTCAATAGTGAGAAAAAAGTTCCGCAAGTGTATTGCGCATTTTTTTATGTCTACTGTTTGCACAACATAAAAAAAGGAAATAAAAGTGTATTTTTGAAATCCGATAAGCATTCATCAAATAAAATTTATTTCATTTTATTTTTTAATAACGGAGTTATATGTCTGACCCTGTACAAAATAACAAAAATGCTTAAGACGCGCCGAGATCTCTTGTTTACCGTATTGGCCGGTTTTTTTATAACGAATGCCATCGTTGGAGAAATGGTAGGCGGCAAACTTATACAGATAGGTATGTTTACCCTGAGTATAGGAATAATCCCCTGGCCTGTCGTATTTTTAACCACGGATCTGATAAATGAGTATTATGGGAAAGCAGCTATCAGGCGTTTAACATTTTTAACCGCTGCACTTATTATTTATGCCTTCATATTAATATTTGCGGCAATACAAGTCCCGGCTGCATCTTTTTCTCCTGTTGACGACTCAGCCTTTTATGTGGTTTTTGGTCAGAGTTTATGGATCATAGCAGGCAGTATCACCGCTTTTTTAACCTCGCAGTTGATCGATGCCCTCGTATTTCTATATATCAAAAGTAAAACCGGTAAGAAAATGTTATGGCTAAGGGCAACAGGCTCAACGGTTATTTCACAGCTGATTGATACTTTTATCGTTGCGGGTATTGCATTTTGGTTACCCGGAAAATTGACCTTATCAGAGTATATAAACACGGCAGGAACCGGATACATAGCTAAATTACTCATTGCAATAGCTTTAACGCCGGTGATCTATGCAGGACATTTCGCCATAGACCGCTATTTAAAATCAGAAAATCAGCAGGAATAGCATAAGATCTTGGGCTTGCCTCAAAATATTTGCAGTTCCGCTCAATAGATTTATTGTGCCAGGCAAAATAAAAAAGAGTTACTGAAATACATTCAATAACTCTTTGATTATCAAGTGATCGCGACACGATTCGAACGTGTGACCGTCTGCTTAGAAGGCAGATGCTCTATCCAGCTGAGCTACGCGACCCCCAAATCTCAAAAGCGTATGCTTCCGGAATTTATTTTAAATGTCGGGGTGGCAGGATTCGAACCTGCGGCCTCCTGCTCCCAAAGCAGGCGCGATAGCCGGGCTACGCTACACCCCGAGGTGTATTGTCAATCTTCTTTCGGTATTGGCAGTATATTCTGCACATATCCTGAACTTAGTTCACTTTTTATTATGTAAAAGTACTTAAACAAACACTTACTTTCGATCCCCAGCGGCCTTCACGCCCTTGGCGTGACGCGATAGCCGGGCTACGCTACACCCCGAGGTGTATTGTCAATCTTCTTTCGGTATTGGCAGTATATTCTGCACATATCCTGAACTCAGTTCACTTTTTATTATGTAAAAGTACTTAAACAAACACTTACTTTCGATCCCAAGCGGCCTTCACGCACATGGCGTGACGCGATAGCCGGGCTACGCTACACCCCGAAAAAATTGCGGAGAGACAGGGACTCGAACCCTGGCAACGGTTACCCGTTGACAGATTAGCAATCTGCTCCATTACCACTCTGGCACCTCTCCAATGCAATTTTAAATTGCGGAGGCAAATGTAATAAATAATGAAGAGTATAAATACACATTTTTTCGATTTTTTTAAAAAAAGATAAATAGACATAATTAATCTTTTCTCCTGCACTATGTTATAAATTAAATGGGTTTTTTATTATATTTGAGTTATATTTGTCTTAATTAATAAAGTCCATTAAAAACAAAAAAAGAATTCAAATGAAAAAAATCTATTCTATTATTGCCATACTGACATTGATCTTTTTGGCAGGCTGTTCTACGGTTAAAGTTACTGATGCATGGAAGGATGACAGTCTTTCCGGCATTACAAAGGAAAAAGTTATAGTCATTGCAAGAACCGATGACCAAGTATCGCGTCAGCGATTTGAGCAGGAAATTGCTGCTGCATTAAAAAGCACAGGGGTTAATGCGGTGGAGAGTTATACCAAATTTCCAGCAACAATACACAATGAAAAGAGATCTGAAGAGGAAATTCAGAAGATTGTTTCCATAATCAAGGCAGAAGGCTTTAATGTGATATGCCTTACCGTTTTACGCGATGCGAGCACTGAAATCGTTTCTTCACAAACCGGAGGTTACACTACCGGCGGTTATTATCCATCTCACTATGGAGGATATTACGGAAGTTTTGGAGGGTATTATGGAAGTGTTTATTCTCCTTATGGTTATGGCTACGGCGGAACTTATGTTCCTGCTGAAACAAGAACCTATGAATCAACAACCTATAAAATTGAAACAACTTTTTATGATCTCACAAGAGAGGCAGGAAAACAGTTGGTAGGAGTGATCAGTACCGATGTTACAGATCCAAAGAGCGCCGGCAAACTTGCCCCTGAATACGGAGCTACAATCGCCAAAGAGGTGAAAACCGCTCAAAAAAGATAATAAAGCATATCTATGAAGACCGGGAAACCGGTCTTTTTTTTTGCGCATAAATCAACAAGAGAAAGATGTGAGATGTGAGATTTGAGATTTGAGAATCAAGAACCTAGTGACAGGAGACAGGAAAAATTAGTATTGAGTAGTGAGTATTGAGTATTGAGAAAGAATCAAGAGACAGGAGACAGGAATCAGGATAACATGTTATGGGGATATGAAATATGTGGCATTGAGATTACTTTTTACTT